>Ga0306921_10007544_pt1 | contig 11433 bp, 10 predicted proteins | sample sta12Cox44000080_FD_203760 | JGI IMG/M metagenome (GOLD analysis project Ga0306921, IMG submission 203760) | Lab enrichment of tropical soil microbial communities from Luquillo Experimental Forest, Puerto Rico - statoxic.12C.oxic.44.000.080 (v2)... | ecosystem: Environmental > Terrestrial >... | reverse complement strand
AGGTGCTGAAGTTCGGGGCGCAGATTGCGGACGCGCTGGATAAAGCACATCGCAGCGGTGTCGTGCACAGGGACCTGAAACCCGGAAACATCATGCTCACGCCTACGGGAGCCAAGCTGCTGGATTTTGGCTTGGCCAAACCAGCGGTCGCGCTTGTGAGCGGCTCGACGTTGACGGTGGCAGCCCGACCGTCGCCTATGACGCAGGAAGGGGCGATTGTCGGAACATTCCAGTACATGTCGCCGGAGCAAGTCGAAGGCAAGGAACTCGACGGCCGCAGCGACATCTTCTCGCTGGGAGTCGTGCTGTACGAGATGGTGACGGGGAAGAAGGCGTTTGAGGGCAAGAGCCAGCTCAGTGTGGCGTCGGCGATTTTGGAGAGAGAGCCGGAACCGATGAGCGCGGTGAAGCCTCTAACGCCAGCGGCGTTCGATCGTGCCGTGAAGAAATGCCTGGCGAAACTTCCCGAAGAAAGATGGCAGAGCGCGAGCGACCTGGCAAGCGAACTGAAATGGATCGGAGAATCGGGCTCGCAAGCGAGCGCCCGCCCTATGCCGACTAGGAGCAGCCGCGTCATTCGTGAGCTGACTGCCTGGGCCGCTGTTGGACTTCTGCTCTGCGCGCTCGCGGCGTTGGGGATTCTTTACGCAAAGCGAACCAAACCGGCAGCCTCAGTGGTACGTTCTCGCATTCTGCCTCCGCCGGACAGCCAGTTCGATGCGATCAACGTCGACGCAGGGGGCCCGGTAATTTCTCCCGACGGCAAGCAACTCGTGGCAGCGGTGAGAGACAACAGCGGCAAGAGCTTTCTGTGGCTGCGCGCACTGGACGAGGCCGCCGAGGGGAGAGCCCTAACTGGGACCGAAGGCGGGGGAGATCCCTTTTGGTCTCCTGATAGCCGATCGATTGGATTCTTCGCCGGAGGAAAGCTCAAGCGCATCGATGTGGACGCAAATTCGACCCAAACATTATGCGAAGCGGGACGAGGTCGTGGCGGAACTTGGGGACCCGGGGATGTCATTTTGTTCACGCCATCACTGTCGGACCCGCTCTATCAAATATCGGCAACAGGCGGGCCTGAAAAGCGAATCACCGAGCTCGATAGAAGCCACGCGGAGAGCAGTCATCGGTGGCCCGTATTCCTTCCAGATGGAAGGCACTTTCTGTACTTTGTGCGCAGTGACCAAGCCGAGTTGTCGGGAATCTACGCTGGTTCGCTGGACTCGCACGAAAAACACCTGGTCGTAGCGACCGCGTATGGCCCGGCGCAGTTGACCAGCGAGCGCCTGTTGTATGTGCGAGGGGAAACGCTGGTTACGCAGGACTACGATGAACGAAGACTTGCTATAACGGGCGAAGCCATCCCGCTACCGGACCGTGTCTATCTCAATCCCGGACCCTCGAACGCACTGGTAAGCGCGTCAACGACGGGGATGCTGGTCTACTATCCGGCAGTGCAGGGTGGCGGCTTCGAGCTTGCGTGGTTAGATCGACGCGGGAAGCGCGGGGATAGCATCGATAGGGGGTTTTTGTATGGACCGAGCCTCTCTCCAGACGGAAGCCACGCACTGATTCCGAGAGTTGGCAGCGACGGCTTAACTTCCGATTTGTGGAATCTCGATCTTGTAAGGGGAACGAGGACGCGTGTGACGTCCGGGCCCGGATTCGCGCCTGCTGCGGCCTGGGAGCCGGACGGGCGTGCAGCATTCATCGCATCCTCTGGAAAGATTTATCGGGTGAAGACGGATGGCGGCGGATCGGTAGAAGCTGTACTGGAGTCGAGCGACGTTCGCGATGCGCCTCGGTCGGTGTGTCGAGACGGAAAGTATCTGGCATACAGCCGGGCATCCATGGCTGAATATCCGCGGTTTTCAAGTTGGATCCTTCCACTCACGGGAGACCGCAAGCCTTTTCCGTTGGTTCAATCACAATTTTCAAACGCGAACCCAGTGTTTTCGGCCGAGTGCCAGTGGGTGGCGTACGAATCCAACGAGTCTGGCCGCAACGAGGTGTACGTGACACACTTTCCGGATGCTGCGCGGCGATATCAAGTATCCACGGAAGGCGGTGTGTTGCCGCGCTGGCGCGCCGACGGAAAGGAGTTGTTTTACTTTTCGCCGCAGCAGCAAAACAGCTTGATGGCGGTAGACGTACAAAGACGAGAGCAAGAGCTATCTCTCGGACGCCCGCATGCCCTTTTTACAATGCCAAGCCTCGCTTTGTGGGGAACTCTGTTCGACGTTGCCCCGGACGGCCAGCGATTTCTTTTCACGGGCCTCAACCCAACGACTGGGAACGTTCCGCTAACGCTGGTAACGAATTTGGATGCGCAGCTAAAGAACAAATGAGTGTCGCTCCCGGTAACAATCTAGACTTGTATGAAATTGTCTCGTCTCTGGGGGTATCAACCGAGGGCGTGCACCAAATCAGGGCCGAGTGTTGGAATGAAATTCTTGAAACGCAATCGGTCGTCGCCGAAGCGGCGTGTCAAGCTGGGAATCGACTACGGCGTCAGCACGTCCAAAATCGTGTTTCGCGATTGCAACCCATCTGGTAAGGAGAATTGCTGGCTGGTTCTACATGATGGATGTGCGCAAATCGCGTCGCGGGTGTGCGTGACTCCAACTACACTTCTCTTTGGCCACGCCACTGTGCCCACCATGGCCTGCGATTCTTGTGAGAGCCTCAAGACACGAGTCGCGGCCGAGGTTACCGCTAATCCAGCGTATCAGCTCGGCAGGACGACAAAACTACCCGAGGGATTCAGTGCTGTTGATCTTGCTACTCTGACCGTGTGGTTTCTGATCTCCAAAGGTCACCAGGCGGTAGCAGCCCACTTCAAGGAACAGATGGAAGGTATTGAGCTTGGCATGACCATGGGCGTGCCGACGGAATTCCTCAATCACCAAGAACTGAAGGCTACCTTCCTTACTATTGCCCGTCGAGCGTGGTGGTTCTATCGGAATGAGGGACTTCTTGATGCCGAGGTCTCTATCGAGCGGGCGCGCCGAGTGCTGGAAAGATGCCCAGAAATGATGTGCACTCTAACCGAAGAAGAAATACGCGAGTGGATCCGCAATGAAGGCGATGCTGCACTGTGGATGGTGTTGCATTCCCCGTCGGTTGCCGTTGGCCCCTATGCAAAGGTGGATATAGGTGCGGGCTCGACTCACGCAAACCTGTTTCGCATTTTCGGAAAATTGCACACGGTAAAGAGAAGCTTGGCGCCTTTCGGTACAGCCGCAGTCCCCGTTGGAATGGATGGAGTCGACCTCGCTATCGCAGAATGCGAAGGATTGTCGAGCAATTATTTGACCCTTCGAGGGTCCGAGTCGACTCTTCTGCAGGCAAATGATAAAGTCCGGGACGCGGTACGGGTAGTCTGCAATCAAATCTACGATTCTTATCGCAAGGCGTGGAACGAAGCGTATACAAAACTAGGCAGGAACCCACTCGAACTCACTGCGTGGCGCCAGCATAAGGTGGTCATCCTAGGTGGGGGAAGTCTGGTGCCTTTTCTCGTTGATACGATCAGGATGCATCCTGAAGAACGGGAACTCCTTCCTGCTGTAAGATTGCAGCAACCGGATGGTCTGGCTAGAGCCGACGGCAGGAAAGTCACCAGTGAAGAGTTGCAGCTCGCCGGCGTGGCCTATGGGCTGTCAATTACAGAGTTCCACGTGCCGAATCCATATGCCCGTGATTCCGTGTAAGTGTTGCCCCGAGATGCCGGAAGTTGAAGCGCAAACTGGCAAAGTGCCTGCCAAAATCAAGTTGGAGGTTAGCTCGTCTACCAGGACTTGTCGAACGGCAATCGCCCGGAGTGGAGCTCGTGCATCACGGTTTCTTTTCTGAAGGTGGCTGGGCCGCCTCCAACTTTGCATCCCCGTGGCGGTAACAATCTTTGGCATTGTCACTCGAGATAGGCTCGGCTGCTTGCCCCTTCGGGACGGACCCGCAGCGCAGCATCTCTTCGAAGCCCGGCTCATTCCACACAGCGACGAGATGGATCTTCTCTTTGCCAGTGTTTTTCAGGCTGACCCACGTCTCTGCGGGAATAAATACCAGCGCACCTGGCTGTGCGTCATATTCTTTGTCTCCGAGCCAAACATGGGCGTTGCCCGTATCGATTAATAGGATTTCTTCCTCTCTATGGTGTTTGTGTTTCGGGACGACTGCGCCGGGCGAGATCTCCTCAGTAAAGAGCAGAAAATGCTTCGAGCCACTGGTTTTCGGTCCGATCTTAAGGAGAAATTCACTGGCTGGCGAGGAAAATCCCTCGCGCGGACGCCGCGTGCGAACTTCGCCTTCATCCATTTGCAGTACGACAGGCTTTGCATCCCCACCATGGTCAGCGGTCTGATTGAAGGCGTAGAGGGCAAAGAGCAAGACCACAACGAGCAGCTTGATCGCGTTGGCCATCGGTGACTCTCCTGGTCGCCGATTATACGCGAGGCCCTCATCCAACTTGCGCCTTGCTCTTCGGCGGGATTTGCATACAGCAGTCTTTGGGCAGTGATTTGGTGGCTGACGCCATGAGGGGATGCAGTATGAAGCGTAAATCGATCACCTCAGGCACGCGAAATTTGCTGGGCTACGAGAGGACAAGGACGCACGCACGGTGATTAAAGAAAGTGGTGGCGAGGGTTGAGGTTGCAGAGCGTCGCGAAACCTCCACATTGCGCCTAAGAGTTAGCTAGCTACTTTCGTGATTCTCCCCTTGACAATCCTGCTCCATAAGCACAACGTTACCAACCGCCCGGTTGTATCCAGGTTCGCTGGCCCCAGTGGTACGACTGAATCGGCCCCTCGGCTCCTCAGGTCCGCACGCAAAGGAGTCAAACCATGACATCTAAAACATTGAAGTTCGCTGTAGGTTTTGTCTTGCTCGCTGAGTTAGCAACGCGGAAGTACAGAGGTGACCCCATGAGATGCTGGTTGGTGCTCGTTGCGTTCTTGTTTGCTTCGTCTGTTAGTATGGCACAAGTTTATTACGTCGACGCCGTAGCTGGGAACGACAGCAACAACGGCACTTCTCAGGCGACTCCTTGGCGTACGGTCGCTAAGGTCAACTCCAGTCACTTTTCAGCCGGGGATCAGATCCTGTTCAAGCGCGGCGACACTTGGCGCGAGCTTCTCTCGCCCCCATCTTCCGGCGAGGCCGGGAGTCCGATCGTGATAGGCGCCTACGGAATTGGTCCCGCTCCGATCCTCGCAGGAGCAGACCTCTTGCCTCAGAGCGCCTGGTCGCTCTGCTCCACTTGCCAGCCCCGCGTCTGGCAGGCGAGCTTGGCGACGCGTCCAAGCATTGTTATCTTCGACGGAGTTAGCGGAAATGCCAAGACCTCGATCTCCGCACTGGCAGCGCTCATGGACTGGTATTGGGCATCGAACGCTCTCTACGTGTGGAGTCCTATAAATCCCGGCTCGTTCTATCTCCTCTCCGGCGTGGAAGCGGGTCAGCGGTGGGTGGTAATTAATCTGTCTGCGCTCGCCTATCTGACCGTTCAGAACTTGGAACTGAGCGGGGCGAACGGCGTACCCACAAGCGGAGAAATCTACGCTCACACCCAGGGCGTTCCTCCGCACGATTTAACGTTGAGCGGCCTCATCGTACGCAATGGAGCGGGGCACGGAATACACCTCGAAGACTGCAACAACTGCGTCATCGAGGGATCGAACATAAGCAACGTGGCCAGCGACGGAATCAGCTTGGTGTCGCTGCACACCGAATACCCCATCACCTCTACTTCCGTGCTGGACAATACGGTCACTGGAAGTCACCACGACGGCATCGCCACTTATGGCTGCGCGATCGGCGGAACCTGTCAGACCTTCAATTTTCCGAAGGGCGTTTTTCTAACCGGCGTCGTCATCTCCGGTAACACCGTCCACGACAACGGAGAGGGTATCTACCTGCAATGGACGAACAACTCTTCGGTAGCCGCAAACACTTCGTATCACAATACCGACACGACTAACTCGGCTGCGGAAGGCGGCGGCATCGAGATGGAAGCCTCCAGCAACAACACCGTCGAGCGAAACCGCGTCTACTCGAATCGCGGCAACGGCATCGAGCTCTCGAACGATTCAGGGGCGGGCACCGTGCTGACGGGGGCGTCCAACAACGTCATCCGCTACAACGACTTTCACGACAACGGAGGCCAGGGCCTCTTCACGAACGATGCCCCGACAGAGAACAATCAGTTTCTCTACAACCTCGTCTGGAACCACGTCAATGGCGAGTGCATTCTCGCCAACGGTGTCGGGCATAAATTTTACGGCAACGTCTGCTGGCATAATTCCACGGGCATCGATCTGTACACCTCCAGTACCACCCCGATAACGGGCAGCATCAGCGTCACGAACAACGTCATCGCTAACAGCATCACGCGCGCAGTGCACATCGAATCGGGCGTGAACGTCTCTAGCCTGGTGTTCGACTACAACAACTACGAGTTTGGCTCAGGAGGAGAATTTCTCCTGTTCAGCACCGCTTTGGACTTCAGTGGCTGGAAGGCGGCTACCGGCCTAGACGCTCATTCCGTGGTGACGCAATGAGAATGTTGAATGCCCGCTGGCTTATTTTGTTGCTGTTTGTCACGGGAGGCGCAGCCACGATTTTTGCTGTCAAGGACGCACGCACGGTGATTAAAGAACATGCCGGCGAGGGTTGAGGATTGCTGACCGTCGCAAAACCTCCACGCTGCGCGTGCTAGTTCAATTTACCGGTTTCCTCGGTGGATTCTATAGGTCAACGCAACACCAGCTCGACGTCTAAGTGCAAGAGTTTCAATGGCTGCATTCGTTCGCGAAACCTAATTCGAAGAAAAGAGCCCTGTTTAAGGTCTAATTGAAGATAGCCCCTGCAGGTAGGTCCTTCCTCAAAAGCATTATGGAATTAACCGCTTCGATGAGTGTTGCATCGACGGTCTGAGCCGGCACCGTTTACCAGGAGCTTGCCATTATTCCCGGATTGTCGACGATTCGGGCGTTAGCGGATAAGAAGCGCGTTCATGAGGACTTACGAGAGGGCCCAGTCTCGCCGTGCGTCGTTGCTTAATCTGATTTGTAGTATCAAACCCTGGCCGGTAGCGACGCCGTAGCCATGCTTTCGAGGCATATCTCTATCACACAAAGAATTTTTCATCCAGTTTGAATTTAGCGCATCTTATATCCGGTGGACGACCCCGGTTCCGATCAAAACTTAAACTTCAGGAGGCTTCCATGTCCTTGCAACGTAAAGCTAGCATCGTATTCGTTCACGGGTTATGGGCCGACGGCTCATGCTTCAGCAAACTGATCCCGACTCTGCAGAAAGAGGGATTTGAAGTAATCGCTTCACAGCACGGACTCGATTCGCACGCCAGCGATGTAGATTGCGTGAAGAGAACCTTGGGACGTGTAAGCAACCCCGCGATCTTAGTCGGTCATTCCTATGGTGGCTCGGTCATCACGGCGGCCGGCACCGACCCGCGAGTTGGAGCGCTTGTCTATGTGGCGGCGTTTGGCCCGGATGCGGACGAGACAACACAAAGTCTGCAACAGAAGTTTCCAGCAACCGATATTTTTTCTCATATCGAGGTTGCAGACGGACGCGTTTGGCTGAAAAGGGACGGCGTCCCATCCTTCGCAGGCGATCTCTCCGATGAAGAGCAGGAGCTGATCTGGGCCACTCAAGGCGCACCCGCAGCCGATTTGTTCAATCAGAAGGTAGAAGGTACTGCTTGGAGGTCGAAGCCGAGTTGGTACATCGTAGCAACAAAGGACCGTACTATCCAGCCCGAGTTGGAGCGTTTCGTCGCGAAGCGTATGGGAGCAACAGTCTTCGAGACCGATAGCAGCCACGTACCGATGTTGTCTCAGCCTGACTTCGTGCTAGATGTGATCCGAAAAGCCGCGACCGCGGTTCAAAAGAATAAGGCCGCGTCCGCGTAGTGAAGATCGCGAACATCTTTCTTCTCGACAAATGCTAACACGGCTCGCAGAGACGCACGCCGCGCATCAGCACAGCGCCGATGTAAAATTCGCGATTGACGAGATGATTCGGTTCGTACGTTGGGACAGCCCGGTACCCGAATCATCATTTAATGCGGCTTCTTCTGAATGCGGAGCTGTTATCCAGGGGCCGGTCGCCATGTAGAGCTGCACCAGCCCGTCACTCGCGCCCTTGATTGGTCTCGCTTCGGCCTAAGCTGGATTGATGTTCTGATTGAGCCGCAGCACATTGTTGGGATCATACTTTTTCTTGATCTCCACCAGCTGAGCATAGTTTGGGCCGTACGCCGCCCGCACAAGCTCTTCGCTCGTTTCGCCCAGCTGGTTGACGTACACGCCACGCGCAAACGGCTGCAAATCGTCACGCAGAGACTTGACCCATTGCATCGCACTCGCTCTCTGCGGGAACGCTCCAAGTACTCACAATGTCGACCTCGTAACCCGGCTGCCGCAAGGCGAACGCCATGTCACTGACTGCTACACGCGAAATCGCGCCATAAAGCGTCACAAGGAACACCTTGTTGTTAGGTTGCGAATCGTTGGTTGCCTTCGTGATCCTCGCCATCGCGCCTGCGGTAAGCTCCGGAAGGAACAGGTCGGTTTGAAAATGCGCGACGGGCGCTCGAAGAAAGGCTGCCTCCTGAGCTTGGAGATATGACTCAACCCTGACACTGTCCTCCTGTGGTTTAAGCGCTCGCAGGGGCCTGAGCAATTCATTTCCTTGGCGTGGATCGTCGCAATGCAAGAATATCAGCTGAAATCGCGTTCCCTGTTCGGACGGTAGCACCGAGCCGACGACGCTCATCCCATCCGGCGCCGCCTTCACGAGCTTGGCAAAGACCTGCAGCAACTCCGGAATTCGTCCACCGGGAAACGTCAGGGTACCCGCCGAAACTTCGCTTACCGGGTGTAGTTGGTACTCGAGCGCCGTCACGATGCCGAAATTTCCGCCTCCGCCGCGAATCGCCCACAAAAGATCTGGATTGGAGTTCTGACTGGCCTCGACTTGCCTCCCATCCACCGTTACACATTGCGCGCTTATCAGGTTGTCGCACGCAGCGCCGTACTTCGACATCAACTGCCCTTCTCCTCCGCCTTGCACCGAGCAAAAAATTGCTCAACTACGAGTGCGGATGGAAGGGTGGCGACAGAGGCGGCTTGGCTGAGCGGAAAAAAATGGAAGAAATCACGGAAAGAGCAGAAAAAACTCTTGACAGGGATCGGCCTTCTCATGGAAGGACCTACTCTTTCAGATCCTTCGTCTGCCGAATCACCGTTGCTTAAGTTTTTCGGCTCTGAGCAGGAATTCGTAGAGACACAATAAAAGAGCGGGTTTCCGTCGTGGGGATGGTTCGGCTAGACTCGGCGGAATGCGTGACAACGAATTCACGAAAATCCTGAGATGGCCGGGTTACCGAGTCTACCGTCACGAAATCAATGAAGCTGCCAAGACGCTGCGTTTATGGGTACGGCGCAAGCGAGGAAACCGCAAGCTGATCTGTTCGGGGTGCGGAAGACCATTTAGCGAAGCGCATGATTACAACGAACGGGAAGTGCGCGACCTGCCGTGGGGCGAGTATCGCACGACGGTGGTCATCGAAGTGTACCGGGTGTGCTGTCCGCAATGCGGGGTAAAGGTTGAGAAGGTGCCCCAGTTGCCGAGTAAAGCGCCGTTTAGTAAGCGCTTTGAAGACGCCGTTGGGTTAGCGTGCGAAAGCGCCTCGGTTCGCCAGGTGGCCAGGCAGTTCCGGCTGGCCGCCAGCACCGTGCGCGCGATCGACCTGCGGTATCTGCAGCGGTGGAGTGCGACGCGTCGCAAAGACCCGTTGGTACAAATGGGTGTGGATGAGATTTACTTCGGAAAGCAGATGAAGTTCATCACTGTAGTCAGCAACTTGGATACCGGTGAGCCCTTGTGGTTCGGGCAGGACCGCAAACAGGAAACCCTCGATGAGTTTTTCCGGACGCAACTGAGCGTCAGGCAAAGAAAACGAGTGGAGGCGGCTTGCGTGGATATGTGGCGGCCCTTCACCAACAGTATTGAACATTGGGCGCAGAACTGCCGCATCGTATTCGACAAGTTTCACGTTTTGCAGCACGCCAACAAAGCCATCGATGAAGTGCGCCGGGCGGAGTTCTTCCGCAAAGGCGGGCGCATGCGCGGTGTGGTCAAGGGCAAACGCTGGCTGTTGTTGACGCGCTGGATGAATCTGGACAGCCAAAAACGTCAGCAGTTAAACGAGCTGTTCGCCCTGAATCGACGGGTGATGAAAGCCTACCTTCTGAAGGAAAGTTTGGAACGGTTGTGGACCTACCGCTATGAAGGAGCCATGCTGCGCTATCTGCAAAGTTGGATCGATCAACTGCGCTGGCAACGGTTGGTACCCTTTCAAAAACTCGCTTTCACGCTGCTGAATCACCTCGACGGCATCCTCAACTACTGCCGCACCAAAGTACCCTTCGGGGTGGTGGAAGCCGTCAACGGCAACATCAAAACCCTTCTTCGAAGGGGTCGTGGCTACAAGAATCTCGCCTATCTGTTGCTCAAGGCCCAACGCATGGCAGTTACCAAGACCGAATTCATCGTTCTTCAGAAAGCCGCCTAAAATGCGTGTCTCTACTAATTCTTGTGCAGAGCCGATTGTTCTATGTCAGTACCGATTACGTGTTTGACGGCAGTTCAACACGCCCCTACGAGACTAGTGACCCGATTCGGCCACTAAATGTATACGGTGCCTCCAAGGCTGCAGGCGAACGGGCAGTGCAAAATTACGCGAAGGACTGGTGTATCGCGCGAACTTCTTGGCTATTTGGTACTTCTGGGGTCAGTTTTCCGGAAAAGATTTTGAAAGCTTCCAAGACGCGGACGGAACTCTCCGTTGTCGCGGACCAGGTTGGATCGCCCACGTTTACGCGCGATCTCGCGGCCGCAATGCTTCAGTTGATCCGGACCGAGGCGCGCAGCATCGTCCATATCACCAATTCGGGAGCTTGTTCGTGGTTTGAGTTTGCACGGGAAATTTTGCGCCAAGCAGGGCGAGAGTCCATCCGGGTTCTTCCGGTGACTACTGCTGAATATCCACTACCCGCGCGCCGTCCCGCATATTCTGTGCTGTCTCCGGCGAGCCTCACCCAGTACGGAATTACCATCAGGGACTGGAAGGAAGCGCTTCCGGATTACCTAAAAGACCTTCGCCAGGTATCTCCCCTCCGCCTTTTCTGTTGACCAATCCCGGAGCACACAAAGCTGAAAAGCGTCGCCGTTTACTTTGGAATCGAAAAAGCTTGTGTCAGTTGCGCCCATTTTGGGATTTGTCTGAACAATCAACAACTGATGACTGCGAATTTAATTCGAAAACCGGGAGCAAGTTCCCTTGGCTGGCTTGACGAACCTGTGGATTAACCGGCGGCCGCTGATACCACAGAACCTAATCT
>Ga0306921_10007543_pt1 | contig 11435 bp, 12 predicted proteins | sample sta12Cox44000080_FD_203760 | JGI IMG/M metagenome (GOLD analysis project Ga0306921, IMG submission 203760) | Lab enrichment of tropical soil microbial communities from Luquillo Experimental Forest, Puerto Rico - statoxic.12C.oxic.44.000.080 (v2)... | ecosystem: Environmental > Terrestrial >... | reverse complement strand
TAGCCAAACAGGGGGACCGAACAAAGTTAGGTTTATTCCCCGCAACAGTGACATATTGCACACTGGATCAGATGGAGCGCCTTCTTGAAGCGAAGCAAAGCTCGAGATGAGGAAATCGACGCTACGTTAAAGACGTGTCGTGAAGCATTCGAGTTTAGGATAGCTCGAGGCAGAAGTGCCTAACACACGCGCCTTTTTCCCGTCGAATCGGTGATGATTCAGGGATTACTCGAATGAAAGTTTTTGTCCCAACGGCGGCCGAATGCAAGTTGGTCACGATATATGACAGCAGCATAAATGCGTTTCGAAAGCATAATGCAAATAACGGTGTCACTTGGGTTTCAGAACCCAGAACGGCAGATATTATTGTTTTGTTTGAAGAATGGGACTCTCGTTTTTGGTGTTATTCCGACGTTTTGGACAAGGATTCTTTTTTTGGGGCGCACTGGGATCGCATCGTGACGATAAATTGCGACGATCTCGGTCGAGGATTTCTACCTGGCTGTTACACTTCTCTCACTCGGCGCAATTTTGAGCCGGAATTGCATCGAGCATGTGCATACCCGTACACCTACAATGAGCTGGTCGAAATAGCATCTAGGCACGAACAGCGAAGTGCTAAATGGCTTTTTTCTTTCCGTGGGACTGACATTTCGCATCCAATGCGGAGAAAGCTGTTCCGGTGCCTTAGCGCGCACCCGCGCGCAAAAATTGCGCGAACCTTGACACGCTTTCACAGTCATTCCTCTCAGGAAAAGCGCGAGTACGTGGACGATATCCTGTCAAGTAGCTTTGTTCTGTGTCCCCGTGGCTGGTCCCCAACCACATACCGGTTGTTTGAAGTAATGGAGCTGGGACGCTGTCCAGTAATTATCTCCGATGATTGGGTTCCTATCCAGGGAGTGCCGTGGGAGCGGTGCTGCATCGTAATCAAGGAAAGGGACATACCTTATTGCGCGGATATATTGACACAACAAGAATCTAATGCGGAGCGCCTTGGAATGGCGGCGCGGGAGGTCTGGGAATTGCATTTTGCCGAACCAAACAAATTCCGCGCCATGCTACATTCAGCAGTTGAGCTAATGGACAAAAGAGGCGGCATATGCCCCGATTATAGGGAACGATGGTCGTCATGGCGGTTTCACTATTCTAATGGATGGCTTCCACATCAAAGACTCGCAAAAAGGATCGGGCGGGCGCTGCACACCATGCAAAATTTCTCCGCCCGGGACACAGCGCCACACACAGCTCCAGCGAACCCCTTCTGAGCATGAGCAATTCGGAAAAGCGAGGGGAAAAGTTCATCGCTGCCCTTCGTCCGGTTCCCATCTGCGGCAATATCCTAAGGTTCGTTCGAAAACGGCATCGATTTAAAGTGGCGCTTGTGCGGTCGTGGTCGGCGACCGGCGGCGTTAGAAGATTCGAGTCGGAGCTGCGCCACTTCGCGCAAGACCCCTCTCAAAGACGGCTGGAGCTTCCCCAGCTCGTCGTGCGCAGCAGCGAGGGTCGAAGTCGAGGCATCGTGTCCGCGGGCCGTTCTCTCGTGTTCGAAGCGTCGAGTCGATATGTTCGCGAGGTTCCGGAGGCGCACCTTCTCCCGCCTGATATTATCCTTAGCCAAGGCCGCCGCTTCGTCACTGAGAACCTCAACGGTGAGGAGGCGGCCGCGCTGAAGCACGGCGTCTTGGGCGCCTTTGTTCGGAGCTTTTCTCCCGTCGAGGACCGGCTCGGAGCAGTCTTTTCACTACTCGGGCCGTCCTCGCACAACTATTTTCATTGGCTGACCCAATATCTCCCTCGCGTGGAGGACTTCCTTCTTTGGCGCACGGTCGCTGCGCCAAACGCGAAGCTGCTGCTTGCCCCGGGCCTCTGGCAGATTAGGCTGCTAGAGCTACTCGGCGTAAGCCGAGACCTCAGCGTCTCTTACTCACTAAGGCACTCCATGGCGGAGGTTGCCGCAGTGGCCAGCTATCCTGGGTATCCCGGGAACCTCGCCCTTCCGGCCACGCCGGAGCGGCTCACTTGGGTAAGGTCGAGAATCCTTACGGCACTGGAGTTGAAGGAGCAGCCTAGAACTCGCAGGTTGTTTATCTCGCGTCGAGACAGCGGCGCTCACAGGCCCATCAAAAATGAGGAAGAGATAGCTCGGACGCTTGAGCGGCGGGGGTTCCAGACTGTGGCTCTAGGAAACCTAGAGATCGATGATCAGGTGAGACTCTTCGCCGCGGCTCGGGTCGTCGTTGCGGCTCATGGCGCCGGACTCGCGAATCTGGTTTTTTCGACGGCGCCGACCGTGATCGAACTCTTCCCCCCAGACTGGGTGCAGCCGGACTTCCAGGCGTTCCAGCGCGCCCTGGCCTATCAGGCCCTGACTCTGTTCACCGGTGGAAGGCACGTCGGGGTCTCCCTGCAGGGCTCGTTACAGAGTGGTCTTCGAGCAGACGTCGAGGGACTTTTACGAGTACTCGCAGAGGAACTCGGAGACGGAATCGCCTGACTACAAAACACCTCTGGAGAGATCGCAACGCAATATCTCGAATGCTCTTTATGCCCTGCCTCGCTGATCGACTACCAGGCCCGGAGTTTCGATCGCAATGGCGTTGCAAATCCATAATTGCCGCGAACCAATCCGCGTGGCCTTTCGATTGCGGGGATTCGCATCCGTCAATGACTTAGCTACAAACCTGCCTAACAGGGCGCCTTGGCGCAGCCGCAAGCAAGTGAGCGGCGTGGCGACCGTTTACAATTGTAGGAGTAAACGCGTTGGGATAGACGTGTCTGCGTGAAGCGACGCCTATTGGTTCCCCTCGAAATTCTGTAACTTACGGACGTTGTAGGAGTTGAGGCCCTGGGATTCAAAGTAGGTGCGCACTACGATTTCAGCTAGGAGACCCATTAGAATGCTCGTGATACCGATCAGGAACAACATTGCGGCGAGCACCGGCAATGGCGTCTGGATCAGCGACGTGGCTTCGAAGAACTTGAGATACAATGCGTAGCTAATCACCGCGACGCCGCCAAGGATTGACCAGAGACCAAATCCGCCGAACACGTAAATAGGCTTGACGAGGTAGCGGGAAAAAAACTTCACTACCATGAGATCGAGCACGACCTTCAGGGTACGATTCAGGCCATATTTCGACTTACCGAAGCGCCGAGCGTGATGGCGCACTGGCAGTTCCACCACTTTGGCTCCCATCCATGACGCATAGACCGGCACGAAGCGGTGCATCTCGCCATAAAGCCGCATCCCGCCGAGGACTTCTCTTCGATAGGCCTTCAATGTGCAGCCGTAATCGTGCAACCTGACGCCAGAGATGCGGGAGATCAGACTATTAGCGATCCGACTCACAAAATTGCGTCGGAGCGGCGCATCCTGCCTGTCTTTTCGCCACCCGGATACGACGTCAGCACCCTCGTCGAGCTTGTTCAGCAGAATCGGAATATCCTCTGGATCGCTTTGGAGATCGGCATCGATTGTGACGATGGTATCACCAGAAGCATGATCGATGCCGGCCATTAGCGCCGCGGTTTGACTGGCGTTTGAGGGTCGCTGACATGGACACTTGATCCTCTATGCACAAAGCATGTAGCGGATAGGCGGGCCAGCGTGCAAGGCAGCGTCGTACAGCATGAGTATTCGGCACGCCATAGGCCAGCTTATCGTTGATGAGGTGGTTGGCAAGTTCAGGGAAATCAGCCGAAACAGCCCGAGCGCCTCCAGCGCACATTCCATGATTTTAATTTCTGGGTGTGTGGCGACGGCGGTGGCAAGCCTTTCTGCCGAGTTGTCGGTGCTGCCGTCGTCCACGAAGATGATCTCGAAAGGGCGCCTAGTTCGGCGGAGCACAGACGTAAGAGCATTTACGAGCGGTGCTATGCTCTCTTCCTCGTTGAAAACAGGCACAACGCCGGACAATTCGCATCTCCGTTCGTCGACCACCAGAAATTCTCAGGCTTTGCATAGCTTATCCGGGCGATCGGGGCGAGGATCCTCCACCGATGGCCCGATCTCGGACGCCGACACAAACAAATTGAAGATGGAGGAGGGATCACTTGGTAAAATATTCAGCATGGTTCGCTGCGCGCTCCGCGACCCGGGCACGAGCATGAAGAGGCTTTTACTTTAGTCTGGCCGGCGCAAACTGCAGCCGGTCTGCAAGTATCATTTATGCGCATCCTTCACGTCATCCCGAGCTATTTGCCGGCTGTGCGCTATGGAGGACCAATCTTTGCAACTCATGGCCTCTGCAAGGCGCTGGCGGCGAGAGGGCATGAGGTCCAGGTCTTTACGACGAACATTGATGGGTCAGGAAACAGCCCTGTGCCAATCGGACTTCCGGTTAGTCTGGAAGGCGTTCAAGTCCAATATTTTCCGTGTCCTTTGCTCAGACGACTCTATTGGGCACCTGCACTGGGTCGTGCGCTTGAGAGTGAAATCGGCAAATTCGATGTGTTACATCTTCATTCAGCTTTTCTGTGGCCGACCTGGGCGGCAGCTCGTGCTGCACACAAGGCTAGCGTTCATTACGTGCTCTCGCCAAGGGGGATGCTGATCAAGAGCCTGATCGATCGGCGCAGCAGGCTCATTAAATCGGCCTGGATCCGAGTGATCGAGAAATCGAACATCGAGCGGGCTGCCGCCGTTCATTTGACATCGCAGCTCGAAGCCGACGAGCTCCGCCGCTTTGGATGGCAATTGCCGCGGCTGGCCGTTATTCCAAATGGCGTTGACGAACCGGCGCCTTGGGACGGACAGATCGCCACCGAGGTCGATGAGATTGCCGCGGAGCGACCACTCGTTTTGTTTCTCGGGCGGCTCAGCTGGAAGAAGGGACTTGATCGGCTTCTGCGCGCGTTCTCGCACACCTCCGCGGGCAAACTCGCCATCGTGGGCACGGACGATGAGGGCCTTGCGCCGCGACTTGTGAAACTTGCTCAAGGCTTGCGAATTGCCGACCGGGTTCACATCCTGCCGAGGACCGTTATTGGATCAGAAAAAGAGCGTCTGTTCGCTGCGGCGCGAGTTTTTGTACTCAGTTCCCATTCGGAGAATTTTGGCAACACTGTACTAGAGGCCATGCGGCGTCGCGTACCTGTAGTCGTTACGCCGGAGGTGGGCGCAGCCGACGTCGTGCGCGACTCCGGAGGCGGCCTTGTGGTTGCCGGGGACCCGGTCCCGCTTGGTGCGGCTATCTGCCAGCTAACGTCGGATGTGAACTTAGCCCGATCAATGGGTGAAGCTGGGCAACGCCACGCCGTGGCCCACTATTCTTGGACGAAGATTGCCGCCGCAATGGAAGATTTGTATCAAAGCCTCAGTGACGGTTCGCACTAGAGCGAATAAGTGTTCATGGATCGCAAATGCTAGACCACATAACACCGGTTCTGCTGACTCATAATGAAGAGCAAAATATCGCCCGCACTCTGTCACACCTTACCTGGGCTAAGGACATTGTCGTTGTTGATAGCGGCAGTACGGATGGGACGCTGGCAGTATTGGAGGGGTGTCCCAATGTGCGCGTATTCAAGCGCGGTTTTGACAGTCATGGCAACCAGTGGCGGTATGCAGTTGAAGAGACGCAAATTTCTACCGATTGGATCCTGCGCCTTGATGCAGACTATCAGCTCAGCGATGCATTCGTCGCGGAAATCGCGGCGCTTGACCCGAATGCGCCCATTAGCGCCTATCGCGTCTCGTTCGACTATGCCATTTTCTCGCGCAAACTACTGTCTTCGCTCTATCCCCCGAATACGGTCCTGCTGCGCAAGGGATGTTTCTCTGTCCGGGACAAGGGACACACCGAGGCTTGGGAAGTAAATGGTCCGATCGCAACTCTCAGCGCCGTGATCATTCATGACGATTGGAAGCCAACCAGACAATGGCTAATCGGGCAGGCCCGCTACATGCAACGGGAGCTCGATTTTCTTCGCATGGACAAAACTGGACCGGCGCGCTGGTTGCGGCTCAGACCACCGCTCATGCCGATAGCTGTCTTTTTCTACTGTCTCTTTGGAAAGGGCCTTTTATTCAACGGCCGCGCGGGAATTTTTTACGCCCTGCAGCGTATGGTAGCCGAAGCTACGTTATCCCTCATGGTGCTTGAAAAAAAGTTGCGCGACTAAGTCCTTCGAATCGCTAGAACCTATCTCAAAATTGGTGACCGGTCGCGAACCGCTATAAATGTCAAATGATTCGGCTCAGCGACGAGCAATGGGAACGCATCCGGAAACATTTTCCAGAAGAGCATATTGCCGACGACCGTCCTGGACGCAAACCAGTCGGCGCGTGCTTGAGGCAGTGCTGTGGATTCTCAACACCGGCGCGCAATGGCACATGCTGCCGCAGAGTATCCGAACTACAAAACGGTGCATCGGCGCTCTCAGACGTGGTGCAGCAACGAGGTTCTGTGTCTCGTGCTGACGGATGTTGCCAACGAGCTTCGCGACAGAGGCGCGCTTGATGAAGAAGAATGCTTCATCGACGCGACGTTTTGCGGACACGCTCGATCTCCTCCCGCAGCCGCGTCGCTTGCGGGAGCGGATTGCGCAGCAGTGTCTGCCGTAACTCAGCTCTTACTTTCAGAGACGAATAGACCTGGCGTGGTCGGTATGGTGTTTGCATTTGGAGCGACGGATTCAAATATAGGACTGCCGGAAATCGGAGTCGGGCCGTTTTTCGTGCGGAGGCGTTTAATTATACTAACAAAAGCTTAGTGGATGCTGGATAGGGCTGGGAGGGCCAGAGAACGATGACTTTGACGATTGAACGCTTGCGGGACCATGGCGCGGGGCCCCGGGACTGATGGCGCGACCAACGCAAGCGCCAAATAGAAGCAGGCCGCAAGGTACGGTAAGCACCTCAAGTCCGCATAGCTTGATTTTTTGCCGGGCCGAGGTAGGCAAAATGCGCATAAGAATCGGAGGGAATATGCGAATTTTTCCTCTGCTTTTGCTCCTTTCTGCACTAGTTTTTTTGCGCTCGGTGGGTGGACCCGACTACTCAAATTATGCGGAGTGGGCGGAAGCGTTGCTGCGTGGGAGCGCAGCGTCAATATCTTCCGAGACTGTGTCTCCCTTCGGTATGCCAGTCTCCCATTGGGCCCACGGCACCGGTGTAGTTTTAGGCATTTTTCACCTCCTCTATCCGCCTTTCTTCTCTGCCTCGTTGAGCGCCCGGTGTGTCGGAGTTGCTCTGTTCCTGATCTCTTCACTAGCTTTGTGGGGCATCTTGGATGCCATCGAACTACAACATCGGCTCAAGTTGCTTGTGTACTCACTGTTTCTGGCTGGCACGAATTTCGGCTATTACTTCATCTATCTAGCCTCTGAGGCTGTGACCTCAGCAGTGATCATTTCCCTTAGTTGGCTGGTTCTCACAAAGAAAAGAAACAACTTCTCCTCCGCCATTGCGCTTGGCGTTGGGTGCTGCATCCTGATCACGAGCCGTCCCCAAGCTGTATTGGCGTTAATTCCTATCCTGGGCGTTTTCTCTTGGCGCGAGTTCCAGAAATGCGACATAGCACGGTCTGCGCTGTTTTTTGGCGTCGTCGGTATCGGCTGTTTCACTGGCCTCCTCCAAGTGATGCAAGTAAACCAGTGGATGACGGGTAGTTGGCTCCATTCCCCCTATTCTTTCGGAGACGGGACGTTTCGGTCGGTTAGCCTGCCCAGTTTCGCCGTCGCGGTGAAGGTCTTATTCAGCCGCAGGGTAGGCCTTCTCACTTTCACGCCGTTATTAGGACTCGCTTTTTTTGCCTCTCTCGGTCTCTCCTTTCGCAAGTCCTTACCCGCCGAGTGGAGGTTCTTTTTTGGATTAAGCTGCCTCGTCAACGTCGCCAATCTAGCGATTATCTCAGGGTTTTATGCCTGGAATGCCGGTCCGCGTTATTTCATTCCGAGCGCGCTTTTGCTCTTTCTTGCCTTACCGGTGACATTGAGGGAAGTAGGCGAGCGATACGCCACGGTCCTTGCGCTCGTATTGGCGCTGTTTGCTATCCCGACTGTAATCGCATTAAATGGAGCCAACCCGACTGTCGTCCCTTTAAACGGAGCCGAGATCGCCTTTATGGCAGGGCTAATGGCTTTGGCCATATGGGCAGTTGTCGGAGTTTATCAGCGCGCTGCATATTCGCGCGAGATGTTGGCCATAGCCGCAGCATCGACGGTAATTCTCTCTGAGTTCTGCGTGTTCGCAGTCAACAGGCCCCAGCTTACGCTCCCGGGTCGGCGGCTCATCATTTTGGACGTATTGAAACTCTTGCAGCCTACTCCTGCTGAGTTATCCAGCCTAGCGCTGGCGCTCGTTTTTGTTGTCGTCCTGTCCGTTAGCTTTTTTGTCGTCCTGTCGGTTAACACATACGTTAATCATGAGGATAAGCACAGCAACCATGAGGATAAGCAGAGCGGTTTGAACTTGGGCCGCGTAGTGGGTGGGATTGCTGCGGTTGGTCTGGCTTTGACTGTGTTCCAGGCAGTGAAATTCCTCGAGTTCCGATCTACTACGGAAGAGTACCGCAGGGCTCAGATCGCTAAACCTGATGCAAGGTTCAAGTTCAAGGCCCCTTTCAATTTCGAGACTTTCAATGGGGACGTGATGGGCCACCAAGTTCCTGAGGATGAATGGAGCGACGATGAAAGGACACGTATGCGAGCATTCCGAGATACCATACGAACGACCGCTGCATTGAAACGTCCGTGACGTTACAGATTACGGCTATCACGACTCGTCGATCTTGAGAAATTCTGCACTTCATTGTCGTGGGAAGATTGGATTTCTGGATGATCGAGTCAAACGTGACACTTAGCATAGTGATGCCGTTGCCGCGTTCTTCATTGTTCTGCTCGACCAGCAACCGCCGCACGGGGAGTAGGCTATTGCGCGCGACGATGATCTCGCCTGGGAAGTTCCAAAAGATTAGGTCCGCGCCTTCCTAATACAGCTAGCCAATGTCTTCGCGGACCCGCGCCGCGTCTAGAGCATCCGCCGAAATTGCTGGCACCTACGAGGCGTCCGGCCTCCTGCCTCTGCTCCTGGCCCTGATCTCAAGTTGAAACTATCAATGCTGTATCTTAATGCTATCTTCGGTTAGCCCTGCGCCGTAAGAAAAATACGCAATGCTGTCTAAGTGGATGCTGGACAGTCACGAGTAAGGAACTCTTTTTATGCCGACCTGGCTAGCAGAGTGCTTTGCGCGATTGATCCTTGCCAGCAAAGTTATCGATAAGTCCTATTACGCTATCGATCGAGCGCGCTCAGCACTTATTTTGGGATTTGCTTCAGAGACGGTCGCTAACTGCTTTAATGATCTCTCGTACGGTCGTGATTTGTCATATCACCCCGAGTCGCCGACCTTCCGGCGTGGCCTTTTCGCGTGGGAAGAGAGCACCATCGCAACCTACTTTCCACCGCCTCCTGCTCGCGTGCTTATCGGCGGAGCTGGAGGCGGGCGCGAAGTAATTGTGCTGGCAGAGAAAGGATACGAGGTCACGGCCTTCGATCCCTGCGTGTCTCTAGCAGCTGCTATGTCCTGCTACTTTGCAGGACGATTAAACATAAAGATTTATCGTGCCCGCTATGAAGACATGCCGCACCTCTTTCCAGCATGTCCAGATGCATCGTTGATGACGCTAGAGGAAGGATCCGGCTTTGACGCGGCAGTTCTTGGTTGGGGCAGTTATTCACATCTTAGGACGGAGGCGCAGCGGATCCGCACTTTGTCTTCATTCCGTCGCTACGTGCATGGTCCAATCCTAATCAGCTTTTCTAAGTCTCTCGACACACCGTCGCACACTGGACAGTCTCGATCCACTGTAAAGAAGTGGCTCAAGCGGGATTCCAATGATTTTTTCTCGGTTTATTCTGGCTTCACCCACGCTGTGCGCGCCGCTGAGCTAGAGGCCGCAGCAAGGCAGTCTGGGTTAAAAATCGTCCACCTCAATGAGGGGCGCACCGCCGATGCTTTGTCGCCGCATGCCGTCCTCGTTCCGGTAGACATCGCCTAATCGCCCGAATTTGCAGGGGAGACAAAGAGGCCGATCGCAGTTAAGCGAGTAACCCTGGAAAATAGCCGTGGTAAAGGACGGTAGTTGATAAACGCAAATCCGCCGGCAGCGATCAGCGATCGCGGCAAGCGGGCATACCGAAAGCGGCCTTTCGTAAGAGAAGTTTATAATTTAGCTACGACCAGTAAAAAGCAAGCGTCATACCAATGGCGACAGGGCCACAGAATTTTTCTATATTCGCAGTAAATCGGAATACCTTCGCCTGGGCTTACATGAAAGACTGCCACACAGTAGTCTAACATCCCAGATGATTGAGAACATCCGCGCCCTCGACGCTTTTTCAGCACCCCGGACGATTAAAGAGAACGACGGCTACTTCGCAGCACAGTGCAGAAGCTGGCTCATGTTTATCGGCGCTGACGCCGGCGTATGACAGCGCCTATCACGACCGTTAGAGCAGCCCCACTGGCGGCAGCTGCTATTATCTGACCGACGATTGGAATGAAGGATGGAATAAGGAGCTGAAAGATTTTTGCGCCAATAACTCCGTCTACGGCTCCCGCAGGCGCGCTTTGGGTGGGACCTAGATCGAAATCCCCTTTGAGTAAATCGCCAACCGCAAATCCGCCTGCGAGCCCGGCGATAAGCCAAATGATAAGATTGACTGTGTCAGGCATGGCAGAACCTCACTAGAAGACACAGGCAGTCTAACCTTTCCACTTCGCTGAGAACATGCCTTCCCCTCATCACTTCTCGCCGCCCTGGTCTGTTGAAGAATTAGACGCCCACCTTATCGTGATGACAGCGGAGTGAAAGGATGCGCACACGGTTGCACACTAGGACGAATCTGCTTAGGGCGTTCGCAATACGCCGCTCGTTGCGATCGGGAAGCCGTATTGCGGCTGAATTATCTAATCGGCGTTATTCTGCTCTCGTTGGTTTTGAGTGAGGTCCTGTTAGCGCCGACGCTTGCGAATTCACTAGAAGTGCTGATGGCGGCGCTGTTGGCAGCGCCAGACCGAAGACGACAAACTGTGTTTGTTTTGGCAACGTTGTTTTCAACTGCGGCGGGCATCGAAGTACTGCATCTTCTCAATTCCAGCAATTTTTATCGATTGGTTAAGCCCGGAAATCGGCCTTCACTCCATGATTTCGCAACTCTGATCTGGTGGCAGGGCCGGATTCCAAAGGAGCTTCGTGAGTTGGCACATGCATGGCGACGAGATCAGATCATTCTGGGGTACGATCGATTAATTAAGTCAATCGCCTAGTCAAGATTCAATATGCTGCTGTCAATCATTATTCCAGTCTACAATGAACGCCATACGCTGGCAATCATTATAGCAAATATTGCTCGAACTTTGCCCAAGGTAAGCAAGGAGATCATCGTTGTCGATGACTGCTCAAAGGATGGCACACGCGAGTGGTTG
>Ga0306921_10007541_pt1 | contig 11435 bp, 7 predicted proteins | sample sta12Cox44000080_FD_203760 | JGI IMG/M metagenome (GOLD analysis project Ga0306921, IMG submission 203760) | Lab enrichment of tropical soil microbial communities from Luquillo Experimental Forest, Puerto Rico - statoxic.12C.oxic.44.000.080 (v2)... | ecosystem: Environmental > Terrestrial > Soil... | reverse complement strand
TTTTTCGAGCAAGCGATAAACTTCATAAATGTCGGCGCTTGGCGGGACGTCGATCGAATAGTGATTGCGTCGCCCAACGTTCATGGTAATTGGCCCCCATTCGTATGAGCAACCTCGCTCTTCAAGTGTCCTCCAGTATGATTGGAAGTTTGGAGAGTCCGGCTCAACAAGAAGTCTATAGGTAGAGTGCCCCGACCTCCTGACGACGCTTTCAAACTCGAAAACGCGTTCATTCCCCGATGGTGATGCCTTGACCACGTCTTTGAAACTGACGCCCTTTGCATAAAAAGGCGAATTTCGAAGCTCGAATTCGTCACCTACAGAAACACTTGTGGGTGACGCCCACAAGAACTCGCCGCCGTGGCCGTGCCAGTCTTGTGGATCGAGTTCAAAGCGGACTTTTACTAGTTGCTTGGCCATTAGTAGACCTCCCGCCAATCGTACCACCGCTTAGGATCGCGCCCGCCCTTTTCCAAGTTGCATGTCCGACAGGCGGGAACTCGGTTTGGTTCGCTGTTATTTCCGCCGTCTTTCCGGGGTTTGACGTGATCGAGTTGAAGTTGATCTGGTCCGGGTGCCTCTTTGGTAGTCGGTTTCTTACAATAGGTGCACGGTGTTCCTTCCGGATACTCATCGCGAGTGCCCCGAGAAAATGCTTTGCCAGCATTGGGCCCGCCTGCGGAGCCTTCGGGCAGCTCTTCAAGTGGAGTTAGCGGTGGCCGAGGTGTCACTATGGGTGGCGGTCGACCAAAAATGGTGACCGGCGGTAGTTGCGCGATCTGATCGCCTTCGTGCGGCGGTCGGTCCGTGGCATCCGACATCGCGCTCACTGGAGTGAGCGCCGCTTTCATATCTTCAGGCAGAGCGTCCAATTGCGCCGTAAGCGCATCGCGCTCCTGCGGCGTGCCGTCGACGAGCTTCCGGCGCAGGGTCGCCAACTCGTTGGTGGTGAAGGGTGCAACGGGGATGCCGCGATAGGCAGCAATAGTGCGAGCCTGGGCGATGCGATCCGAGAGATCGTTGATCGGCGCAGGCGGACCGACGTCGGGATAGAGCGCGGTGCCGGCGGTGAAGGGATCCTGGGCGAACGCCTCGGCCTGTCGACGCTGGATCGCCTCGGCGGCGGCGCGGTCCTCGTCTTCCGGCAGGCTGTCGATCAGGCGCTGCTGGGTCGCTGCGCCGCTGCGCGCGAACGGCAGCAGGAAGCCTTCTTGCAGCGCCATCCGCCGCGCGCTGTCGGCCTTGTTGGATTCACCGGCATCGTCGTAGGCGTTTGCGAGGGCGGCCAGCGTGCCTGGTCGATAGGCGGCGGGTTGGGTCGCGAGCCCTCTAGTGGCTGCCCCTAGCCTGTCGTCGAGGCCCTTCACCGTTGCGACGCGCGCGCTTTCTGTCGCCGAGTCGCGCGCCTCGATCTTGGCCTGCGTCGTCGCCTTCTCGGCTGGGGACAGGTCGTTGTCCGCCTGGGCCCGCACTATCAGCGGATCGCCGGGTTTGGCCTGCTCGCGCGCAATCCAGGCGTCGGCGGCAGCATTGGTGCGGGCGGCCCGGAGCAGAACCTCCAGCGCCCGCTGGTCGGCCGGGACGAGATTGTCCTTTGCCCGCTCGAACAGGCTCAGCGCCCGTTCCCCCTGACCGTCGGCCAGGCGCTGGTCGATCGCACTGCGCCAGATCGCCGAGCGGGCGGCCCGCATCGCCGGCTCCTCCGGCATGCCATCCAGTTGCGCCAGCGATTGCGCGGCCGAGGCATGGGCCTCGGCCAGGCCGGGAAGAAAGTCTTCGTTATGCTCGAGACCGGCCTCCCGCAGCGTCAGGGCCTGGCGCTGGGCGATGGTCTGGCGGGCCAGCCCCGGACGCTGCCCGGCGACGTGGCGGACGATGTGGTCGAGGGCAATGCTGTGGTAGCGCTCCAATCGGTCGGCGAGAGCCTGGCGTTCGGGCTCGTCGCGCGCCAGGTCGAGCGTGGCATCGCGCAAGCCGGACAGCTGCGCCGTGACGACCGGGGCGGCCTCGACGGCGTCGGCGCCAGACTTGCCGAATAGGGCATCGGGCGCGGTATGAAGCGCGTCCTGACTGGCAGATATGAAGCGGTTGGCGAGGCCCTCGATGCGGTCGGCATCGACGGGAGGCGGCGGCGCTTCCGGTGCGGTGGGCAACCAGTCGGGCCAGGAGAACTTGGCCATGGGTACGCTACTCAACTCTACGAAGCCGCGACGACGCAGCGGGGCTACTAATCTATATACGACTATCGTTCCACTAAGTCAAGAAATTCGTTCAGGCAGAGAAAATCAGACGCGGTGACTCCCGGAAACTGAAAAACACCGCGGCAAAAGCCTTATGCCATCGGCATTGAGCCGTTTTCCAACTCGTGGAAAAAAGCCGGAAATCCTGGAAAAGCTAGGCCCGAATCCGGACCTTTTCACCGGCCAGCACGCCCATCTGGCGCAGCACCTCGCGCAGGGCCGAGCGCTGCGCCTCGGGCAGCGGCAGGCGCGGGGCGCGCGGCGGGCCCATCGGCAGGCCCATCAGCTCGAAGGCCGCCTTGGTGCCGGAGACGTAGCGCGGTCCGCCGACCCACCACAGCAGCGGAGTGATCTTGTTGTAGAGGGCGAGGGCGGCATCCATGTCGCGCTTGTCGGCTACCAGCTCGAACAGCTGGGCGGACCAGCGCGGGATCACGTTGGAGCACACCGCCACCCAGCCCGCGGCGCCCAGCCAGAACGACTCGTAGCCCAGCACGCCCGCGAACACCGTCATCCGGTCGCCGGCGAGCCGGATGATGTCGCGCACCCGCGTCGGATCGAGCGTCGATTCCTTGACGTATTGGCAGTTGGGAATCTGCGCCAGCCGGGCGATCAGCTCTGGCTGCATGTCGACGTTGGCGGTCGCCGGATTATTGTAGACCATGATCGGGATGCCGATCGCGTCGGACACTTTCTTGTAGTGCGCATAGAGCTCGTCGTCGGTCGGCACGCTGTAGAAAGGCGGAATGATCATCACGCCGTCGGCGCCCATCGATTCGGCCTCGCGGCTCGCCCGCACCACCTCGTCGGTCCATTCGGCGCCGGTGCCGATTAGCACCGGCACGCGGCCGGCCGCCTGCTTGACGACGATCTCGACGATTTGCCGGCGCTCATCCGGCGTGATGCTCAGGAACTCGCCGGTGCTGCCGAGCGGGATCAGGCCGTGGATGCCTTCCTCGATCTGGAAGTCGACCAGGCGCTTGAGCGCCGCTTCGTCGACCTTCTTGCCGCCGGCGGTGAACGGCGTGATCAACACGGTATAGGTGCCGCGAAACTTCTTCATGTCGTACCCCTCGCCGCCATTGTAAACCTTTTGCCATGCGTCTGAAGCACCCCGATTTGCAGCCGGCGGCCGCGCCAGTTCGTATTCGCTTCGACGGGGCCGAGATCGAGGCGCTGCCCGGCGAGACCATCGCTGCCGCCTTGGCGGCGGCTGACATCGTCGCCGTGCGCCGGGCGCGCTCAGGCGCGCCGCGCGGTCCCTATTGCGGCATGGGTGTGTGCTTCGATTGCCTGGTCACCGTCGACGGCCGGCCCAACCAGCGCGCCTGCCTGACCAAGGTCGCGCCCGGCATGGATGTCCGCACGTCGCCGGTGGCGACATCGCGGCCGGCCGAACCGGCTCGGCCCGCCGAAGAGATCGCCTGCGATGTCCTGGTGGTCGGGGCGGGCCCGGCAGGCCTGACGGCGGCGCGCAGCCTGGCTCTGGCCGGCATCGACGTCATCGTGGCCGACGAGCGGCTGCAGCCTGGCGGCCAGTACTTCAAGCCGCTGGCGCCATCGCAGGCGGCGGAAATCTCGGCGCTCGACCGGCAGTTCCGCGACGGCGCGGTGCTGCACCGGTCGGCCCTGAGCGCCGGCGTCAAGATCCTGAACGAGACGACGGTCTGGGCGGCGTTCTCGCCTGCCGAGGTGGCCGCCATCGTCGCCGGGCGTTCGACCCTGTTCCGGCCCAAGCGGCTGGTGCTGGCGACCGGTGCCTACGAGCAATCGGTGCCGGTGCCGGGCTGGACGTTGCCCGGTGTCATGAGCGTCGGCGGCCTGCAGACGCTGGCGCGATCCTACCGCGTGGCGCCAGGGCAGCGCATCGTCATCGCCGGCAATGGCCCGCTTTGCCTGCAGACGGCAGCTGAGCTGCGCGAGGGCGGCGCCGATGTCGTGGCGGTGCTCGAATCGGCGCCGCGCCCCAGCTTCAGCCGACTGCCGGCGATGGCCGCGGCGGCCTGGGCGGATCCGCTGCTGTTCGTTGAGGGTGTGTCGCTCGCCGCCGGCCTCAAGGATGTCCTGCACTGGGGTCGCCGCGTGACGCGACTGGTCGGCGACGACCGGGTCCGCGGCGTGGAGGCGGCGGATCTCAGCATTCCGGCCGACGTCGTGGCGCTTGGCTACGGCTTCGCCTCATCCTCGGAGCTGGCGCGGTCGCTGGGCTGCGCTCATCGCTTCGTGGCGCGCGGCTACGGCTCGATGGAGACGCTGACCGACGAGGACGGCCGCACCAGCATCCCCGAGGTTTTCGCGATCGGCGATGGCGCTCGCTTCGGCGGCGCCGTGGCCGCCCAGGCGCAGGGCCTGGTGGCCGCCGCTGCCATCGCGTGCGACCTCGGTCGGCTGGCACCGCCGATCGACGTTGCGCGCCGGGGCCTGCGGCGTTCCGAGCGGTTTCAGGCCGCCCTGTGGCGTCTGTTCGAGGCGCCGCAGGCGCAGGTCCTAGCCGACGACGCCATCGTCTGTCGCTGCGAAGAGGTACAGGCCGACACGTTGCGCGGCCTGGTGACGGCGGGCCACAACACGCCGGCCGCCCTGAAGAGGGCGACCCGGGTCGGCATGGGCCGCTGCCAGGGCCGCTACTGCGCGGCAACGGTGGCGCGCTTGTGCTCGCCCGATGTCGGCGAGTTCGGCCTGTTCGCGCCGCGTCCGCCGGCCAAGCCGGTACCGATCCGCCTGCTTTCGGTGGAGCAACCGGAATGGAGCGGACACAAGGATTTCGTGCCGCCCGACATGGCGCGGCCGGTCGAAACCGAACCGTTGCCGCTCGAAACCGTCGACACGCTGGTCATTGGCGGCGGGGTGGCGGGCTGCTGCCTCGCCTATTGGCTGGCGCGCGAGGGCATCGAGACCATGGTGGTCGAGCGCGACGACGTGAACCTGCAGGCCTCGGGCGCCAACGCCGGAAGCCTGCACGTGCAGCTGCTGTCGTTCGATTTCGGCCGCAATGCGCCGGTGGGCGGCAATCGGGCGGCCGACACCTTGCCGCTCGGCCCGGCCTCGATCGCGCTGTGGCAGGAGATCCAACGCGACACCAAGCAGGACCTCGAGGTCAAGGTCAGCGGCGGGCTGATGCTGGCCGAGACCGACGACGATGTGGCGTTCCTCAAGGCCAAGATCGAGCTGGAGAACAGCCGCGGCATCGAAGCCGAGTTGATCGGCGCCAATGAGCTGCGCGAGCTCGAGCCGTGCATTGCCGACGTCGCCATCGCCGCCGAATGGTGCCCGGGAGAGGGCAAGATCAACCCGCTGCGCGCCACCTATGCCGTGGTGGCGCGTGCCAAGGAGCTGGGCGCGCGCTTTCGGCGTGGCAGCGACGTACAGGCGATCGCGCGCTCGGGGTCGGGCTGGAAGGTTACGACCAGCCGTGGCGAGATCCTCTGCGGGCGCATCGTCAACGCATCTGGGCCGTGGGCCGCCGAGGTCGCCGCCATGGCGGGCGTCACCATCCCGGTGCGCGGTGCGCCGTTGCAGATGATCGTGACCGAGCCGACCGCGCCCACGCTCGGCCGGCTGGTGGCGCACGCCGCGCGCCACCTCACGCTGAAGCAGATGGCTTCCGGCGCCTTCATGGTCGGCGGCGGCTGGACGGCGGGACTCGACGAGCGCCACAAGCTGTCGCGCGCCCTGCGCGCGAGCGTCGAGGGCAACCTCTGGGTGGCGAGCCGCGTCGTCCCGGCGCTTGCCGACCTGCACGCCATCCGCATCTGGGCCGGCATGAACGTCAATATCGACCGCGCGCCGATCCTGGGCGAGGTGCCGGGCCTGCCGGGCTTCTACAATTGCGTGAGCTCCAACGGCTACACGCTGGCGCCGGTGCTGTCGCGCCTGACCGCCGAAATGATCGCCGGCCGCTCGACCAGCCTGCCGGTCGAGCCCTACTCGATCCGCAGGTTCAACTGAAGATGGCGGGATCGACCAGCGGCTTGCCGCGAGGGCGGGCCGCTTCCGGCCGATCGCACTTCTGGAACAGGCCACGGCCGGCCGAGCCGTTCATGCGGCCTTCGTCCATCACGACTTCACCGCGTGAAAGGGTCATGACCGGATAGCCCGTGAGCGCGCGGCCCTCGTAGGGCGTGTAGTCGCAATTGTGATGCAGGATCGAATTGGTGAGACCCACCTTGCGCTTGGGGTCCCACAGAACGATGTCGGCATCGGCGCCGACGGCGATGGTGCCCTTGCGCGAGTGCAGGCCGTAGATCTTCGCCGCGTTGGTCGAGGACAGCGCCACAAACTGCTGCAAGGTGATGCGACCGGTGTTGACGCCCTCGGAGAAAAGCAGCGGCAGGCGCGTCTCGACACCGGGCACGCCGTTGGGAATCCTGCGGAAGCTCTGCGCGGCGCCCGGCAGCTTCTTGCCGCGTGGATCGTCGTACTTGAAGGCGGCATGATCCGACGACAGCACCTGGAAGGTGTTGGCGGCGAGGCCGGTCCAGATATGCTCCTGGTTCTCCTTGCCGCGCGGTGGCGGCGAGCAGACACATTTGGCTCCCTCGTCGCCCGGCTTGTCGAAATCCTCCTCGCTCAGGAACAAGTATTGCGGGCAGGTCTCGCCATAGACGCGGAGCCCGCGCGCCTGTGCGCGCTGGATCTCCTGCATCGCCTCCTTGGCCGAGACGTGCACCAGCAGCATCGGCACGTCCAGCAGCTCGGCCAGCGAGATGGCGCGGTGGGTGGCTTCGCGCTCGACCACGAAGGGTCGCGACGTGGCATGGAACTTGGCCGCAGTCAGGCCCTTGAGCTCGAGCCGCTCGGTCAACCAGCCGATGCAGTCGGAGTTCTCGGCGTGGATCATCAGCATCGCCTGCTCGCGCCGGGCGGCAGCCAGCGAATCGAGGATCTGGCGATCGGTGAGCTTCACGTCGTCGTAGGTCATGTAGATCTTGAACGAGGTGTAGCCATCGGCGACCAGCGCGGGGAAATCCTGGCCCATGGTCTTCTCGGCCGGGTCCGACAGGATGACATGGAAGGCGTAGTCGACCAGCGACTTGCCCTCGGCCCGCTTGTGGTACTTGTTGACGGCGTCGCGCAGCGACTGGCCCTTGCTCTGATAGGCGAAGGGAATGATGGTCGTGGTGCCGCCGGCTGCGGCAGCCCGGCTGCCGCTTTCGAAATCATCGCAGAACACCGAGCCATCGGCGGTGTCCTGGTCGAAATGGACATGGGCATCGATGCCGCCCGGCACCGCGATCAGGCCTGTGGCGTCGATCTCCCTGCGACCCTTGTCCAGTCGCTCGCCGAGCGCCACGACCCGGCCGGCAAAGATGCCGATATCGCCCTTCACCACGTCTGAGGCCGTGGCGATGGTGGTATTGCGGATCACGAGGTCATAATCGGCCATGGTTCTCTCCGGGCAGGGTGCAAGTCCCGTGCCTTTGGGATGGCTAGACCGGCGGCGCGGTCCGGTCCACACTTGTCTCAACGAAGGGGGCCTCAATGAATCGCTGGTACGGATCGCTCGTCGCGTTGATCGCCGTCGCTGCCCTGGGTGCCGTCGCGTATGCGCAGACCGCCATCAAGCCCGCCATCGTCTATGCCAACGGCGGCAAGTTCGACAAGTCGTTCAACGAGGGTGTCAGCAACGGCGCCAAGAAGTTCTCGGACGAGACCAAGATCGCCGTGGTCGATTTCGAGCCGGCCAACGAGACCCAGTTCGAGCAGGCCCAGCGGCGCTTCGCCCAGCGTGGGCAGGACCCGATTATTGCCGTCGGCTTCTCGCAGGCCGTGGCGCTCGAGAAGGTCGCCAAGGAATTCCCCAACATCCACTTCACCATCATCGACATGATGGTCGACCTGCCGAACGTGCAATCGGTCCTGTTCAAGGAGCAAGAGGGCTCGTTCCTGGTCGGCGTGCTGGCGGCGCTCGCCTCCAAGAGCGGCAAGATCGGCTTCGTCGGCGGCATGGACATCCCGCTGATCCGCCGCTTCCAGTGCGGCTTCGAGCAGGGTGTCAAGTACGCCAATCCCAATGCCGAAGTGATCGCCAACATGACCGGCACGACGCCCGCGGCGTGGAACGACCCGGGCCGCGGCGCGGAGCTCGCCAAGGGCCAGTTTGATCGCGGCGTCGACGTGGTCTATGCCGCCGCCGGCAATACCGGCACCGGCGTGCTGCAGGCCGCCAAGGACCGCGGCAAGTACGCGATCGGCGTCGATTCCAACCAGAATTACCTGCATCCCGGCACGATGCTGACGTCGATGACCAAGCGCGTCGACCTTGCGGCCTACCAGAGCTTCAAGGCGGCGCAAGCCGGAACCTGGAAGGGCGGCCTGCAGGTGCTAGGCCTGAAGGAAGGCGGCGTCGACTGGGCGCTCGACCAGTACAACGAGAAGCTGGTCACGCCGGAAATGAAGGCCAAGGTCGAGCAGGCCAAGGCCGACATCATCGCGGGCAAGATCGTCGTCCACGACTACATGAGCAACAACGCCTGCAAGTGATCCCGTGCCGGAGGTGGCAGGCGTCCCGGCGATCGAGCTGGTAGCGATCGACAAGTCGTTCGGCAGCGTGCACGCCGTGCGCGGCGTGTCGCTTGCCATCGGCAAGGCTCAGATCACCGGCATCGTCGGCGAGAACGGCGCCGGAAAGTCGACGCTGATGAGCATCCTCTACGGGCTCTATCGCGCCGACGCGGGCGAAATCCGCGTCGACGGCAAGGCTGTGCAGATGGAAAGCCCGCGCGACGCCATCGCCCACGGCATCGGCATGGTGCACCAGCACTTCATGCTGATCGACACCTTCACCGTGCTGGAGAACCTCGTGCTGGGCGCCGAAGGCGGGCCGATGCTGGCCGGCGCTATGGCGGCGGCACGCACCGAGCTGGCGCGGCTCGAGCGCGAATATGGTCTCAGCGTCGATCCCGACGCCAGGATCGCCGACCTCTCGGTCGGCGAGCAGCAGCGCGTCGAGATCCTGAAGGTGCTGTTCCGCGGCGCGCGGATCCTGATCCTGGACGAGCCCAGCGCTGTGCTGACACCGCAGGAGACCGACCAGCTCTTTCGCATCCTGGAGACCCTGAAGGAGCGCGGTGTCAGCGTGGTGCTGATCACCCACAAGCTGCGCGAGATCATGGCGGCGACCGACCGCGTCTATGTCATGCGCCAGGGCCAGATCGTCGCCGACCGGCCGACCGCCGATACCAACCCTGAGGAGCTTGCCGAGCTGATGGTCGGCCGCAAGGTGCGTCTGCACCTCGACAAGACGCCGTCCCGGCGCGGCGACGTGGCGCTCAAGGCCGAACATCTGTCGCTTGTCGATGCCCGTGGCGTCCGCTTGCTCGATGACGTCAGCCTCGAGCTGCGTGCCGGCGAGATCGTCGGCATCGCCGGCGTGTCGGGCAACGGCCAGACCGAGCTCCTGCAGATCCTGGCCGGCATCCGTTCGCCGACTTCCGGCACGCTGACGGTGCGCGGACGGACCATCCACGCCGGCCAGCCTTGCGATCCTGGCGAGATGCGCGACCTCAGCCTGGCGCACGTGCCGGAAGACCGCCTGCGCCAAGGCATGGTGGCGGCGTTCCGCGCCTCGGAGACATCGATCCTGGGCTATCACGACGAGCCGCCATTCACCCGCAACTACATCCTCAATTCCCCCGCCGTCGGCGCCCATTGCGCCAGCCTGATGGAGCAGTTCGACGTGCGCCCGCGCCTGCCCGGCCTGCGTTCGGCGAATTTCTCCGGCGGCAACCAGCAGAAGCTGGTGCTGGCCCGCGAGATGGCGCGCGGACCCAAGGTGCTGCTGGTCGGCCAGCCGACACGCGGCGTTGATATCGGCGCCATCGAATTCATCCATCGAGAGCTGGTGAAGAGCCGCGATGCCGGTTGCGCGGTGCTGGTGGTGTCGGTCGAGCTGGAGGAGATCCTGTCGCTCGCCGACCGCGTCCTGGTGATGTTCGCCGGCAAGATCGTCGGCGAGATCGAGGCGGGTCGCGCCGACGAGCGCATGTTGGGCTTGATGATGGCCGGAGCGAAGGCGGCATGAGGGTTCCGCGGCGTCCGCTGCCGGTCTGGGCCGACATCGCGCTGCTGCCGCTGGTCAACATTGCGCTGGCCTTCTTCACCGTCGGCATCATCGTGCGGATCATCGGCGTCGATCCGTTCCACGCCCTGCGTCTGCTGGTGGTCGGCGCTGTCGGCTCATCCGAATCGATCGGCTACACGCTCTATTACACGACCAACTTCATCTTCACTGGGCTGGCCGTTGCCGTCGCCTTCCATGGCGGCCTGTTCAACATCGGCGGCGAGGGCCAGGCCTATATCGGCGGGCTGGGCTGCGGTCTCGCGATGCTGGCCTTCGACCGCTACCTGCCGGCGCCGATCCTGATCCCGGTCGGCATCATCGCGGCCGCGCTGTTCGGCGCGGCGTGGGCCGCGGTCCCCGCCTGGCTGCAGGCCTGGCGCGGCAGCCACATCGTCATCACCACTATCATGTTTAACTTCGTCGCCGCGGCGCTGATGGTCTATCTGATGGTGAACGTGCTGATCGCGCCCGGCTCGATGACGCCCCAGAGCCGCAACTTCACCGCCGCCGCCAAGATCCCGGCGATGCACGAGGTCCTGGGCGCGCTCGGCATCACGGTCGCGCCCTCGGCGCTCAATCTGTCGATCGTACTGGCGCTGGTCTGTTGCGTCGGGGTCTGGATCTTCCTGTGGCACACCTCGTGGGGCTACGCGCTGCGCACCATGGGCCACAATCCCGACGCGGCGATCTATGCCGGCACCAACCTCAAGACCATGACTATGCTCGGCATGTGCCTGTCGGGCGCGCTGGCGGGCTTCGTCGGCGTCAACGAGCTGATGGGCGTGCACCAGCGGATCGTGCTCGACTTTCCGGCGGGCTACGGCTTCGCTGGCATCGCCGTCGCGCTGATGGGCCGCAGCCACCCGCTGGGCATCGTGCTCGCTGCCCTGCTGTTCGGCGCCCTGCAGCAGGGCGGCGCTGAGCTTGCCTTCGACATTCCCACCATCACGCGCGAGATGGTGGTGGTGATCCAGGGCCTCGTCATCCTGTTCTCCGGCGCGCTGGTCAACCTGCCGCGGCCATGGCTGCAGTCGGTCTTTGCCGTCTTCACCTCCCCTCGCTTGCGAGGGGAGGTGCCCGCGCAGCGGGCGGAGGGGTCATGATTCTCCGACCCCTCCGGCCTGCGGCCACCT
>Ga0306921_10007540_pt1 | contig 11436 bp, 10 predicted proteins | sample sta12Cox44000080_FD_203760 | JGI IMG/M metagenome (GOLD analysis project Ga0306921, IMG submission 203760) | Lab enrichment of tropical soil microbial communities from Luquillo Experimental Forest, Puerto Rico - statoxic.12C.oxic.44.000.080 (v2)... | ecosystem: Environmental > Terrestrial >... | reverse complement strand
ATGGTTTCCTCCTTATTCGATCCAGCGGTTGGACCCGCTGCGACCGTAGCACGTGGCTGCCGCAGAGTGCGAGCAGGAATGAACCCGCCCGCCCCGGCTTTCTCAGGCGGCGGAGGGGCTCAACGAGTTCTGACGCGGCGAACTCTGCTCTGCCGAGGTGATCTGAGCCTGCGCCTGTCGAGGCGGCACCGCGGTCGCGCGGGATCGCCAGATAAAGACAGAAGACATGGCATAATTCCACACCGCTCCGATGGCGGCGCCGCCCAGGCCGGCTAGCCACCACGAGTGATTGGCATCGAACATATGAGAGGCGATGCCGACGTTTGCGGCAGCGCCAAGACCGCACACGGCATAGAATGACAATAGGCCCATTACCAGAGCCCGCCCATGAAGCCGCCGATCCCGATAAGTGAAGAGGTTGTTCAATAGAAAGTTGCCGGTCATTGCGAGGATCGTCGCGATCGCTTGTCCCGCCGCAAAGCTGATCCCGACGGGGTAAACAGCCAGCCAGAGAGTGGCTAGATGCGTCAGGACGCCAAAGCCGCCGATCATCGCAAACAACAAGAAACGGACCGGGATGATGTGCCCGGCGAGCTTGTCGAGGAGCAAAGTCAGGTATTCCCACGCGACCAATGTGTCGAGCTTGCTCTCCCCACTGACCCGGCGGCGGAAATGAAACGGCAGCTCGGCGAATGCGAGCGGCCGCGGTGACGAAGCGAAAATGTCGAGCAGGATCTTGAAGCCCTGTCCCGACAAGTCTCTCATCGTCGCGGCAAAGGCGTCGCGTGCGATCACGAAAAAGCCGCTCAGCGGGTCCGTCAGCTCGGCCTTCACGACGAGACGCGCCAATCGGCTCGCCAACCCGCTGATCGCCACCCGGGACCTTTGCCAATCGCCGACGCTGCCGCTCTCCCCGTAACGGGTGCCGACCACCACGTCGAGCTGCCGTTCCTTAATCATCGCCAGCATCTTTGGGAGGAGTGCCTCGTCGTGTTGCATATCGGCGTCCATCACCGCGATGAACGGGGCCGAACTGGCGAGCACGCCTTCGATGCAGGCGGAGGACAGGCCGCGGCGCCCGAGCCGCTGTACGCACCGGATATTGCTCTGCCGCTGTCCGAGTTCCCGCACCAGATCGGCGGTGCCGTCCGGCGAATCGTCATCGACGAACACCGCCTCCCATCGGATGCCGGCTAGTGCGGTTCCGAGCCGACTGACGAGGGCAGCGACATTTTCCCGCTCATTCAACGTCGGAATGACAACGGCGAGTTCTACCGGCGGGGAAAACGGGTTCGGAGCGGGTATTTTCTCCTGTTCACAATTTGCGAAGTCGATCATGCAAACCGTTTCCCTTGCCGGGGCTGCACAGGAAGGATGAGCGGCAAAAGCTTTACGAACCTTTACCGGGGAGGCGCGCGGACCTACTTCCAGATCGAGTAGCAGGCGATCGCGTTCGCAGATTGATGCCGGGGCCGGACGGCTCGCTCGCCACCGCCGGCGGGCCTGGATTAGCAAAAATGGATTTTAGCCAACTCCAGTACTTCCCCCTCGCCCTCCCTCACTTTTCTCTGTTGGTTGGGATCTTCCTCGTATTGGTAGCGTGGATCGAGGTGCGGGCTTTGCGGTTGGCCTACATGCACATCGGGCTGGGTCCGCATGCGGCACTCCTCTTGCTGCTGGCCTCGCTGGGCGGCAGCTATCTCAATATCCCGGTGGCCCGGCTGGCCGCGCATCACCTCGTTTCAGGGCAGGAGGTCGCGTTTTTCGGAATGCATTACGTAATCCCGGTGGTGGTCGAGTGGCCCGGCACGATCATCGCCGTCAACGTCGGCGGCGCGGAGATCCCCGGGTTGCTCTCATTCTATCTTTTGGTCAGAAATCGATTGTGGGCTCGCGGTCTTCTCGCCACGGCAGGTGTCGCCGTAGTGTGCTATATCCTCGCTCAGCCTGTTCCGGGTCTGGGGATCGCGCTCCCCGTGTTCGTGCCGCCGGCATCGGCGGCAATCGTCGCGTTGGTGCTGTCTCGCCGCTCCGCGGCGCCGCTGGCTTACATCGGCGGCAGCCTCGGCACGTTGATCGGCGCCGACCTCCTCAATCTCGACAAGGTGCAAGGGCTGGGCGCACCGGTCGCCTCGATCGGCGGAGCCGGAACGTTCGACGGGATTTTTCTCACTGGCATCTTGGCGGTCCTGCTCGCCAGCATCTTCAGCCCGCCAGCCCGCACCAGCCTGGGAGCAATGCAGGTCCTGCGCTAGCAGGCTCACCCCTCGGTCCGATTTCCAGAGCAGAGAGCGAGCCACGCATCATCGCGGGCCGCCGGGCGCCGGCCGAGCCGCGCGCGCAGCAATAATGCGGCCTTGGCCGATTGCCCGGAGCGCAGATAAGCGACGATCAGCGAGTCCTCGAAGACCTCGCGTTGCGCGTGACTACCGCCTATCCGCGGCAGATCAGTAAGCGTCGATTCCAGAATGCGAGCGGCCTCGGCGTTGTCGCCGCGGCCGAGCGCCGCCGCGCCCGAACAGAGAGCGAGCGCGGCTTCGCCCGGCGGCAGGCGGCCGTCGCGGGCGAGTCTTTGCAGTCCAGCAATGCGGAATTGCAAACCGTCGTCGTCTCCAGTCGCCGCTTCGGCCAGTGCGGCGTGGAGATCGGCAAAAGCAAGACTGGCTTGCGGAAAATGCCGCCGTGCATGGGCGGCGACTTCGGCCCATTCTTGGTCGAGGGACGGAACCGCGCCATAGAACCGCCAGCGCCAAAGAAACGATGCCGAGTCGGCGAGAACCAGCATCGGCGCCGCTTGCGCTACCGACGGCCTGATATTGCCGAGGTAGATCGCGCGGGCGCGCTCGGTGTTGCCGCGGGCGAGCTCGAACAGCGCCAGGTGCCACGACAGGTGACAGTGCAGCTGGCCCGCCCGTTCGTAACCCTGCAGCCAATTTTCGACAAAGCCGGCGCCACCGGCCGCGTCGCCCGACTCGAAATAGCCATGGACGCGCTGATGCGCCGCATGGGCATTGCGCGGGTTGGCGGCGAGCGAGCGCTCGACCAGCGGGGTACCCCTCGCAACCTCGCCGGTTTCGATGTAGGCCCAACCGAGATAGCCGAGAAACCACCAATCGTTGTCCCAATGCGGCGCCAATTCTTCGAGCAGCGCCAGCTGCGCCTCGTGATGATCGCGGCGCCCGCTGAACCCCAGCAGCCCGAACACGCCGAGCGCCAGCGACAATGGCAGCGCGTCCCGCGGGTACTTCAAGGCGTGAGCGCGCACGATCGCCAGTGCGTCGCCGGCGGCGCCGTCGATCGACAGCGCGATCGCGTTGATGTGCCGGCGCTCGCGCGCGGTAATGCGGTCCGCGAGCCACCGAGCGCGCCCCGCCGCTGCCTTCGCCTCAGGCATGCGCGCCTGTAATTGCAGCAGCCTGGCACGCGCGATGTGGGCCAGCGCGAATTCGGGATCGGCGGCGAGCGCGCGGTCCAGCAGCACTTCCGCCCCAGGCCAGGCCGACAACAGTAGATCGATCGCGGCCATGTAATCCTCGACCGCGGCCGCGGCGGCGCAGGTCACCGGCAGATCAAAGCGGTCCTTCAACAATACGACGTCCTCCAAGCTGCGGACGAGCTCACGGTCATTGTCATACCGCATTACCACGAATAGAAATTGTCCCTAGAGCTCCTCCAGCGCAAAACTCTCGACGGGGGCCCAAAACAATGAGCAAGGGCTGGGAAGCCCCCGACCGCGGACGGGCCAGCGCCGCGGCGCGCCGGATCGGCGCGGGAGGACGCGTCGCGATGGGCAGCACCAACCGGCTCAAGCTCGGATTGTTCGGCGCCAACTGCTCCTCCGGTCGGGCGGTCACGACGGTGCCGGAGCGGTGGTCCGGCAGCTGGCCCGATTGCGTACGGCTTGCGCAGATGGCCGACCGAGCCGGCATCGAATTCATGCTGCCGATCGGCCGCTGGAAAGGCTATGGCGGCGAGACCGACTATCAAGGCGCGACGTTGGAGACGGTGACATGGGCCTGCGGCCTGCTCGCCAAAACCGAGCGATTGACCGTTTTCGGAACCGTGCACGCACCGCTGATCCCGCCGTTGATCGCTGCCAAGCAGTTCGTCACCGCCGACCACATCAGCGAGGGGCGCTTTGGCCTGAACCTCGTCTGCGGCTGGAACGAGGGCGAGTTCGAGATGTTCGGCGCGACATTGCGCGATCACGAGGCGCGCTATGCCTATGCCCAGGAGTGGCTCGACATCGTCAAGCTCGCCTGGTCGCCACGCGAGGATTTCGACTTTGACGGCAGCTTCTTCACCCTCAAACGGGTGCGCGCCAAGCCCAAACCCTATGGCGACACGCGTCCGCTGATCATGAACGCCGGCGCGTCGCCGACCGGCCAGGCCTTCGCGATCCGCAATTGCGACGCGTTGTTCTCGAACGTCTCGCGCGGCATCTCCTTTGAGGAGACGGTCCGCCACGTCGAGAACGTAAAGGCGCTCGCCCGGCAAAGCGGCCGCGAGATCGACGTCTACACCGTGGGCGTGGTAACCTGCCGCGCCACGGCGCGAGAGGCGGAGGACTATCATCGCCACTGCATCGTCGAGAACGCCGATTGGGACGCGGTCGACAACATCCTGGCGATGAAGAACATCACCCCGCAGACCCACGCGCCGGAGGAGTTCCGGCGGATCCGCGAGCACCAGGCCAACGGGATGGGCGGGTTGCCGCTCGTCGGCGACCCCGACATGGTAGCGCGCGAACTGGCACGGCTGGCAGCGGCTGGGCTCGCCGGGATCGCGGTGTCGTTCGTCAACTACCTCGACGAGCTGCCATATTTCTGCGCCGAGGCGTTGCCGCGCTTGGCGCGGGCCGGGTTGCGCGAAAAGTTGGGCGCGACCTGAAATTCGCCGGCGCTCACCAGGCGGCGTCGAGCAGGGTGCGGATGACCGCCGCCCCGTCGATCTTGCGCGGGTTGGTGTGGACCCAGCGGTCGTGCATCGACCCTTCGGCGATAACGTCCAACTGCTCCGGCTTCACGCCGACGTCGCGCAGCCGGGGCGGCAATCCGAGACCGGCGATCAACCCGGCGACAACTTCCGCTGCCGGCTCGTCGGGGCGACCGAGAGCTTCACTGACCCGCTCCTGCTTGTCGGCATTGACCGAGTGATTGAAGCACAGCACGTGGGGCAGCATGACACATGAGGTGTAACCGTGCGGGACCCCGGCGGTCCCGCCCAGCACATGTCCGATGCCGTGGCTCGCCCCCTTGCTGACGCCGGTCTGCGAGCCGACCATCGACATCCAGGCGCCGATCTGGCAGTCGAGCCGCGCCTCGAGATTTGCCGGGTCCGCCTTGACCGCCGGCAGACCTCTCCCGAGCAGGCGAAGCGCATGGTAGGAGGCGCCTTCGGCGATCGGCTGGCCGTTGATCGAGCAGATGTCCTCGACGGCGTGGTCGACGGCGCGGATCCCGGTCGACAGAAACAGCCATTCCGGCGTGTGAACGCTGACCTCCGGATCGAGGATGACGGTGCGCGGCGTCATCAGAGGATGGCTGTAGCTCTCCTTGACATGACGCACCGTGTCGGTGCAGCCGGCGCCGCCCGAGTACTCGCCGGCTGACAACGTTGTCGGGATTGCGATCGAGCGGACGCTCGGCGCCTTGACCTCGGGGCGCCGCGTCGTGCCGTCGGCGGCGGTCACCGCACGGTAGTTGTCGAGTTGGGAAGGCTCGGCGACCCCGTTGGCGAGACAGAGGCTGACCATTTTGGCCGCGTCGGTGACCGAGCCGCCGCCCAAGGTCACGATCAAATCGGCGCCGGCCTCACGCGCGGCGTTAGCCGCGGCGACCACATCAATCCGCGGCGTATGGGCGCCGATCTTGGCGCAGACGCCGGCGAGACGGTTGCCGAGCATGCCCCGAAGACGCTCGACCGTATCGGTCTCTCGGGCGAGCGTGCCGCTGGCGAGGACGAACACCGCCCGCGCCTCGATGCGATCGATTTCCTGCGCCAGCGCTTCGACAAACGGCTTGCCAAAGATGACACTGTCCATCGCCGGAAACCGGTAGACGCCGCTCAGCATGGCTTCCTCCTCTCATTTCCGAACGCTGCATGGTAAAATTCGCCAGCCGGCGGACCGGAGACAACGCATGAACGTTTCAAAAACCGCAGTTTATCTGGTCCTGGCGTTGTTGGTCACGCCGATGGTTCCCGGCCAGATGTGGGGACAATCGGGCGCACCGGGAACGAAACTGCGCCGCGTTGTATCGCCTGACACGGAAACGATGGTCAGTTCAGCCTCGCAGTGGCGTTACCGGGAAGGAGAGGGGCAAGAGCAATGCTCTCCGAACGGCGTTCCCGCACTAGAACTCGTAAGGCCACCCAAACACGGCACCGTACGATTTGTCTTTGCAGATCTCGGTGTCCCGAAAGGGTCGGGGTGTATAAACTCGGTGTACGGAGACGCGGTCTTGTATCGACCGAACCCTGGGTTCGTCGGGAAAGATCAATTTACCTACAATGTCTCGGCTGATCCGACAGCTTTCGTCCGCCTGGGACCACCGCCTGGACCGTGGACTGTGATCGTGATTGTGCGCAACAGAAACTAACGCGCGAGGTAGCCTCCGTCGACCGGCAGGGTGACGCCGGTGATGTAGCGGGCCATGTCGGAGGCGAGGAAAACGGCAGGACCGGCGATGTCCTCGGGCGTACCGATGCGGCCCAGCGGAATGCGGGACGCGAAATTGGCCATGTAAGCCGCATCCTCGCGCGCCGCGGCGTTGAGCGCGGTTGCCGTGAAACCGGGGCCGATCGCGTTGACCCGAATGCCGAGCGGCCCGACCTCGATCGCCAGTGCCTTGGTCAACAGCCGGACGCCGCCCTTCGAGGTGGTGTAGGCGGCCGAATTCGGCAACGCGACAAAGGACTGAATCGATCCGATGTTGATGATCGAACCCTTGGTCTCGCGCAGCTGGTCGAGAAAGGCCGTCACCATATTGTAGGGACCGTCGAGATTGACGGCCAAGGTCGCGTCCCAATCAGTGCGGGTGTTCGGTTCCATCACAGTCCCGCGTCGGATGATCCCGGCGTTGTTGACGAGGATCGAGATGGCGCCGATCCGCGACCGTACATCGCTCGCCAAGCCATCGCACCGGCCGCGATCGGTGACATCGCAGGCAAAGCTCACCGCCGAGCTGCCGGTCGCTGCTGCCGTGCGATCGGCAGTGGCGCCGTGGATATCGACGGCGATGACGCGGGCTCCCGCGTCTGCCATCGCATGCGCGATCGCTTCGCCGATCCCCGACCCGGCGCCGGTAATTAGCGCAAGGCGGCCTTCCAGTAGACCCATCTGGGGTACCTCCAAGCGCCGGATACGTCATGCGCGGGCTTGACCCGCGCATCCACGTCTCTCGTAATTTGCCGTGGATGGCCGGGGCGGGCCCGGCCATGACACAGGACGCCGTTACATCGTGGCCATGCGGGCGGCGCGACGGCGCGCCAGCGGCGTCGCCGGCTCTGGGGCCGGGGCCGTCTGCATCCGGCCATTGTCGCGCGGCAGCCACCAATCCCACTCGTCCGCACCCATCTGGTAGTACATCAGGTTCTGCTTGGTATTGCGGTTGACGAGCTTGCGGTTGTAGAGCGGGTGCGTGATCGAGCGGACCTCGTGCTCGATCTTGAACAGGCATTTGCCGGTGTCGAGGCAGGCGATGTCCTCGAACCGGTACTGGTGCTGGCTGCTTTCCTCGGTGATCAGCCCGCGCTTTTCGAGCTCGTCGTGCGGGCCCGAGAATTCCTGGATGTAGATCTGCAGGTGGTGACCGTCGAATTCGGGGATCTTTTTGTCGGTCTCGCGGAAGATCAGGTATTGCCCGAAGCCGGCGCTGACGCGTGCGGCGCGGCCGTCGCCGTTTTCCTCGATCTTGACCGGCGCATAAAAGATCTCGCGGTAAAAGCGCGCGATCCCGTCCGCTGTCCCCTCCGGCACGTCGAATTCGACATAGGGCATGCCGAGGGTGACCGGGCCGAACTTGTCGGGCTGCGGTTCATAGAGGCGGAAGCGGTTGCCCCACGGGCAGGTCGCCTCGACGTATTGGTTAGTCCGCCTGCAATCGAATTTGCCTCCCTCAAGGCGCGGCTTCACGTTGTTGAGACGCTCGCACAGATCGTCGAGGCTTGGGACGACGAGCCCGACATGGCCGCGCAGCACGTTCGGATCGCCCTTCGGCAGATGGAACTGGCTCTTGCCGACATTGACCCACATGTTGTTGGTGCCGGGCATCATATAGGGATCGCGGGTCAGGCCGAGCCCGGCGAGATAGAAATCGGTAGCGGGCTCCTGGTTGGAAACCCGCAGGTTGACGTGTTCGAGGCCGACGATGTTGCCGATATCCTCGGCCGTGCGGTCATACTTCGGTTGGGTTTGTGCCATCAGGCCCTCCTAAATTGCCGATCTGCCGGTGCTGATCGGCAGTGCCATAGTTCGGCGTGTAAACGCCCCCCATCAAAACAGTTTTTCGAACCTCTCGTCTACCGGAACGCGATAGCCGTTGGCTAAACTGTTGGTTTCGTTCGCCATCCCGACGACCGCCAGAACCTCGCCGAGCATCTCGGGGGTCATGCCTTCGCGCTTCGCGGCGGCGCCGTGCGAGGCGATGCAATAGGTGCAGCCGTTGCTGACGCTGACCGCGAGGTAGAGGAGTTCCTTGGTCAGGGGATCGAGCACACCCGGTGCCATCACCTGCTTGATGCTCTCCCAGGTGCGCCGTAAGGTCGGCGGGTGGCTGGCCAGCGCCTTCCAGAAGTTGTTGACCCAGTTCGTCCCACGCGTCGTCATGATGTCGTCATAGACGGCACGGATCTCGGCGCTCGCCTCGTCGTATTCGATCAACTGCGCCAGCGTCATTCTTCTCTCCTCAGCTCCCGATCGAGCCGCCCCGACACGAACAGGCCGAGCATACGGAAGTCGCTGATCAGCGACCAGCCCGGATGGGCGAAGGTCACAGGGTGGTTGTGCTCGAAGACGAGATGGCCGAGCCAGGCGAGTGCATAGCCGGCGACCGGAGCGGCCAAGAGCCAACGCCAGTCCCGGGTCGCGCCGGCTGCGGTGAGTAACGCCACCCCGAATAGGGTGCCCAGATAATGCAGCACACGAGTGCGCGGGTCGGCATGCGCAGCGAGATACACTCGCCAGAACTCGGGGTAAGTCATCGGAGGTGGTGCTTGTAAAGCGCCGGCCGGCATCGTAAGTCAGCTTTGATCATTCTCCCTATCCGCCGCGGAGCCTCGATATGGGTTTCAAAGTAGCGGTGGTCGGCGCGACCGGCAATGTCGGACGCGAGATGCTGACCACGCTGGCCGAGCGCGATTTTCCTGCAGACGACGTCGTTGCCTTGGCCTCGTCGCGCTCGATCGGCAAGGAGGTCTCCTTTGGCGAGGACGACATCCTCAAGGTCCAGAGCCTCGACACTTACGATTTTCGCGGGATCGACATCGTCCTTTCTTCGCCTGGCGCCAAGGTCTCGGCGGTATTTGCGCCCCGCGCGACCAAGGCCGGTGCGGTGGTCATCGACAACACCTCCTGCTTCCGCATGGAGCCGGACGTGCCGCTGGTCGTGCCCGAGGTCAACCCGCAGGCAATCGCGCAATGTACCAAGCGCGGCATCATAGCCAACCCGAACTGTTCGACGATCCAGATGATGGTGGCGCTGAAGCCCCTGCACGACTTGGCGCGGATCAAGCGGGTGGTCGTTGCAACCTACCAGTCGGTCTCTGGGGCGGGTCGTGCGTCGATGGACGAGCTGTTCAATCAGACTCGCGCGATCTATGTCAACGATCCGGTCAAACCCGAGCATTTCACCAAGCAGATCGCGTTCAATGTGATCCCCCATTGCGACGTCTTCATGGACGACGGAGCGACCAAGGAAGAATGGAAGATGGCGGCCGAGACCCGCAAGATCCTCGACCCGGACATCGCGGTGACGGCGACCTGTGTGCGGGTTCCGGTCTTTATCGGCCATGGCGAGGCGATCAATGTAGAGTTCGAACGCCCGCTCGGCGAGGACGATGCGCGGGCCGCCCTGCGGCGCGCGCCTGGGGTTACGGTTGTCGATCATCGCGCTGACGAGGGCTACGTGACACCGGCCGAGGCGGCCGGCGAGGATCCAGTGTATGTCAGCCGCATCAGGCGCGATCCGACCGTCGCGCACGGGCTAAATCTGTGGGTCGTCGCCGACAATTTGCGCAAGGGTGCCGCACTCAACGCCATCCAGATCGCCGAAATCCTGGTCCGCGATCATTTCGGCAGCGGGCGCCCCGCCCGGCGGTCGAACGTCGAGCCTCTACGCCGCACGACCCATTAGTGTCCTGCAATCGTAGACAGAGCGTCGCCCCTCCCCCCGGAACGGCCCGCAGGGCCGGCCGTCCGGGGGCCAACCCTCTCCCCGCATGGCGTGGAGAGGGAGGGACCCGCCCCTCTCGGCGCACGCGCGCGTGCGCCTGCCGGTGGGCGCATCTCCGATGCGCCCCGGGAGGGTGAGGGGCTACGAGCGACAGGTGCTGGCGCCTTGGCTTCCGAAGCGCCTGAGATCGCTCGATCGGAACCGGCTCGGTACGCGGTCCCGACGGCCGATCGCTTTCTCGGCCGCAAGATCACCCCGCTCACGCGACGTCGTCTCGACAGCTTTCGCCGCAACCGGCGCGGCTTCTGGTCTCTATGGATCTTTCTCGCGGTCTTCCTCGTCACGCTGTTCGCCGAATTCATCGCCAATGATCGGCCGATCCTCGTGCGCTTCAATGGCGCTTGGTATTTCCCGGTATTCACCGATTATCCCGAGACGACGTTCGGCGGCGAATTCCCAACCGCGGCCGATTACCGCGATCCGGCGGTAAAGAAGCTGATCGCCGCGAAGGGTTGGACGCTCTGGCCGCTGATACCGTTTAGCTACGGCACGATCAATTACGACCTGCCGAGCCCGGCACCATCACCGCCATCGCGTGTCAACTGGCTCGGCACCGACGATCAAGGGCGCGACGTGCTGGCGCGGCTGATTTACGGCCTTCGCATTTCCGTGCTGTTCGGCCTTGTGCTGACCGGCCTCTCCTCGGTGGTCGGGGTCACGGCTGGGGCGATTCAGGGTTATTTCGGCGGCCTGATCGACCTCGGCTTCCAGCGCTTCATCGAGATCTGGTCGGGGCTGCCGGTCCTCTACCTGCTGATCATCATGGCGAGCTTTATCGAACCCAATTTCTGGTGGCTGCTCGGCCTGATGCTGCTGTTTTCATGGATGCACCTCGTCGATGTCGTGCGTGCCGAGTTCCTGCGCGCGCGCAATTTCGATTATGTCCGGGCGGCGCGGGCGCTCGGCGTCTCCGACCGGGTCATCATCCTGCGCCACGTGCTGCCGAATGCGACGGTGGCGACGATCACCTTCCTGCCGTTTATCT
>Ga0306921_10007537_pt1 | contig 11438 bp, 11 predicted proteins | sample sta12Cox44000080_FD_203760 | JGI IMG/M metagenome (GOLD analysis project Ga0306921, IMG submission 203760) | Lab enrichment of tropical soil microbial communities from Luquillo Experimental Forest, Puerto Rico - statoxic.12C.oxic.44.000.080 (v2)... | ecosystem: Environmental > Terrestrial >... | reverse complement strand
TCACCACGGTCGCCTCGGCCTTGGAGATGGCGTCGGCCTGGTTGTAGAGCACCACCGCCTTCCTGACTTCCGGGTGGTGCTTGCGCACGGACGCCAACCCCGTACCGAGCGCCCGCGCGGCGCCGGGATTCATCGTGTAGGCCCACGGGCGAAACTTGTCGGTGAGCCCGGGCGCGGCGGCGGTCGGCGAGACGATCACCACTTTCAGGCTTTGCGACAGGGGGTACATCACGCCGCCGCTCGAGCTCGAGATCGAGCCGTGGATCATCAGGACGCGATCGGTCTGCGCCAGGCGGCGCGTGAGCGTGACGGATTCCTTCGGGTCACCCCGGTCATCGGCCATGACCAGCTCGAGCGGGAGCCCGCCGATGCCGCCGGCGGCGTTGATCTCTTCCTTCGCGATCTCGGCGCCGATCAACCCGTGCTGCCCCCAGTCCACGAAGATACCGGCCTGCGGCATGATGACGCCGAGTCGTACCTTGTCGCCCGCCAGCTTCGCGCCGACCGCCGGAGCCACGACGCTCGCGATCATGAGCGCGATCAGAACGACTCCGACGATGCCATGCCGCATCCGGATCATGCCGGCTCCTCTCGAATGTTGTCGCGGGCGTCTCACGCGATCGACAGCGCGAGATGGTCGAGCTCGGTCACCTGCATCTCGCGCCCCATGCCCCAGCGGTTGATCGCCGTGCAGCCGCATGCCGGTGGGAAAGATACGGATCTTCGTCAGGGCGTCCATCGCAATTGGGCGACGGTAATACGCGAGACTGAGGCCTGTCAATCCAGGTGATATCATCGCGCACAATGTTCGCCCAGCAGCTCGTCAACGGGCTGATGCTCGGCGGCGCCTATGCCCTGGTCGCGATCGGCTACACGCTCGTCTTCGGCGTGCTGAACCTTCTCCACCTGGCTCACGGCGAGGTCTTCATGGTGGGCGCCTACGTCGGCCTCGTCCTGGCGCTCGCCGGCTTTTCACCTGTGGTCATCCTGGCCGGCGCGATGCTCGCGGCCGCCACGCTCGGTGTGCTCGTCGAGCGCGTAGCGTTCCGCCCCGTGCGTAACCGCGGCAGTCACGTCACGCCGCTGATCACCACGATCGCGGTCGGCCTGGTGCTGCAGCACGTGGTCGTGAAGATCTTCGGCGCCGAGCCGGTAGCGTTTCCCGCGCCGTTCGCGTCGGCGCCGCTCGATCTCGGCCTGGTGACGCTCACGACCTTGCAGCTCATCATCCTCGGCACGTCCGTGGTGCTGATGGCGCTGCTCGAGCTGTTCCTGCGCTCGACCCGGACCGGGATGGCGATCCGCGCTACCGCGGAGAACCAGACGGTCGCCGGGCTCATGGGCATCAACGTATCCCTTGCGATCGTGGTCACGTTCGCGATCGCCTCGGCGCTCGCCGGCGCGGCTGGGGTGTTGCTCGCCTGGAACTTCGCCGGGCTCTCGCCGTTCTTCGGCGTCAAGGTCGGCCTCAAGGGGCTCGCGATCATGTTGCTGGGCGGGCTCGGCAACGTCGCCGGCGCGATGGTCGGCGGCCTGATCATCGGCGTCGTCGAGGTGCTGAGCGTCGCCTACCTCGCCTCGTCCTACCGCGACGCGTTCGCGTTCGCCGTGATGATCCTGATTCTCCTGGTGCGGCCGACCGGCCTCTTCGGCGCGCGCCTTTCGACCGGGTGAGGCGATCGTGCTGTCGGATCACACGATCTCGATCCTGATCTTCGCCGGCATCGACGTGATCATGGCGCTGTCGTTCTACCTGCCGGCGTCGGCCGGGCAGCTCTCGGCGGGTCAGGGCGGCTTCATGGCGCTCGGCGCGTACACCGCGGCGTACCTGACGGTGCAGTACGGCGCTCCGTTTCCGCTGGCGCTCGCCGCGGGCGGGCTCGTGGGCGGCGTCGTCGGGCTCGCCGTGGGGTTCCCGGCCCTGCGCCTTCGCGGGCTCTACCTGGTGCTCGTCACTTTTGGCTTCGGTGAGATGGTCCGCGTCCTGTTCCTGAACGCGCCGGCCTTCGGCGGTCCCGCCGGGTTCGCCGGGATCCCGCCCGCGACGACCATCTGGCACGTGCTCGGGCTGCTGGTCGTGCTGATTTACTTTTTCACGCGGCTCAGCGGCTCGCGCATGGGTCGCGCGTTCGCGGCGCTGCGCGACGACGAGGCCGCCGCCGAGGCGATGGGCGTGAACTCGACCTACGTGAAGCTCGCCGCCTTCGCGGCGGGCGGCGTGATCGCCGGGCTCGGCGGCGCGCTCTACGCCCACTACACGCTCTTCATCGATCCGGAGGCGTTCGGCGTCGGCCGCTCGCTCTTCGTGATGCTCTACGCGGTCTTCGGCGGGCTCGCCAGCTTCTGGGGCGCCGTCGGCGGCGCGGCGATCCTCTCGGTGCTGCCCGAGCTCCTGCGCTGGGTGAAGGACTGGCGCGAGATCTTCTACGGCCTTCTCGTCCTGGCCACGATGCTCGTGCGGCCTCAGGGATTGCTCGACGCGACCCTGCTGGCCCGGCTCTCGCTCCGCGGTGAGCGTGCCGCTGCTCGCGGTTGACGGGCTCTCCCGGAGCTTCGGGAAGCTCGTCGTCCTCTCGAAGCTCGACCTGACGGTCGAGGCCGGCGGGATCCACGCGATCATCGGCCCGAACGGAGCCGGCAAGACCACGTTCTTCAATCTCGTCACCGGCGCGCTCGATCCGGACGCCGGACGCATCCGCTTCGACGGGAACGACATCGTCGACCTGCCGCCGTATCGACGAACGGCGCTCGGCATCTGTCGCACCTTTCAGAACATCCGGCTCTTCGGCTCGATGACGGTGCTCGAGAACGTCCTGCTCGGGCTTCACTGCCGGACGCGCGGCGGTCTCTTGACGCCGCTGCTCGGCGTGCCCCTCCGCCGGCCGCCGGCGGAGGCCGGCGCGCGTCGACGCGCCGTGGAAATCCTGGAACTGGTCGGCCTGGCCGGCAAGGCGACGCGCCCGGCCGTCGAGCTACCGTACGGCGAGCAGCGCCGGCTCGAGGTCGCGCGCGCGCTCGCCAGCGAGCCCAAGCTCCTGCTCCTGGACGAGCCGTCGGCCGGGATGAACACGCAGGAGACGATCGAGCTCGAGGCCTTGATCGCAGAGGTCAACCGGCGCGGCGTGACCATTCTCTTGATCGAGCACAAGATGTCGCTCGTGATGAAGCTCTCGCGCGTCGTCACCGTGCTCAACTTCGGATCCAAGATTGCCGAGGGGTCGCCGGCCCTTGTCCAACGGGATCCGCGCGTTGTTGAGGCTTACCTTGGTAGCGAATAGGGCTTGTCGCGCGCGGGAGGCGGGCGGGGCCTGGCATCGGGGTGCCCCGGGGGCGGGCTGCGTCACCCGCTCGCCCGAATCGCGGCTCTTCGAGCCGCGCGCGGGACGAGGGGGGCCCACTCCGCCCGCCGCCCCCGGGGCACCCCGATGCCACCCGCCCGTCTCCCCGTACGACAGCCCGCTTCACTCCCAGTTCCACCAAACATCACGGTCCGCACGGCCGCCCCTTGCGACTCATGCTGCCTAGCTCATCGGGTCCACTGCTCGAGGTCGACGATCTGCACGTGAGTTATGGGCGGATTCGGGCTTTGCATGGGGTGAGTTTGGTGGTGCCGGAGGGGGCGGTGGTGGCGCTGATCGGGGCCAACGGGGCGGGGAAATCGACGTTGCTGCGGGCGATCTCGGGGATCGTGCGGCCGCGGCGAGGGGCCGTGCGCTTTTGCGGGGAAGATCTCGTTGGGTTGCCGGTGCACCAGATCGCGCGGCGGCGCGTGATCCACGTGCCCGAGGGCCGCGGCATGCTGGCGCGTATGACCGTGCTCGAGAATCTGCGGGTCGGCGGGTTCGCGCGGCGCGATCGCGCCGCCACGAGCGCGGAGCTGGAGCGCATCTTCGCCATGTTTCCGGTCCTGCGCGCGCGCCGCGCGCAGCTGGCCGGGAGTCTCAGCGGCGGCGAGCAGCAAATGCTCGCCATCGGCCGGGCGATGATGGCCGGCCCGCGCCTCTTGATGCTGGACGAGCCGTCGCTCGGCCTGGCGCCCCTGGTCGTGCGCGAGATCTTTCGCATCATTCCGCAACTCATCGCAGAGGGCACGGCGGTGCTGCTGGTCGAGCAGAACGCACGAATGGCGCTGCAGTGCGCGGCGCACGCCTATGTCTTGCAGACCGGGCAGGTCGTCCTCTCGGGCCGCGCCGCCGACCTGCTCGCCTCGCCGGATGTCCAGCGGGCCTATCTCGGCGTGACCGAGGCCACGTGACGTTCGACGACAAGGTGCGGCTGCTCTCGGAGCTCTACCGCGCGTTCAACCGGCGCGAGATCGAGCGCGTCCTGTCGGCGCTGAGCCCCGGCGTCCGCTGGCCGAACGTGCTCGAGAAGACGGAGCTGCGCGGTCACGCGGCGATCCGCGCCTACTGGCTCGAGCAGCTCGAGAGGATCGAGCCCCGCGTCGAGCCCGTCGAATTCGAGGAGCGCGGGCGCGCCGTCGCCGTCCGGGTGCGACAGGTGGTCACGGTCAAGGCAACTGGGCAGATCACCGAGTCGCGCGTCACCCACACGTACGACTTCGACGATGGTCTGGTTTCGTCCATGACGGTTTCCTAGCCAACCCTCGATGCCCGACCCGGGGTATTTCGTGTTTCTCGTCGCCGACGGGGCCATGGCCGGATCGATTTACGCGCTGGTCGCGCTCGCGTTCGTCGTCGTCTACAAGGCCTCCCGCATGATGAATTTCGCCGTGGGCGAGTGGACGATGCTGGGAGCGCGCACGGCGGCGGCGGCAAGCGGCGCGTTCGGGCTCGGGCTCGGTGGCGCTGTCGTCGCCGGCTGCGCCGGCCTGGTGGCGCTGGCGCTCGTCTTCAATCGGGTCGTCCTGCGCCCGCTGATGGGAAGCTCACTGCTCACGCTGATCATGCTCACCCTCGGCGTCGGCATCTTCATGCGAGGCGCCGCCACGGTCGTGTTCGCTGGACTCCCCGGGCGGATCGCCTCCCCGTTTCCCGCCGAGCCGCTCGTCGTCGGCGGGGTGCCGCTCTCGATCGACAAGATCGTGGCCGCCGCGTTTGCGACCGTGTGCATCACCGCGCTCAGCTGGTTCTTCCGCGGCAGCCGCACGGGCCTCGCGCTGCGCGCGGTGGCCAGCGATCAGCAAGTCGCGCTGGCGGTGGGGATCGACCTCCATCGGCACTTCGCGATCACGTGGGCGATGGTGGGGGTCCTCTCCGTGCTGGCCGGCACGCTCTGGAGCTTCGCGTCCGGCGGTGGGTTCGGGATCGAGCTCCTGGGCTTCAAGGTGTTCCCGATCGTGATCCTCGGCGGCCTCGACAGCCTGCCCGGCACGATCATCGGCGCCTTGGCCGTCGGCATCCTCGAGTCACTCGTGGCGGGCTACGTCGATCCGATCGTCGGCGGCGGATTCAGCCACGTCGCGTCGTACCTGGTGCTGATCGCGACGCTCTTCGTGCGTCCCTGGGGGCTCTTCGGCCGGCCGGACGTCGAGCGGGTCTGAGGCGTCGAGCTATCGCACGCGGCCAGCGGCGCCCCGGAGCCGCGGATCCAGTGCGTCGCGGAGCGCATCGCCCAGCATGTTGAAGCCGAACACCGCCATCGAGATCGCCAGCCCCGGGTAGACCGCGATCCACGGCGCGTCGAGGAAGAACGCGCGCCCAGAGCCCGACAGCATTCCACCCCACGACGGATAAGGCGGTGGCACGCCGAAACCGAGGAACGACAGCGCCGACTCGGCGAGAATGAACGCGCCGAGCCCGATGGTGGCCAGGACGATGATCGTCGCCGCCACGTTCGGCAGGATGTGGCGGAACATGATGCGCAGGTGCCCGGCCCCGAGGGCGCGGGCCGACTCGATGTACACGTTCTGCACGACGCTGATCGTCGTTCCCCGGATGACCCGCGAAGCGTTGGCGGCTCCCACCACGCCCAACGCCGCCGTGACGTTGACAAGTCCCGGCCCCAGCACCGCCATGATGGAGAGGATCACGACCAGGAAGGGAAAAGACTGCCAGGCGTCGACGATCCTTTGCACGCAGAGATCGAACTTCCCGCCGAAGTAGCCGCTGGTGATGCCGATACACGCCGCGAGCGCTTGGGCGATCAACACGGCGCCGAAGCCCACGGTGACCGAGATCCGCGCGCCGTAGACCACCCGGCTCCACATGTCTCGCCCGAGATTGTCCGTACCCATCCAGAACTGAGCTCCGGGAGGCTTCATGCGAGCGCCGCGAATGGTCTCGTCGTACGAGTAGCGCGCGATCCACGGGGCCAGAACGGCCATGAGGATCATGGCGAGCACGATCGCGCCGCCCAGAGCGCCCAGGGGTTTCTTGCGGCAGAACAGCCAGAGTGCTCGGAGCCGGGGTGCGCGGATGGCCGTCCGACGTCCGATCCGACCGTGCGCGGAGGGCGAGATCAGCGTTTCGACGCCGTTGGCCATCGCTTCAGTACCGTATTCGCGGATCGAGGAACGCGTAGAACGCGTCGACGGTGAGGTTCATGACGACCACCACCGAGACGATGAGGAGGTTGATGCCCTGGATCACGGGATAGTCGCGCTGGTTGATGGCGTCGAAGAGGAATCGCCCCATGCCGGGCAAGCCGAAGATCGTCTCGAAGATCACGGTACCCCCGAGAATCTGCGCGACCTGGATGCCGAGGACGGTGACCACGGGGATCAGGGCGTTCTTCAAGCTGTGCTTGAGCACGACGCACCGCTCGCCGACTCCCTTCGCCCATGCCGTCCGGACATAGTCCTGGCGCAGAACATCGAGCAGCATCGCCCGGGTGAGGCGCATGATCGCCGCGGCCGAGGCGAGGCCCAGGATCGCGGCCGGGAGGATGAACTGCGATACGTGCGCCCATGGGTCGACCGAAAACTCGGTGAACTGGATGGGCGGGCTCCAGCCCCACCAGATCGCGGGAAGCAGCACGGCGAGCGTGGCGATCCAGAACCCGGGCACCGACAGTCCGACAATGGCGAGGCTGCGCGTGATGTAATCGGCGAAGGAATCCTGTCGGATGGCGGCGATGATGCCGACGGGTAGCGCGATCGCGATCGAAAAGCAGAGGGCCATCAGGCCGAGCTCGAGGCTCACCGGCAAGCGCCGAGCCAGCTCCTCGATCACCGGCCGCTTGGTCCACAGCGACTCGCCGAGCTGACCTCGGACTACGCGCCCCAGCCAATCGAAGTACTGCACGTAGATCGGCCGGTCGAGCCCAAGTTTGGCCCGGAGATCATCCAGGTCCTTGCCGTATGCCCGCTCCTCCAGCATGAGCTGGACCGCGTCGCCCGGGATCAGGCGCGGCAGCGAGAACACGCCGAGGGAGGCGATCACGAGCGAGGCGCTCGCGACCAGGAGCCGCCTCAGAACATATTTACGCACGCCTGCTTCCTACGACCGGTCGAGCCAGAGCGCCGCTGCGCGGTTTCCGTAGTCGAAGCTGGAGTTAGGCGCGTAGTTCTTCACGTGAGGTCGCCACGATCCGGTGACCCCGACGGAGTAAAGGTAGACGTAGTACTGTTGCTCGGCCGCGTACCGCTGAATGTCGAAGATGATCTTACGCCGAGCTTCAAGGTCTTTCGTTCGCATCTGCTGCTTGAGCATCGAAACCATGCGGGCATCGGCAACGTGGCTGGAGTTGCGGGGCTGCTCCGGCGTGTACATGCCGTACAAGGAGGAGTGCGGCTCCCAGGCGATGCTGAACGGGCCCATGGCCATGCCCTCGTACTTGCCGAGGAACGTCGTCCCCATGTACGCACCGTACTCCTGGAGCTTCAGCTCGGCGTCGATGCCGCTCTCCTTGAGCTGGCGCTGAGCCAGCTGGACAGCGTCGACGAGATCGATGCCGTAGCCCGGCGTCGCCGTGAGCTGCGTCTTCAAACCACCTGCGAAGCCGGCTTCGGCCAGCAGGCGTCTGGCCTCCCTGGGATCGTGGCGGTAGTACTTCGCGCCGGGACCGAGCTGATCGATGCGCGGGGACCACTCGGTCAAGCCACGCCCGATCGCGGGCGTCGGCTCTCCCTTGATGTAGACCGATTCGATGATCGCCTGCCGGTCGATGGCGTGCGAGATCGCCCGCCGCACGCGAACATCGTTGAACGGCGGCTTGTCGCTGCGCATGTAGATCCCCTGGGTGACGTTGGAGACCCAGTCGCGATACCCGAGCTGCGGTTGGCTCTTCTTCAGAGACTCCAGATCTTGTTGTCGGACAGCCCACATGTGCCAGTTGCCACAGTCGAGCTGCCCAGTGCGGTAGGCGGCCAGTCCCGCCGCCGCGTCTTCCATCACGAGCCAGTCGACCCCGTCGACCCAGGGTTCGCCCGGGCGATAATAGGTGGGGTTCCGTCGGAACACGGTTTTGACGTTGGGCTCGTAGCGCTCGAGCGTGAAGGGGCCGGTCCCGATCGCGGATTCGGGCTTCCTGAGATCCCCATACTTCTCGACCACCTCGCGCGCGACGATCCAAGTTCCAGTCGGGTTCGCGAGCATGTTGAGCAGCCAGGCGAACGGCTCCTTCAGGCGGAACCGCACCGTGTAGCGCTCGATGACTTCGACGCGGTCCACGGGATCGAGCATGAACTTGAGCGGGTTCTGTTGCTCGGTGAGGAAGCGATCGTACGTGAACTTCACGTCCTCGGCGGTCAGCTCACGGCCGTTGACCGGCGGTTTGTTGTGCCACCTGACCCCACGCCGCAGATGAAAGACCACGGTGGTGTCGTCCGGCTCCTCCCATCGCTCGGCGAGATCGGGCTCGACCGTGAAGGTGCCGGGCGCCACCCCGACCTTGTGACGGACGAGCTTGCTGTGGACGAAGCTCAGCGTGGTGTTCGTCTTGAAGTTCAACGTCTGATGCGGGTCGAAGTGGGGTGGGTCGTACCCACGCACGCGGAGGATGCCACCGCGCTTGCCCTGTGCGTGGAGCCGGCGCGGAGCCAGCAGCGGCTCGACCGACGCCGCAGCGCCGGCGGCGAGCCCGGCCTTCAAGAGATCTCGACGGGTAACACCCCGGAAACGATTCGAAGCGAAGGCGTCCATGGGCGTTTCTCCTGTGCCTGTGGGCACGCTCGGTTCGCTTTCGGTGCGAGAGAGAAGATCCCTTGCCGGTCCTCCCTGCCGGCTCTCGCCGGCTCGCGGACTCAACGGGAGATCGAGCAGATACTCAGCGTGGTGTGGCGATGTCTACAGCGTGGTCAGCGCGTCGTCAAGCCGGAAAAATCCTGTAGCCGCGCGCGTCGCTCTTGGCGCCGGCCTTGTAGCTGACGATCCGCCTGGGCGAGGTGTGCGTGCCGAGAAGGCGGAGCACCTCGTCGCCGACCACGCGGAAGCTGTGCGGCACCTCCGGCGGAATGGCGATCGTGTCGCCCTTCCGGAGCGTCACCTTGCTGTCCTCATGGCCGTCGACCCACGCCTCGGCGATGCCGTCCAGGATGTGCAGGACCTCCATGTAGGGATGCGAGTGGACGGGCGCCACGTAGCCGGGTTGCGAGGTCTGGATGCCCGTGCGGATCGGCGTGCTGCCCTCGTCGTCGCCGAGGATCAGCTGGTAGACCGCATCAGGCCCGAACTTGACGACCTCGGTCTCGTCCAGACGAACGACCTTCAGCTCGTCCATTGCATCCTCCTTGGTGTGCCTTGCGAAAGTCTCACCCAGGTGGGGAGCGAAGCGCAAGCTATGCCATGATAGGGCATGGCGCTGACCGCGGAGATCGTCAAGGCCAAGGCGCGCGAGCTCGGCGCCGACGGCGTCGGCATCGCTGACGCCTCCGTCTTGAACGCTCACCCACCCGATTCCGCGTACCCGCAGATCCCGTCGCGCGTCTCGCCCGAGATCCGGAGCTGCATCGCGTTCTTCAAGCGCATCCCCGCCGGCGCCTTCCGCGCGCGCGACAACGCGTGCATCCACCACGTCGATCAGCTCGTGCTGCGCGAGATGGATCGCATCGGCTACCGGATCGCGCGCTTCCTCGAGGAGCACGACCACTGGGCGTTCCAGACGGCGGCGCAGGAGACCGTCTGGGAGATGAAGAGCGCGAGCTACGGCTATCTGTCCACGCGCCACGTGGCGATCGAGGCCGGCCTCGGCACGATCGGCTTCGAGCTGAACCTCCTGACCCGCGAGGCCGGGCCGCGCTGCTACACGACCGTCGTCCTCACGGACGCCGAGCTCGCGCCCGACGGCAAGATCACCGAGCAGCTCTGCATCGGCGAGCCGTGCTCGCGCTGCCTCTACTCCTGCCCGCCCGACGCGGTCCTGCACTGGGGGCTCGACAAGCGCCGCTGCGCCACCTTCGCGCAGGAGTTCGGCTTCTCGACGATCCTGCGCGTCTTCAGCGGGTTCGTCGGCGCCGAGGGCGCTCACGCCAAGCGTGAGGCGCTCGCGGGTCACGAGTGGTTCGGCATCTGGCAGGGGCTGCTGCGCGTCGTCGGCGCGTTCGGCGATTGCCCGCGCTGTCTCGCCGTCTGCCCCGTCGGCGACGACTACAACCGGTTTCTCAAAGACGCGCAGCGCGAGATTCCCGAGAAGAACGACGAGAAGGTCGCGCGGGCGCGCGAGTTGCTCGGGATCAGGAAGCGCGGCGAGCCGATCCGCGGCATGGCGGACGGCCGCGTCCGCTGGATCGGCGAGGACGGCTATCGCCCGCCGGCGCGACGTGCCGGAACCCCCGCGTGAGCCTCACGGCCGCCACGGTCAAGGCCAGAGCCAAAGCGCTCGGCGCCGACCTGGTCGGCATCGCCCGCGGCGAGGTGCTGGATCACCATCCGCCCGACCCGGCGCGACCCCAGACGCCGAGCCGCATCACGCCCGACGACTCGAAGTCGGTCATCGTCCTCGCGCGCCGCCTCTTGACCGGAATCAATCGGTTGCGCGGCCACGACGACCGGCACAAGCAGTACTCGACCGAGCTCGTGCTGACCGACCTCGAGGAGATCGAGCTGAAGCTCGTCTACTTCCTGGAGGACGCGGGCTTCCCGTCGATCACGGTGCCGCCGGTCCACTTCGATCCTCGCCACTACGATCCCAAGGGCGACACGCGCGGCCCGCTCTCGCTCGCCCACGCGGCCGTCGAGGCCGGGCTGGGCACGCTCGGCTTGAACCTCATGCTGCTCACGCCGGAGTACGGCCCGCGCGTGATGCTCGGCGCGGTGCTCACGAGCGCTGAGCTCGAGCCTGATCGCCCGCTTGCCGAGGCGCTGTGCGAGGGTGAAGCGTGCGGCCGCTGTCTTCTCGCCTGCCCCGCCGACGCGATCGGCCAGTGGACGCTCGACAAGGGGCGCTGCGCCCCGCTCGCGTCGCCCTACGGGTTCACCTACCTGATGGGTCATATCGAGCGGCTCATGAAATCATCGGGCGAAGAGCAGCAGGCACTCCTGAAGTCGAAGGAGTCGTTCATGAGCTGGCAGTCGATCCTGCGCGGCGTCGGCGTCTAC
>Ga0306921_10007533_pt1 | contig 11440 bp, 9 predicted proteins | sample sta12Cox44000080_FD_203760 | JGI IMG/M metagenome (GOLD analysis project Ga0306921, IMG submission 203760) | Lab enrichment of tropical soil microbial communities from Luquillo Experimental Forest, Puerto Rico - statoxic.12C.oxic.44.000.080 (v2)... | ecosystem: Environmental > Terrestrial > Soil... | reverse complement strand
ACAGCGCACTCGCCCGCGCCGGATCGTTCACCGTATAGGCCAGCAGCGGATATCCTGCTGCTCGGATATCAGCCACAATGGAGGGGCTAAGGCGCCGATGCTCGGCATGGATCGTCGTGCAGCCCAACTTCTCGGCGACCGCGCGCCACCGCTTTGGGATCGAGCGAAACAATATTCCTCGGGCGATCCCGGGAGTGCAAGCCCTGGCGGCCGCGAGGACGGTGGGCTGGAAACTCGAAATTAGTAATCCCGGCATTTGGGAGGGCGAAAGTCGAAGGAGCAAATCAGCAACTCTCCTCCCGGTCTCCCCTCTTCTCCCCAATACGGCCTTCAACTCAATATTTGCGCCCAGACCAAGATCGGCGAGAAGTGCGAGGGCCTCGCAGAGGGTCGGTACTCGTTCCGCTGCAAAACAAGGACTAAACCAGGCTCCGGCACTGTGACGACGTATAGCGGCCAGGGACATCGAACTGACCTTGCCGCGCCCATTTGTCGTGCGTTCAAGCCGATTGTCATGCAGCAGGATTGGTTGGCCGTCGGCGGTCAGACGGACGTCCAATTCGACCCATTGGCAATTGAGTGTTTTTGCTCGACGGAACCCGGCGAGGGTGTTTTCGGGCGCGTCCGCAGCTGCGCCGCGGTGACCAATCACGCGTGGGAGGCCAATTCCGTCTCGCGCCTCCTTGGGGGCGAGCCGCGTCACTCTTTTGGTTGTCGGCTGCCGCATCGCCAACGCGACGCAGGCGGGATGTTCGCGGCCGTCCTGCCTTGCACCGGACGGTTTCAGGTTGCCGCCCTCACCTGCTGCTCCTGGCGTTCTTCGCGGCGCGAGCCGAGATCCTCGCCGGTTTCCTGATCGACCTGACGCATGCTCAGCTTCACCTTTCCACGATCGTCAAAGCCGAGCACTTTCACCTTGACCGTATCACCGAGCTTGACGACGTCGGCAACCTTGCCGACTCGCTGCGGGGCGAGTTCACTGATATGCACCAATCCGTCACGTGACCCGAGAAAGTTCACAAAAGCTCCGAAATCCACGACCTTGACGACCTTGCCATTGTAAATGACCCCGACTTCTGGGTCGGCAACGATCCCGCGGATCCAATCGATCGCCGCCCTGGCAGCATCACCATCGACCGCCGCCACCTTGACGGTACCGTCGTCATCGATGTCGATCTTGGCGCCGGTTGATTCGGTTATCTCGCGAATTACCTTGCCTCCGGAACCGATCACTTCGCGTATTTTCTCCTTCGGGATCGTGAAAGTCGTGATGCGCGGAGCGTTGTCGCTCACTGTATCGCGCGCCCCAGTCAGCGCGCTTGCCATCTCATCGAGGATGTGGACCCGGCCCTCTCGCGCCTGGTCGAGCGCAATCCGCATGATCTCCTCGGTGATCGAGGTGATCTTTAAATCCATCTGGAGGGCCGTCACGCCCTTATGAGTACCGGCAACTTTAAAGTCCATATCGCCAAGATGGTCTTCGTCGCCGAGAATGTCCGACAGGACCACGAACCCTTCTGGTTCCTTGATCAACCCCATGGCGATCCCGGCAACCGATCTGGGCAACGGCACGCCGGCATCCATCAGAGCGAGCGAGGCGCCACACACCGAAGCCATCGAGGACGACCCGTTCGATTCGGTGATCTCAGAGACGACGCGGATCGTGTACGGAAAGCTCTCCTTGCTCGGCAGCAGCGGCCGAACCGCCCGCCAAGCGAGCTTGCCGTGACCGACTTCGCGCCTGCCCGGGGAGCCGAGCCGCCCGGTTTCCCCGGTCGCATAAGGAGGGAAATTGTAATGCAGCATGAAGTTCTCGCGGTACTCGCCTTCGAGCGCGTCGATGATCTGCTCGTCTTGACCAGTCCCGAGTGTTGCCACGACCATGGCCTGCGTTTCGCCTCGGGTGAACAGCGCCGAGCCATGGGCGCGCGGTAGGATTCCGACCTCGCACGAGATCGGTCGAATGCTGCGGGAATCGCGACCATCGATCCTACGGCCGCCACGCAGAATGGCGCCGCGGACGATCTCTTTTTCGACGTCCTTGAATAGCTTGAGCCCCATCGCTCGCCGTTCCTCATCCGGGAACAGCTCGGCTACCTGCGCCTTCGCCGCATCGAGCCGGTTGCTGCGATCCTGCTTGCCTTGCTCATTATAGGCGGCTTCGATTAGTGGACCCGTGGTTTCACGCAATTGCGCCTCGATTTGGTCCTGTTCGAGCATCGAGGAGGGCACACTCCATGGTTCGCGCGCGCACGTCTCGGCCAGGTTGATGATGGCCTCGATCACCGGCTGAAACTCCCGGTGCCCGAAAGTAACGGCTCCGAGCATGACGTCCTCGGGAAGCTCTTTGGCCTCGGATTCGACCATCAGCACGCCCTCAGCAGTACCCGCGACGACCAGATCGAGCTGCGAGAGGGCAACTTGGGCAAGCTTCGGGTTCAAGACATAGTTGCCGTCGATGTAACCGACCCGCGCCCCCCCGATCGGCCCCAGGAAAGGTATTCCTGATATTGTCAAGGCAGCCGAGGCACCGATCATCGAAACGATGTCGGGATCGTTCTCCAGATCGTGGCTCAGAACCGTGCATACAATTTGGGTCTCATTTACAAATCCGGGCACAAAGAGCGGCCGCAACGGACGGTCGATCAGCCGCGACACCAGCGTTTCCTTTTCGGAGGGCCGGCCTTCGCGCTTGAAAAAGCCACCCGGTATCTTTCCGGCTGCGAATGTCTTCTCCTGATAATTGACGGTAAGTGGGAAGAAGTCTTGACCGGGCTTTGCTGCTTTCATCGCTACGGCGGTGCAGAGGACCGTCGTCTCACCATAAGTAGCCAACACGGCGCCGTCCGCTTGGCGAGCGATTCTCCCCGTCTCGAGCGCAAGGCGGCGTCCGCCCCAGATCAGCTCCTTACGATAAACGTTGAACATTCGTTATCATCCTTTTCGGAAAATTCGGGCGTGGTGGCGCAGTCTGACGACCCGGCTCATACCGTCGCCAGGAAGTCGAACAGCGCTGATCGGCTTTGGTAGTGTCGAGGCTGAAGGCGCTGGTCCGCCCCTGCTGGATGGCGGTAACACCTCTTGTTCGCGTAAGAGATAGCAAACGGGACGTCAGCGACGCAGTCCGAGACGCCCGATCAGCGTCTCGTAGCGGGTCACGCTCGACCGCTTGAGATAATCCAACAATCGCCGGCGCTGACCAACCATGACGAGCAGCCCGCGCCGTGAATGGAAATCCTTTTTGTGGCCCGACAGGTGGCTGGTCAAGTTGCGAATGCGTTCGCTCAGTATCGCTACTTGGACCTCAGGAGAGCCAGTATCACCCTGTTTGGCGCCGTATTCGGCAATAAGCGCTTGTTTGCGCTCCGAAGTAATCGACATCGATCCAGTCCTTCAACAATTCATAACCCGTATCGGGCGGAGACGGCCGTTTTCAATCTTCGCGATCGCAACCAGAGAACGATGGTGGCGAGCACTGACGACGGTACCATCCTCGAAGCGATCGAAACCATCCCAACTGCCGTGATCGCCCGAGGCCACGCTTTGCCCGCTGCGCAGTCGCGCAGCTTCAGCCGCCGTCAAGGTCAAAGCCGGGATGTCGTCCAGCGCAGCCTCGATTGGAAGTAGATGGCCATAATCTGCCGATATATGCCTATCCTTGAACGAATCCAGTGCGATTGCTTGAGTTTCGCTGAAGCGGCCGACCGAGAGACGGCGCAGTTCGACAACATGGGCGAAAGTCCCGAGCGCCGTACCGAGGTCACGGGCGAGTGCTCGGATGTAGGTACCCTTGCCGACGAGCGCCTCACAATCGGCATGGTCGGGGTCGCGTATCGCGACAAGCTGTAATTCCGCGATTTCCACCGGTCTTGGCGAAAGTGAAGGCGGCGCAGCCTTGCGGGCGAGCAAATAGGCGCGGCGCCCATTGACCTTAACCGCCGAATAGGCCGGTGGACGTTGAGCGATTGTGCCAATGAAACGAGGAAGGGTCGCATCGATCGCTCTGCGGGTCGGCCGCAAATCACATTCACCAGTGATTTCGCCCTCGCGGTCATCTGTGCTGCGGGCAATCCCCCAACGGACGCGGAAGCGATAGCGCTTGCGCCCCATCATCGCATAGGCAATGGTCTTCGTCGCCTCGCCGATTGCGATGGGCAGCACGCCGGTAGCCAGCGGGTCGAGGGTACCGGCGTGTCCGACCTTTGCACACGTGCTTCGGCGGATGAGTTGGACCACCCGGTTGGAACTCATCCCGAGCGGCTTGTCGACGACAAGCCAACCATTCGGACCGCGGTCAAGCTCCATGGCCTTCGTCCTCGGTTTGAATGGTTTCGGGGTGGAGATCGCGTGCTACCTCAGGTCGTACCAGCAACGCGGCAATACGCTCCGCTTGGTCAAACGAACTGTCGAGCGCGAAGCCGAGTTTAGGCGTGTTGCGTAATTGCACTTCCCGGGCCAGAAGGCCCTTCAAGAAGGGCGCGCACCGGTTGAGCGCCGCGAGAATATCGGCAGCATTCTCACCGGCTAGCGGCATCACGAACGCAGTCGCGTTGCGAAGATCGGAACTAATCTTAACTTCGGAGACGGTGATGCTCACGCTTTCCGGTATCGGGTCTCGGCAACCGTCTTCGCGCAAGATCTTTGATAAAGCATGGCGCAGTTCTTCCCCGATGCGGAGCTGGCGCTGACTAGTGCCGCGTCCGGATTTTGTGCCACCGGGGAATAAGGGATGGTCGCGCCGTTTCTTGGTCATCGGCGACAAGACGCTACCTCGCGACCCATTTGCGCCAGGCAAAGGGGCAGGACGGTTACAAGACGCGGGCGACTTCTTCTATCTCGAAACACTCGATGATATCGCCGGTTTGAATATCCTGATAATTTTCAAAGGCCATGCCGCACTCATAACCCTGGTTGACTTCGCGAACCTCGTCCTTGAAGCGCTTGAGAGTCTTGAGCGAGCCTTCGTGGATAACGACGTTGTCGCGCAACAACCGCACTTTTGCGCCGCGCCGGACGGTGCCTTCCGTCACCATGCAGCCCGCCACTTTACCGACCCTGGTGATCGCGAAGACCTCGCGGATCGAGGCATTGCCAAGGAACCGCTCTCGCAGCGTAGGCGCGAGCAAGCCGGATAGCGCGCCCCGCATGTCTTCGATCAGATCGTAGATGATCGAGTAGTACCGCAATTCGACGGCGTCCCGTCGCGCGAGATCGCGAGCTTGCGGATTGGCACGGACGTTGAACCCGACGATCACTGCCCCCGACGCCTTTGCGAGGATTACGTCGCTTTCGCTGATGCCGCCTACGGCAGAGTGAAGAACGCGAACCGAAACCTCGTTTGTCGAGAGCTTCTCAAGTGAGCCGACGATCGCCTCGAGCGAGCCTTGCACATCCGATTTGACGACAACCGGCAGCTCCTTCGCAGCGCCCGACGCGATTTGCGAGAACATCTGCTCAAGCGTACCGCGCGCCCCTGAGGCCGCCGCGGCATCGCGCCGGCGGCGTTGACGGAAATCTGCGATATCGCGAGCACGCCCCTCATTTTCGGCTACCACAAAATCATCGCCGGCAAGTGGTGTGCCGTTGAGCCCCAACACCTCGACCGGTGTCGATGGTCCAGCCTCTCGCAGATTCTCACCGTGATCATCGACAAGCGCTCGAACGCGGCCCCATTCACTGCCGGCAACAAAAATGTCGCCGACGCTCAACCTGCCACGTCGGATCAGAACTGTCGCGACGGCGCCGCGGCCGCGTTCGAGCTTCGCCTCGAGCACGACGCCTTCCGCCGGGCGGTTGGGGTTCGCCGTCAGATCGAGCAATTCAGCTTGCAGAAGGATCGCTTCCTCGAGCTTGTCGAGATTTGTCTTCTTAAGCGCCGAGACCTCAACGTCGAGCACCTCGCCACCAAGCTCTTCGACCACCAGCTCATGTTGCAGAAGTTCCTGCCGGACGCGATCGGGCCGTGCATCAGGCCTGTCCATCTTGTTGATGGCGACAATGATCGGCGCCTTCGCCGCCTTGGCGTGGCGAATAGCTTCGACCGTCTGCTCCATGATGCCGTCGTCAGCAGCCACGACGAGGACAACAATGTCGGTGACATTCGCGCCTCGTGCCCGCATCGCCGTGAAGGCCTGATGTCCGGGGGTATCGATGAAGGTGATTTGCTTGCCGCTCCCCAGGGTGACGCGATATGCACCGATGTGCTGCGTGATCCCACCCGCTTCGCCACCAGCGACGTCGGTCTCGCGCAATGCGTCGAGCAACGAGGTCTTCCCGTGGTCGACATGGCCCATGACAGTGACCACAGGCGCGCGTGCTTCGAGCGCCTCGGGTCGATCCTCCTCGCCCCGTAGGCCGATCTCGACGTCAGCCTCGGACACGCGGCGCAAGCGGTGTCCGAATTCGGCGACGATAAGCTCGGCGGTGTCGGCATCGATCACTTGGTTGATCGTCGCCATCACACCCATGCGCATTAGCGCCTTGATGACGTCCGCGGCGCGTTCGGCCATGCGATTTGCGAGTTCCTGGACGGTAATCGTCTCTGGAACGATAACTTCGCGCAAGACTTTGACCTGTTCCTGTTCGCCGAGATGGAGGCGCTGGCGCTCACGCTCCCTCGCCCGACGAACGGACGCCAGGCTGCGCATGCGCTCTCCCTCCTCGTCGGAGAGGGCGCGGGTCACGGTGATCTTTCCGGTGCGCCTACGAACCTCGTCGCGGCGCACCGGAGCAGCAGGTCGCTTAACCTCGGGCCGGGCGCCCCGTCGGGGTGCGCCAGCCGGCTCTTCTTCCTCGACCGGCACCTCGACCTTGCCGGCTGCAGCTAATGCGGCAACCTTCGCTGCGGCTGCCTTGCCGGCTCGCTCTGCTACCTCGCGCCGTGATTCTTCCTCTTTTCGTCGCTGGGCCTCCTCTTCGGATCGCTTGCGTGCTTCCTCCTCGGCATGACGGCGAGCCTGTTCTTCCTCGGCCTTTCTGCGCGCCTCTTCCTCAGCACGCTGACGCGCCTCCGCGGCAGCACGTTGTTCCTCCTGGCGGCGCCGGTCGGCTTCCTCGATCGCAGCACGCCGCCGCGCCTCCTCGTCCGCTTTACGAAAATCCTCTACCGCGCGCGCGCGCCCGGCCTTTTCCTCGGCGGTGAGCGCCCGCGGGAGCACGACCGCACGACGCGGCGCCTCCACGGGTTTCGGTCGCGTCGAAGGCGCCTCGCGCGCCACCGGGGCCGATGCCTCTAGGCGGCTCGCTTCAGCCGTTCCGGCAGCAAGCGTGCGCTTCTTGCGGACCTCGACGGTCACGGTCTTGGATCGCCCGTGCGAGAAACTCTGCCGCACCTGCGCCGTCTCGACCGGCTTGCGCAGTTCGAGCTTACCGCCGCTGCGTCCGAGGGTTAGCGGCCGCTTCTGCTCTTGTTCGGCCACGTCTTGCTGTTGCTCGTTAGCGTCGCTCATCTTGATCCAATTATACCATTTTGGCGTATCAGTCGGGTTGCGGCGTGTTCCATTCCGTGATCGACTATTGCTCCCGAGCGAAAGCCTGCCAGCTTTTCGGCGTCGGAAATCAAGCGGCGGCTCAACCGGCCAGCACCCACCCCCACATGTACCACATTATCGCGGCCAAAAACCGCGCCCATCTCGCCTGCGGTCAGCACCGTCGCCAATGGCAGATCACACGCCAGCGCGCGGATCTTTCCGCGCCCACCTGCCGCGCCATCCAGGGCCGCCAGCAGCAGTCCGACTTTTCCCGCCCGGACGGCATCGCACACCTTCTCAAACCCGGCAACGGCCAGAGCAGCCCGACGCGCCAGACCGATCCCGTCACAGCAACGCTGAATCAGCACCGCTTCGATGCGATTTGCGAACTCTGGCGGTACCGATACTGGTCGGCGTGCGGCTCGTGAAAAGAGACCCTTCGCAAGCGCGCGCTCCAAGAATTCGCGGCTCGGCGTCAGCCATAAACCCCTGCCGGGAAGATCGCCAGCCAAGTCGGGGACAAGTTCACCGCCTGGGCCCACAACAAATCGCAGCAGATCGGAGCGATCGCAGATTTTCCTAGTGGCGATGCAGCGGCGAAGCGGTCCGGCGGTCTCGAGCTCCTGATCGCATCTGAAAGTCGTGGCCTTGTTGCTACCGCCCGTGGTCCCTACTCCTGCAGCGGTGTCTTGGCAGCCTGGCTCTCATCTTCGAACCAGTGTGCTCTCGCTTGCATGATCAACGCGTTCGCTTCGTCGAGGTCGAGCTTCCCGCCGCCTTTGTCGGAAGCTTCGAGTAGCTCGAGTAGTTCGTCGCCAGCAAGGCCGGCAAAATCGTCTAGCGTCGTGATCTTATTCTCACCCAGCGTGACCAACATACCGGGCGTCAGCTTCTCGAAAGAGGCGAGGTCATCGGTCACGCCGAGCTCGCGGCGCCTCTCTTCGTACTGACTATCGCGCCGTTCGAGCGAGATGCGCGCGCGCTCTTGCAATTCGGCAGCGACATCTGCGTCAAAACCTTCGATATCCCCGAGGTCTTCCAGGGCGACATACGCCACCTCTTCGAGTGAGGTAAAACCCTCGGTGACCAGCAGATGCGCAATAACGTCATCGATGTCGAGAGCGTCGATGAACATCTGACTGCGGCTTCGGAATTCTTCGGTTCGCCGCTCCGATTCCTCGGCCTCGGTCAGAATATCGATGTCCCATCCCGTCAGCTGCGAGGCGAGACGGACATTCTGGCCCCGACGCCCAATCGCCAAGCTCAGCTGGTCATCGGGGACGACTACTTCGATGCGCCGCTGTTCTTCGTCCATCACCACTTTGGCGACTTCGGCAGGAGCGAGAGCATTAACGACAAAGGTTGCCGGATCCGGGGACCAAGGAATGATATCGATCTTCTCGCCTTGCAGCTCGCCCACGACGGCCTGAACACGACTGCCGCGCATCCCGACACAGGCGCCGACCGGATCAATCCCGCTGTCCCGCGAAATCACCGCGATCTTGGCGCGACTTCCCGGATCGCGCGCCACCGCCTTGATTTCGATGATGCCGTCGTAGATTTCGGGTACCTCCTGTGCGAAGAGCTTCGCCATGAATTGCGGGTGAGTCCGCGACAGGAAGATTTGCGGGCCACGCGGCTCTTGCCGAACATCGTACACAAAAGCCCGAACCCGCTCGCCTTGCCGGAAGCTTTCGCGCGGCAGCAACTCATCGCGCCGCAACATTGCTTCGGCACGCCCGAGGTCGACGACGACATTGCCGAATTCGACCCGCTTGACGAGTCCGTTGACGATATCGCCGACACGATCCTTGAATTCTAGGAATTGCCGTTGGCGCTCGGCATCTCGCACCTTTTGGACGATTACCTGCTTTGCTGTCTGCGCGGCAATCCGACCAAAATCGATCGGAGGCAGCGGATCGGTAATGAAATCACCGATTTCCGCCTCAGGGTTCAACCGCTGCGCCTCTCCAAGCGGGATTTGGGTGGCCTCATTCTCGATCGCGTCCGCCACTTCGCGGAACCGCAACAGCCGTATTTCGCCATTCTGACGATCGATTTCGGCACGAATGTCGTATTCCTGACCATATTTGGAGCGGCCAGCCTTCTGGATTGCCTGCTCCATGGCCTCCAAAACCTCGTCGCGGTCGATCCCCTTGTCACGAGCGACAGTGTCGGCGACCTGCAGGAGTTCCGGGCGGGCATAGGTGACAGTTGTATTCATGGTGTTCTCAGGTTTCGTGCGTCAGCGGGTTCGCGACTGATGTGCCGGATGCGGTACGTGCGAATTCACGGCGTTGCCTCTCGCCGCGGCGATCAGATCATCGGTGATTACGAGTTTGGCGCGCACCACGGCGTCGAAGGGCAGTTCTGTCTCGCCCGCCTCGGTGGCGAGGCGCACATGGCCATCGCAGGTTCCAAGCAGGCGCCCGCGGAAGCGTTTACGCCCGTCGACCGGTCGCGAGAGTTCGATCTTAGCCTCAAAACCCCCGAAGCGATCATAGTCCTCTATTCGAATCAGTGGCCGATCAATACCGGGGGAGCTAATCTCCAGCATATAACCGCCGGCGATCGGATCGGCGACGTCGAGGAGAGCCGATACCGAATGGCTGATTTCTGCACAAGCATCGACTGTCATCGGCTGGTTATCGAGCCTTTCGGCCATTACCTGGAGCGTTGGCCGCCGACCGCTGGTAATGACCACCCGGACAAGGCGGTAACCCATGGCTTCGAGCGACGGCCCGATTATTTGCGCGATGCGGTGGGTGTCAACCAATGACCAGGAGCCTTTTCCAACCTCTCCCTTGGAGCTGATCGCTTTCCGCTATCGTGCCATCGGCACAAAGACTTCTGTCCCCAGCCCCGCTACCGAAAACAAAAAGTGGGCCCCCAGCCCACTCCGTTCCGGTCCATGACCGCAGAGTATAAAGTGTACGCTAATATAATGGACACAGCAGATCCCGCAAGGCCCTCCGATTATCCGGGAATTCGCGGCCGCCGCCTGATGCGGAGAAAGATGGCGGTGCGTCCGGCCACCCGCGCCTTTTCCTCATACCGAGTGGCCGGCCAATCCTGCGGTCGGGTGCGCCAGTCGAAAGGACGACGGGCGAGCCACTCAAAGGCCGGATGATTGGTAACCCGTTCCAGTATCCAGCACAGATAATCTTGATCGTCCGTTGCAAGACGCAGTTCCGCGCCGTCAGTCATGATTTCGGCCAAGCTGTCGAGCACTTCCTCCGACACGAGGCGGCGCTTGTTATGCCTGCGTTTTGGCCAAGGATCGGGAAACAAGATAAACACGCGGTCAGTCGATGCCGGCGGTAGAGCCTCGATCAACAAACGCGCATCGCTGGGAAACACGCGAATGTTTCCGAGATGGCATCGCTCGAGGCGCGCGAGCAATTTGACTATTCCGTTCTCGAAGATCTCGCAGCCGATTATGCCTTGTTGGGGATGAGTCTCCGCCTGTATCGCCAAATGTTCACCCGCACCAAAACCGATCTCGAGCCAGACCAATCCTCGCTCGTCGCCGAATAGAGTGCGGGGGTTGAGGCGCCCCGACACCGGAATGCAGACTGCCACTCGCGGTAAGGATCCGCCGAAAAGGCTCTTTTGTCCGGGGCGGAGCGGACGACCGCGGCGGCGCCCATAGACAAGCGGTCGCTGCGGGACCTCTGCATCAGCGGACCTCAGAAGGCTCGCCGCAACTCATTCACCAGATCTAGTTTCTCCCAAGAGAAACCGCCATCGGGATCGGGCTTTCGGCCGAAATGACCGTACGCAGAAGTGCGTGTGTAGATCGGCTTGTTCAATCCAAGATGTGTGCGAATGCCACGCGGCGATAGATCCATCAGCTCCTGGAGGACGGAAGCCAGCTTCCTTTCGTCGGTTGCCCCGACCGTATCGACGTAGAAGGACAGCGGCTTGGCGATACCAATCGCATAAGCGACCTGTATTGTGCAGCGTTCGGC
>Ga0306921_10007531_pt1 | contig 11442 bp, 14 predicted proteins | sample sta12Cox44000080_FD_203760 | JGI IMG/M metagenome (GOLD analysis project Ga0306921, IMG submission 203760) | Lab enrichment of tropical soil microbial communities from Luquillo Experimental Forest, Puerto Rico - statoxic.12C.oxic.44.000.080 (v2)... | ecosystem: Environmental > Terrestrial >... | reverse complement strand
GCGAGCTTGGCGTTTTCCGTGCTTGGTACAGCGGTCGCCGGAGCCGCAGATATGCCGGTCAAGGCCCCGCCGCCGATGGCGCCGCCGGTGCCTATCTTCAGTTGGACCGGATTCTACGTCGGCGGCAACATTGGCGGTGCCTGGGGCAACGACCGCTGGAGGGACACGTTCTTCCTGACGGACTTCAACAGAAACAACAACAACGGCAGATTCATTGGCGGCGGGCAGATCGGCGGTAATTACCAGATCGGCCAATTCGTCATCGGCGGCGAATGGGATTTCGACTGGGCCGGCAACAACAACAACAACAACACATTCCGGGCGTTGGCAACATCATTGTCAACAACAACAACAACAACAACAACTGGATCACGACGGTGGCTGCCCGCTTCGGCTGGGCCGTCGATCACTGGCTATTCTACGGCAAGGCTGGCGGCGGCTGGGTCGCCCACGACAACAACTTCACCATCACCAACCTCACGACGGGCGTGTCGTTCACCTGCGCCAATAACTTCAATGGCTTCAACAACAACTGCGGCAACAACAACAACGGCGGCTGGCTGGTCGGCGCTGGCTTCGAATACGCCGTCACGAACAATTGGACGGTGAAGTTGGAATACGACTATCTCGGGTTGGGCAACCGGACCTTTATCGTTCCGGCCGGGGCCCCGTTCCTTGTGGGAGATACGTTCACTACCAACAACCGCAATGTCCAGATGGTGAAGTTTGGGTTCAACTACCTATTCAACTGGGGCGCACCCGGATACTATCACTGAGCTCACGTCTGAGTTCAGCACGATCACCAGGGCTCCGGTTCTCGCACCGGAGCCTATTTCTTTGACAGCTGACGTAACGCCGCCTAACCCTAACCATCAGAGGTCGAGCCATGGCTAGGGCTGTCGCAACGTAACACGCCGGATCTGGCATTGCCGCAGGCTTGGTAGACAATCGTGGCTCGATATCGGACAGCCTGATGTCATCGGGCCAGGCATCGCCGCTGATCGCGATTGAATGGCTGCATCGGTAGTCGGCGCAGTAAACCAGCAGACCGCGAATGCCGCTCTCGCGCATTTCGGCAAAGGTGATTTTCTGGGTGCGGTCGGTCATTGCTCATAATCTCGCCGATCGAGGCGAAGGTGAAACAGCCGGTTTTGCAGGCGGCAATTGCAAAAACCAGATTGCTTTTCCCGAATTTTTTCCCTCCTGCGGTGGGTCGGCGGTAACGTCCCTACGGGTGCCGTTATTCGACGTTGGCAGGGCAGTTGCGACTAAAATCAGTCGCAGCACCTTTCCATCGCGGCTCAGCCGGTCGAGTTACGAGACAACGGCGGGGGTGATCTGCTTAGCCTTGCGCAGCTCGCATCGGCCCACATGCGGAAGCCCTCTCCGCCAACACGATGAGTTAACTTGTTGAAATACCGGTATGTTCTCAGGTGCCGATGATGCCGGTCCCCAACTCGGCCCCCAAATTCGATCTGGCGCGCCTTGCCGGCAGCTCACGCCTCGAAGAGCCGGGATGAAATTTCAAATCAACGCGGACCGATGGTCAGGAGCCGTGGCGGGGTGCTTTCGCCTTTCCTGATGATGCGCGTCAGTTCCTCGTCGCTCAACTGTTCCAGGCGCACATTCCGGTCATCCAGTTCGGCCGTTTGATAGGCTCGCACGTAGGCATCAACCACTTTCGCGATTTCCGCCGCTTCACTTGGTGTGACATGGCCCGCCGCTACCGCTTCCGCGACAGCGGCCGCAATGTCAGCGGCATCGCGAGGGCTGGTGATCGGCGGCAGCGGGAAGCTCACGGCGCGGTCTTTGCGCACGGGGCAAATTCTCTCAAGGCAAATCCGCAACGCCACTGGATCGCCCGCCAAGGCCATATCGACCGCCTTTTGCGTCAGCGCCTCTGCCTGCCCCTCAAGCAGGGCCTCACATGCGAGTGTGGCATTGTTTCGCGAGCCTGCCGGACGGCCGCGCGGATTGCCCGATTGGCCTTTCTGAAATCCGCCAGCCTGTTTCCGCGCTGTATTAGCAAGGGACATCTTTCCGCTCCCGCTATCGCCAGCCAAAACGCTCCCACCCGCATTGATACCCGAATTTCCTGCACGGTTGGGGGCTGATTTGGGGGCTGTGAGCGATTTCTCCAAAATCGCACCGTACTACAGAGCTATAGCGGGGGTGACAGCGGACGCTTTGTTTTCCGCTGCGTTTTTGTTTTGATCTGCCGAAGGATCAGCCGAACTTCTTGTTCAGTTCGCCGCCGGGGTAACCCGAGGCGAGTTCCGTGAAGGTCCCCTTCTCCGCCATTTCCTTGGCGGCCTTCATGAAGCCGGCCCAGGCGTTGCGCGCGAGCGAACCGCCGACGCTGATGCGGCGCACGCCGAGCGCTTCCGCCTCTTTCAGCGAGAGACCCGAGGCACCGATCAGGAGGTTGACGGGCTTCGGATGCACGGCTTTGACGACGGTCGCTATCTCGTCTTTCGTCTTGAGGCCCGGCGCATAAAGGCAATCGGCGCCGGCGTCCGCATAAGCCTGCAGCCGATCGATCACGAGCTTGAGGTCGGTCTGCCCCCACAAGAAAGCCTCGCAGCGGCCGGTGAGCAACACGCCGGAATTGTCGGCGTCGATCGCCTTGCGTGCGGCTTTGATCCGCGCGATCGCGACGTTGCGATCGTAGAGCGGCCGCTCCTTGTTGCCGGTCGAATCCTCGATCGACAATCCCGCGACGCCCGTCCTGACCCCGCGCGCCACGTTCTTTCCGACATCATCGGGCTCGACGGCAAAGCCGCCTTCGAAATCGGCATTGACGGGGATGTCGACCGCAGCGCAGATCGCATCGAGATGCGCGCAGACGTCGTCGACGGTGACGCGATTGTCGGCCTTGCCGAGCGTCCAGGCAAAGCCCGCGCTGGTGGAGGCGATCGCCTTGAAACCGAGATGCTGCAGCGCCCTTGCGGTGCCGACGTCGAACGGATTCGGCAGCACGAAGCAGCCGCCCTCATGCATCTTGCGAAACGTGGCGCGTTTGTCAGCAGTTGTCAGCGGCATGGCTCTCTCCCGTCGTGCTGTTGTTTGCGCTCAAGATAGCGATGCGCAAGTCAGGCCACAACCTTCCGCAGGAAGGTTCGCTCCTCCGCGAGAATGAACTTGTTTTCTTCGGCGAAGTTGAAGTTGGCGGCGGCTTCCGCGTCCTGGCGCAGCCGCGCGCGGTAGGCCTCGTAGGCTGCCAGGCTTTCGAACGAGATCAGGGCGAAGGCGATGTTGTTGGTGCCCTCGTGCGGCATGAAATAGCCGACCAGCTCGCCGCCGCAGCGGGGAATGATCTTGAGCCAACGTCTGGAATATTCCTCGAACTGTGCGCGCTTGAATGGATCGAGCTGGTAGCGGATGAAACAAGTGACGGCCATGGCAACCTCCGACAAACCGTTTCGTCATCGCGAGCGGAACGACGCCGTACAGTGATGATTTGTGGAACCATCATGGATTGCCTCAGAGCTCTCGCTGCTCGCAATGACGACGTCCGGCTACTCGTTCCAACATAACCGCTTGCCTTGCATCAATGCTTCGGTTACCATCGAAGAATGAAAGCAGGACCCGATATCGCGATGGTCGCCTCGCTGGTGGGCGATCCCGCGCGCGCTAACATGCTGACCGCACTGATGACCGGCCGCGCGCTGACCGCAAGCGAGCTCGCGCAGGAGGCCGGCATCACGCCGCAGACGGCGAGTTCCCACCTCTCCAAGCTCGAGGCCGGCGGGCTGATCGAGCCGGAAAAGCAGGGCCGCCACCGCTACTACCGCCTCACCGATCCCGATGTCGCCGGCGTGCTCGAAGGGCTTGCGGGGCTCGCCGCGCGCGCCGGCCACATGCGGGTGCGTACCGGACCGAAGGATCCGGCGTTGCGCCGCGCCCGTATCTGCTACGATCATCTGGCCGGCGATCTCGGCGTGCAGATGCTCGACAGCATGAGGACGCAGAAACTCGTGCGACAGAAGAAGCAGGACATCGAGCTGACCACCGAGGGCGCGCGGTTCCTCGAGAAGAACCTGCAGATCTCGCAAGACATGCTCGCCCATCCGCGCCGCCCCGTCTGCAAGGCCTGCCTCGACTGGAGCGAGCGGCGCCATCATCTCGCGGGTACGCTCGGCGCCGCCATGATGTCGCGCTTCACCGAATTAAAATGGGCAGCGCGGGACCAGGCACCCGGCAGCCGCGTCGTAAATTTCACCCGGGTCGGCGAGAAGCGCTTTGCCGCGCTGTTTCCGAACGGCGAGAGCTAGCTGTCACGCGCTCTTGTTTGCACCGCCATGCCCGCGCTCGTCGCAGGCATCCGTGTGTCTTGTTAAGGGCTGTTATAGGCGCAAAAAAAACGCAAACGCCCGGCACAAGGCCGCGCATATCGAACAGACGTTTTCGAGCTCTGTGATGTGCCGAATCTTGTTTGCTGCGCTCGCAGCCCTCTTGGTCGCTTCTCCCGTCTCCGCAGCCGAGGGCATTCCGCGCGAGCCCTACGGAATCGACCTCGAAGGCTTTCCGTATCCGTATCCCGTGAACCTGCTGCCGCTCGTCAATGACGGCGAGCCATTGCTGATGGCGTATATGGACGTCGGGCCTGCCCAGGCGAACGGCCGGGTCGTCGTGCTGCTGCACGGCCGCAATTTTCCGTCGAGCTACTGGGCGCCGGTCATCAAGACGCTGACGGAGGCCGGCTATCGCGTGGTGGTGCCGGATCAGATCGGTTTTGGCAAATCCTCAAAGCCGTCGGGCGAGCTGCATTTCGACGCGCTAGCGCGCAACACGATTGCGCTGCTCGATGCCTTGCAAATTCCGAAAGCCGATATTGTCGCGCATTCGATGGGCGGCATGCTCGCGGTGCGCATTGCGCGTGCCTATCCCAGCCGCGTCGGCCATCTCGTTCTGACAGCTCCGATCGGCCTGGAGGATTACCGGCTCTATGTGCCCCCGGTGCCGACGGAAAAAATCATGGAGAACGAGGACAAACTCACCGCGGACGGCTACCGCAAGCAACTCGAGACCAATTATGCGCTGAAACTGCCGCCCGAAGAGATCGCTCCGTTCATCGACTCCCGCTTCAACATCAAGGGCAGCGCCGAGTATCCGCGCTGGCTGCGCGCCTTTGTCGCGTCTTACCAGATGATCTACCGCGAACCGGTCGTCCACGAGATTCCGCTGCTTTCGCAGCCGACGCTGTTCGTGATGGGCGCGGACGATCACAACGCGCCGGGCCGCCCCAATGCTCCGGAAGCGCTGCGCCCGAAGATGGGACACAACGCCGAGCTTGCGCAGTCGCTTGCAGCCCTGATGCCGAACGCCCACTCCGAAGTGATCGCAAATACCGGACATCTCGTGTTTCTCGAAGCGCGGGAGAAATACGACGCCCTCTTGCTCGGTTTTCTCGCAAAATAAAAGCGGGGACTGACTGCTCAGTCCCCGTTTCTTCCAAGAAAGCGCTTACCAGTTGCGGAAGCAGCGCCTGCCAAACGGGCCCGTATGCCAGCCGGGCGGACAGTTATAGAGCGGACGGCAGGCGCCATAGGGACCACGGTGCCAGCCGGGTCCGCATCCATCGGCGACACGGATGATCGCCTCGTCGTCGGAGGTGGTCTGGCCGAGCGGCGCAAGAGGCATCGCTTGCGCGGAGGTCATCGCCGCGAGGCCGAGGCCGACAGCAGAAGCAGCAAGAACTTTCATGGATCTTCCTTTCTTGAGGCGGCGATGGTGCGGGTTCGTAACACCACCGGCGACCTGGAGCGCGATAGCTTTATGTCGAGTCGCCACCGCACTCTAGTTTATTGTTTGGCAACCCTGGCGAAGCCGCTAACGAAAATCGCGGGCCGAGTGTGGCGCGCGCGAGCTGAACAGCCGCTGAATTGCACGACACCTCCGGGGGGTTACGAAAATTTCACGCGATGGAGTGCAGCACCCTACGCGGAAAATTCCTCCGCCAGCACGAGGGTCTCGCGCGTACGCTTGATCTCCGGCCAGTCGCGATTGAAATCGTCGACCAGCCGCTTCTGATCCTCACCCTTCATCGCGCGATCGAGGGAGGCTTCGTCCGCGAACTCATAGGTTGCCTGGTGAATGGAGGGATCGGTGAGCGACCAGAAGCGCCACGCCTTTTTCGCGCCGAACGATTTCGCGGCATCGGGCAGATGTTCATTTTGATACCAGCGGTCAAAGGCTTCCCGCTTCGTAGGATCGGGGACGGTCGCGCGTACGACAAAGAAGGCGGCAGGCATGGTTTCCTCCCATGATTTTTTGTTTTGGGAACACGGATCGCGTGGAACCTATCATCCATCACGCTCTTGTGCGAGCGCGCGAAAGCTAAGCACATCACCGCGGTCACACTTTCTACAAACAAGGCGAGACAGAATCGGCCAACAACGGGGTGGGCGGGTCATCCGGCGTGTACACGTCCAACAGACGTGCAGACGTTCAGTCAAGGAGACAGCAATGGCAACACAAGTGAAGCCAATTCCCGAAGGCTACCACACCATCACGCCCTATCTCGTCGTCGATGGCGCAGAGAAGATCATCCGCTTCATGAAGGAGGCTTTCGGCGCCCAACCCCTGTTCGAACCAATGATGCGGCCGGACGGCAAGGTGATGCATGCCGAGTTCAGGATCGGCGACTCCATCGTGATGATTTCGGACGCCTCGGAGCGCGCGAAAGCAACGTCAACGATGCTCTATCTGTATGTGCCCAATGTCGACGCGGTGTATCAGAAGGCCGTCAAGGCCGGCGCGATTTCCGAGATGGAGCCTACGAACCAGTTCTACGGCGACCGCAGCGGCGGCGTGAAGGATCCCGCCGGCAATCGCTGGTATATCGGCACGCACGTCGAGGACGTGTCGCCCGCCGAGCTGAAGAAACGCGCCGCGGAATTCATGAAGCAGCAACACAAGGCAGCGTAGCTTGGTGTCATAGCGGCTAACGGTGCGGGTGCGTCGGCTTGGCCCAGTCGACCACCCGCCCCTCAAAACGTGAACTGCTTGCCCACGGCAATCGGCGCCAGCGCCTCCGGATAAGCCCTGGGCCGGGGATTTTTACGCGATCACAACTTGCGGAAGGCGATCCATCCCGAGTTGTCCATGGTCGCTATGCACCGGGATCGGAATTCCGATGGTGACATGCCGCTCAGCCGGTCCGCACTCGGATCCATTTCTTCGCAAGTTGCCTGATCTGCGCCCACAATTCGATGGGCCGCCATCCAGCTTCCAACCATTGCGGCCGGGGCGAACAGCACGAGATAGACAATGCCAAGGGCGGGCGACCAACGCTCGATACGCAGGCCGATACGATAGACGATGGCGATTCCCATAGCGGAGAAAGCTATCCAAACGACAAAGGTCATTTGCGCGCTCCCCGGGCCGGCATAGCCGGAGGAATTGCATGATAGGCCTCCGAAGCGAAACTTGCCAGCGCATGCGGCCACTGGAAGCGTCTGCATACTTGACCGATTTCGTGTGGTAGCGAGCCGACCTCTATACCCACCCTCCCCGCGCCATGATGGCGGCGCAGAGCAGGATCACCACGATCGCCACCAGCTCGGCGTGTATGACCGCGATCACGCGCCTGCGCTTTCTCGCGTCGATGACGGGCACCTGCCCGGCCTTGATCGAGTCACGCCAGGACAAAAATTCCAGGGTCGGGACAACCGACAACAGCCCGACGATGATGAAGAGCGCAAACTTCGTCAGGAAAGCGTGGCTGTGGAAATAATAACTCGCGCCCTTCTCGAAATAGAACACGCGCAACAGCCCGATCACGAGCAAAAGGCCCGCGGCAATACCGAGCACGAGATCGGTGACCTGCAGCCTGCGCGCGGAGGCCAGTGTCAGCTCCTGGCGGATCAGCGTAAACTCAATCGCGACTGCCGCGACGAGCGTGAAGGCGCAGACGTGATGGAGGAAGGCGAATAGCGTGGACATGCCGTTTCGTCTTTCAATACGGCAAGGACGAGCGCCTCAGGCGGGCCGTTCCCCGCCGCCGGGAGGCTCCGGTCGCAGATAGACGATCAGGCAACAGATACAAATTCCGAGTCCGGCCACCGGATATTTCAGAGCCACGGCGGCAGCCGCTCCGAAGAAGCACAATGTCGCAATCGACCGGAAACGCATGACCCTGCGCACCCGATGCGAGATCTCGACCGAACTTCGGTCAATAAGCTCCCAAATCAGCGCTATGTAAGTCGCGTTCACAAGGAAGAAAACCGCAGCGTAGAAGGCAACGGGTTGTGGCGCCAGCCTGCTCACCGCCATCCAGGCGGTGGAGAGCGGAAGCAGCGACATCGAAAACAGATGTGCGAAGTTGAACCACAACAGACGAGGTGTCGCCTCCGTCGCATAGCGCATCAGATAGTGATGATTGGCCCATACGATGGCGATGAACAGATAACTCACCGCGTAGCTCAGCCATGTCGGCCAGAGCGACAGGAGCGCCCTAAAAGTGGGAAGCTCGGGCGGTCGCAACTCAAGGACAAGCACCGTAATAAGGACGGCAAACACGCCATCGGAGAATGTGCTCAGTCGCTCCGGGGTAGCCCTACGAAGCACGATTGCATCCTTTCCAGCGCATTATCGGCATCCCGCCCGGTTCGGTTCGGTTACTCAGTCATTGCTCGTTCAGTTCAAATTAGAACTTAATCACGGGCAGCTCTTTAGAATTTTAGGCGTATTCCCGAAGAATTTCCTCGGCTAGCGCTGCCATATTGGACGTCGGGACCCTAATGACAACTGCCTCAGAATCGTTTCTTCAGGAATTGGACGAAGCCGTTTTGCGGGGGTCGCCCGAGAGCCGCACGAAGGCCCTTTCGTATGCAACCGACATGCTGATGGTCGGCCGCTTCTCCGAAGACGAGATCTGGATGTTCGGAGAGGTCATCGGGCGTTTGGCAGACGCGATCGAGGTCGCGGTACGGGCGCAGCTTGCCAGACGCCTGGCAGATACCGCCAAAGCCCCCATGAATCTCATCAAGAAGCTCGCTTTCGACGATTCCATCGATGTCGCGGGCCCGATCCTTCAACACTGTGACCGACTCGATTCCCAGACGCTGATCAACAACATCAGAACCAAGAGCCAGCCGCACCTGCTGGCGATTTCCAAGCGACAGTCGATTCCGGCGGTCGTGACCGACGAGTTGGTGACGCGCGGCAATCGGGAGGTCGTGACGTCCGTGGCGGCAAACAGCGGTGCCAGCTTTTCGGACTTTGGCTTTCTGCACGCGATCAGACGCTCCAAGGGGGATTCTATCCTTGCCGAGCAGCTTGGTTTGCGGAGGGACATCCCAAGACAGATGTTCCAGCAGCTCATCGCGAAGGCGTCGGCCGACGTCAGGCGAAAGCTCGAACAGGAGCGACCCGAGCTGGCCGGTCACATCCAGACGTCCGTCACCGAAGTAGCGGAATCGCTGCAGTGCAAATTCGGGCCCGCGACGGAAGGTTACTTCAACGCCAGGAAGATCGTCACGGCACGACATCAGCTTGGCGAACTGAATGAGACCGGCATTCTCGAATACGCCCGAGCTCACAAGACCGAGGAAGCCACTGTCGGACTGTCCCTCTTGTGCTCGTTGCCGGTCGGCACGGTGGAACGCGCGCTGGCCGACCCGGAAATGACGCTGATCCTGGCCAAGGCCCGAAACTTCGAGTGGGAGACCACGATGGCGCTCCTGTTTCTCGGCGCCAAGGATCACCGCATCAAGGCCAGCCAGTTGGACAGCCTGAAGGAAGAGTTCGAACGCCTCAACACCAAGACTTCTCTGGACGTGCTGAGCTTTTATCAGTCGCGCAAGCAAGCCATGGGCGCACAATCGGACCAGCAGCGCCTGCCGCAGCTTCACAGGATATAAGCGTCCGCCCGGGCGCTCATGGGCTGCGGCACCTCAATCACGCGCCTCGAAGTCCATTCCCCGCAACTATTTCCGCGCAAGTTGATCTAGCGCAAAGAGCTGATCCCAATCCGGATTAGCCTTTTCCCCAATCGGTCGCTCCGTAGAGATCGCGGCAATGATCATTGAGCGTTTGTCCCGGGAACATCGCAACATCGAGAGGCTGCTCGTTATCCTCGAGCACGAACTCGACATTTTTGACCGTGGGGCTCGCCCCGACTATGAGGTCATTCGCGCGATCATCAGCTATTTCGAAGTCTACCCGGAGGTGTACCACCATCCTCAGGAAGATCTTGTCTTTGCGAAGCTGAGGATTCGCGATCCCGCCGCGGCTGCGAAAGTCGGCAACCTCGCGACTGAACACCAAAAAGGAGCCGAGCGTCTCCGCAGCGTCGCTCGCGCGGTCGATAGTGTGCTTGCGGATCGTGAGCTCTTACGGCAAAGCGTGGACGCCATCGTTCGCGAGTTCATCGAGCACGAGCGACGTCACGTGAGAATGGAGGATCGTGATTTCTTTCCGGCCGCCTTGGGGGCTCTCGAACCCCAGGATTGGACGGAGATCGCTTCGGCTCTGACGACCGATCACAGGGATCCGCTGTTTAGCGACGTCGCTGAAGAAAGGTTCGAGACGCTGCGGGCCCATATCTTAAGCCTGGAGCAGGAGGCTGAAGCCGAGCGCCGCTAGTTTGGGTCGGGAAGCTCCGCCCGCGTCTTGATCGTGCGCTGCAATGAGTCAGACCGCGCGAGCGCGCGCGGGCGTCGCCATGAGCCCCATCCAGACCATTTCACAACGGCAAATTGTCGTGCTTCTTCACGGGGATCTCAACACGCTTGTCCCTTAGCATGGCGAGCGCGCGGGCGATGCGGCGGCGCGTCGAGTGCGGCATGATGACGTCGTCGATATAGCCGCGCTCTGCAGCGATGAAGGGTGATAAAAACCGGTCCTCGTATTCCCTCGTGCGCGCAGCGATCTTGTCCGGGTTTGCCATGTCGGCGCGGAAAATGATCTCGACCGCGCCCTTGGCGCCCATGACCGCAATCTGCGCGGTCGGCCACGCATAGTTCATGTCGGCACCGATCTCCTTGGACGCCATGACGTCGAAGGCACCACCATAGGCTTTTCGCGTTATCACCGTGACGAGCGGCACCGTGCATTGCGAATAGGCGAACAGGAGTTTTGCGCCATGCTTGATCAGCCCGCCATATTCCTGCGCAGTACCCGGCAGGAAGCCCGGCACGTCGACAAAGGTGACGATCGGGATGTTGAAAGCGTCGCAAAAACGCACAAAGCGCGCGGCCTTGCGCGAGGCGTCGGAGTCGAGCACGCCCGCCAACACCATCGGCTGGTTGGCGACAAAGCCGACGGTGCGACCGGCGATGCGGCCAAAGCCGGTGACGATGTTCCTGGCAAACATCTCCGAAATCTCGAAGAAGTCGCCCTCGTCCACGACCTTCAGGATCAATTCCTTCATGTCGTAGGGCTTGTTCGGATTGTCGGGGATCAGCGTGTCGAGCGACATATCGACCCGCTCGATGT
>Ga0306921_10007528_pt1 | contig 11445 bp, 10 predicted proteins | sample sta12Cox44000080_FD_203760 | JGI IMG/M metagenome (GOLD analysis project Ga0306921, IMG submission 203760) | Lab enrichment of tropical soil microbial communities from Luquillo Experimental Forest, Puerto Rico - statoxic.12C.oxic.44.000.080 (v2)... | ecosystem: Environmental > Terrestrial >... | reverse complement strand
ATCATCGACACGTTATCCACTCCGTTGCGTTGCTGCGTGACGCCCAGACACCATGCGCATATCGTCTTCTTTGAATTGGCATACATCTCGGCGGCCGCGTTCAGCTCGGCTCGCGACAGCCCGCCCTCCTCGATGATCTCGCCCCAACTCGCCGCTTCCACATCTGACCGTAAAGCTTCAAAACCCTCCGCGTAGGTTTGAATGAACTCATGGTCGATCCCTGACGTTCGCCCTGACTGCTCCCGTTCAAAAAGTTCCTTGAGGATGCCCTTGATCGCCGCAACATCTCCATTGACACGCACCGGAAGATAGAGGTCCGCAAGCGCCTGCCCGTGGCCCAGCAACGCAAACGGCAGTTCCAGCGGGTGCGGATAATCCTGCGGATTCGGATTCGTTACATGCATCAGGCTCACTTCGGGCAAAGGATTGACTGCGATAATCTTCGCTCCCTGGTCCTTCGCCTTTTGCAGGGATGTCAGCATCCGTGGATGGTTCGTGCCCGGATTATTTCCAAAGATAAAGATCAGCTCCGAACTCTCTATGTCCTCCAGGGTCGCCGCGCCTTTGCCTACGCCGAGGGTCTCTACCATTGCCACCCCTGACGACTCATGACACATGTTCGAGCAATCCGGAAGGTTGTTCGTCCCGAGCTGGCGCGCAAAAAGCTGCAGAAGAAACGCTGGCTCATTCGTTGTCTTGCCCGAGGTATAAAAGCTTGCCTGGTCCGGAGAATCGAGACTATTCAGCTCCTCCGCGATCATCGAAAAGGCGTCTGCCCACGAAATCGGCTCATAGTGGGTCGCGTTGGCTCGCCGCACCATCGGAGTCGTAAGACGGCCCTGCTGATTCAGCCAGTAATCCGACTTAGCCGCCAGCTCCTCAAGCGAATACCGCGCGAAGAACTCCGGCGTAACCCTCTTCCTGGTCGACTCATCCGATACTGCTTTCGCGCCATTCTCGCAGAACTCGAAGGTCTTCCGGTTTTTGTCGGGGCTTGGCCAGGCACAGCTCTGGCAATCGAATCCGGTAACGTGGTTAATCTTCAAGAAGGCCTCGGGGGCCCGCATCACCCCCATATCGCCAATCCCATAGAGCATCGTGTTCCAGATCGCCGGAATTCCCGCCGCTTCTTCCGAGGCCGATCCCACTCTCACCTCGCCGAGCGCTTTGGGATTCTGAGCCAGCAGGGAGATCGTGGCGTTCGGATCGAGCTTCTGTTCCGCGCCATTCTTGCTCACTGCCATCTCAAGCAGGTCTTCCTTCACACGGTAGTGCCCGTCTCTGCACTGATCATCTCCCTGGATCACGGCGGTGCGGTCGAATATCGCCATGGCATTCGCTCCTTTCTGTCGACCATCAGATTCGAATCGTAGGTTCGATTTTGAAGCTCTTTCTCTCGGAATGAGGCAGACTCTAAACTTACTTAGCCATCGCGGAAACCCATTTTTCGATAGCGATCGGGTCTCTTCCTGTCAGTTGTTTGAAATCTTGTGTATATCGATCGTAACGGTTCTGCTTGTGAAGCGCGGCCATTGTCGCAACGTGTTCGCGTGCGTGCGGGGAGAAACCCTCGGGCGCAAACTTCTTCCACCATTCCTCGAACGGAATATCGACATAGCTAACCTTTATGCCAAATCCCCGAGAATATTCTTCGGCGATCTGCTCCATAGTCTGAGACTGAGGCCCGGTGAGCTGATAGACCTGTCCGATGTGAGGTGCCGGATTGAGAAGAATTTTACTGACCGCAAGAGCCACGTCGCTTGCAGCAATCGGTGAGCTCCGGGCGTTACCCAATGGCGCTCTAATTTCGCCGTCGTTTTTCATGGGTTTAGCTAAGAAGTAAAACGCCTCCATGAAAATCGTGGGTCGCACATGCACGACAGGAAGCCCCGACCAATTTAAGACCTGCTCCGAAAGCCAGTGGAGCTTTTGTTGCGGACTTGGAGTCGTCTCCGTTATGGACATTTGGGAGACCGTCATTTGCGACATATTCACAAGCGCTTGCAGCCCGTGGTGCTTGGCAACTGCCGCGACATTAACAGTTGCCTCTAGATATTTCTCAGAAACAGACATCCCGAAGTACATCCGCTCACACCCATCGATGGCGCGGTGAACGTCGTGAAGGTCAGTCAGATTTCCCATCACTACTTCGGTGCCTTTGCGCTCAAGCTCTCGGGCAACATCCTTATTTCTGTAAACAAGAGCTCGGACTGGCGCGCCAGCGTTTAACAGGTCTCCTACAATCTTCTGACCTAATCCGCCAACACTTCCTCCGACTCCTGTCACTAGGATCGGTTTCATTTTCCCTTCCCTTCTTCGTTTCGAATTCGTCGTTGGCATTCTTTACTTCTGCCACCGGGCCCGTCATGCAGGTCGCATGATTGATTCTTGGCTCACCAGAGGCTACTCAATTTGCTTTCGGTGAAGCTCATCGCCGGAAATTTGTCACCGAACATTGGACGCTTGCTCTTTGATTCGGCCTCGGTCGCCGCCCCCTCTGTTACGTCCCAGTGCTCCTGGAATGTCCCGTCTTTGATTCTCATAATGTCCACAACAACGATGGCCGCGCCGTCGGGAAGCGAATATCGGCTGTGCACCATCACATAGTCGCCTTCCGCCATTATGATCCCGTGATCCCACTTCGTGCCGGCTGGAAACCCTTTGACGTCTCGCCTAGGGTCATTGACGTTCGTACCTCATCGTCCAAACACCGCGATCGCCTCGATGATATTCATTTTCTTTCCACGGAGACCCACAGATGTGCAGGTGCGCGTACGGCGTCCCGGCGAACATCACCATCATTCCGGCGTCGCGCATGACTGTGGAAAGAGCAGCGGATTTGGCATCGAAGGGCCAAAGCTGAACACCGCAACGCAGAGAAGCTTCACCAGACCATACCCATCGGATCGAGAGCCATGTCCGGCCGTCTCAGAATATTCTGATCGCCTGGGATACACACCCACTCGCTCGTACCGGGACGAAGCACTGTCAGGTTCCCCTGATGATCTATTTCCGCGACGGTCGCCTCAGCCGTCACGGACGAGGGGCCTAAAAAGGCTTGGAATCACAAACTGCACAGATTCAAAGTTTCGTAATTCTCGGCCCTGTTGTACGCCGGCCAACATCTGAAGGCGAATTGTTTCTCATCATCACGAGCAGGGGTTCCAGCTGGACGATATTGGCGGTCACAGAAGAACTCTGACTTGTTAAAACTGACTCTAATTTGTCGTTTCCTATCATAACGCAAACTGTACTCTGGTCCGAGGTTCGACGCAGCAACAGCAGTACCCCGGCAACCTTAAGTTGCGAAAGCTGCACACCGTTTTCATGGCTGTATCGCTAACAACGTTGGTGAACGGAGGAGGCCGCACCGGACGGCGAAGGCACTTCTCATCACAGACAATTGCGTACGCGGCGTCGCAGGGCGCGCCTTTGGCTTCGATCCTGGTTCCGCTCTCCGGAGTCCTCGCGTTGGCCGTTGGACTCAGCGTCTTGTTGGGATATCAAACCAAAGTCGGGCGTGGCTCATCGCGCCCCTTCTCGTTCGTTGATGCTACATAAGTTCTTCCCGATTAACCCCTTTACCGCCCATGATGAATTGTGTAGCCTTACGAGGGCTGAGCCGATGTTATCCCCTCCCTTCCGTGCAAGCCTTTTCAGCGCTCCGAGCCGGGCGACAATCTTGTTCTTTCTACTGACGGTGTCTAACCGCGCTTTCGCCCAGCGCGCCCCGGCTTCGCCCGATCACCCATGGTATGCACCCGACGAACAAAAAATCGAAGAGAACGCGAAGCGCATCCCCAACACCGGATTTGCGATCGATCCGAGCAAGGCGTATACCTTACCGGAACTCATTGATCTCGCTGAATCGCACAACCCCGAAACGCGCTTCGCCTGGGAGCGCGCGAGGGCTCGAGCCGCCGACTTGGGTATCGCACAGAGCGAGTTATATCCAGCTCTAACCGCCGCGATACTCTCCGAGACGCAGCGAGCCCAAATTCTTTTCGGGCCCATTTTCGTCCGGCAGACCGTCCAAACCTTTGAGGTAAACCTCGCGCTCAACTACACCGTCTTCGATTTCGGGGCTCGAGCCGGGCGAATCGATGCCGCGAAAGCACAAGTCCTCGCGGCGAACTTCGCCTTCAACGACATTCATCGAATTGTCATTTTCGAAGTGCAGCGGGCTTACTACAATTTGTTAAATGCAATTGGCCAAGAGGATGCCGCGCGAGCCAGCCTCGCGAACGCGAAAGCCGTCCAACAAGCTTCAGAAGATCGATTGGCGCATGGCCTCGCGACATTGCCCGACGTACTGATCGCCCGAAGCGCCACCGCTCAGGCCGATTATAATTTGCAAGCGGTCCTGGGACAGGAAGAGATTGCACGAGGAGATTTGGCTACCGCTTTAGGAACCTCAGCGAATTCTGCCATCAACGTGCAGCCGCTCGACCAGCTAACCATTCCGGATTCGATTGACGAAAGCGTCGATCAAGCAATCGATCGGGCTGTTGCACAGCGGCCCGATCTTATGCAACAAGTTGCGCAAATAAGAACCGCAAATGCGAACATCAAATTGGCGCGCGCTGCTTACTACCCCGCCTTGACTCTCAACGTTGGCCCCCAAGCGCAATCTCTCTATGGACTTCAGCAGCAGGATCCCTGGGCGCACACGGCGGGATTGAATGGTGCGGCAAGTCTTAATTTGCGATGGACTGTGTTTGACGGCGGCGCTCGAAAGAACCGCGTCGCACAAGCGCAAGCAGATGTTCGCGCAGCGGAAGCGCAAGTGAACTCTTCGCGAGATCAAATCACAAATCAGGTATGGGCTGCGTACTCGGATTTGAACACGGCATTTCGGCAGCGCGAATCGGCGATTGCTCTCTTAAGGGCTGCGACGCAATCCTACGAAGCTGCTCTTGAATCATACAATTACGGACTGCGAAATCTCCTGGACGTTACGTCGGCCCAGCAGACTCTGGCGCAGGCGCGGTCCACCGGTGTGTTGGCACGCACGCAGATACTTGCTTCGCTGGCTGATTTGGCTTTCCGAATCGGGGATTCGGTTCAACCAGGTAGGACAAAACCCTGAATCGCGAGGAAAGAAACGCGAAACCGTGAAGCGTGCATCTCTCCTCATAGTAATGTTGTCCCTCGTTGGCTGCACGCGTGCGCCTTCGATAGATATTCTCGGGTCGTTTTTTCCCGCCTGGCTTCTCTGTTTCACGATTGCGGTGGTCGTCACGGTTTTCGTCAGCTTGTTGCTCTCGCGATTTCGGCTCAGCGTTGCGTATCCCGTTCTGTTTTATCCCAGCCTAGCCGCATTTTTAACTTTTGCGCTGTGGCTCATCTTTTTTCTTTAGCAGGAGGCTCGGACGATGGATACCAACAGCAATGCGAGTCCGGGAAAGCAGCTTAGCCGCTGGTTGAGCATCGCCATTGTGATCGCTGCGATCGCCCTTGGCCTCACCGTCTTGTATCGCTACAGCCATTATCCGCGGACTGATGATGCCGAAGTATTCGCAAATTTCATCGGAATCGCGCCACAGGTCGAGGGGCCCATCATCCGCCTGAATGTTCGCGACAACGATTTCGTAAAGAAAGGGGATCTGCTGTTCGAGATCGACGAGCGCCCATATCGGTATGCCCTTGAAAGGGCGATCTCTGATCAAGCCACTCTGGAAGGGCAGGTCTCTGACGAACAACGGAGAATCAACGCACTGGTGAGCGCCGTAGATGTCTCTCAGGCAAATATCCATAGCGCTCAAGCCGATGTAACGAATGCCGAGCAAGGCGTCAAGCGAGCCCGAGCGGAGTGGCTCTATGCCGACGATAATTTACATCGCCTGGAGCCCTTGCTGGCGAAGCAGTTCGTCACCGAGGACCAAGTGGACAAAGCCCGGTCGCTGGATGAGATGGACGCGCAAGCCCTCCGCCAGGCGGAGTCGACACTCCTGCTTACACAGTCAAGATTAAAATCGTCTCTCGCTCAACACGAGCAGGCGCAGCATGCCGTCACTACACTGGAACCGCTGATCAACCAGCGAGGCGCAAAGAAGTCGGCCGTGGACAACGCTCGCTACAATTTCAGTAATTGCCGGATTTATGCGCCGTTTGACGCTCGCGTAACCAATCTCACGATTTCAGAAGGGGCCTACGCGCATGTGGGCGAACGAATTTTTACGCTCATCGACGCGCGCATTTGGTGGGCAATCGGTAATTTCCGGGAAGGCGAGCTCCAGCACATCAAACCCGGAATGCGCGCTGACGTTTACGTCTTGTCGCGCCCGAGCGTGCGCTTTGCCGGCGTGGTAGATAGCCTCGGCTTCGGCGTAACGCCCGACCCCGATTTGATTGGAACCTTGCAACCCGGTCTGCCGGACGTACAACGAACCCTCAACTGGGTGCACCTCGCCTCCCGGTACCCAGTTCGAGTCCGCGTTGAGAATCCCCCCGAGGATCTGTTCCGAATTGGTGAGTCAGCCGTGATCACGATTCGTGGAAATTAACCATGGCCACCGCTGCGCAAAGCATCTCTAAGCCAGTTCCTCTATCCGTCCGGTTTGGACGATTTCTCAAGGAAGAACTCGCGCCCTATCCTGGCAGAATTGGTCTGGTCGGGCGAATGGTTCTTGCGACCACAATCGTTATGATTGTCTCCATGACTTTTCAACTTTCCTACGCCTTTCAAGGTGCGATTGTCGGGCTATTCATGTCGCGTGAAAGCGCACGAGCTACTGCGCAGTCGGCATATTCATGGCTGCTTCTCACAGGAATATCGGTTGTCTATGTAATCGTTTCAGCCCGGTTCGTCATCAACTTCCCAATGATTCATTTGCTTTGGGTCTTTGCTTCGTTCTTCCTGGCGTTCTATTTGATCAGCGGCCTGAAAAGCTATGTTACAGCTGTCGTATTTGCAGTCATTATCTCGGTCGGGGTACCTCTATGGGACCGCTACGTGCCCGCGGAAAGGAATGTGGAAGACACGCTCCGGCTTGTATTGAGCGTAATACTGGGAACCGCCGTAACTCTGGCGGTAGAGCTTGCATTTGTACACAGAAAGCCCGGAGACCAGATTGTTGAACCGATCGTGGAACGACTGGGGACTGTCGCGAAATTTCTTGAGTGCGTAGCAGAACGCTGCCCCATGGATGAGAAGGCAGCGGGCAATCTTGCCCGCCTGGGCATGGTGGGTACATCCAGATTGCGACGCATTTTGGCGCGGTCGAACTACTCGCATCACTTCGTCGAGCAAATGGGCGCTGTTGCTGCGCTCACGGCGAGAATTGTCGACATGGCTTCCAATTGGACCCCTCCCAACTTTACTCTTTCCGACGACGACAAAAAGCGATTGCGACGATTGACTGAGAACCTTGCCACCATTTGCGCCGATTTGCGGGCTAGAAGGACCCCACACCTGAGCCAACCTATGCCGGCAGGCAGCAGATTGAGTGCGGTGCCTATCCTGCCCGAGTTAGAGAGGACCGTCTCGTTGATGCCGGAAGCCTTCGTTGGAACTCGTCCCATTGACGCGTACGCGCCACCGAGCCCGGGCGGGGACCCGCCGCAAAGCATTTTCGCCTGGGACATGCGGTCCAACGACGAGCACATAAAATTTGCATTGAAAGGCTGCTTGACTGCCAGTCTGTGCTACGTCATTTATAACGTCGTCGATTGGCACGGCATCAGCACGTCTGTTACAACGTGCTTTCTGACAGCGCTTTCGACAATCGGCGCGTCGCGACAAAAGCAGATTTTGCGCTTCGCAGGTGCAATACTTGGCGGTTTCGTATTCGGGATGGGCGCGCAAATCTTCATACTTCCTTATGTCAATACGATCGGCGGTTTCACGCTCCTTTTCATCTTCGTTACGGCTGTGTCCTCCTGGGTACTGACTTCCAGCCCGCGATTGTCGTACTTTGGGGTGCAAATGGCCCTTGCTTACTACTTCATCCACTTGCAGGAATTCGCGTTCCAGACTTCGCTGGCGATCGCGAGGGACCGCGTCGTCGGCGTTCTGTTCGGTCTGATTATGATGTGGTTGGTTTTCGATCAGCTTTGGGCCGCACCCGCATGGGTGGCGATGAAGAACACCTTCACAGCCAATCTGCGTTTGCTAGCCCGGCTGTCCAGAGAACCGGTTGCAACGGACATGAGAAGTTCAACCAACACATTTTTTTCCATCCGGGAGATGTTTCGTCAGGACGTGGATAGCGTGCGTTCGTTGGCGGATGGCGTTCTATTGGAGTTCGGCGCGATGCGGGAGCGAGGGCTCGCCTGGCGCCGGGAGATCCTCGACTGGATGCCGCAATTCCGCGCCTTGTTCCTGACGGAAGTTTCCTTGTGGAAGTTCCGAGCCAAATCTCCCGGCTATGAGTTGCCCGAGCCGGTCCGCCTAGCGCAGCGGGCGTTTGACGATCAGACAGCAAATATGCTTGATGGCATAGCCGACAGGATCGAGGGCGTAACGCCAGAGCACGAGGCGAATCTGGAAAGGGCATCCGAACACCTGAATCAAGCGATTCAGACCTTCCGGTCAGAACACCCGCAAGAAGCGCTCTCACCTCAGGTCCAAACATATTTCGCCCTTATCAACAGAGCTGAAGATCTGGCAACTTCCGTGACTGGCGCATTTTCAGGAAGCAGTGCGTGATTCGCGAATGTTCTAGCGATTGTTATTTCGTTCATTCGATTCCTTCTTCTCCTTTACTGCATTGCTCGATCCAGAAGCTTCGACCGTGCTCGCGCCTGTAGTGGCCTTACTCTTAAATTGCGCGACGCCCGTTTTCGACAGGACATCGCGGAACAACATCGGTTACGTATAAACTCCAACGTACCTGTGTTTGGGTGGGGCTTCGCAAACAAGAATCCTTCTCGCTCCTTGATAACTCCAACGTGGGGTCTTCCATTTTTACCGGCACCCTGACGGGTCAGCACACGGGCCGCACTGTATCTTCGCGTACTCTCAGCTTGGGGCGAACGCGGCATTAAGAAACTTCAGTGCGGGGAATAAGTTAGAATGGAGCCGAGTTCGCCTACCTGCCGATGACCACTACTTCGGATTCTGCTGTGACAACGAGCAAGTCACTTTGGAGCTTGAGCGGGCTGAAGGTTCGGCAGCTGGCACGGAATGCGTTTGCCGGGCTTAGAAAGAATGATGCGATCGGGCGAGCGTCGCAACTGGCATTTGATTTTCTATTCGCGCTTTTTCCTCTGATCCTGCTGATAGTGACGATGTTCGGGATATTTACTTCGCGGAGCGCGGATCTGCGGAACGATTTTCTCTCTTATTTTTCGAACTTTCTTCCCCCTGGAGCATTCGAGGTGCTGCGAACGACCACAGATGAGCTTGCTACGAGTGCGAGCGGAGGCGAATTTACGTTTGGAGTTGCGGCGGTGATTTGGTTCGCGTCGGGCGGAATTGCGTCCATGATCATGGCGTTGAACCTGGCGTATCAAATGGAAGAAACGAGGTCGTGGTTCAAGATTCGCTCGACTGCGATTGTCCTGACGATAGTGATGTGCGCGCTGCTGGTGATGGCGTTGCTGCTGGTGTTGGCGAGCGGCGACGTATTCGACTCGATTGGGGAGCGGCTGCGGCTGGGGCCGGTGGTTGTGGAGGTGGGGAAGATTCTTCAGTGGCCGACAGCCATTGTGTTTGTGATGCTTTCGTTTTCGCTGATTTACTACGCGGGACCTACGTTGGTGGGGCGAAGGTGGCACTGGGTCACTCCGGGGTCGGCATTTGGGACGGGGCTGTGGCTTCTTGCGTCGCTGGGCTTTCGGACTTACCTCAATTACTACAACACGTACAGCACGATATATGGTTCGCTGGGTGCGGTGATGATTTTATTGGCGTGGCTATACGTCTCCGGGTTGTCGTTCCTGATTGGCGGGGAGATCAACGCGGAGCTCGAGCGGGCTTGTATCAATTGCCGCGAGCCTGAGAAACTGAGCGCGCCGGACACAGGGTGATAGCTTTAACACCCAACCCTCGCAGACAGAATCACAGGGTAGTCGAAAATTCAAAACATTGGACTACTTAGCATCACGCTCGCCCAACTCATCCTAGAGCGAATTTTCGTCGTTATCTCATGAAAGCCAAGAAGCCGCGGCTGAGATCCTTCGCTCAAGACGACAAATTTCCGGCGAAAGTCTAGTCGGTCAGGGCTGGATTTGAACCAAGCCTTCGGCAGGCTTTGTTTGTGCGACGGAACGCCAGCGCGAAGGATCAATCGCGCGGGCGCGGAGTTTGTTGACGAAGAGGCCGGTCGAAATCGAGCCGGAGATGAAGTGACCGACCTTGAGAGGCCCTATCACTTTTTCGCTTCTGATCCAGTGCAGCGCGGTGCTGATCGAGCAACCGCATTGGGAGCAATCCGGCGTGCCGCCAAACACGCATGGCTCGACGCGGCTTTTTAGGTCGGCGGAATAGTTGGCAGACATTTTGGCGAACAGACAATCGTCGGGATTCTTGGGAGGGTGCAACAGGGTTTCTGCCATGCCGCCCTTGAAGAGGAATTTCGGATATTTTTCGTAAAGGATAGGCAACTCACGCGCGAGAGTTTTGCGATCGGACGGAGTGAGAATCTCCGGCACCTCTTCGCCGAGCTGCGGCGTGTAGACGCTGACCCAGATGCGGTCGACTTCGGGGCGCGCGCTCCAGAAGGCGACGTATTCTTCGAGGTACCCGGAACGCCCGAGCATCGGGCGCGTGATCGTCCAGTGCACGTTGATTTCGCGGCCTTCGATGTTTTTTAAAATGCGCTCATAGGTGGCCGGCTGGCGGCGAATATCGTGATGCTCAGGTAGACCGTCAATCGAAACGGCGACGCGGACGCGGCGAAGGTTCATCCACTCGGCAGGAATGGGAATTACGGCGCTGGTGACGACCAGCGAAAAGATGTTCATGCTGCTAAGAATCGGGAGGATGCGGCTCAACTCCTTGTGACGAACGAGCGGCTCGCCGCCCACAAGCGAGACGTGCATCGGTTTGTGTTTGCATACGAGGTCAAGGATACCGTTGACAAGAGCATCGCCATGAAGATCACTGAGCTGGCGCAAAGTGGCTTGGCCGCCGAGGTGCGAGGGCCCATATGCGTAGCAGCCGGGGCAGCTAAGCGGACACTCCCGCGTGATTTCGATGGAGAGCATAGGCACTTTGCCGGTCAGGATATTGCCCCAGGCAGACAGAAGTTCGCGCGGAGTAACGCTAGGGTTGGGGCTGGCCGACGTGGGACCCGCAGCCATATCTACAGTATGACGCAATTCTGCAGAGAAAGATTCTCGCAGGAACACAAAATCGAGAGGCGGCATTACAGAGGCAGTTGGATTGACACGACTTACGACCAGGGAGCAGACAGGGAGCTCCCGCGGCGGCCAAGCAAAACAGCGCTTGACATTAAGGCCACCTGCTTAAAGCGGACCGAGACCGCCCTGGTCTTCAAA
>Ga0306921_10007524_pt1 | contig 11447 bp, 6 predicted proteins | sample sta12Cox44000080_FD_203760 | JGI IMG/M metagenome (GOLD analysis project Ga0306921, IMG submission 203760) | Lab enrichment of tropical soil microbial communities from Luquillo Experimental Forest, Puerto Rico - statoxic.12C.oxic.44.000.080 (v2)... | ecosystem: Environmental > Terrestrial > Soil... | reverse complement strand
AACGACGCGCATGATCATAACGAAATACAACGACAACACCATGATGACGCCCACGAAACCGTGCTCTTCGGCGAAGGCCGAAAAGATAAAGTCCGTGTGCGGCACCGGCAAGAAGCGCAACTGCGTTTGAGTTCCCTTGAGCGGCCCTTTGCCGAACATCCCTCCGGCCCCGACGGCGATCTGAGACTGGATCAGCTGGTATCCGGTTCCCTGCGGATCGCGCTCCGGATCCATGAAACTCACGAGCCGCGCCTTCTGATACGGCTTCAACAAACTGTAACTCACGGGAAGAACCAGCACGGTCACTACTGCAATGGCGGCGATATACTTCCACCGCAATCCTCCGAGAAACGCGCCGACAATCAGGATAGCCAGGTACGTCAACGAGGTCCCTAGGTCCGGCTGTTTCATCACCAGCATAGCCGGGACCAAGATCAGGCCCGAAAGCTTCAACATCTCCTTTAAGTCCAGCTCGTCCTTCTTCAACTCCGTCAGATAGCGCGCCACCAGCAAAATGATCACCAACTTCACAAACTCCGAAACCTGCAGGTGAAACCCACCGGTCAGCGGGATCCAGCGGCGTGACCCGAACACCTGTTTGCCGATGATGTAGGTTCCGGCGAGCGCCATCACCGACAGGATGTACATTATCGGAACGTTCCGCAGCAGGGCGTGATAGTCGACCACCATAATCATCCACATTAAGGCGAGTCCGGCAAAAACGTAGACGACCTGTTTCCACCACGCGTCGTGCCAGCTGGTGTCGCGTGTGGCGCTATAAATCTGCAAGACGCCCACGGCGCAGACCAGCATCGTGATCAGCAACAGAGGCCAGTCGATATCGCGGCGAGAGAGATAGCGCGTCATATTACTCCCGCGACACCAGGCCAGAGGCCCGCGGCCGGCCCTCAGGGACTTCGGCCTGGAGCGTCGCGCCTTCGCCAGCACCAGGAGTTGGTTTGAGGGGCGCCGGGGTCGCCACCGGAGCCAGGCCGGGAATGTTCAGGTTCCTGACACTCGTCAATCTCGCCAGAGATTTAGCTTGCTCTTCCTCGGCCGCCGCCGAGAGCCGGGCTTTCTTGTCAAAATACGCCTTCATCACGTCGCGCACGATCGGAGCGGCTAGCTGGCCATGTTCACCGTGCTCAAAGAGCGCAACCACGACGATCTCGGGTGCGTGGCGCGGCGCAAAGCCCACGAACCATGCGTTGTCTTTCAACTTCCGTCCCGCAGAGCTGCCCTTCAGATAGTCGTTGGAGGCGAGCTGCGCGGTGCCCGTCTTGCCCGCGACTTCCACGTTGGGCAGCCTCGCCCGAACGCCGGTGCCGCCCTCGTTGACCACCCCGTACATGCCGTCCACGACCCCTTTCACATTCCCCGGGTTGAGCTTCCACTGATCCGGTGTTTCGGCCTGGTCGAGTCCTTTCAACAGATGAGGATGATGCCAAACGCCGCCGAGCGCCAGCCCGCCCATGGCACGGGCCAACTGTACCGGTGTCACCGTGAGAGCACCCTGGCCAATCGAAACCGAAATGGTTTCGCCGGCATACCACTTTTGCCGGAAATTGCGCAGCTTCCATTTGGTCGAGGGAACCACACCCTCGGCCTCGTGGGGCAGGTCGATCCCGCTCGCACGGCCGAATCCCACGACATTAGCGTAGAAAGCCAAGTTGTCAATGCCGGTTCTGTTGCCGACGTTGTAGAAATAGACATCGCAGGAGTGCACGATGCCAGTGTGCAACTTAATCGACCCGTGGCCCCTCTTTTCCCAGCAGCGGAAATAGCGGCCGTAGAACGATGCCCCCCCGCCACAACGAATCGTGAACTGGTCATCGATCGAGCCAGTCTCCAAGCCAGCCAGAGCCACGATCGGCTTGAAGGTGGAACCCGGCGCCTGCTGCGCCTGGATGGCTCGGTTGAGCAACGGATGCTCCGGATTGTCGGTGATTTCTTTCCAGTCCTGAGCGTTAATTCTTACCGCAAATTTGTTAGCGTCAAACGTCGGGCGGCTGACCATGGCGAGCACGTCGCCAGTCCGTGGATCGAGCGCCACGACCGCGCCGTTGCGCCCGTCCATTGCGAGTTCCGCGACAGCTTGCAAATCCAGATCGATACTCAGCTGAATGTCTTTGCCGGCGATGGCGGGTTTGATGCCGATGACCTGGCGGACGTTGCCGCGATTGTCCACCACCTGCTGCCGCTGCCCGTCGACGCCCATCAGGGTGGCATTGTACTGGCGCTCAATACCGAATTTGCCGATCACGTCACCGGGGTTGTACCTGGCGAACTCAGGTGAATCGAGTTCCTCTTCGCTGATCTCACCGGTGTAGCCAATGACGTGGGCCAGCATGCCGTTCTGCGGATAGAGGCGGCGCTGCGCGGGGATTAGCACCAATTCGGGGAAGAAGTCACGGTGCGAATCGACGAAAGCCAAATCGGCGGGCGTCAGCTCCTCCTTGATCACGATCGGCACATATTTGGGTTGCGATTTAAACCGGCGCACCCGCGCTAGAAGGTCGTTGTAGTCGAGATCGAGCCCCTGGGCGATCGGCTTGAGATGTTCCTCCTTGACGCTTTCGCGCGCCAGAATCAGGCTAAAGGAGGAATGGTTGTCGACAATCACACGACCGTCGCGGTCCAGAATGCGTCCGCGGGGCGCCAGAATCGGCACCGACTTGATGCTGTTCTGTTGCGCCCGTTCGTCGTAAAACTGGGGGTTCTTGACTTGCAGTTTCCAGAAGCCGGAGATCAGGAACAGAAAAATCGCCACCGCCACGTATTGAAAGATGGCGATTTTTGCGGCCGCGAAGCGAGTGTCATCGCGCAGACGCGGCGACTCGGAAACTCTGAGTTCCGGGCTCGGCTCGACTGGAGGAAGAATCACGGCAGCTCAGCAAAAACTTCCTGTTTGTATTGTACCGTGTTTTATGGAGTCTCGCGCAGCTTATCCAAGAAATGAAATAATGCAATCCCTACGATGGCGTTGAGCGACCCGACAATAAATGTCCGTTGTACCTCAAAAGGAACCTGTTGCCCTAGCAGGGCCCGCGCCACAACCCAATAGAAAAACTGATGGAAAACAAAGAAAAAATAAGCCAGAAAGAACCGCAGTATGGCGTTATCTACGTCCAGGCGGACGCCGACCGAGGCGGCAAAATAGCCCACCAGGGTCTTGACAATACCAAACATGCCCAGCGGGGCCTTGGAAAGGGAATCCTGCGCCAACCCGACGATGGCGCCCATCAACATCCCCCGGATCTGGCTGCGCCGCGTAAAGGCAAAGTAGACCACCACCAGCAGCGGTATTTCGAGGAATCCGAGAAACTGAAAAAACAACGGGACGTAAACCTGAAACAGAATGGCCGCCATGGGCACGCCCACCAGAACCCAGGTGCCAAACCGCGAAGCCTGATCTTCGCCCCGGACACTAAGGAGGATGCGATCGCTGCCCCGATAGCTCATTCGCGCGCCGGGGGCCGCGGAGCTGGGGCCTGCGAGCCTGGGGCTTGGCTCCGGGAACCGGGAGCTCGGTTACCCGCTGGGCGTGGTCCGGGGGCTGGAGAAAGAGGTGGAGTTGGTGCCGCGGGACGACTCGCTGTCGGTTGTCCTGGTTGCGGTGGCGTTATGCCGGCCCCCGCTGGTCTGGGTGACCCCTGAGCCCCGGCCGCCGGTGCGGGGTTTGCCGCGGGGCTGGGTGAAACCGGTGTTTTCCGATTCAAATTGAAATCCGGGGGCTTGGAACCCGGCAGGCCTTCTCCGAACCGATGCCCCTGCGCGTCCCCGATGTCCTTGTACTGCTGTCGCAACCGGTCGGCCTCCGTGCCCGTGGAACTGTGCTCGGGCGAGGGCCCCGCCGGGCCTTGTGCGGGAGGCGGCGGGGCAATGTAGATGGGCTGGCTGGCGGCCTGTTCATTGGGCAAGCTCTGGTGCACCCCCTCGAGCAGGATTAGTACATCCTCGAGGCCGCGATGCAGGCCGCTCGGCTCCACCAGGACCTCCTTAAACGGCTGAGTGTTGCGCACCGCCTTCACCTGGCCGACTGGAAACCCGCGGGGGAAAATCCGGTCGTCGCCGGAGCTATAGAACCAGTCGCCGACCTCCACCTTCTCCTCGAAGGGAATGTAGTCGACTTTGCACAGAGGCGTGCCCTGCCCCTTCAGCGTGCCGCGCACCTGGGTTTTCTGCGAAACGACTCCGGCCCCGAAGTCAGGGTCCGTGATCAGCAGGACCTCCGAGGCTGTGGGATAGGACTCAATCACGGTGCCGATAATTCCATCCGGCGTCACCACCGCCATGCCGCGCTGTACTCCGGCGACCGAACCCCGGTCTACGAAAACAACCTTGGAGTTGCTGCCGGCGCCCGACCCGATCACGTTGGCGGCCATAGTTTTGGAGGGTGTCCGACCTTGAAACACAGCCAAGGCCTGGCCGCGCTCGGCCGTGTTGAGCTCACTTTTGAGGAAGTTGTTTTCGAGCTTGAGCCGACCGATCTCCGCCCGCAACCGCTGGTTTTCGTCGTGGGTGTCACGGAGCAGGATATAATCGTGCAGGAAGCCGATGCTCCCCCCCCGCATCCACTCGGCGATGCGGGCCGCCGGGGTTACCGCCGTGACCGTCCAAACCCGGATCATCCGCACGTCCTGGTCATTTCTGATTTGTACAGCGAGCAGAATGAGCTGGGCGAATATCAACAGCAGCAGCACCGTGATATTGCGATAGCGATTGAGAAACGATTCCATCCCGCGGGAACGCCTCCCACTAGTCTATCGAAATCTTACGCAAGAGCCGGAAGTCACTGAGCATGCGGCCCGTCCCCAAAACCACCGACGCCAGCGGATCATCTGCGATCGAGACCGGCAGGCCCGTCTCCTCGCGAATGCGCTTGTCCAGATTCTTCAACAGCGCGCCGCCCCCGGTGAGCACAATCCCTCGATCGCTAATGTCGGCGCTCAACTCGGGTGGAGTCCGTTCCAAGGCCACGCGAATGGCGTTGACGATCATGGCGACACACTCCGACAGCGCCTCACGGATTTCGCTGTCGTCGATGGTGATGGTGCGGGGCACGCCCTCGATGAGGTTCCGGCCTTTGATTTCCATGGTCATCTGCTTATCGAGGGGAAAGGCGGAGCCGATTTCGATCTTGATGGTCTCGGCAGTACGCTCACCGATCAGCAGATTGTATTTGCGCTTGAGGTACTGCATGACGGCGTCGTCCATTTCATTGCCGGCCACCCGCACCGAACGCGAATAGACGATGCCGGAAAGCGAAATCACCGCCACATCGGTGGTGCCGCCTCCGATGTCGACCACCATGTTGCCGGAAGGCTCGGTGATGGGCAGCCCGGCGCCAATCGCCGCCACCATGGCCTGCTCGACCAGATGCACCTCGCTCGCCTTGGCGCGATAGGCCGAGTCCATCACCGCTCGCTTTTCCACCTGGGTGATCTCGCTGGGGACACCGATGACGATCCGCGGATGGACCAGCATCTTGCGACCGTGCGCTTTCTGAATGAAGTAGTTCAGCATGCGCTCGGTAACTTTGAAATCGGCGATCACCCCGTCCTTCATCGGCTTAATCGCCACGATGTTTCCGGGGGTGCGGCCCAGCATTTCTTTGGCTTCTTTGCCGACCGCTTCCACTTCGCCGGTGTTCTTGTTGATGGCCACGATGGAAGGTTCGTTTACGACAATGCCCTTCCCTTTGGCGTAGACCAGGGTGTTGGCAGTCCCCAAGTCGATGGCAAGGTCTGACGAGAACAGGCTAAACAGTGAGCGTAGATTCATTTCAGGGTGCGTACTTCAATGGGACAGCCGCACTGCGCAACCCCTGAGGGAGGTCCAATCGGCATCGTATCACATCGGACCGGCTTTCCAAGGTTGTTGGAACGATTTTTTGCGCCTAAGCTTCGGGCCGGTGAGGTCCTTGCGAATGACCATCAGCCTTGCGCCCGCCATTCACTGGCGAGTCCTTAAAATGATCCCGGGCCGGTCCGCTTCGGTGAGCCGCCATCGCAGGTCGTTACCCGGCCCGAGGGGGCAGGTTCGTTCTGAACGATGCCATGGTAGGCACGGTGTGTGATCCCACACCAGGTGACCGGCCCGGTCGCCACTCGCCGCCGCGGAAAGCCCTCGGCGCCTGACCTTGATGGTGGAAAGGCCCCGCCCAGCGGCTCTTCCGCTCAGCCGACGGCAACCGGTTCCTCCTCAGCAGTAAAGTACGCGCAGTCGGGGTGATGGAATACGAGCGCGCTCACGCTCGCCTCCGGGTCCATCATCATGCCTTCGGTGAGCTGTACGCCGATCTGTTCAGGCTCAAGGAGCCTCCAGATGCCCTGCTGGTCGTCGAGGTTGGGGCAGGCGGGGTATCCAAAACTGTACCGCTTGCCGCGGTAGCGCGAGCTAAACCGGTCCCGCATGGTCAGCGAGGGAGGATCGGGGAAACCCCAGTCTTCACGGATGCGACGGTGCAGCCACTCGGCGCACCCTTCGGCGGTTTCCACAGCCAGGGCTTGGATCGCGTGCGCCTTGAAGAATTCACCGGCCTGCTTCCACTCCTCCGACTTTTCGCGAATTCCTGCCCCGGCCGTGACCACGAATAACGCCAGATGGTCGCGCCGCCCTTCCTCGGCTTCGAGGATGTAATCGCTCAGGCAAAGCCCGTTATCCCGCCGCTGGCGTCCGAACTGAAAGGTGTGGAGGGGCGACGCAGCGCCGGGCGCGAACAGATGAATCGCGTTGGCCTCGCGTTCGCTTTCGAAGAACTGCCACACGGCCCGCACCTTCATGAATCGCGTCGCTTCCCGCTCGACGGCTTCTACCTGATGAAACAACTCGACCGCCTTCGGCTCGTGCTCGGCCAGGTTATTCTCGAAGTTGCCCCTGTATCCCAAGTGGCGTCCGTAAAGCATGTAGGGATTGATGTAGCTCCAGACTTCAGCCAACTGGGGCACATCGCGGACTTTGCGGAGCAGATAGGGCGCTGCCGGTATCGGAATGTCTGTCCGCACCCTCGGGCTACGGCTGGTGGCAAGCGGTGTCACGGCCTCGACCGGGCGTGCGGCGAGGATCGGGGCCTCGATAGCCCGGTGGGCTTCGAGCACCGCAGCCCGTTCATCCGGATCCATGATGCGGTTGAGCAGCCTCAGTCCGGCCATGGCGTCCTTGGCATAACACACCGCCTCCGAGTAGGCCGGCGCAATCCGCGTGCGGACGAACTTTTCCGAAAGGGCCGCTCCGCCTACCAGCAGCGGAACCCTAATTCCAGCGGCCTTAAAGTCGCTCGCCGTGGTCACCATCTGTTGCGTGCTCTTCACCAGCAGCCCCGACAACCCGACGGCGTCCGGCTTGTGCTGCTGGCAGGCGGCGATGAGCGCCTCCGGCGGCACCTTGATGCCGAGATTGATCACGCGGTAGCCATTATTGGAGAAGATAATCTCGACCAGGTTCTTGCCAATGTCATGAACATCCCCCTTCACCGTCGCCAGGATCACCTTGCCGCGGGTTGCCGCCTCGGCCTTCTCCATGAACGGCTCGAGATGGCTGACCGCGGCCTTCATGGCTTCGGCCGATTGCAGCACCTCGGCCACGATCAGTTCGTTGTTGTTGAACAGTCGCCCGACCTCGGCCATGCCCTGCATTAAAGGACCGTTGATGATGTCCAGCGCGGGCACGCCAAGGGCCAGTTTGCGGTCCAGATCGGCAACGAGACCGTCGCGCGTGCCTTCGATGATGTACTGCGCCAGCCTTTGATCGAGCGGGAGGTCCTCCACCCGCTTGTTCACCTGAGACTTCGCCTTGCGGAAGTGCTCGGTGATGGCTGCAATGTGATACTGGTTGATCGCGACCTTTTGCGACGCCGTCTGCAGACGCCAGTCCTCCGGTGCGGACCGCAGCGACTGATCCTGGGAATCGACCGCCGGGCGGTTGAACAACAGGTTTTCAGCCAGGCGCCGCTCTTGCTCCGAGATGGAAGCAAAGCGCACCAGCCGCTCCGCATTGACGATCGCCAGATCCAGCCCGGCTTTGGTCGTGTAGTACAGGAAGACGGAATTCACTACTTCGCGGGCTGCCGGAGGAAGTCCAAACGCGATGTTGGAAATGCCTAGCACCGTTTTGACGTAGGGAAGTTTTTCCTTGACCAGCCGGATCGCTTCGATCGTTTCGACCGCGCCGCCGATGTAGGCGGCGTCTCCGGTCGCGCACGGGAAGGTTAGCGTATCGATGATGATGTCTTCCGGGGCGATGCCGTATTTTTCCGTGAGCAGCCGGTAGGACCGTTCCGCCACCCCCAACTTCCGCTCGCGCGTGAACGCCTGAGCCTGTTGAGGGTCCTCATCAATGCAGCCCACCACCAGGGCTGCACCATAGCGCTGCGCTACCGGACACAACCGCTCAAACTTTTCCTCCCCATCCTCCAGGTTGATGGAGTTGATGATGCTCTTGCCCTGGCAATACGTCAGTGCCAACTCGACAGCCCGCGGATCGGTGGTGTCGATCATCACCGGCGCCTTGATCTTATGGATCAGGCTCTCATAAAACGGCGGAATGTCGTCCAGTTCGTCGCGTTCCGTGCTTTGCAGGCAGACGTCGACAATGTGAGCCCCGTTTTTGACTTGCCAGCGCGCTATCTCGGTGGCCTCATCCCACTTCTCTTCCGCAACCAGGTTCTTGAAAAGTCGCGATCCCACCACATTGGTGCGCTCCCCCACAATCACGGTTCCCGAACTCGGCTCGGCCTCGACCAGATCGATGCCGGAGTAGTACGCCCGGCGCGAACGTTGCTTGCGCGGCCGTGGCTTCTTGCGCTCGGCCATCTGCGCGATCACCCGAATGTGCGCGTCGGTGGTCCCGCAGCACCCGCCCACGAGGTTTAACCATCCGTTGTCCAAGAACCGTTCCAGCTGGGACGCGAGCGAATCGGGCGTCTCCAGGTACTTGCCTTCTTCGTTGGGCAGCCCGGCGTTGGGATGGCAGGAAACCCTCACCGGAACCATTTCGCTGATGGTGCGGAGGTGGTCGGTCATGAACTCCGGGCCGGTGGCGCAGTTGAGCCCGATCGACAGCAGCGGTGCGTGCGCAATCGAGACACAAAACGCGTCGGCGGTCTGGCCGGCCAGCATCGTGCCGGTCGGCTCTATAGTCCCCGAGACCATGACCGGAATCTTCCGCCCGCTTTCCCGACCAAGACGTTCGATACCCAATAACGCCGCCTTGACGTTGCGCGTGTCCTGGCAGGTTTCCACCAGCAGCAGATCGACACCGCCCTCCATCAGCGCCTTGGCCTGATCGTAATAATCGCGAGTCAGATCCGGAACCGTCACTCCGCCGGTTACGGTGATCGCCTTAGTGGTCGGCCCCATACATCCGGCCACAAACCGTGGCTTCCGGGTGGTCGAGAATTCGTCCGCGGCCTGCCGCGCAAGCCGTGCAGCCCCAAGGTTTAGCTCGTACGCATCCTTGTCGAGACCATATTCGCGCAGCACCAGTCGCGTGCCACCGAACGAATTGGTCTCGATGACATCGGCGCCGGCTTCCAGGTAGGCCCGGTGAATGCCCAGAACCACGTCAGGCCGCGTGCGGACCAGATTCTCATTGCAGCCTTCCAGAGCGGCTTCGCCGAAGTCCGCGGCCGTGAGCCCTCTTTGTTGCAGCATGGTTCCCATGGCTCCATCGAGAACCAGAACCCGCTCGTCCAGGATCTCGTCGAGCTCTCGCTCGGGCTGCCGGAGTGCGTTCATAAGGGCGCTTTTTTCCTAGTCTAACAGGGGGGTTACGACAACACTCGCCCGGCGAAGCGGCCTGGGGTCTTGGTATTCACAGAACGAAACCCGTCGGCGTTATGCTGAGAACGATGAAATCGAGAGTTCTGTTTTGTACACCGATCGCGTTGTGGGCCTTCTCCGCGCCTCCAACCCCTGGGGCGGATACTCAATTTCGCGCTCGCCATAATGACGCGCATGGACGTGCCGGCGGACAAAGGGCAATGCGACACTCGGCTGCAGATTGACGCGGAAGCCGATGTTTCCGTGTGGCGTGATCTCGTACACATTCGGACGATCTCAGGCCGCAATGGCCGCGGCGACGGCTCAGAATCGAACGCGCCGCTGCCGGCGCGCGACGTCGAGGGATTCCGCTTTGAGGTGGCCGTCGGCCGCCGCGAGATTCGTTTGCTTTCGCCGCCTTCACGCCGTAGCGGCTATCAAGGAGAACTCTTCGGTTCGTTGCCGCAACCGGGCGACAGCGATCACCGCATCGTGCCCTTAAGGGCGGCATCGACCGAGATGCCATTCTCGGTGAGAATGCTGCCGATCGCGCGCTCGAGTGCAGCGCGGGCCTTGACATAAGCGCTTTTCGCGGCCACCTCGGTGGATTGGGCCTGCGCTAGGAGGCTCTGGTACTGGATCACGAAGAAGCTGGTGGACGCCCCGACATCGAATTTCGCCTGTTCGACGGCAAGCGACTCCTGCTGGAACTGGCGCGCTTGGGCGGCCGCATCGGCGGACGCCCGGGCACGACGCAGGGCGATGATCGCATCTTCAACTTCGAGCCGCGCTTGGTTCTCCAATTGGCGCAGGCGAACCTCCGACTGCTTGACCTGAATCTGATCGCGAGCGAAGTCGGCCTCAGCGATCCGGTTGCGCAGCGGCAAATTCAGCTGGAGCCCGATCCCATAGGTCGGGTATCGGCGGGACAAAATCTGATCCAGGACGCCGCCGAACCCGCCGATCAATGCTGGATCCGCCGAGGGCTCGAGCGGGTTGAGGGCTCCGGCCAGCCCGCTGTTCGCGACCACTCCCAGCAGGTCGACCTCCGGCAAGGTGGCGTTCTTTGAGCCCTGCAAGCCGATTCTGGAAATATCGATCTGCAGGCGCGCCTGCCGCAGGTCTGGACGATTCGCCAAAGCCTCGGCGACCAGGTCCTGAATCGGCTGGATGTTGTCCTGAGCCGGGATTTCCAGCGTGTCGGTCGGAATGATATGGGCCGAGCGCACTTCCAGGTCCTCGTTTCCCTGCCGCGTCAGAACGTTCTTCAGAATCGCCTCCTGCTCCTCCAGCAGGCCCTGCGAGTTCGCCAGATCCTGGCGTGTGGAGAAGACCTGCGCGTTGGCCCGTGTTTGTTCAACCGGCGCCAGCGTTCCCTCCTCCACCTGGGCGCTGACATCGGAGAGCAGCCTTTCGGCCGTCATTACCGACTCCTGCTTCACCTTGACGTCTTGGTAGAGCGCCACAAAGTCGGTATAGAGGCGGATGACACCGTAAACACTCGCAATGAGTTGCTGCTGGAACAACAGGCCGCCGATTTTCTGCTCATCGCCGGCAATCCGGATGAATCGCCGGTTCAAGCCCAACCCGAACCCGCGCAGCAAGGGCTGGCTTACGTTCAAGCCGAGGTTCGATCCGGTGTACGGGTTGTATGCGGTGCGCAAGGAATTGGGCGCCTGGTGGCTG
>Ga0306921_10007522_pt1 | contig 11449 bp, 6 predicted proteins | sample sta12Cox44000080_FD_203760 | JGI IMG/M metagenome (GOLD analysis project Ga0306921, IMG submission 203760) | Lab enrichment of tropical soil microbial communities from Luquillo Experimental Forest, Puerto Rico - statoxic.12C.oxic.44.000.080 (v2)... | ecosystem: Environmental > Terrestrial > Soil... | reverse complement strand
CTACATGATCGACGGTGTCTTCAGGCACCAGGACTCGAATGGCGGCGGCGGCCTCATCACCAACGGCGACACACAGTGGATGACCGCCGGCGGCGGCATCTTGCACATCGAGGAGCCGCCCGAGGAACTGGTCGCGAGCGGCGGCCTCTTCCACGGCTTCCAGCTCTGGGTCAACCTGCCCGCGAAGCTCAAGATGACCCAGCCGCGCTACCAGGACATCCGGGCCGGCCAGGTCGCGCTCCTGACCTCGGCCGACGGCGGGGCCCTGCTGCGGGTCATCGCCGGCGAGGTGGACGGGCACGCCGGCCCGGGTGTCACGCACACCCCGATCACGCTGGTGCACGCCACCGTCTGGCCGGGCGCGCAGGTACGGCTGCCCTGGCGCCGGGACTTCAACGCGCTCGGCTACGTGCTGGCCGGCGAGGGCTCAGTCGGCGCGGAGCGCCGGCCGGTGCGGACCGGTCAGCTCGCGGTGTTCGGCCCCGGTGAGTCGATCACGTTCGCCGCGGACAAGACGATGGACGGTCCCAGCCCGTCGCTGGACATCCTGCTGCTCGGCGGCGCGCCGATCCGCGAGCCGGTCGCCGCGTACGGGCCGTTCGTCATGAACACCCGCGCCGAGCTGGTGCAGGCCTTCGAGGACTTCCAGGCGGGCCGCCTGGGCAGCATTCCGGCCCAGCCCGCCAGCGAGGTCATCCCGGCGGATCCCCGCCCCGGCCACGACATCCTGTAAGGCGCCGCATCGCGCCCCCCGCCCGCCGGAGCGGGCGAGGGGCGCCCCGGGGAGACTAGGAGCTCAACCGGGATAGCAGCGCGGTGCCGTTCGGCGAACCGAGGCCGGTGGTGGCGTCCCAGCCGGGGCCTGCCTTGTACGCGCCGTTGTTGCCGTCCACAATGTCGTTGAAGCCAGGCGTGGTGGCGCCCGGCGTGACGCCGGCGTAGAGCAGCGGCTGCATCAGGCCGAACTGCTTGCCCGTGGCCTGCGCGAGCCTGGCGATCAGGCCTGCCCACAATGGCGCCACCGCGCTGGTGCCGCCGATCGGCTGCTGCTGCCCGTCGACGACCACCAGGTAGCCGGTCGTCGGGTCGGCGTTGCCCGCCACGTCGGGCACGCCGCGGCCGACCGCGCCGCCGTCCACGGACACGGGCACGCCCGCGTTCGTCTGGTAATCGGGCAGCGGGAACACGACGCTGACGCCGCCGCCGCCCGCGCCCTCGCCGTTGGCCAGCTCGTTCCAGACCACCTCGGAGGTGATCGTGTTCGTGCTGGTGTCACCGATCAGCTGGGTGCCCCCGCAGCCGAGCGCGTGCGGGCTGGACGCCGGGAAGTCGACGTTCACCGAGTTCGAGTTGTTCGGGTCGTCGCTGCTGCCGTTGTCGCCGGACGCCACGGTGACGGTCACGCCGAGCACCGCCGCGTCGGCCAGCGCGGAATCCATCGCCGACCGGCTCTGGTCAGACCACGAGTTCTCCGGACCGCCCCAGCTGATGGAGATCACGGCGGGCGTCGGGGTGGCGTGCGCCGCCTCGGCGATCGCGTCGACGAACCCCGCGTCGGTGTTCGGCGCGAAGTAGACGACCTGGGCCGCGCCGGGCGCGACCGCGCCGGCCACCTGGATGTCCAGCAAGACCTCCCCGTCGGCCTGCTGACCGGGGGAATTCGACCCGCCATCCACGCCGACGGCGGTGACCGACGGCGTGGCCAGGCCAAGTCCGCTGAAGTACGTGTCCAGGTCGGCTTGCGTGTAGCCGCCGCCGAGCTCGATGATCGCGATGGTCTGCCCGGTGCCGTCCGTGTTCGGCGGGAAGTCGTAGAAGGCGGCGACCTGCACCGCGGTGAGCGGCTGAGGCGTCGCGCGCTTCTTCGCGTCGGGCGCGATGGTGTCGGGCGCGATGGTGTCGGGCGCAATCGTGTCGGGCGCAATCGTGTCGGGCGCGATGGTGTCGGGCGCTATCGTCCTGGCGAGCCGGAAGTGCGGGCGGGCCACCGGCCGGTCGTCCAGGCCGAGCACGGTGGTGACGATGCCAGACAGCTCCGCCGGCACGGCCAGGCTGCCAGACCGGTACCGGTGGGTCACCGTGCCGCTGCCGTCCGGGCTCGGGCTGGTGACCAGCGACAGCGTGGTGCCGAACGCCTCGGACAGCTGCCCGACGGTCCCGGTCACCTTCAGGCGGCGCGACCCGTGGTGGGCCTCGGCCACGGTTAGCCCGAACCGGCCGAGCACTTGCGTGGCGAGCGTCACGTCGTCCGGGGCCGCTCCGTACTGCGCGCGGAGTTCCGCCGGGGTCAGCGTCTCCGGCCCCATGATCAGGCGCTCAGGCACCTCCGCCCGCCGCCGCAGCCCCACCGTGACGGTGATCTGCTCGTCCGGGTTCACGTCCCCCGCTGGCCTGGCGTGTGGTAGTGCCGCTCGCTCGCTGCCCCGTAGTGGTACAAGATCTGGCATCTGATGCCTCCCCGTTGAATGTGACGGTCCTTATCGCAAATTCTGTCGCGACTTGGCAGTCACCACCGTCCGTTCGGAAGCTATATTTTTGCTCCCTTTCCTCGGATGAGCCAGTGCCCGGTAGAAATACATGCCGTCCGGTCTTCGTCCTAGCGGGTCCACGTGTCGCGCATGACGAACTCCCGTCCGCTACTCATGGTTACTTTTTTCATGTTTCCATCATCGGACAGTAACCAAGAGCGGTCCAGGCGAGGTTCCCGGCGAACTAACCGGCAGAGACTCCAGCTTCGCGCGTACCTCGGCCGCCTCCAGGTGGTGGAGGTCTTCGAGGATGGCGAGCGCCTCGGCCCAGACGTGCCGGGCGGCGTCCAGGACGCCGGTGCTGCGGTGCGTGTCGCCGAGGTGCGTGAGCGCCCGGGCGAGGTCGAACCGGTTGCCCATCTCCCGGTCAAGCGCGACGGCGCGCAAGAAGCAGGCGGTCGCCTCGGTGTGGTTGCCGAGCCGCTGCCAGACGAACCCGAGCGTGTCCCAGGTGCCCGCCTCGCCGGGGGAGTAGCCGATCGACCGGCACAGCTCGATCGCCTGCCGGCAGCGCGCGCGGGCCTGGGCGTAGTCGCCAAGGTGGGCGTTGTACCAGGCGGAGCTGTTCAGGGCGCTGGCCCGGACCAGGCGCATGTTCGGGTCGTCGCACCCGGTCTCCGACAGCTTCAGCGCCTCCAGGGTCACGGCGAGGCCCTCGCGGTACTTCCGCTGGAATTCGAAGGCCTGGCCCATGATCACGTCGGTCCGTGCCAGCCCGAGCCTGTCTCCCAGCCGCCGGAACATCTCCTGTGCCTCCGCCAGCCGCGCATGCGCCTCCCGGTAGGCCCCGAGCATCACGTGGAAGGCCCCGAGCCCGCGCAGCGCATGAGCCTGGCCGCTGAGTTCGCCCTGCCGCCTGGCGGCCTCGAGCGCGGTGTGCTGCGCGCGTGCGCCGTCGTGCCAGTGCCCGCGCACGGCGTAGAAGTTCCACAGCACCACGGGAAGCCGCCAGGCGTGGTCGTCGAACCCGTCGCGCGCCGCGAGGTCGGTGATCTTCAGCAGCACCTGGAGTTCGGCGTCCAGCCAGGCCAGCGCCGCCGCCTTGGTGGCGAGCGCCTCGGGCGTGACCAGCCCGAGCGGCGTGCCCGGGCCGATGACCTCGCGGCCGGGGTAGAGCACCAGGTGCGCCTCGTGCGCGGTGTGCAGGTAGTGGTCGAGCAGCCGGCGGATCGCCGCGCGCGCTTCGCTCCGGTCATCGCGGCCGTCGGTCAGGGCGGCCTGCTCGGCGGCGTACGCGCGGAGCAGGTCGTGGAACGCGTACCTGCCGGGGACGCCTTCGATGATCAGGCTGGCCCTGGCCAGGTCGCGCAGCGCGGCCCGGGCGCGGGCGAGCGGGACGCCGGCCAGGCTCGCCGCGGCGGGCGTGCTGATGTCCGGGCCGGGATGCAGTCCGAGCAGGCGGAACATCCGCGCCGCCGCCTCCGGCAGGTGCCGGTAGGACAGCGAGAACACGGTGCGGATGTTCGCCGCTGGATCTCCCACGTCGAGCGCGTCCAGGCGGCCCTGGATCTCGGTGAGCTCGGCGGCGAGGGCGGCCAGCGGCAGCCGCGGCTGCGCCGCGGCGCGGGCGACGATCACCGACAGCGCCAGCGGCAGCCGCGCGCACAGGGTCGCCAGCTCCGTGATCGCGGCGGGTTCGGCCCGCGCGCGGTCCGTACCGAGGCGATTCGTCAGCAGTTCGTTCGCCTCGGCCTCGCTGAGCACGTCCAGGCTGAGCAGCCGGGCGCCCTCGCGGACCGCGAGCGCGGACATCTCGCGGCGGCTGGTCACGACCACCAGGCACCGGGGGGAGGCGGGCAGCAGGGGGCGCACCTGGGCGACATCGGCCGCGTTGTCGAGCAGCACGAGCATCTTCCGGTCGGCGAGCAGGCTCCGGTACAGCGCCGCGAGCCCTTCGGTGTCGGCGGGGATCCGCTCCGGGTGCACCTGCAGGGCGTCGAGGAACCCGCGGAGCACCTCGGCGGGGTCCGCGGGCAGCCCGGCGGGATCGAAGCCGCGCAGGTTGGCGTAGAGCTGACCGTCGCCGAACCGGTCCGCGACACGGTGGGCCCAGTGCAGGGCGAGCGCGGTCTTGCCTACGCCGGCGGTGCCGCCCAGCACGGCGATGACGACGCCAGCGGCGCCGCGGTCCGCGTCGTCCAGCGTCCGGTCGAGGAACTCGAGCTCCCCGGCCCGGCCGGTGAAGTGCGGAACCGCCGTCGGCAGCTGGCGCGGCACGGCGGCCGCCGTGGGTGCCGTAGGTGCCGTGGGCGCCCGCTCATCCCGGGCGCCGTCCGCGGCAGTCCCGTCCGCGGCAGTCCCGTCCGCGGCGCCCCTGTATCGCGCGACGAGTTCCGTGCCGGCCGCGTCCGGCAGCCCGATCGCGCGGATCAGCGCGCGGACCGAACTCGGGTAGGGCCTGCGCGTCCGCCCCCGTTCGAGATCGGCGATGGTGCGGACGCTGACTCCGGACAGCTGCGCCAGGTCCTCTTGCGTCAGCCCGGCGGCGACACGCTGCCTGCGCAGCCACAGTCCCGGTGCCTCGGTCGCTGCTGCCGTACTCATGACCACCTACCCGCTCCGTAATCAGCCGGTTACGCATAGCTTAACTACGGAGTGACTGCCGGGAAAGTACTCAGTGTGACTGTCTAAGGACGCGGAGTAATTTAGCCAAATTTTTCCGAACGTACGCGACTGACTCCGAAGTCCCTTCAGCTGCACCAGCCAACGAGGCGGATACCCGAGATGAACCGGGGCTCGATCGAGATCACGTGGTCCATCTGCCCCGCTATCCAGGGCTCGAGCGCCCGCTCGTAGCGCTCGATCGCCGCGGGCTCGCGCACGAGCCGGGCCAGCCCGGTCACGATCACGCTCCACCCGGTGTGCCGCGTGGCGTCCAGGTCGTCGGCCTCGTAGCACACGACCGTGCCGTCGCCGGCCCCGGCCCCGGCCCGCGACACGATCGCCGCGCCCAGGTGCGACCGGATGATGATGGTCTGCCCGTCGACGAGGTGGTTCACCGGCCGGATCGCCGGCATGGCGTGGTGCGTGAACACGACCCGCCCCAGCGAGGCGCTTTTCAGCAGCTGCCAGCATTCGCCTTCGGTAAGCTCAAGGGCTTGCCGCGGCCTTATCATCTGCGGGCGAGCCAGGTCATCGGCGGTCACAAGCCCTCAGCCTCGCGGACGGCGGGAACCCGGGCTAGGGACAAAGGTCCCTAGCAACGCCGCAGGCTGTGCCTCGGTAGTCATAAATAATCAATTCCGCCAACCGTGTACCACATGTGACGCTTTAGGCACGAGAAGTCGCGCTTTCTGCGACCATGGCGAGCGGTGACCGGCTGAAGCATTCGCGTGGCCGTCACGCGTCGGCCGGAACGAAGGGGTCACCGTGAGCGATTCCCCGGCACGACGTGCAACCTTTCACGACGTATTCGCGATCGGCGAGTTCCGCGCGCTATGGGCGTCCTACGTCCTCTCGGCGGCGGGGGACCGCCTCGCCCTCGTGGCGCTGACGCTCCTTGTCTATGAGCGCACCCGGTCCCCGCTGCTCGCGGCGGTCGCGTTCGCGGCGGGTTATGTGCCTTATGTAATAGGCGCCCTGTTCCTGTCGGGGATCGCCGACAGGCTGCCGCGGCGAGCGGTGATGATCGTCTGCGACCTCACCCGGGCGGTCCTGGTGACCACGATGCTCATCCCGCACATGCCGCTAGGCGCGCTCATCGTCCTGCTGTACGCGATCACCACGCTACAGCCACCGTTCGACGCCGCCCGGTCGGCGACCGTGCGGGACGTGGTTCAGGGGGAGCGTTACGCGCTGGCGGTCGCGACGCTGCAGTCGACGTTCCGTGTCGTGATCGTGGCCGGGGCGGTCGCCGCCGGACTCATCGTGGCGCTGGTGGGAGCGCGCCCCGCCCTGGCCGCCGATGCCCTGACGTTCGTGGCTTCCGCGCTGCTGATCCGATTCGGCACATATGCCCGCCCGGCCGCGGCCACTGCAGGCAGCAACCCGCTGCTCCAGCTGGGCGCGGGTATCCGGGTCGTGTTCGGCGACAGGGCGCTTCGCTGCCTGATCATGCTCGGCTGGCTGGCCGCGTTCTACGAGATCCCCGCGGGCATCGCGGTGCCGTATGTGAGAAGTCTCGGCGGCGGCCCTGTCGCGGCCGGCTTGCTGCTCGGGGCTGCTCAGCTCGGCGTTACGGTGCTGATGCCGGTCTTCACCAAGCGGATAGGCCCGCTGACGCGGCTGCGCTGGATGGGCCCGATGGCGGTATGCACGTGCGGGACGCTCGTCCTGACGGCTCTTCGCCCCGGTCTTGGCGTCTCGATGGCGATCTTCGCGCTGTCGGGAACGTTCGGGATCTATCAGGTCGCCGCGAACACCGGGTTCGTGGAAAGGCTGCCGAACGAACATCGGGCTCAAGCGTTCGGCCTGGCCAACGCGGGGTTGCTGGTCGGTCAGGGAGCAGCTTTTGTGCTGGCTGGAGCGGCCGCCGAGGTGGTACCGCCCTCGACGGTCATCGCTCTTGGTGGGGGACTCGGTGCGCTCGTGGCCTGCGGTCTGGCGCTCCGCTGGCGGCATATGTCGCCTGCCGTGGGCCGCCACGCCGCGAGGCATCTGGGTCGTCAAGCCTCGCTCAGCAGGCAGACACCGGTCCATGCGGCTCGGTCTCGGTAAGGGGCTGCTGCAGGCGTCTGGCTCAGGTCCAGGTGTCACGCATGACGCTGATCTCCTCTTCTGTCACTTTGATTTACTTCTGGAACATTGTTGGCTTCAGTGCCAGACGAGGTTGCGCATTGCATTTCTCCTCACTCATAACATGCGGCACTTTAGACTCACTAGCCACTCCATTCGTTCTGATGTGGATTTGTCTCTGCCGCCTTCCTCGTTAGGCACTATTAAGCACCTCCTTGTCACGACTTGTTCGGGAATCTCGGCGCGATAGTTACCTCACCCGCATAGATGGGTTATGGTAGCTATACGCAGCTAGTCATTTACGATCCGCTGCTACTAGACAACAGACGCAGGCGTCACAAACGGAACGGTGACTGATGCAGGCAACGTCCCTCACCGATCGCCTCAGGCGAGGCATGGTCATCAGGGACTGGGCGTGGTGGCGGCTTCCCCTAGGGTTGCGCTGGTATGTAGCGGCCCTGCCGGCTCTCGCCATCGCGGTCATCGGCGTCGAAGCCGCCCGGACCGACTGGCGGGTGTCCGACCTCGCCAAGTTCTTGCTGCTAGTGTGCTGCGGGATGATCTCCGTCGCGTCTACGCCGCGGATTATGTACGCCTACCCGGGATTGACGAAGGATTTCACGACGGTATGGGTGCTCCCCACCGCGATCTTGCTTCCGCCTATATACGCCGCGCTTGCTCCGATTCCATTCCTCATGACCCTCCAGCTGTGGGTGCACCGGGGAGTTGTGCACCGGACAGTGTTCACGGCCGCCTCGATCAGCCTGACCTATGTGGCGGTATCTGCGCTATTCCGGTGGTTCCCGCCGTCTTTTGCCGGCGAGACTGTGGGCTCAGGCATGCACGCCTTTACCTGGGCCCTCGCGGTAACCGCCTGCTACGTCATCGGCGGCAGGGCTCAGCACTTCCTGGTCGTAGGCGCGATAAAGCTGTCCGATCCGAGCGTCCGCGTTCTGGACATGGAATGGCATCGTGACGCGCTGCAGGAACTCTTCGTGGAGACCGACCTAGCGGTGCTGATCACGCTGGCCGTGGCGATCAGCCCAGCGCTGGTGTTCATCGCCGTCCCGACGGTACTGCTGGTCCGGCGGTTCCTTGTCTTCCCCGTCCTCGTGGCGCAGTCTCGCGTCGATGCCAAGACCGGACTGCTCAACGTGTCCACGTGGGACCGTGAGGCCGAGGCCGAGCTATCCCGGGCGGGCAGGTCGGGGACTCCGCTGGCGCTGGCGCTGCTGGACATCGATCACTTCAAGTCCGTCAACGACACGTATGGCCACCTGGTCGGCGACAAGGTCCTCCGTGCCGTGGCCGACGCGCTGACCGCTCAGCTGCGCTCCTACGACCGGGCAGGGCGGTTCGGCGGCGAGGAGTTCGTCCTGCTGCTGCCGCAGACCGGCCGGGCCGACGCGCACGGCATCGCGGAGCGGCTCCGGCGCCATGTCGAGGACATGGCCGTCCCCATCGATAACTCCGAGAGCCCGGAGTACGTGCGCCTGACGATCTCGATCGGGGTGTCGAGCACGGAAGGGGCGACCTGCGAGCTAACCGACCTCCTGGCCGCCGCCGACGCCGCGCTCTACTACGCCAAGCAGAACGGCCGGAACATGACCCACGCGCTCTCCGCCGCCCCGATGCTCAGCGAGAACGGGGAGCTGGTGGACCGCCGCGACGCGATTTCGGGGCTGCGTGAGGCAGACCCGGCCGGCGCTTCTTTATGTCCAGCGATGTTACTCTCCGTGCTCATCAGGGCACTAGCGGGAGCGGCACGTGCAGCCGCACGAGCGTCCGCACTCTCAGATGCGTTCTTCGGCCCGGACGTAACACTAGCCCCGTCTCCGGCGTTTCGTCTCTAGTGCACCAACCTCACACATGGTGCTCTGCGGTCGGCCGCCGCCGCTCCCCCGCCCACTAGGCGGCGGCCGCCCCCGCAGCTCCGCAGGCTCTCAGCGCCGCCTCGGCCGACCGGGTGAATGTGACATTCAGCCGCCTCTAACCGGCTGAATGTCACCTTCATCCGCCTGCTCCGCCAGGTAAGCTGACCCGCAAGCGGCCCGATAAGACATTTTCCTGCCCGATTTCGGGCAGGAAACTTGCCCTAAAGGCCGAGACGCTGTGACACTGGCTTCGGCTATGAACGATGGGTACCCCCAAGACCTGGTCCGCCACGTGGCGGCCTCTACCGGACTGCCCGAGGCGACCGCGAGGCGCGTGGTGGCGGACGTCGTCGCCTACTTCGGGGAGACCGTCGAGGACTTCGTGAGTCGCCGTCACGGCGAACTGCGGAGCAAGGGTCACAAGAACGACGAGATCTGGCCGATGATCGCGGCCGAGCTCGGCGTCCGCAGGTTCGGGGCCCGGGAGCTGTCCGAGCGCCAGCTGCGGCGCATTGCGTACAGCTGAGCGAGAGCGAGGGAGAACGCGACGTGTGCGGAATCGTTGGTTACGTCGGCAAGCGGGACGCCATCCCCGTCCTGGTGGAGGGACTGCGCCGGCTGGAGTACCGCGGCTACGACTCCGCGGGCCTGGCGGTGGTCTCCCGCGGCCGGCTCCAGGTGACGAAGACCGCCGGCCGCGTCCAGGACCTCCGGGACAAGGTCAAGAGCACCACCAAGGCCACGCTCGGCGTCGGGCACACGCGCTGGGCCACCCACGGTGAGCCGAACGAGGTCAACGCCCACCCGCACACCGACACCGCCGGCCGCGTCGCCGTGGTGCACAACGGCATCATCGAGAACGCCGAACAGCTCAGGGAGCAGCTCCAGGCCGGCGGCGTCGCGCTGGCGAGCGACACCGACACCGAGGCGCTCGCGCACATGATCGCCGCCGAGCTCGGCGTCGACGGCGAGGTCTGCCTGGAAGACGCCGTGGTCCGCACCCTCGGCCGGGTGGAGGGCGCCTACGGCCTCGTCGTCCTCGACGTGAAGAATCCCGACCAGCTCGTCGTGGCGCGCAACGGCAGCCCCATCGTGCTCGGTCTCGGCGAGAACGAGATGTTCGTCGCCTCCGACGTCGCCGCCCTGGTCCGCTACACCCGCCAGGTGATCTACCTGGAGGACGGGGAGGTCGCCACCATCAGGGCGAATGACTACCACACGACGAGCCTGACCGGCGCGCAGAACGCCGCCAAGACCCCCACCACCGTCGACGCGGACGCCGACGACTACGAGCTCGGCGGCTTCCAGGACTACATGCGCAAGGAGATCCACGAGCAGCCCGACGCCCTGCGCCGCGCGCTGCGCGGCCGGCTCGAGGACCGCTTCGCCACGGCACGGCTGGGCGGGATCAATTTCGATGCCCGTGAGTTGCGCAACATCAAGACCGTTAAATTCCTCGGTTGCGGCTCCGCCTACTACGCCGGCCAGATGGGCGCGATGCTGGTCGAGGAGCTCGCCAGGATCCCCGCCGACGCCGAGCCCGCCAGCGAGTTCCGCTACCGTTCCCCGGTCGTCGATCCCGACACGCTCTACGTCGCGGTCAGCCAGTCCGGCGAGACCATCGACACGCTGATGGCCGTCCAGGAGCTTAAGCGCAAGGGCGGCCAGGTGATCGGCGCGGTCAACGTGGTGGGCAGCGCGATCGGGCGCGAGTGCGGCCACGGCATCTTCCTGCACGCCGGGCCGGAGGTAGCGGTCGCCTCCACCAAGGCACTGACGAACATGGCGGTCAATTTCGCGCTGCTCGCGCTCCTCCTCGGCCGGGTCCGCGACACCAGCTCGGCCAACGGCCATCGCGTCGTGAGTGGCCTGCGAGCCCTTCCCGAACAGGTCAACCGCATCCTGGCCAGCGAGGAAGACATCGCCGCGATCGCGTACACCTACGCGGCCGCCGAGCACATGTTCTTCATCGGCCGGGTCCGCGGCTGGCCGGTGGCCCGGGAGGGCGCCCAGAAGCTCAAGGAGATCTCCTACGTGCACGCCGAGGCCTACCAGGCCGGCGAGCTGAAGCACGGCCCGCTGGCGCTCATCCAGCCGGACATGCCAAGCGTCGTCATAGTCCCGTCCGACGACCTGGTCGCGAAGAACATCTCCACGATCGAGCAGATCAAGGCCCGCAGCGGGCCGGTCATCGCGCTCACGAGCACGGACATCCCCGAGGGCCTGGCCGACGCGGTCATCCGGGTACCGAAAGCCGAGCCGGAACTCGAGCCCATCCTGTTGAACATCCCGCTGCAGATCCTCGCCTACCACGCCGCCGCCAAGCTGGGCCGCGACATCGACAAGCCCAGGAACCTGGCCAAGAGCGTCACC
>Ga0306921_10007518_pt1 | contig 11453 bp, 14 predicted proteins | sample sta12Cox44000080_FD_203760 | JGI IMG/M metagenome (GOLD analysis project Ga0306921, IMG submission 203760) | Lab enrichment of tropical soil microbial communities from Luquillo Experimental Forest, Puerto Rico - statoxic.12C.oxic.44.000.080 (v2)... | ecosystem: Environmental > Terrestrial >... | reverse complement strand
CTTCAGAAATGCCAGCCATCCAGGAATAACAAACGAGTTGCGGATCGAGAGCCAAAAGACCTTCCGGTTGTTCCGGATATCGGGATGTGGTCGTTTTCCAGTCGATGATGCATTTCGTTCCATCCACCTCGCCAATGGCATCGACGTACGACACGAAATCGGCGCCAGATGGCAGCGAGCGGGTTAGCTTCACTTGAAGATTCTGTTTGGGACTTCGGATTTGAACGCGATCATCCTGAGCGAACCGCTCGAGCAGGTGAATCGCCTGATGATAGAGCCGGTCCCAGGAGTCCTTCTTCGTATAAGCAAGAGAAGCTTCCTGCTGTTGTTGCCACTCCTTGAAGAATGTGGCAGTCGGGTCTTCTCTTCTGTAGTAAGCCGCAAGAGCGTTCTCGAAGCAGCGGCCGAAGATCATGGATGCTCGATCTTCCCGCTCCCGCCAGCCGTCTAGATATCGGTATCGATATTGCCGCGGGCAACGAAGATACTGGCTAATCTGCGTGAAGCTGTAGGTCATTGGAGCCTCCCGTCACAACGCCTTCGCGAGCATCCTTGGAGATGAATTCCCATTCGGATGATGGTGCAAAGGCATCGAGGTTGAGGAACATGCGACCCGCGAGTGACTTGCGGCTGGTACGAAGGACACCTGTTAGGCCAAGGAGAGCCTTTTCATCTACTTCGTCACGCCCGAGAAGGTCGGGGTCGTAGCCGAAGTCCCGCAGGAACCAATTCAGCTTCCAGAGGGATTTCTGGGTGCAATAGAGCCGGCCAGAAATCTTGTGCGCAGCAAGCTCCTTCGGCTCGAGGATCGCGAAAGAAAGAACGAAGACGGGTTTTTGGGGATGCCAACGATAGTAGGGCCGGTCGACGCGAACGAGGAATACACCTTCGAGCGAATCGTCGATACGGTTGGGTTCTGCATGAAGGCCGGGGAAATGCCGCTTCATGATCTGACCTCCTCGGGCTGGTTGTAGCTGTTCAACTTGCAAACAAGTGCGGCACGATCATTCGCGGCTTCCTTGGAGATCGTCGAAACGAAATGTTCAACCAAATCTCTACTGGCCTCACGAAGAGTTTCGGTACCGCAGAAGTCCGCTGCGTAGCGTTTCACTAAAGTAGGATCGAGTTCGTAATTTCGAATCAGCAGGCAGAGTTTATCCCGGAGGTTTGGGTGACCATTCGAGGAGCCCTTACCATCCGGCGGATCGACCGGCATTGTCTTCGGAGCTTCGACGGAGAACGGATGTGATCCCAACTCTTCCACCGAGCAGAGCCCGATTCCGTACGCTTTGCGCAGAGCTCGGTTGACGGCACGAGTTTCCGCGATGCGCATCTCCGCGCCTCGAACCAACGGAGATACGTTGGATGGGTCGGCGTCGCCGTAGCCGACAAATCCTTTCGAATGGGAGCCCTTGTAAACCGTCGCTTTGAAAACCCAGCGTTTGATCGCTAAATCGCAAAGATGCTTTTCGACGGTTGTCCTGATCCCGGAGCAGCGGTTGCGCCAAGCAACGCTGAGCAGACCAGAATGTGTGATGTACCATCGCCCGTTAAGAAATTGGAGATGGCCGGCCGTCACGGACAACCGATACATGCCGGTCAGTTCAGCCAGGCGTGTGAGTGATTGCCGAGAAAGCTTGCCCCAAGCGCTCCGGGCACATCTTGCGTTCGATCGTAGTAGAGTGGCTTCGGAAAACGTGCGAGTGTTGAGTCGAAATTTTGGGGATTGAATGCTTGATCTGCGTGATGTTCGCATAGTCAGTTCGATCGAACCAAGTGTCCTTTCGAACTCTCCTTTTGTGCCGACCTTGCGTATCGGTCACGGTATCGACCGAGCTCCAAGGAGCACTTTTCTTATACTAGAGCGGTCTTGTAAAAAATAATACTAGAGCGCTCTTGTAAAGTCAAGCGATTAATATCCATGCTTGCTTTTCGACGCGCCATTTGGCAGTGTCAGCTCGATGGCGAAGAAAAAAAATCCACACGCAGTGGCGCTCGGACGCTTGGGGGGGCTCAAGGGCGGCAAGGCAAGAACTGCAAAGCTCACACCACAGGAGCGGCGAGAACTTGCCCGTAAAGCCGTTCTTGCTCGATGGGCCAAGGAAAAAAATAAAAAGAATTAGAATTAAGAGATGAAGCCTACCCGGACGGACTCGCCAATCAGGTCTTCATTCGTCGGAAATATTTGCCAACTGCTACTTCCTTTTCCGTCGTGCGAGACAGAGCCGCACCAAACCTAGTCGTGCAAGCCACGCGGCAATCCAAACGTATCGCAGCACATTTTGATCAGCCTTATTTGCTCCGGCGTCGGATTCTCCCATTCGGCGGGATGAATCAAATCCACCAGCACCATGCCAACTAACAGCATCGCAGTACAGGTTGGCGAAAGCCCTGTTGACATAACAGCTGAAGGAATGGCCAACGAGAACGTATCGTCCTGGCACCTTCGCTGCATCCAGGAGTGCGCGTGGCTCTTGTGCAAGCTGACGCGCGGGGCGGGGCTCACGCGAAGTATGGCTCCAACCGTGCCCGGCACGGTCGTAACTTACAGTGCGAGAGAACCGCGCTACCTGCGGCTGAATCAGCGTCTAGCCTGCTAAATCCGCGCCGCCGCGGGCGATTTGACAAATCACCGGACCGAATGTATACTTATACTGCTAGCACGAGCCGATTTGGAGTCGGTTCGGTAGCGCATATCCAAGGATGCGATGCCGCGATGTTTTTTGATCGTGGCTTTTTTTTTGCCCATGTGAAATCAGCAACGTGATTTTGAATAACTGCGATGCAAAAAAATAGTCCAGGTAACTCGCACGAAAAGACGAAACTGAGCAGTAACGCCACCACAGGTGGAACAATCCCGCACCCGATCGCGACGATGGGCCGGTTCTTCGGTGATGGCGGCATGATCGAGCTCGTTCGCAGCAATCAGCAGGCGGTGCCTGAGCTTTTGCTATTTGACGGCGAGAAGTCAACTAGAGGCGCACGCGTTTCGTACAAAGGTCAGCAGTACGAGCCAGCACGAATTGACCGCACCCTATTGGAGCACCTCACACTGCCGACGAAGTGTTATGCGCATCGGTCGACGGGCGAACTGCGCACCGGAATTTGTCGCGTCATCGCAAATTTCGTTGGGCTCGGCGAAAAGTACACAGACATCGCGGGGCGAATAGTACTGGGTACCGCCATGGCCGATTCCATGCCCATTGCGCCTGCACTGTTGATCGTAGGTCCGGACGTCGACCGGGGAGACCAATTCATGAACGTGCTGCACTGTCTGTGCCGACATGCGCTCCCCCTGACGGGCGTTAGCCCGGCTAGCTTCCGTTCACTTCCAAGCGGTGGACGATTTACGTTTCTGATCACCCAGCCGACATTAAGTTACTCACTGCAGAATCTTTTCGACGACGCGAGCAAGCGGGATCAAAAAATCCCGTCCCGCGGAGGTCTACTCGATCTTTTTGGTGTACAGATCTTCCGCAGCGAATCCTTTCTCGAGAATGATTGTTGGCCGTATCGTTCCATTAAGATCCCGATGATTCACACGGGACAAGCCATACCGCCTTTCGATCAGGAAACACAGGAGCGCATCGCGTCCGAGTTCCAGGCGAAACTGCTCGACTTTCGTCGCACAAAGCTGACCGCAGCCCGCAGCCTTACGTTCGATGCATCCAAGTTCAACGCCACGCTGCGGAATCTTGCTCGCAGCCTCGCTACGGCGACTCCCGATGATCGTGATCTGCAGGCCGAAATATTTGACCTGCTCCGGGATCAAAACGAGGATCTCCGGTCTGCCCGCTGGATCGACCCGAGTGTGATCGCAGTTGAGGCCTTGCTGGTTGCTTGCAACGAATCGCCCGGCGAGATGATGTACGTTGCAGAGCTTTCAAGGCTCGCGGAAGCAACCCTGCGCGGCCGCGGGGAGGAGGCAACGATTGATCCAGGCGTTTTCGGGAAGCGCCTCAAGCTCCTCGGCTTTGTGACGGAACCGCGAGACGCGAGGGGAGTGCAGTTGCAATTAACAGATAAGGTACGCAACCACGCGCTGGCACTCGCTCGGGAGCTGGGCGCTCCGGAGAGTGAAAATGGAAGAGCAGGGAGTGCGCATGTGGCGGACGACGCATAAAGGCCTCTATCTGTGCGCTTTTTGCAGTGTAGGTATGTAGGAAGTGCAGGGCAAAGTCAATCAGATGTGCTCCGTACGCAAGGAAGGGCCAAGATGAAAAATCAAAGCTTTGATCAACTAGCCTATGCCCGGCGAATTCGTCGTGCTGGGCGTCCAATTCACATTCCTGAGGATGATGGTGAGCGCGCTTGTATGTCATCCGATGAGATGCGTGTTCGCCAAACGGGCGGCTTTGTTGACAGCGCCGCCTTTGATTTTGGCCCAGGCGCCGGCATTAAGATATTCTTAACCATTACGTTCCTACGATCGACCCTGGCTATTTCGAGTTTCGAGCTGAAACTACCTTGGGAGCAGACTTTCTTTCAGTGGCTGGAAGATCCGCTCGTAATCGAGGGTATCTCGAATTGCTACCGATTCTATGGAGGCCGACAGCGTCTAGAATTCGAACGAACAGAAGTACTCAACCATAAACTAACCGCAACTGTATCATTCTCGGCAGGACAATCGGTGCAGGGCTATCTCCTGGGCTTCGGCGATCCGATGCCACCGGACATCCAGCACGGCGCCACGATTCCCGCCTTTATCATTTTCTACGACCAGCGCGGCCGGGAATTCCGTGCTCCACTCGAGCTTTGGGCCGATCGAACCGAAACAAAACTCCGGCTAGAACGATTGGTTGCAAAACGACGCCGAAGCATTTTCGACGATCGCGACGTTATCGCTTGCAAATAGACGCTCGGCATGAACCGATCAACGCTCTATTTCCGGATGAAGAAGCTTGGTATCTCCCGGAGTGTCGATTTATGTGCTGAATCACAAGAAATCCTGCCGGCGCGATGAAACATCAGTGGCTCGCGGGCACCAGTTGTGCCGCGGTTGCCGGTAGTGATAAATGTTGGCAGCATAGGCTAGCCGGGACGACGACAGGGCACAATGGAGGGTCGCATATTGGAGAGATCATGAAGACATGTTGGGGAGCCAGAGTCCTAACGGCAAGAGTGTTACTGGCGGGGATCCTTTTGGCGAGCGCTCTTGCGGCGAGCGGACAAGACACCGAACCGTTCAAGTTCTTTCGAGAGTATGTCAGGCTGAACGATGGGGAAATCAATAACATCCGAAGCGGAAAAGCTGTCGCCAAGATAGTGGATTCGCCGACCCCGGATGAAGTGTACGTGTTTGGTTCGGTGTACGTGAACTCCACGCCGGAGCGTTATCTCAAATTCGCATCGGACATTGACGCGCTTCGCAAGGTGCCCAACTATCTGGCCATCCAGAAATTCAGCAATCCTCCGAAGCTCTCCGATCTCGAGGGCTTCACACTAGAAGAGCAAGACATCAAGGAGCTCAAAAAGTGCGAGCCGGGGCATTGCGAGGTCCAGCTGCCCAGCGAAGCGATGGACACGTTCAAGCAGTCGGTTAACTGGTCGGCGCCGGATGTGGCCGATCAAGTGAACCGGCTTGGGCAAAAGATGGCTCTGGAAGCTCTCGAAAAATATATAGAGGGAGGGAACGCGGCGCTCGGAACCTACCGCGACAAGCACAACCCTGCGGTGGTGGCGGACACGTTTGACAGGTTGCTCAGCCGGTCAAAGGGACTTCCCGTATATTTGCCTCTTCTCGACCGGTACCTGCTGGACTATCCAAAGGCCAACTCGGATGGGATCGAATCTCAGTTCTATTGGGAAAAGGTCAGCTTTGGACTGAAGCCCACGCTGCGAATCGTGCAAGCTGTTGCCTACCACGACAAGGATTCCGCAAATCCGAGATATGCAATCGCGGTGAAACAACTCTACGCGAGCCACTACTTTGAAACAGCGCTCGACCTCACCGTGTGCGTCCCCGACCACGAGCGTCCCGGCATGTACGTGATCACAATTAAGGGCTCGTCCCAGGCCGGCCTCACAGGGCTCAAAGGCGGTATTGTGCGGAAGGTAGCCGTTGACAAATCCCGTTCCTCATTGGAAAAAGCACTGGGAACGATCAAGCAGAAATTGGAAAGCCAGACAGATTGATGTCGGTCCGAACATTTTTGTCCTGGATGGCGAATGTCAATGTTTGATCGCCGGACTGCAAAGGTCCTGCTGACGATCCTCGCTTTCGCGCTGGCGCTCGCCATTGTGTATATCGCGCGGACGGTGTTTATCGTCTTTGCTTTCGCAATCTTATTTGCCTACTTGATTGATCCAATCGTACGGTTTCTGCAGCGCCATTCTCTATTTTTCAAAAATCTTCGCGGCCCGCACATTTTGGAGGCTTATCTCGGACTTCTAATTCTCATTGCAGTTGCTATCCATGGCATGGACCCGGGCTTCTTCCGACAGGCGGGCCGCCTGATTCGAGGTTTTCCAGCTCTTTCAGAGCAGATTTCGACAGGCGAGATCGCCACGAAGATTGGTGACAAGTACGGCTGGACAGAGGCCCAGCAGTTGCGGCTGAAGTCATTTCTAGTTCAACACCGTGAGCGAATCCATGGTCTTCTGGAAAATGGACAGCGAATCATACCCACGGCGATTGGAAGCCTGGTTTTAATCCCCATACTGGGCCTCTTTTTCCTCAACGACGGCGCGATCCTTGCCGATTCCGTGATTCAACTCTTTTCGACGAGAGAGAACGTGGAGGAACTCCGGTCGTTCGCCGGCGAATTGAACGTGATGTTTCAGCACTACATAAGAGCCAAAGTGATTCTCGCAGGCCTGTCGCTTGTATTCTGTTCGGTGGCGACATTCCTCTTAGGTTTCCCGCACGCGTTGGCCATCGGCGTTCTGGCGGGTGTCCTGGAGTTCATACCTGTGGCCGGGTGGATGATTTCCGCAACTACGATCGTTACGATCGGAGCGCTCACTCATTCTCACTGGATTTGGATGGCAGCATTGCTGGGGTTATGGCGAATGCTGATGGATTATTTTATTTCGCCGCGTGTGGTGGGCCATGAACTCGAGATTCACCCCTTGCTCGCGATATTCACGGTAATGGTGGGCGGGGCCGTGGGCGGGATTGTAGGAATTTATCTGTCTGTTCCTATCGTAGCGACGCTGCGTGTCGTATACCGTAGATTTGTGGTAGCGCAATAGAAGGCTCTTGGAATGTTCCGTCCATGCTCGTGACGCAAATTCCTAGAATCCCGGTCCTCGCTCCCTTGGCGCTGGGTGCCGTCCCTACAATATTTACGATCCTTATTCACGGACTCGCCGTAATGGCAACCGTAAGCTTTTTTCGCCGCGAAAGAAGGCTCGGCCGAGCGGGCGTAAACTTCTGGAGTGATCTTTGGATCGTTACGCTAGCGATATCATTCGCGTTCGCAGCGCACTTGGTCGATATCGCTTTGTGGGCGGTGTTGTTCGTAATCTGCGGAGAATTCCCTGCGCTCGGGACGGCTTACTATCACTCGGCGGTTAACTACACGACCTTAGGTTATGGCGATCTGATTATGACGCCGTCGTGGAGAATGCTAGGGCCGCTCGAGGCGGCAGATGGAATGCTCATGTTTGGTGTTTCGACTGCGATCATTTTTGCTCTCACCCTGCGCTTGATTCAAGCCAGGTTCATGGATCTCAAGGAGTGACCCTGGACTCCCGCAGTTTTCCGATGCCTTCCGGGCAATGATCCTTGCGTTGCACACTCGCTTGACGCCCCATCTTGTTTGACTATCTCCTTGCCAGCAGCTTTCTCGTTCCTATGCAGGTTCCGGCGAGTTTGAAAGCCGACGCTCGAACCGCCGGAAATTGTTCCGCAACTTTCGCGTTCTCCTCGCTGCCACTCGCCATAGTCTCGGACCAGTGTGTTGAGCTCGACCCTGCACAATCCCTTCGAACCATTTCGGCTATCCTGGGCCATTCACGCCGCTCAAAAATCCGCCAAGATGCCCCGTTAGCACAACGATCAGTATGGCGAACGCCTCAAGCGCAAGACGATACTTCGGCAAGGATTCCTGATGGCGCCGCCGCACTCGCCAGTGAATGAAAAATACCGCCCAGATCAAGACGCTCGAAGTGCATCCCAACACGAGATGCATCAAAAGGATGCCCTTCAGCTTTTGTCCTTCGAGCGCCCATTGCCACGCCGCGAGTCCGGTGGCCACTACCGGCACCGTCGAAATCGCAGCGAAGAGCAGATTGAAATAGGCGGCCGCGGATAGCGACCGATTCTTCGTTCGTTGCGCGGCATAGTCGAAAACCACGGCCACGATAAAGAGCGCGATCGGAAAATGAATCAGCACCACGTGCTGCGCATGCCTGGCGAGAAGCAGGGTCTTGATGTCGAAGGGATTCACTCTCATCACTGCCTCACTGCACCGCGATTGCGCCGGTCATCTTCGGATGAATTGAACAGAAATAGGGATAGCTGCCCGCCTTGGTAAACGTGTAGGAGAACTTCTCGTCCGTGTCCAGCACCTTGGATTTGAACACCCCGTCCGTGCTGACCACCGTATGCGGAATATCATCATGGTTGATCCAGGTAACCGTCGTTCCCACAGCCACCGTGAACGTCCCCGGCGTGAAATTGAAGTTATCGATTCTTATCTCCGCGGTTTTCGCTGGTGCCTGCTGTGCGCTCGCCTTGACTCCAGTCGGGCCCGCTGACAGCAGCGCAGCAACCAGCATCATCGGTACCGCGAGGCCCGCCATCCATCCTTTCTTCTTGCTTTTCATACCGCCTCCTTTTCTGAATTACTTCACCACGCTCTTGCACTTACTAGAACTGCCTCGCGGCTCGATTTATTCCCATTCCTTTGAAATGAATCTGGAAAAGCGCCGGGAATAACGACGCGATGAGTAAGGTGGTCTGCGGATGGTTGAAAAGCGGAGAAACTGCGGAAACCACTTCCGTTCGTGCACTGTACCTCCTGAAAAGTTGGCCGCACGACTCGCGGGAATAACAAAGTCGATTCGCCAGTCTGTAGAGATGAACGAACTGAGAAGAGAAGGAGATACAAATGAAAGCAATCGTCAAAGCAGTTGCACGAAAACATAGCAGCGCTCCGCTGGCATTTGTCGCGTGTCTTGCGGCGATGGCGCCTGCGGCCAGTGCAGCACATCGAACTGACACACCCTCCGAGCAGCCCGCGACAGTAGTCGCGCATGTGCCTCTGGCGGGTTCTACGACAATCCAAATGGATCTGCAGGAAAACGGCGGCAGGCAGTACCTCTATATCGGTGCAAACTCGAGTCAGGGCGTCACGGTTGTTGACGTCACGAACCCGAGCCGCCCCAGCGTCAATAGGCGCTTCGCTTGGCCCAACCACGCATCCACTGGCAGATTGCAACTGGTCAGTGCCGGACTTGCTCTGGCCGAAGGGCCGGACGGCGGCTCAGCGCCAGCTACTTCTTTGCCTTTAACAACAACGGTAAACGTGCTCGACATGAGTGATCCGGCAAATCCCCCGGCCGTTCTAACTTTTGCCGGAGTTACCAGCACCCTCAACGACGAAGCGCACAACCTGGTGTACATCACCAACAGCGAAGGGCTGTGGATCGTGCGGAACAACGCAGCGCTCCGCGAGTCTGCGAAGTCATACACGTGCACTTCCGACGACGCATACAACGACGTTGCCGGCTGTCAGTAACCCATCAACCGGAATTTCGAGCGGTTCGTGATGAGCGAGCCGCTCAGGAATCGCAAGCAGAAATAAAATCGAGGAGGAAATACCATGAAAGGAAATGCATCGAAAGGTTTTTACCGGTCAGCCATCGCAGTCGCGGCAGTCGGAATCGCCCTGGCATCACCAGTTGCTCATGCCAAGCCAAACTCAGGCAAGGGACAAGATAAGCCCGCCAACGTGGTTGCTCACGTCCAGCTTTCTGGCGGTCCCGTCACTCGCATGTTGCTGGTGAAGAAAGAGGGAAAAGAGTATCTGCTGCTCGGCCTCAACTCTACGGCGAGCGTCGCTGTCTTCGATGTCAGTAAGCCAGATCGGCCGCGTGCCATCGATACGAACTCGTCAGCCGCCGGCACTCCGTCCGCCGAGGTGAAGGTCGTGGCCGACACGCTCAGTCTCTTTGGGTCCTCGGATGCAAAAACTGCTTCTTCAGCCAACTCCAAAGACATGCGCAGCTTCTCCGGCGTAACGGCCTCGATGAAAGACAAGGCTCGCGGCCTCATCTATGCCACCAACGGCGATGGCCTGTGGATCGTCAAGTCCAAGCAAAGAGTCGAAGAAGAAGCGATCGTGGACAATTACGGCGGCTAGATATCGTCCACCCATCTCAATTGACAAAAAGTCTCGACTTCGAGAATGAAGCCGAGACTTTTTTCGCTTGGACGATTTGAAAGCCGCGTTCAGTTATGCTGATTCGCGAGCGTTGTTCTCAAGAGTGAATTCGCGAGTGGGTTGATCTTTGTGACTGCGTTGGAACGGCTGACGACCGCCGGAACGACCTTTGACAGCGTCCCGCTCCCTTTGTCCGCGAGACCGCAGCTCGTTCCCCCGATTTCGTACTTAGTGGTAAGGCTCGCGTACGTAGGATCAGATGCCTGCGCCACAAAACTGATTGTTTGATCGGCAGTCTCCAAATTAAGAACGCTGCCGATTGCTGTGCCAGTCAGGCTGAGCATCGCGCAGCCACCGTTGGTAAGTGTAATATTCGCCTGGAGATTGTTGCTGGCGTCTTCCTGAATCGCGGCGAGCACGGTAATCACTCGACTGTTCACATCCGACGTGACTTGTCCCGAGTACGAAGCGGACGAATCGCCGAATTTGGTCGCCGCCCACGTTCCCGAATCCGATGACGCGCAATCGCCGGACGGCATCTTGTAGTTGCCGGCCATGCTGAGCCCGTTGCTGCTCACCGAACCCGAGAACGATGCAGTCGGATGCCCCGTGCCGAAGGCCAGCGTGAAATTGATGTTGTTTCCTTTGACGGTTCCCTTGATGAAGTCGGTGCCGAACTCGCACGGTGAACTCGTAAGAATCACCGACTGTGCCGCCGAAATCTCACCGGTCGACTGCGAGAAGTTCGCTTCGACATCCACATTGTTGCTCGACCCGTGGTTCGAGGTGAGGAGCATCGACCATTTGCCCGATACGCTGGCGGGCGAGCCGCCACCTCCGCCTCCGAAGATGTCACCCGGGCTCGGAATACACGACGAGAGAGACGCAGCGGCGGCGATTGCGGCGACGGCCAGCACTGCACGAAAATTTCGCATAAGATCCATTTCTTTCTTTGAACGCAGCGTGATTTTTCTGGCACGCGACCCAGCATTTTGGAACGGGATTGACGGCTGGAGCTTAATCCAATTGAGGTTGCTGGGGAATTTTATTTTCGAGTTTTATCGAGGATGTTTCTATACGACACATGTAATAGCTACGAAGCCTTCTCCTGGGCGTAGACGA
>Ga0306921_10007512_pt1 | contig 11458 bp, 11 predicted proteins | sample sta12Cox44000080_FD_203760 | JGI IMG/M metagenome (GOLD analysis project Ga0306921, IMG submission 203760) | Lab enrichment of tropical soil microbial communities from Luquillo Experimental Forest, Puerto Rico - statoxic.12C.oxic.44.000.080 (v2)... | ecosystem: Environmental > Terrestrial >... | reverse complement strand
CCAGTTCCTCTATTTGGTCGCGATGGTTTGTTACCTCCTTGCCTTCGTCTCAGGATTAGGCCTGCCGAAAACCGACATCGGAGAGCTGTCCGCGGCTTCGGCGACGATCGGCCATGAAACCGCGTCCTAGCTTCACCGTTCATGGATTAGTACCGCGCTGGATTTATCGAGGGGAGGAATGGAAGCGGACCGGCGCAACAATTTCGACGCGCTGCGGCTCGTCGCCGCCATCTCGGTCGTCTTCTCGCATTCCTTCCTGATCGCAGAGGGCACACAGGACCGCGAGTGGCTGATCCGGCTGACTGGCAATCAGTCGATCCTCGGCCTCGTCGGCGTCTTCGTGTTTTTTGCCATCAGCGGCTTTCTCATGACCCAGAGCTTCGAGCAGACCGGCCATCCCTGGCGTTTCCTCGCCAAACGGGTATTGCGCATCTTCCCGGGCCTCTTCGTTGCGACCGTGCTGTCGGCTTTTGTGCTGGCGTCGTTCGTCACCACGCTACGGCCGAGCGCCTTTCTCACGATCCCGGCACCCTGGAAATATGTCTTCGGCAACACATTGCTCGATCAGACCGTGCACGAGTTGCCGGGTGTCATGTTCGTCAACAATCCGGCGGGGCTCGAGATCAACGGCTCGCTGTGGACCCTGCGCCTCGAGTTCGCGATGTACCTGATGGTGCTGGGGCTGGGCGTGCTGCGGTTGCTGACGGTCCGGGTCGCACTCCTGCTGTTGGCGCTCGGCATCGCCGACCTCCGCTTCAACCTGCTCGACGAGACCGAAAAATGGGGCTGGTTGTTTCAGCTGCTGAGCGGATGGGGCTGGCTGGTCGGCTTCTTCGCGGCCGGCATGGTTCTCTACAAGCTGCGCCACACCTGCATCTTCGACGGCCGCATCGCGCTCTTCGTGTTGGCCGGCCTCGTCTTGAGCGTACCGTTGCGCCAGTTCCTACCGCTGTTCCCGCTGTTCGGCTGCTACCTTGCGCTGTGGCTGGCGCGGACGCGGCGCCTGCCGGTCATCCCGGCGGCACGCTTTGGCGACCTATCCTACGGCATCTACATCTATGGCTGGCCGGCCGAGCAGGGGGTGGTCTGGCTGTTGGGCGGACGGGCGGCGTGGTGGCAAGTGTTCCTGCTCGCCTTGCCGGCGGCGGCGGCGCTCGCCTTCCTATCCTGGCACCTGGTCGAGCATCCGGCGCTTCGCCTCAAGCCGAGCTCCCGGCGCCGCACAGCGCCGGCGCGTCGAGACGCTGGCGTCGAGGTCAGCCCCGCCGCTAGTATGGTTTCGATCGGACAGACTTGAGGGAGGGGCGACAATGCGCATACACAACCTCTACACCGACGCCAGTGGGCAGTCGCACTTCCGGGACATCGAAGTCGAGTGGGTCGAGGAGACGCGCGGCGGCAAATTGTCCAAACGCCTGCCGGCGACCGGCATCATCTTTCGCGAAGTCCCGCCGACCTACGACCTCGATTGGCATCCCGCACCCCGACGCCAATACATCATCAATCTCGACGCCGGCGTCGAGATCACCGCGAGCGATGGCGAAAGCCGCAAGATCGGCGCCGGCGAGGTGTTCCTGGTCGAGGACACGACCGGCAAGGGCCACCTGTCGAAGGCGATCGACGGCAAGATCCGTAATTGTATTTTCGTACCCATCGACTGAGGAGGATTCAGCATGAAGCTGCTTTACTTTGACGACTATAAATTGGGGGTGTTGAAGGGCGACCGCGTCGTCGACGTCTCATCGGTCGTGCGCGACATTCCGCATACCGGTCCGGGCGATCTGATGAACGGCTTGATTGCGCGCTTTGACCAATATCGCGCAAAGCTCAACGATGCTGTGGCAAGCGGCCAGGGGGTTGCGCTGTCGTCGGTCCGGGTTCGCCCGCCGCTGCCGAAACCGGACAACATCGATGCGATGGCGGTCAACTACATGGAAGACGGCACCCGCAGCGCGCCGGCGCCGATCAATGCCTTTCAGAAGACGGCGAATGCGATCTGCGGTCCGGGCGACACGATGGTGTTGCCGGACGAGCCGGCGACAATCTTCGAGGGCGAGGCCGAATTGGGGCTCGTGATCGGCAAGCGCGCGAGCCACGTCAAGGCCGCCGACGCGATGGACTACGTCTTCGGCTACACCTGCTTTATTGACGGATCGGCGCGCGGGCTGCCGGCGGCCGGCTTTTTCGCGATGAAGTCGCGCGACACCTTTGCCCCGATCGGGCCATGGGTCGTGACCAAAGACGAGATCCCGGACCCGCAAAAGCTGCAGATCCGGCTCTACAACAACGGCACCTTGATGCAAAACTTCAACACCAGCGACATGGCGCACAAGATCCCGCGCTGCATCGAGTGGCTGTCCTCGGTTCACGCCTTGGAGCCCGGCGACATCATCGCCACCGGCACCAATCATCGCGGGCTCAACCCGTTCATGGACGGTGACAAGATCGAGCTCGAGATCGAGGGCGTCGGCAAGCTCGCCTTTACAGTCAAGGACGAGCTGAAGCGAAAATGGGAGCGCATCACCCGGCTGCAGATGCACGAGCGGGCGACGCAGAAGACCCCCGGCGCCTATCCCGACGTCACGCCGCAGGTCGAGGGCAAATACGCCAAAGGGCGCTGAGTCCGGGCCTCTACGCTCACTCTGCCCCTCCCCGCGACGGGGAGGGGTCATTGCAACAGGACGATCGACCATGACCGATGGCGGATTTGCCTACAGCCACCTGTTCGCCAAGGATCTGCCGCCGCCTGCGCCGCGCTGGACCGGGTTTCCGAAATACAACTTTATCGGCGGCCACAACGATCCGGTGCGCATCCCTGCTGCGGACCTCGCCGATGCTGCTACCACTGTCTTGCGTCGGCGCGGAGCGGATCTGGCGCTCTACAATTTCGACGGTCCGCAGGGCTACCGGGGACTGCGTCAGCTGGTCGTCGATAAACTGGCGCAACGGCCGGCGATCAAATGCACGGTCGAGGACGTGCTGATTACTTCGGGTTCGGGTCAAGCCATCGACCTCGTCAACGGCCTGCTGCTCGATCGCGGCGACACCGTGGTCCTCGAGGAATTCACCTACGGTGGGGCATTGACCAAATTGAAGCGCCTCGGGGCCAACATCATCGGCGCGCCGCTCGACGACGAGGGTCTCAAAATCGACGCTCTCGGCCGGATCTTCGAAGATCTTGGGCGCAAGCGGATCGTTCCGAAATATGTCTACACGATCCCGACAGTGCAGAACCCGACCGGCTCGATCCTGCCGCGTGAACGTCGCGAGGCGCTGCTGGCGCTGACCCGCAAGCACGGTGTCCCGGTCTTCGAGGACGAGTGCTACGCCGATCTGACCTGGGACGGCACGACGGGCCCGCCTTCGCTCTATGCGATGGACCCGCAGCAGGTCATCCACATCGGCTCGTTCTCGAAAACCCTGGCGCCGTCCCTGCGCCTCGGTTACGCGGTGGCGGTCCCGGAGGTCATGAGCCGGCTCGTAGCCTGCAAGCGCGAAGCCGACAGCGGCACCGGCGCCCTCGACCAGATGGTCGTTGCTGAATATTTTTCGCGAAATTTTCAAGAGCACGTCGGCGGCCTGACCCAGACCCTGCACGACAAGCTCGACACGATGGTCGAGGCCGTCGAGCGCGAATTCGGCACCGCGGTCGAAAAGATGTGGAAGCCGAAGGGTGGCATTTTTCTGTGGCTGAAGCTACCGGACCGGGTCGATGTGACGAAACTGGTCGCGCCCGCCGCCAAGGCCGGGATCGTTTTCAACCCGGGGCCCGAATGGTCGTGCAATCCGGGCGAGAGCAAATCGCATTTGCGGCTCTGCTTCGCACTGCCGTCGAAGAACGACATCCGCGCCGGTGTCGCAGCTTTTGCGCGCGTCTGCTTCGAGGAGACCGGCATCCCCGAGCAGAGCGCCAATATCCGCCGTGCCTTCCCCCGGTAAGCGCGCGGCACTACCTATCGAAATTGGGAGAGATCAATGGCTCTGACACTGGATGAGGCCAATAGGATTGTTCGCGGCGCCATAGCAAAGGCGCAGGAGCTCAACATCAGGATCAGTGCTGCGGTCTGCGACAGCGGCGGCCGCCTTATTGCGCTCCAGCGCATGGACAATGCGATCTGGGCGAGCGCCTATGGCAGCCAGGGCAAGGCCGTCGCCTCGGCGGCGTTCGGGCGGCCGAGCGGCGAATTGAGCGAGCGCGCCGACCAGCCGACCCCGCGTGGCATCGCCGCGGCCTCGGGCGGCCACATGATCATGGGCCAGGGTGCGGTGCCGATCATCCGCAATGGCATTGTCGAAGGAGCTTGCGGTGTCGGCGGCGGTACCTCGCAACAGGACGAGGACTGCGCCCGAGCAGGTGCGGGGCAATTGTAGAGCCGCGCTAACCGGCTATTGCGCAGGCCGGCGGCGAGATACCCGCTCCGGTTCGCGGGTGGACTTGGCGCTGGAGACCCGGGCGGAGGCGCCTCCCGGGCACCAGATCGACGCCCGAGCGCAAGGCGCGCTTTAACGGCTCCCTTTGCTGCTTGATCACACGCGAGAGGGCAATCGCCATTCCGAGGGTAAGCCCGAATACCAGAAGTCTCAGCGCGGCGCCGCGGCACCGGGCGTCAAGTGCTTGGGTCGATCAAGTCGGTCGCTGCCGATTATAAACTTTGATCATTAATGGGTTGACATCAAGACGATGGCGCGCAATGAGGCGAGGTCGCGCGCATCATATCCCAGGTCGCCGAGTTCGCGATGTCGATTGGTTCGGCACTACGGCGAAGACTGAGTGACCGCGTAAGTGCGTCTTGCACTGAATTCGATCGCCCGCCAGCTTGCCGGTTCAGATATGCGTCTAGTGAGTGCGCCCCGAACGGTCGATTCCTCCGCGGAGGGAAGCAGCCGGCCCGGTTTTTCTTCCGGCAGGCGTTGGTCTCCGATTCGGCTGGCCCTGACCGCCGGCAAGCTGCTGCTGTCGGGCGGCTTGGTCGGCTATCTTCTGTACCACCATGGTTTGAGCCATCAGCGGTTGGCGAGAATCGATCCTATGCTCGGTGCGATGACCGTGGTGATCTTTGCCCTCCAGATGGCCCTGGCCACGGTTCGTTGGCGCGTCCTTCTAGCCCACATCACCGGCACCCGCCCCGCCTATCGCCGGCTGTTCGGTATTTACTACGCCTCGGCATTTTTTACACAGGTGATGCCGTCGATCGGCGGCGATTTGGCTCGTGTATTGTATGCCCGCGCCCTCGGTTCGACCTCCGCGTCCGTCATCACCAGTGTGCTCCTTGATCGCGGGCTTGCGATCGCCGCCCTGCTGTTTGTCGCGCTGTCTTCGCTGCCGATCCTGGCACAGTTTGATCCGGGGCATGCGGTCCTTCGATCGGTAGGAATTGCGGCGGTCAGCGGCCTCGCGGCCGCCTATGGCGGTTGCCTGATGGCAAGGGCTGTGCGGTGTTCGCGAGTCTGGACGGGTCTTCCGCAGTGGATCCGGGTTCTAATCGTAAGTTGTGACTGGTCATTGACTTCGCGCGTGGGGCTGTGCTGCCTGTTGCCGCTCTCCGCGTTCGTCCATCTCCTCTCCATTGCGGCGATCTTTTTGGTCGCCCACGCGGTGCAGGTGCCGTTGACGATTTCGATGGCCCTTGCAATCGGACCGGTCTTGGTGCTGGCTCAGGTTCTACCGATCTCCGTCGGAGGCTGGGGTGTGCGGGAAGCCGCCGCTGTCCCGCTCCTTGCCCTGACCGGGATAGACGCAACCTCGGCGCTGCTTGTATCAATCATGTTCGGCATACTCATGTTTCTGGCGACATTGCCCGGTATTTTGTTCTGGCTGGTGCTGAAGGATTAATCCCAACCGGCGTGCCGCCCCCGTTGCGCCAATAGCCGATTGCCACCCCTTTTGTCAGCATTGCAATAGCGACAGAACCCCGGCGCCGGCGCGAGCCGACTCTTTTGTCGGAGCACACGCCACACCGATGACGTGAAGCGCGCGGCCGCGAGAATCGCTCACCGTGCCGGCCCCGGACAGCGGCAGTAGATTGCGTTGCGCTCTGCTTTATCTTGCGCCACTGTCGCGAAGGTCAGCGCGCCGTCCGGTCCCGCCACGGCGACGGTATTGAGAGCGAAACGGCCGATCGTGCCGCCCTCTGGCAAGGTTTCGCCCATGGTCGCGACCCGCCGGACATCACCCGCGGCCCCGGCAAAGGCGGCAAGCGGTCCGGGTCCGCCATCGAGAGCCGCGATGAACGCCGTCACCCCGCCTTGCCCCGCCGTCGGCCAGGGACCGAACCCGGCATAGCGGCCGCCGCCCGGCGCCGGCGCTCCTTCGACGGCGATCTCGGCCAGACCCTCCGTCCCGGTCCGCAGCACTGCCTCCCGGGTAGCGCCGTCCTTGCCGAGATGGGCGCCAAACGCGATTTCGCCCGCCTCGTCGATCGCCACCCGCTCGGAGAAGCGCAGGATCATCGCCTCATCCGGCGTCCGGTCTCCGGACCTGACCAGGAGGCGCAGAGGGCGAGCACCGGCAACAAAAATGCCGCCGAGTGCCGGGCCCTTGAAGATCGCGGCAGGAAAGGCGACGACACCGCTATTGGTCAGCGCCGGATCGCCGATCTGCTCCATCGTGCCGCCAATGCGCAGCAGCAGCTCGCGTTCCGCCGCCAGCCGCTGCAGCCGTCGGCCGTTCCAGTAATAGAGCACATCCAGCACGTCGCGTCCGCGCCGCACATTGGCAACGAATGCCAGTTCGTCATTGTCGTTCAACGCCGGGGCGTCAAACCCGACCAGAACACCGGCAGGCACCCCGGGCGCGTCGTCGCCGGCGAGGGCGATGGCCTGCAGCCCTTCCGCGCCGGCGAGAAAGACCCCCTCGGTCGCCCGCCCGCCTGCGACCTGCGCCGTGAACGCCACGTGCCCGGCATTGTTCAGAGCCGGCAGCGGATGTGCCCCGAACTCCGCGAGCGTTCCGCCCCCAGGCACGCTGTCCCCGAACGCCGCCACCTTTGTCACCTGCCCGCCTTCGACCAGAAAGACGCCCTCGCGTGCCGGCCCGTGCAGCACGGTCGCGTAAAAGGCGACCTGGCCGCGCGCATTGACCGGGGCGACGATCGGCTGCGCGGTGACGTCGAAGCGATCGAAGCGGCCGCCGCCGGGTGCCGCCTCACCAGACTGGATGACGGCGCGCAGCGCACCGGTTGCGGAGCTCGGAACGGCCGGGGACGGCGCCGACACCCGCGCTGAAGGCTGCGCCAGCCTGGTCGACGGGGTCGAAGGTGCGACCCACAGAACCGCCGCCCACAACCCCGCCACTGCGGCGCCTGCAACCAAGAGACGGCGCCAGGCCGCAGCCAGCAACATTGCTCAGTTGGCCAGCATGCCGGCCTTCAGGGTAGACACGTCGTGGCGCAGCATCTCGAGGTAGCTGTCGGCCTCGCCACCCTTGGGGGAGAGTGAATCACCATAAAGAGTGCCGCCGATCACGGCCCCGGTTTCACTGGCAATACGCTGCATGGCTCGCGGATCGGTTATGCTGTCGAGGAACAGCGCCTTGACGCGACCGGCCCGAATCTGCTGCGCCAGCTTCGCCAGCTCCGCCGCCGAGGGCTCGCTCTTATTGGTCCAACCGTTCACCGCCAGCAGTGTGATGCCGTAGGCATTGGCGATGTATTGCAGCGAATCGTGCGATGCCAGCGCCCGCCGCTTGTCCGCCGGCACGCCGGCGATCTCCTTGCGCGCCCAGTCGTCGACCGCCTGGATCTCCTTCGTGTAGGCCGTCGCACGCGCCCTGTACTCGGCAGCGTCGGCCGGATCGAGACGCACCAGCGCCGCAGCGATGTTGCGCACATAAATGACCCCATTGCGCGGATCGAGCCAGGCGTGCTGGTCGATCGCAGTGGGAAGCTGCCGGCCGGAAACCGGATGCTCCTCCTCTGCGGTCAAGGTCCTCACATTGCGGGAGACCACCACCTTCGCACCGGTAAAGCGGGCCTGTTTGAGCAGCGGCTCCAGCCACGGCTCGAACTCTTCGTTGAGATCGTTGATGAACACGGCGCGAGCCCGGGTGACTGTAGCGACATCGGCTGCGGTCGGCTGGTACAACTCGCAATCCCCGCCAGGGCCGACTATGGTCTTGATGTCGATATGATCGCCGCCGACCTTGGCGAGCATATCGGCGACGACGCTGAAGCTCGCAACCACCGGCATCCGGTCAACAGCTCCTGCCGGGGCCGCCAGCAGCAGCCCGGCGAGCACGACAAGCCAAGGAAGCATCAAGCGCCTCTCCAGATCATCGGCGTTAGGCGCGGCAACGCGTTGGCAACAGCGAGCGAGATGCCGAACAGCAATCCCGCCGCCAGCACGATCGCCGGACCCGACGGCAGATTAACGTGATAGGAGACGAGCAGCCCCGCGACCGACGCGGCCAGGCCGAAGCCGGTCGCCAGCGCCATCGACCCCGCTGCACCCAATCCCCAGCAACGCGCCGCGGCTGCCGGCAGCAACATCGGTCCGACCGCCAACAGTGTGCCGAAGGCTTGGAAGCTCGCCACCAGCGCCAGCACGACCAGCGCTGAGAACACCGCGCCATACGGCGCGGACGTACCCACTGTACGAAGAAACGCGGGATCAAAGGCGCCCACTGCCAGCGGCCGGTACAATACCGCAATCGCCAACACAATCACGCTGCTCATGGCGGCAATCTGCAGCAGCGCCCGCTGATCGATCGCCAGCACGGTGCCGAACAACACCCGCATGATATCGACATTGCTGCCCCGCCACGCCACGAGAACCACACCGAGCGAGAGGGCAACCAGGTAGAACGCGACGAGCCCGGCATCGCGCCGCGCCTCTCTGTGTGTGATCAACCCGGCCAGCGCGGCCACGGCAAGTCCGCTCGCCAGCCCGCCCAGCGACAGCCACAACGGCGACGGCCCCGCATAGAGAAACCCGACCGCAGCACCCGGCATCACCGCATGACCCAGCACCTCGCCGTCGAGGCTCATCCGCCGCAGCACCAGCAACGTCCCGACCGCCCCGTTCATCAGCGCCAGTGCCAGGCAGGCGACCAGCGCCGCGCGCATGAAGGCGAGGGTTTGGAAAGGCTCCAATATCAGCGCATGCCAGGACATCACACCGCCATCGCCGGAAACGCCACTTCGGTCGGACCCCAGGCGAGGCAGCGCCGCGCCAATACCAAGGTTGCCGGAAAGCGCGCCTGCACCAGGTCAAGGTCGTGCATCACGGCGATCACGGTCCGGCCCTCCTGATGCCATCGCGCCACCTGATCGAGCAACACCGGCACGGTCTGCGCATCGATTGCGGCAAACGGCTCGTCGAGCAGGATGACCGCGGCATCTTGCAGCACCAACCGGGCAAACAGGGCCCGCTGAAGTTCGCCCACCGAAATCTCGGCAATCGGCTTTCGCAGCTGTCCCGCCAACCCGACCGTTTCCGCCGCCGCCTCGGCGCGCGTGCGAAGTGCGGTTCCCGGCGAGCGGAATGCGCCGAACTCCCGCCATCCGCCGAGCGCGATCAGCTCTGCAACGGTGAGCGGATAGTCGCGGTCGATCGCCGTCAGCTGCGGCAGATAGGCCAATCGCCGCAGCGCCGCGCAGTCGATCACGCCCTTGGCCAACCGCACGACACCTGCGATCGCCCCAAGGAGCGTGCTCTTGCCCGCTCCGTTCGCCCCGATGACGGCGGTCAGGCTGCCGGCGACAAACTCTCCGCTCACCGCCTCCAACGCGACGCGCCGCCCATAGCGCACGGTCACGTTGTGCAAAGCTACGCGACCGTCAGCCTCCATGTGTCCGATAGAGCAAAACCATGCCCTTCCCAACCAACCTGCCGAATGCCTTCAAGGACACGCCTGCATCCGCCTCGAACCGCGGCCGAGACGAGGGTGGTATAATCTTCGTTAATACGCCATTCTAGAGGCGGGTTTACCATCGCCTTCAAGGCGCAGAACGAGAATGGGAGGAGAAACCATGAGGATAGCCGGACTAGCCGCGTTCGCGGCAATCGCGGCCATGTCGTTGCTCGCGCTGCCGGCACCCGCCGGGGCGGCCGACTGCAAGGCCCTTGTCAAACCGTCGCCGTTCGGCCCGGACGACCAGACCGGCGCCACCAACCGCGTCACTCCCGCCGTCACCAAGGCGGCCGCCGCCGAGATCCAGACCGGCGCCGTCACGTCGATGTCCAACGTCCTCGTCGACGGCATACCGCTCTTTGGCACCCGCTTCAGCAAGACCATCTTGAGCAGCTTCGCCATCACGCCGGGCGCGGAATTCGGCAACAACAAGCTGACCTATATGGAGGACACTTATCTCAGCCAGAGCCATGTCGGGACCCACATCGATGGCGTGGGCCACATCGGCATCCAAGACTGCTATTACAACCAGACGCCGATCGGCAAATACGTCACCCAGAACTATATGAAGCGGCTCGGCATCGAGAACATGAAGAGCTTTGCCACGCGCGGCGTCATCATCGACATGGTCAAGGTGTTCCAGAACGCCGGCAAGCTGAAATCCAACCCGGCCTGCCGCACCCCCTGCCTCGACGGCGGCACGGTGATCACGGTACCCGACCTGCAGGCGGGCTTGAAGATGTACAACGTGACCCTGCGCGAGGCCGACGCGGTGTTCCTCCACACCGGCTGGGAAGATCTGTTCCTGCAGTGGCCGGCGCAGAATGCGACCTACAACAAGAACGAACCCGGCATCGGCGAGGCCGCGGCGGAGTGGCTCGCATCGCAGAAGGTGATCCTTGTCGGCGCCGACACCTGGGCGGTCGAGGTGATCCCCGGCGAGGAGGAAAGCATCGCCTTCCCGGTGCACAAAACGATGATCACCGACAACGGCATTCACCTCGTCGAGAACGTGCGCACCGACCTGATCGCGGCCGAGGCCGCAAAGACTGGGCGGGCCACCTTCTTCCTCAATATGACGGTACCAAAGGCGGTGGGGCTGACCGGCACCTTTGTCAACATCGAGGCGATCCAGTAGCGTATGGCGTCGCCGCGGGTGCTGCGGCGCCGGCTGTTTCTGACCGGAATTCTAGCCTGCGGCCTCGGACTTCCGAGAGCCGCGGGAGCTGAGGGACGGCGCTACCGTATCGCTCTTGCCAATCTCGACGAGACGCCGGGTGCGACCCTCGAAGGTCTTGGGTTCACCGGTGCCGATGTTCGGCGCAGCTTCGAGCTGGCGGCCCGCACATTGCCGGTCGAAATGCTCTATTTCGACAATGCCAGAGACCCCGCCCGTGCCCTCGCCAATGCCGAGGCCGCGATTGCTGCCAAAGTTGACTTGCTGATCGAATACAACGCCGATACCGACGCGAATGCCGAGATCGCCCGCCGCCTCGCTGCCGCCGGCATCCCGGCTCTGGCACTGGTCGATCCGCTGCCCGGCGCGCCGCTTTACGGGCCCGACAACCGCGCGGCCGGTCAAATCGCCGGGCGTGCGCTTACAGCTTT
>Ga0306921_10007508_pt1 | contig 11460 bp, 3 predicted proteins | sample sta12Cox44000080_FD_203760 | JGI IMG/M metagenome (GOLD analysis project Ga0306921, IMG submission 203760) | Lab enrichment of tropical soil microbial communities from Luquillo Experimental Forest, Puerto Rico - statoxic.12C.oxic.44.000.080 (v2)... | ecosystem: Environmental > Terrestrial > Soil... | reverse complement strand
GATTGCTTTGCCGGGCGGGTTCGGCGGCGCGATGGAAAACTGGGGCGGCATAACCTATTTCGAATCGACGCTTCTCTTCGATCCGAAGAATTCTTCGGGGAAGACGAAGCAAGATATCTATGAAGTGTTGGCCCATGAGATGGCACATATGTGGTTTGGCGACCTCGTAACGATGGCGTGGTGGGACAATCTCTGGCTTAATGAAGGGTTCGCCTCGTGGATGGGCAGCAAATGCGCCGCGCATTTCAACCCGCAATGGGAAGTCTGGCTCGCCCGCGAATTGCCGCGAGATCCTACGCGGCGGACCGGAATCGCGAAGGAAGCGGCGATGGAAGGCGATGCGCGCTCCACCACGCATCCGATTCAGCAGCGTGTCGCAACGGAAGCCGAAGCCAACAGCGCGTTCGACGATATTACCTACAAAAAAGGCCAGTCGTTTCTGCGAATGTTGGAGAGCTTTCTCGGTGAGGACGTTTTCCGCGATGGAATCCGGCGATACATCGAGGCGCATAAATATTCGAACACAACAACTGCGGATTTGTGGAACGCGCTCTCGGAGGCTTCGAACAAATCAGTAGGTGAAATTGCGGCCGGCTGGACGGAGCAGCCGGGATTTCCTGTCGTGAACGTTAAGCGACAGGCCGACGGCGAGGTCCGGCTTACTCAGGAGCGTTTCACAGTGAATTTCAAGAACGCCCCGCCACTATTCTGGCAAATCCCGCTAACGTATTCGGTCGTTGGCCAAACACCGGCGACTTTGTTGATGAACGCTAAGACGGCTGTGCTGGAAAACATTCCCACGGATCGCGCGCTCAAGTTGAACGTCAACGGCGCTGGAAATTATCGCGTCGAATATGATGACCCGTCGTGGCAATTGTTACTTAAGGCACTACCGAACTTAGGCGCTGAAGATCGCGTGAATCTTATGAGCGATGCTTGGGCGCTTGTGCAAGCCGGTCGCGCGCCGGTGTCGCTCTGCTTTGGATTAGTCGAAAAATTGCCCGCTTCCACCGATCTCGCCGAACGCGAACAGATGATCGATGTCTTGGAATTCATTAACCGTCTGCTGATCAACAGTGCAGCACGCCAGGGGTTCCAGCAATATGCCCGATCGCTTTTGCGCCCAACATTTGCGGCCTTGGGCTGGGAGCCGAAACGGGACGAACCGCCGAACGCTGGAAGGTTGCGTGCAAGCTTGATCGGCGCGCTCGGACATTTGAATGATCCGGAAATTATCGCCGGCTGCCGCGAGCGTTTCGAGAAATACCTCGCAAATCCCGCATCGCTCCCACCGGATATCCGCGCTCCAGTTCTGGCAGTAGTCGGCCGCTATGCCGATGAGAAGACGTGGGACACACTGCACGAGCTCGGTCTGAAAACCACAAGCATTGAGGACAAACAGAATTACTACAATGCGCTCGCTTGCGCGGCTGATCCGAAATTGGTGAAGAAGACGCTTGCGATTGCGCTTACGGACGAGCTGCCAACGAGCCGCGCCATCTTCCTGGTTTCACGAATTGCGCGCGACAGCGGTCACCCCGATGTTGCTTGGGAGTTCGCGAAAACGAATATGAAAGCGCTGCTCGCCAAGGTCGATGCGACAGGTGCAAACCGTTATGCCCCCAGTTTGTTCACCTTTTTCTCGGACGACCCGCGCGTTGACGAATTAAAAAACTACGCCAAAAAGAACCTGACCCAGGCGAGCGCATCTGACGTGGCCAAAGCCGTCGATGAAATTCAATTTCGCGCCGAATTCAAAAAGCATCTCGCGATCCGGCTGAACGCGTGGATCGAAAAGAAAGAGCAGGAATAATCTTGTAGATACGGCCCTGTGGGCCGTCTGAACAATGAAGGCCGCGCGACCGCAAATCGGCCGCAGGCCGGCGGCTACAGCAACTCGATGCCTACTCGCTATTTTGTTGCGGCGCGATCCACAAGCGCATTGGAATCATCGAAGAATCGACGAAGCCATGCTTCCGGAAAAACGCCTGCGCCACATTTTCAGGGCGATCGGTCAGCAGCGTGATTCGGAGAAAGTTTTTCTTCTTCGCGAAATCGATTGCGTGTTCAAGAAGCTTGTTGCCATAACCCTGACCTTGATACTGCCTGTGCACCACCAGGTCCTCTAAAAGAATGACAAAGCCACCTTCCGCTGTGCTGATGGTGAAAAGCAAATTGATCATCCCCACAATCGTTCCATTGCGACGCAGCACGAACACGCGGCCACGACTGGGCTGTTCGAAAATGAGCCGCAATCCGCGGAGCTGTTTGTCTTTATCAGGGCGGAAGTCGCTTTCCTGAGCGAACAATTCGCCGACCAATTCCGATAACTCGTCCAAGTCGGCTTCAGTCGCCGGCTCGATCGCGATATTTTCCTTTTCGGCCATCTCGCTGCGAGTCGTTATTCCAAAAATCCGCCCTGTTGGCAACCTTCTAAATTAAGCCGTCTGGCGCAAATAGGGATAACGGCGGCGCCATACAAATCGGTCGCGCCTCATAATGGTTCGTGCCCGTGTCGTTGACAACGCTGGCCCTGCCCCTAGTGTAACCGCTCTCAGATCGGAGCCGAACAAGTTCACGGTTATGAAACGCACTTATCAGCCATCAAAACGAACGCGTAAACGCCAGCACGGTTTTCGCGCTCGTATGCGAACCAAGGGCGGCAGAGCTGCTCTTGCACGGAGGCGCCAACGCGGTCGCAAACGGCTCCTACCGAAGGGCGTTGACACACACTACGCCCGGCACACGCAGGCTTGATCTTCAAAGTTTGAAGCCGGTGACCGGTTATTCATCTTTCGCGCCACCACCAGGTTTCGTTGCAAGCACGCAGCGAAATCCGTAAATCACATCTCGCTCATTGCGATCGACTACGTTCCGGTAAGAGGATTGCATTTCGAGACGATTACTTGTGGCCCAGGAACCGCCGCGCAGGACTCCCCAATCGCGACCACTCGCATTGTCGCCCTTGTAAGTGTCGAGGCACCACTCCCAAACGTTGCCGCCGAGATCGAATAAGCCTGTCGAATTGGGCTTAAAGCTTCCGACGGGCAGCGTTGCGGTGCGACGTTTTCCCGACGCTCCTGTATAGTTTCCTGCGTCGTTTGGGGGAGGCCATTGTTTACCCCACGGAAATTCATTCTTGATTTTGCCGTCGCGCGCTTCGGGCGTCGGACCGTTTTCATTCACTAGTCCGACAGCCATGCTCCACTCAGCATCAGTTGGCAGCCGATACGCTTCTCGATCATCAATTAGATTTTCGTTTTGTTCTTTTTCGGTCAGCCATTTGCAAAATGCCACGGCGTCGAACCAGCTCACCTTTACAGCTGGATCGGTTGGTGTCTGATGGAAGTCAGGCGGCTCGCATCGTCGCCCGGTCGCACGGCAAAACGCCTCATAATCTTGCACGCGCGTTTCCCAGATCGAAATCTGAACGTCGCCAAGCGGAATGAACTTCATGCCTAACGAATTTGTAAATGGTTGCCCAGGTGCAGGACCGATGCTCTTTTCTAAACGCGCCGCAAGAAATGTCTGCTGTTGCGGCTCGACTTTGCCACCGACCGACCCCGGTTTGTAACCGGATAAGCGCAGCTCGTACGTCACATCGCCTGGTTTAACTTCCTCGATCACCAGCGGTGTTTGACCCAGATCTTTTCCGTTCGCCATCACAGTCGCGCCGCCTGGAGCACTGGTGATCTTCACGCTGCCATTTGCGAACACGAAATGGGCTGCATTGTCTCGTTGCGCGACGACGTCAATCTTTTGCTGTTCGTCAGGCCACCCGTCCAAATGCGCGGCTAGTTCGTGTGGACGTGCGGGCAGATCCAACCGGAGCGGCGTGTGTCCGCGCGATTGTCTATCCACAAAAATCTCCGCGCCGCCGGGTTCGCTGGTAATTTTCGTGAGCGCCCTAACAAACGCGAAGGATTTATTCGCCGTCTCGCCGCGCTGCACGTCAACGTCGCCGCGCATTTCCCAGTCGCCTTGACGCGCGACGATCGAGTATTTGCCGGTTGGAACATCTGCCACGGTTTGCGGCGTTACGCCTTTGCGCAAAATCTGCCCGTCGTCGCTACGCAATGAAAACTGCGCACCGGGTGGTTCGGATTGGATTTCAAGAGCGCCTGTGCTTCGCACCAGCCGAAACGGCGGCAAATCTGGTAAATGCTTGCGTCCGAAGTCAACACTCGTTTCCACCGGCTCGTATCCCGGGCTCATAATGCGCAGGTTGTATTTGCGGGGTTCCAAGTCTGCGAATGTCGCGGGGCTCTTTTGCGCATGATCCCCTAAAACAACGAGGGCGCCGGCCGGCTCGGTGCGAATCGTCGTTTGCAGGTGAAGATCAGCGCTCGGTTGTGACAGCTTTAGCCAAAATCCGATTGCGGCGACCAGGAGAACTACCAGTGATACCGGCACCAGCAATATTTTCGCGCGCGATTTTCGTGGGCGTTCACCCTGCTCCAGCGCGGCGAGGTCGCGATTCATCTCCGCAGCCGAGCTGTAACGCTTGTGCGGATCGTTGGCGCATGCTTTCACCAGCACGTCGTTGAGTTGCAGGAGACGTTCGCGATCCGGGCGCGTGCTTAATTGCGAATCGACCTCCGGAAAATCGAGCCGGTCTTTTCCGGTGCAGGTTTCGTAAAGAAGTTTGCCCAGACTGTAGATGTCGGCGCGCGGCGTGCCCGGTCCTTCCGGCGGGATGTACCCTTCCGTTCCGACGAATGATTGCTGTCCGCTCGCCGCTACCAATCCGATGTCGGCCAGCTTCGGCACGCTTTCGCTGAAAATGATGTTCGACGGTTTGATGTCGCGATGGGTCAGCCCGCGTTTGTGCAATGCTTCAAGCGCTTCCGTTAACGAAAGTCCGAGCCGGATCGACTCGTCAGCGGAGAGGCGTTTATGCCGCGCGAGATCCGTCTTTAACGTGCGCGGTTCGTAGGCGCCAATGTCGATCTTGCGCCCGTCCAAGTGATCGTCCGCCAACTCCATGCTGTAATAAAGATAATCGGCGGTTCGTCCGACGTGCAGGATGTTGATGAAGCCGGCATGCGCGCGAGAAATGGGCTCAAACGCTGACATCCCTTCGAATTCCCGGAGGAACGCGCGTTCGCTTTCGAACGTGCTGCGATAAACGACTTTCACCGCGCGAAACGCACCGGTCACGGTGCGCGCTAGCCAAATCTCACCGTAAGCGCCGCGCCCGATCACGCGCAGCAATTCGTGATCGTGAATGATTGGAATTTGAGCCGTAACCTGATCGGGAATGGCCGATTTTACACAAGCGAGTGACGCGAAGCAATTCCGGGGGAGCTTCTGATCAGCGACCTCTTTTTTCCAGCGCTTTGATTTCCTTCTTCAACAACGCCCCGACGCGATGTCGCGCCAGATACACCTGGCCGATGTTGACTCCCAATTGCGCGGCAACTTTCTGTGCCGGCCACTCCTTGCGGACGTAACAATCAAAAATCTGAAACTGCTTCGGCTCAATTCGCTTTTTCACCCGCGCAATGGCTGCCTCAAATAAATTCTCCTTCCACTCTGTTTCCCAGACGGCGTCCAAATCAATGCCGCGCGAATCGGGAATACGCTCGATTGTTGCCGTCGCACGGCCGTCGGATAAAGGAGCACGTTTCGCATTGCCGGGTTCGCGTTTGCGAAACTGATCGGCGATTCGCCAGCGCGTGATCTGCAACAGCCAGCCTTTGAACGAACCAATTGCCGGATCGTATTTCAACTTGTCGATGCTCTTCGCAACCGTGATCACGGTTTCCTGCACGACTTCCTGTGCTTCAGCATCCGTGAGACCGGATTTACGCGCTGCCGAGTAGATCAAGTTCGAGTAGGTGTCAAAAAACTCCTGCCAGCGCACTTGATCGGCCCAATCGGCCAAACGCTCCACCAAGCTGCGCCGCGTTGCGAGCAAGCTGGGCTGCTTCATATGGATCTTCTAACTCCGGGAAGCGACCCCGGGCAAGGGTGGATCGGCTGGAAAGCCCGGCCGTTGCTTCGCATCCGCTACGGCTCCGAAGACGATGGGGAGCGCCGAAGCCGAATCGAATTCCCAACGCGTTCAGGACAACGCGTTCCACCAAATTTTCTGAAAGATTTTGGCGCGGCATCCGTATTGCCCTCATGAACACTCCGGAACTTCTCTCAAAACTGAACAAATCTACTTTGCGGATCGCCCACGCATTGCGGCGATTTGTAGAGCTGATTTTTGGAAACATCTCCTGGCGACCACCGGGTTGGCTGAGCCGAACGGTCGCTGCGTGCAATCGCTTCGGACGCGCTCATCCGGGGTTAGTCGCATCGGGGGTGCTCGCGATTCTTTTGATTTCCTGCGGCGGAGCGTGGACCTGGAAATGGTATTCGCATCTGCCGAAACCGAGAAGAGTTTCGGCGAAGATCGTTCCAATTGAAGTCACCAAGCTGGAGAAGGAACTGAAGTTCCCGCGGCTAGTAGTTTATTTCAGTGAATCGGCTGCGCGCCTGGAAGACTTAAAAAAGCTATCCGTACAAGGCGTGCGACTTGAGCCGAACCTGAACGGCGCATGGCACTGGGCTCAGGCCGATATTCTCGTGTTCGAACCGACGGAGGATTGGCCGGCAGATCAGAAATTAAGAGTGATCTTCGACAAGAATTTCTTTCCACGTCACGCCTTGATGGAGCGGCTCGCCTATGAAACACGCACCCCGCCGTTCTCAATCACCATTAAAGAACTGGAAATTTACCAGGACCCGACAAATGCAACACGACGCGAAATCAGTGCGACTTTGGAGCTGACGCACGCGGTCGATCCCGGCGAATTGGAGCGACACGTCCAACTCACGATGGTTGGCGGTTCAAACATTTTTCCACCCAACGATCCGGCCCCGCATTTCACAGTAAGCTATGGGTTACATCGTCGCATCGCTTACATCCACAGCTCGCAAGTTGTGCTGCCGGAGCACGAGGATTTTCTCAATTTGACGGTAACGAAGGGTCTCCGCACTGCACAAGGCGGCGCGCAGACGCGGGATGCAATCGAGCAGAAACTCCGGATCCCGTCGGTCGCGTCGATGTTTCAGATCGATTCGATTCAAACCACTGTGGCGCGCAACAAGGACGGTGAGCCCGAGCAATTGATCGTGCTTACCACTACCGCCGACATCAGCACCCGCGAATTGTCGAAGGCGCTCGAGATCCGGTTGCTCCCCAAACGCAAAGTTTCCGACGCCGAAAAAGCCGCCGAAGTCGAAACGGGAGGAGACCTCGATGAGACCTCCGATGAGTCCGCTGCTTCGAACGAAGAAACTGATTCCGATGATGATTCAATCGGATCGCAGGTAAAAGAAACCGAGCTTTGGAAAAGTGCGACCGATGTTCCTGATGATGTTCTCGACGCCGCGCATCGAGTGGCATTCACGCCGATGGAATCCGAGAAGCCGCTGGATCGACAGCACGCATTCCGATTGCGCGTTGAGAATGATGGCGAGCTTTACGTCCGCGTGAACAAGGGCGTGCAGGCGTTTGGCGGTTTTCCGCTAAGCGAAGATTACAATGCTGTCGTCGCCGTCCCGGCGTTGCCGCGCGAAGTGCAGATCGAAGGCCAGGGCGGGCTGCTTGCGCTCAGCGGCGAACGAAAGCTGTCGATCCGCTCCCGCGGACTCAGCGCAATCGAATACGAGATTGCGCGTGTCGCCACGACGCAGATCAATCACCTGGTAAGTCAAACCGAGGGAAAATTCGAGCATCCGCATTTTCGGGACGCCGATCTTTTCGACGAGGAGAACATCTCCCGCATCGCGCTCGAGCAACAAGGCATCGCGCTCGAGAACAAATGGAAAGCCAACTATTCGGCGTTCGACTTTTCCGAACATCTGCGCAAGCCGGCAGACGGCGGCAGCGAGCGGGGTCTCTTTTTCATGACTGCACGCGGTTGGGATTCAGAGAAGAAAAAACCGATCAACGCGGTCAGCGACTCACGGTTCATCCTGGTCACCGACACCGGGATCCTGACGAAGAAGAACGCTGACGGCAGTCACGACATTTTTCTCATGTCAATCAAAGAAGGGACGCCACTACCCAATGTGGTTGTCGATGTTTTGGGCAAAAACGGCATCGCTATTCAAAGCGCTACAACTGACTCCAATGGCCATTGCGCGTTCGGGTCAGTTGAAAAATCAACGCGGGAGAAAACGCCCGTCGCATTCGTGGCGCGTAATGGCGACGACGTATCGTTCATTCCGTACAATCGCGAAGATCGGCAGCTGAACTTTTCGCGGTTCGACATCGACGGCGCTGACAGCGTTCTACCAGAAAACCTCGACGCGTTCGTTTTCACTGAGCGGGGTGTTTACCGGCCCGGCGACGACGTTCACATCGGCATCGTCGTGAAGCAGCGCAACTGGAATGGCAAGCTTGGAGGGCTTCCGATTGAAACCGAAGTGGTAGACGCACGAGATCACCCGGTTCAGACCAGGAAAATCAATTTGCCCAACAGCGGATTCACCGAGCTGACTTATCAAACAGCCAACGAATCGCCGACCGGCCTCTACATCTTCAACGCTTACCTTGTTAAGAACAGCAAGCGGTCCACGTTGCTCGGTTCGACCACGGCGAACGTAAAAGAATTTTTGCCGGATCGAATGAAAATCGAGACGCGGCTTTCGCAGAATGCACCGCGTGGCTGGATCCGGCCAAAGGAAATGCGCGCCGCGGTTGCGCTTGCGAATCTTTATGGAACGCCGGCAACTGATCGCAAGGTAACCGCGCGCTTGGAGCTCGCGCCGAGCGCATTCTCTTTCTCACAATTTCCAAACTACGTCTTTTTCGATCCGCTTTTCGACGAAAAGAAAGAACGGCACGAACAGACGGTCGAGCTTGGTGAGAACAAAACCGACTCGGGCGGCCAGACAGAGTTTGATCTGCAGCTCGAGCGTTTCGCCGACGCGACCTACTCCATGCGTTTTATCGCGGAAGGATTCGAGGCGGAAGGCGGCCGCAGCGTTACCGGCACGGTAGACGCGCTCGTTTCAGCTTTGCCATATGTGATCGGCTGCAAACCCGACGGCGACTTGCGTTACATCGAGATGGATAAACCGCGCACGATCGATCTCGTCGCTGTCGATCCGCAGCTAAACCGCATCGCGCTTGCAAACGTGACGGTCAACGTCATCGCGCAGGAACATGTGTCCGTTCTGACCAAGCAGGAAAATGGCAACTTTGCCTACGAATCGGTTTTGAAAGAGCGCGTGGCGAAATCTGAAAAGATCTCCGTCTCTGCGAACGGCCTTCAGTACGCTCTTCCCACCGACGAGCCAGGCAATTACGTGTTCGAGTTGCGCGACGATCAGGATCGGCGTCTGACCAAGCTGCAATTCTGTGTGATCGGCCGCGGCGCAGTCTCGCGGTCACTCGAAAAGAACGCCGAGCTGCAAGTGAAGCTCGACCGCGCGCAATACAACAGCGGCGACGAAATCGCGGTCAGCATCACCGCTCCTTATGCTGGTAGCGGATTGATTACTATCGAGCGGGACCGGGTTTACACCCAGCAATGGTTTCGGGCGGATTCGGCCAGCAGCGTTCAGCACATTCGTGTTCCCGAAAATTTCGAAGGCAGTGGTTATGTCAACGTTGCGTTCGTCCGTGCGCTGGATTCGAAAGAAGTTTTTGTTAGTCCGCTGAGTTACGGCGTCGTGCCATTCACTGCGAACAAAGAAAAGCGCCGGCTCAACGTTGAGATCAATGCATCGGCCAACGCGAAGCCGGGAGAGCCATTGCACATCAATTACAAGACAGATCGGCCCAGCAAGATCGTCATTTTCGCGGTCGATGAAGGGATTCTTCAAGTCACCGATTACAAAACGCCGGACCCGCTCGGATTTTACTTCCGCAAATGCATGCTGCGCGTCGAGACGGCGCAGATTGTCGATCTGATCATTCCGGAGTTTTCGCTGCTGCGCTCAGTGTCAGCGTTCGGTGGTGGCGGCGACATTCAACGTTTGAATCCTTTTAAGCGCGTCACGGAAAAGCCAGTTGTTTATTGGTCGGGCATCGTCGACGCCGATAATACCAAGCGCGAAGTCGTTTATGACGTGCCTGATTACTTCGATGGCACGTTGAAGATCATGGCCGTTGCGATAGCGGATGACGCGGTGGCTTCGGCCGAGCGTGAGACCCTGATTCGCGGGCCTTTTGTTATTACACCGAGCGTGCCGGTGCTCGCTGCCCCTGGAGACGAGTTCGAAACCGGAGTGACCGTCGCCAATAACGTAGAAGGCTCCGGCCCCAACGCGGAGATCGAATTGCGGGCACAAACCAACGAGCAACTGTCGATCTCAGGCGGCGCATCGCAGACGCTGCATATTGCCGAAGGCCGGGAGCAAACAACGATCTTCAAGTTCCGTGCGACGGATAAACTCGGCTCTGGAGAAATCACCTTCTTCGCGCGTGCAAACGGCCAGCAAACAAAGCGCCGTGCTACGGTGAGCGTGCGGCCACCGGTCCCTTACATGACCGACGTGCGCAGTGGCAGCTTCAAAGACAAGATAGAAATCCCCGTCACTCGCGAGCTGCACCCGGAATTTCGCAAACTCGACGCGACAGTTTCAGCGCTACCGCTCGGTCTCGCCCGCGGGCTCGATGCGTATCTGAAAGATTTTCCCTTTGGCTGCAGCGAACAAATCACCAGCGGCGCGTTCTGCCGATTGATGCTGGCGGATGAAACCGACTTCGGCTTAAGCCGGGCCGAGATCAACAAACAACTCGAACACACGTTTAGCGTCCTCGCACGCCGCCAAAATGACCAGGGCGGTTTCGGCTACTGGGTACCGGAGACCGACGATTCAATCAGCTTCGTCTCGGCATATGTGATGGATTTTTTGAGTGAATCAAAAGCGGCGGGATTCGTGCCGCCGCCGGAAATGTTTGCGAGCGGCTTGCGCAACTTGCAAAAGATGGTGACCGGCGATCCGGCAGACTTCGCTGAAGCGCGCACCGTCGCCTACGGGATCTACATTCTCACACGCGAAGGTGTTATCACGACAAATTACATTTTGAATCTCCGCGATTGGCTCGAAAAGCACGAGCACGATCAGTGGCAGAAGGACATCGCAGGCGTCTACCTCGCCGGCGCGTTGCATCTGCTTCACAAAGACGCAGAGGCTGAGCGTTTGATCGACAGCTACAAGATGGATAATCGCGACACCGTTGAGCGCGACGATTTCTGTCAGCCGCTCGGCATGAATTCACAATTTATCGCTGTGATCGCTCGCGAGTTCCCCGCGCGCCTGCGCAAAATCTCAGCCGAGCAATTCCAACACATTCTCAAACCGATCGGCGATGGCGATTTCAACACGCTTTCGTCTGCCTATGCAGTGCGTGCTTTAAAGGCGTACTCACATGCAGCAGCGGTAAATCCACCCGAGCTAACGATCGCCGCGGTGCGCAAGGATAAAAGTGAGGTCCGGCTTACGAGCGGA
>Ga0306921_10007502_pt1 | contig 11465 bp, 8 predicted proteins | sample sta12Cox44000080_FD_203760 | JGI IMG/M metagenome (GOLD analysis project Ga0306921, IMG submission 203760) | Lab enrichment of tropical soil microbial communities from Luquillo Experimental Forest, Puerto Rico - statoxic.12C.oxic.44.000.080 (v2)... | ecosystem: Environmental > Terrestrial > Soil... | reverse complement strand
GAACCGACTACGCCGGCCGCACCGTGCACGAGGACGCTCTGCCCCGCGTGAAGGCGGCCGTGCTCGAACAGCCCCTGCCACGCGGTCAGGCCGGGCATCACGAGGGCCGCGCCCACCGTGAAGTCAACGTCGCTCGGCAGCGGCGTGAGGTTGCGTGCCTCAACGGCCACATACTCCGCCAACGTGCCATCGCGATACCAATCTGTGAGGCCGAACACCCGCTGTCCAATCGACAGTCCCGTCGTGCCATAGCCGAGCGCGGTGACCACTCCGGCCACCTCGTGGCCGGGTATCGAAGGCGTCCGGTCACGGCCGGCGCGATCGGTCCAGGTCGAGGGCCACGTCAGTTCATCCCCGGTGAATCCCGACGCATGAATCTGAACAACGACGTCGTTTATTGCCGCCTGCGGCTCGGGCCGCTCCACCAGCTTTACCCCGGCTGTTCCCGCAGCCTGCTCCGTCGCCACAATCGCCTTCATCGCTCACCTCCCTGTGTCGAGTTCTTGACTGCAAGGTAGCCAATCCACCGTTTGCCCTAGGACGGGTTATCGGACAGAAACGGATCGATCAACTTCTCGTACGGGCTCCGTCCCGGACGCAGCCAGCACCAAGCGCTGGATGCGCTCTACACGGGGCTGTTGACGAGAAAGGTGAACTCGGTGCTCGACCTGGTCTGGACATTCCTGCACCGCCAGTGAGGAATCTTGCTAGCCCCCACCCAATCATTTCGTCGGATCTTTGTCGCGAAGCAACGGGTAGAATTGCACCCAAGTCATGTCTGTATCGGCGACATTCGCCTGGTGGCAAAACGCACACGTGGTTGCAGGAGCCTCCGCCGCTGACTCGGCATATGGCAACGGATGATGCCCGAAGGTAAAGAAGCCCCAGTTATTCGTCTTGGCAAAGCGTTTGCTGTCTTTGACGGTAAGGTCAATTCCGTTGTACGCGCCGTTGAAATATCCCCGGCCGGATGGTTCTTTACGCGAGCCGTCTGGAAAAGTCGGATCAAGAACGCGAGTCAACTCTTTTACGATGACGGTTCCTTCAGGAAAGGAACCTGTCTTCAAGTAAGCCTCTACATTCTTTTGCTCGATGTACACATGATGGTACTCAGGAAAGTTTGCGTTTCCATTATTGAGAGCATTGGGCGTTAGTGGAGCGCCCACAAATACCCACCTGCGGAAAACGTGTGGGTCTGGCTCTTTCATTTTGCCGTCGGGAAGAAAAACGGCGCTGGACTGTTCCGGCTTAGAAGCCACAACGGGTTTCGCGATCAGCAGGTACGCGGCTGAGGCGGCCAGTCCCAGGCCGGCGATGATTGCTAACAGAAGCTTTTGCATTGCCTTTCTCCTTGTGAAGCGCTTTGGAAAACAGGTTCCGCGAGAGTGTTTGCCCGCTTTGGCTTGAGGACTCAGTTAACCTGGTACGTATATGCATTCGGTTGACGTCGCTGGGGACGATCTCTTTCGTTGCCTTGCACGCTGGTGAGGAATCTTGCTGGCCTCACCCAATCATTTCGTCGGATCTTTGTCGCGAAGTAAGGGGTAGAATTGCACCCAAGTCATGTCCGTATCGGCCACACTCGCTTGGTGGCAAAAGGCACATGTGGTTGCAGGAGCTTCCGCTGCTGACTCGGCCCACGGCAGCGGATGATGCCCGAAGGTAAAGAAGCCCCAGTTATTCGTCTTGGCGAAGCGTTTGCTGTCTTTGACGGTGACGTCAAATCCGTTGTACGCGCCGTTGAAATATCCCCGGCCGGATGGTTCTTTACGCGAGCCGTCTGGAAAAGTCGAATCGAGAACGCGAGTCAGCTCTTTTACAATGACCGTTCCCTCAGGGAAGGAACCCGTCTTCAGGTAGGCCTCTACATTCTTTTCCTCAATGTACACATGATGGTACTCAGGAAAGTTCGCTTTCCCATTGTTGAGAGCATTGGGTGTTAGTGGAGCGCCCACAAAGACCCACCTGCGGAAAACGTGTGGGTCTGGCGCCTTTAATTGGCCATCGGGAAGAAAAACGGCGCTGGACTGTTCCGGCTTGGCAGCCACAACGGGTTTCGCGATCAGCACGTACACGGCTGAGGCGGCCAGGCCTAGGCCGGCGATGACTGCTAACAGAAGCTTTTGCATTGCCATTCTCCTTGTGAAGCGCCTTGGAAGCCCGAATCATCCACCTCTGCACGCGCTCATCCGCCGTACCAGCCAGGCATAAGTCACGTGCGTTTGCTTTCCGTTCGGATCGAGAACCATGTACGTTCCAAGTGTTCGTAACGATCTCGTCCGTCATCACTCCGAACTCCGCGCCGCGATGCGCCAGAATTTACAGCGTGAGAGCTAGGCTGGATAGGTTTCGGGCGCCATGCTTGCGTAACGCGTCTCACCTTCGAGTTCAACGTGCTTACCCGACTATTTCAAGTACGCGCTGCCGCCTCGGCGAGAAAAAAGTCGGTCGGATCGGCCTCGCCGGTGTTCGCTGTGTACAAGGCTAGAAATGAACAGCCCTTTTTCGTCGTGTGGGGACCATGGACGGTGCCTGGCTTAGAATGCAAAAAATCCCCTGAACCATACGCCTTGTTTTCGTTAATGAAGTCACCATCCAAAATGCAGAGCACCTCCGCGGCTTTCTTGTGCAAGTGCGCCGGAATGAATGCACCAGGTTCCATCCGGATATGAATGATCGATGGACCAAGCGCGTACTCTGCATTCAACGGTTTTATCTTGATGTCCCCGGTGTAGCCGGGAAACGGCAGATCCACTTGTCCGACGTCCGCAGATTTCACAACTTTATCAATCATCGCTGTTCTCCTTGTACCGCTTGACTTAACTGCTACCCAAACTTCTCCCTGGGACTTTGCCGTCTAGCTTATTCATTGGTGAGCCGTTCCGTTCATCGTACCCACTTTTGGCAGGTCTTCTATTCAGACCTTACCTTTTAGAATTTTGGGTTTGAGAAGCGCCAGGCAGCGTGCGCACATAATTCACCACATCCCAAATATGATCCGGGGTCTCGACCTTGCCGAACGCCGGCATGCCGGTAAAGCGGATTCCGTTCTGTATGATCCAATAGATCTCTTCGTCAGAATATCCCTGCACCTGCTTGCTGGTAAGATCGGATGCGCGAGGGTACATCCACCGGCCCGGCGGCCCATTGGCTCCCCCGTCGTCGTTGTGGCATATGCTGCAATCCAAACCGTAGTAGGTGCCGCCGTTGGAGATGCTGGCTTTGATGTCCGTGGGACGCGGGGCAATTCTCTGCCGGCTTGCGCGGTCAATGAAGAAACGCTTGGACAGATTGGCCACGAACGTCTCAAGATGGCCTGGACTATCCAGCGCTGACAGATTGAAACGCATCCCGGCAACCACGATCAGCACTACTACTATTGCGACGATCGCCCACACAATTCGTGATCGCATCAAAGTCGCAGCCTTCGATAGAAATGTATTGTGTTCGGCAAAAGGCAACCTTTCCGCTATTAAGTGGCGATGCTGGTTCTATTCCGACTTTAGGACTGGGTAGCCCTGCACGTAGATCCAGTCCGAAGACTTGGCTGGAATGTGGCAGCCAAGGCAATCCTTCTTAAAATCCGTTGCCACCTGTTTGTCGGGGGCATCGGCTTTGAAGAGCGCCCAACCCCATCCGTCGCCCCAGATCGGATTTTTTGGAAAGCGATTTTTCTCATCCTTGATCAGTTCGAACCACACCACAGTCTTGGAGGCCCAATGTGCGTCCCCAGTTTTCAATTCCGCGTGATCCGTGCTGAATATTTCCTTTACCAATACCGCCCCATCCGGAAATTTCCCGGTTTTGCGGTAGTACGCGGCCGTGCCGGGCGAGGCATACGTCACATGAATCTGGTTTCCCTTTGGATCGAGCACTGTATAGGTCCCGAGCAATTCGTAGCGATCCCGGTAGTCAGCCGGTTTTCGAATGTTGCCTTCTTTGTCTACCAGGTCAAACCCCTCGAATTTGGAAGTGTGTTGTGAATGGACTGGCTGATAGCCGACAACAATGAAGAGAGCGACAACGAGCAGCGACATGACACGAGCCATTTGACATCCCTCCTCTTTTATGCGAGCGAACCAAGCCATGAAGGGCAGTATCGAGGCCCATTCGCGGGGATCTGGTCCTTTTGCGTTCAGATGGTTGGGGAAGTTCTGATAAGCGTTCTAGTTAAAGCGAAGATTCCGTTGGGCGGGAAGTTCGCCAACGAAGCATGACTCTAGGTTCCAATGAGAATTTCTTGGAACCTCTTTTACATTTCTGGTGCGGACGCCTGAAAAATGCAATACACAAAATCATGTATTTGAATGTCCCAGAGAACTTGCAGGTTTCTAAAACTAATTCCTTAGAGATAAACTAAATCACAAGTCCAAGCGAGCTCCCGCGATGTAGCCGATAACTCGCTGCTCCGGTAGTTGACTCCTACGCGGATTTCTTCGCTGCTACCTCGGTAGGGACTGGCCAACGACCGAATAATTTGGGATCAAGACGCACAGGCCTCAACGTTCCGTGTGGCGTACAAAGATCGGACAGACCAAAACAGCGGAGAGCGAAGCACCAGTTCCACTGGTGCCTATTCTTCACGAGATTTTGACCAACTATCGTTCGTCGTTGAAGCGGTATAATGAAGATTCCGATTACATCTTCGCTGGCGACAGGCGCGGACAGCCGTTGAACCTGATGAACGTTGCACTGCGAGAGATTCGACCGAAGTTAGAAAAACACAAGCTTCGATGGAAGGGTTGGCACAGCTTCAGGAGAGGGCTAGCAACCAACCTGCACTCGCTTGGTATCAAGCCGATGGTGATTGCCGCCATCCTTCGTCATTCGGACATCTCTACGACGCTAAGTTACTACGTTAGTGTTCCAGACGCCGAGACGCAGGACGCAATGAAAAGACTGCAAGAAGTCGTCTGGACGGCAAACGTCTTGGCAAACGAATAGATTTAAGTACATATGGGCCTGTAGCTCAGATGGATAGAGCAGCGGTTTCCTAAACCGTTGGTCGGGAGTTCGACTCTCCCCAGGCCCACCAGCTTTCTTCAACAAACGTAAAGGTTTAGGTCCGTCGAGTACTTCCCCAGGGATTGGAGGAAGTGGTCACTGCAGTAATTTTGCAGTAGTTCCGCGCTGCTCTGACTCAGTTCTATTTGTCCGGTAAGGCGACTTACCAGGAGTTGGACCGACGATTGTGCTGCTGTCCGCTATAAGTTCGGCTATTTCAAACCGTCGCCTTAGTTGCTCTTTCCGCCCTCTTGGAGTTGCTTCATCACCGAATCCAGATTGAAACTCGCTGCTTTCTGGCGAGGTGGATAGTCCTTGAAGGTCGTTCGGAATTTACCAACGTATGCTTGCGCCGGAACCAATAAGAAAGCATGGTCCACCATCAACCGCGCGTTAAGGAACAACTTGTTGATTTTGGTTTCCGATAAAACGCGCAAAAACGCTGGAAACGCTGCACGGGTACATACCAGGTTCGCCGGATGCCCTCAATCTATGGTACTGAGATTTCTGTAGCACTGATGTCCCGGCGGCAATGACTAATTGCCTGTGAGAAATGTCGGGGACTGGCCTTTGCGGACTAAGAGGACAGGAGCTGACCGAGACCGGTCCTGCTCAAGAGTTCGACAACGCGTGGCGTCATGTTGACGAATTGTAGGGTGCAGAGGCCCTGATTAATAGCGGAAACCTTCAGGCCAGCGAGCGTGCCCAAGCCGCAGCTGTCGTGATAACTCAGGTTGCTCAGGTCGATGACGATTCGCCCCCCGTGCGCGAGCAAAGTGTTTATGAGATTTCTTATTTCTTCCGTATTTTCGCTCACCAGCCTGCCATGAAGCTTGATGGCTATGACTTTGTTCGGGGACCATTGGCTGGCTGAATGTTCGACCTCATATCGGAAAGAACTGCCCCCTGCTCGGCTTACCTCTGTCTTTTGTGGAGCCACGGCTGATTGAGTTCGAGGCTCTGCAGTGGATTCCTGAATCATCGTGCTCGCTGATGATGAAATTCGACCCGAATCGGTATCTCGCCGCAGGCGCTTCAAGTCTGCACGAATTTCGGATGCAGATTGGCAGCGCAAATCCCTGTCTTTCTCGAGTGCCTTGCTAATGATTTCTTCAAACTTTGGAGGCACGTTTGGATTCAATCGGACAGGAGCAATCGGAGCGCGGTTCAAAATAGCTTCGGTAATCACACCCGATGTATCCCCTCGAAATGGAAGAGTGCCTGTGGCCGTCTCGTATAAAACCACGCCAAAGGAAAACAAATCAGTGCGCGCATCCAGCTCTTTTCCACGCACTTGCTCCGGCGACATGTAAGCCACCGTCCCCACTGTTGCGCCCGGACTGGTCAGCAGTTCCTCCGATGTCACCGTTGGCATGGCCGACGCGCCTACTCCTTCAGCGACACGACGAGATGGAGCCAACTTTGCCAAGCCAAAATCGAGAATTTTTGCGTGGCCGCGCTTGGTGACGAAAATATTCGCTGGTTTGATGTCTCGATGAACTATCCCCTCTGAATGGGCTGCATCGAGTCCGTCTGCGATTTGAATGCTCAAATCGAGAATGGTTTCTAATTCCATCGGACGCCCACCAATGCGGTGCTTCAGCGTCATGCCATCCAGATATTCCATGGCGATGAAGGCCCGTCCGTTTTCTTCGCAAATTTCGTAAATCGTACAGATGTTCGGATGATTCAGAGCCGATGCAGCCTGCGCTTCTCGTCGGAACCTTTCCAGTGCCTGATTGTCCCGTGCGATGTCGTCCGGTAGGAATTTTAGTGCCACGAACCGATGCAGGCTTATGTCTTCAGCCTTGTAGACGACACCCATACCTCCACCACCGAGCTTTTCCAGAATGCGGTAGTGCGAAATCGTCTTGCCAATCATGGCTGGGAAGCCGCTTGGCAGCGCATGTTAGGCCCCGTGCAGACGCATGTCAACAAAATGGATGGCTAATATATGTGAAGGCTACTGCAACTTCGCATACTCCGCCTTGGCTTGCTTCAGGATGGGAATATCCGAGTCGGCGTCTTTCCAGAGCGTCAAGAAATCCTGATACGCGGCACGGGCTTTGCCAGGGTCTCCTTCGATTGCGTAGGCCCGTGCAAATTGCACGTGTACTAAGGCGCCCAGAATGTAGTTCACGACGACACCGCGATTAACAATAAGCTTTTGAAACTCAGTGGCAGCTTGCGGCCCTTTGCCTAGTTTCAAATAAGCCTCTCCCCGCAGATACGCGGGATAAAGGGTTCCAATCAGCTGCGAACCCGCCACGTTGCCACGTTCGCAGCCGGACGCAGCTTGCAGCAAATTTTTGGCCTTCTCGTAGTTCTTTCGGTTTATCTCCACTGCCGCTCGAATCGTCGGTATCCAATAGAAATTGAGCAACGTATCTAGTGGGGCTTGGTGGTTTAAGTCGTCTGCAATTTTACTCGGCCGCTCCGTATCGCTCGCGCGAGCCAAAGCCAGTGCCGCAAGTTCCTGAACATCTCTACTGGAGGAGACGGCCAAAGCCGAAGCGATGAGTTTGCGCGATTCCCTAGTGTTTCCGAGTTCCGCTTCCCGCAACGCGGCGTTTAACTGAATCATCGCCTCATCTTCCTTATTGTCCGAACGATTGTCGGCATCCACAGCCTGACTCAAGAGTTCCCGCGATTTCGCGAGATGGCCAAAATAGGCTTCGGTATCAGATTCTGCCGCTAAAAAACCACCTTTTGTCTCGGGTTTATCGACCCCGTTTGCAATCTGTCTTTCCATCTCGACTGTGTCCATCTCCAAAAAAGCGATGGCGTAGCGACCAAATTGCAGATTGCTACCCCACAGGTTTCGTGCTCGCGCTTGGTCGAATGTAGATTTGGCTTCATCCAAACGATTCGAGGCAATGTAGGCAACCAAAAGATTGGAGTAAAGAACTTCGTCGTCGGGGTCCAACTTAATCGCCCTGACGCTCTCATCCGATGCTTTTTCGTATTGTCCCAACAACATGTTTATGAAGGCCAAGTTGTTCAGCGGAGTCGCGCTCCGTGGATAAGCTTGGGCGTACAGCGCACAAATCTGGCTGGCCTTTTCCAATTCTCCCGTCACCTTAATGTAGTATTCCCCCGAGATAAAGAATTTCTCCCGTTCACTTGCTCGGTCTCTTAATTCGTAAGCCTTTTGCAGGCTCCTCACGCCTTGGCTAATATCTCCGCGCCCTGTATATGCTTGTCCCAAGTTGACATAAGCAATGGCAAAGTTTGGGTCGAGTTCAACAGCACGCTTGAACATAGCAAGAGCTAGTTCTCCACCCGGTTGTTTGCGGTCAATTCTTAAGCCCTCGCTATAACTCTTTAGTGCTTCCAGTGACGGAGTTGTGACTTCGAAAAACGGTGCGTCGTATTTCTTCACTGTGTTCGGCGATTCTCCCAATTTTGCTCGGAGGCGCGTGGCTGCCTTGTCTACGGCATGCAGCACTTCTTCCTTTGAAGTCGCTTGCACTTGCTCTTGCGCCAGAGTGTCACCCGAGTAGCAATTCACGACCTTTAGCCCAATTACGTACTGACTACCAAGACCAGAAATAGAACCAGTTAGTAGTCCTATGCTGTGAGTTCTCACGCAGACTTCTTTTGCTGCGTCCTGAGTGAGACGGTCGCCCGATGCTCGGCCCATCAGCTTCAAGGTTTTGTTTATCCTCTCTTCCGACAAAAAATTCAGAAAAGGCGACTGGGAAAGCTGCATCGAGAGTGCTAACTTCAGCGCGTCATCAAAGACGGGGTCGCCCGTGGTGTTCGTGATGTCTGCCATTACTAGAGTGTCTTGGTCGGTCAACTTCGGCACCTTGTGGAAGCGGTAGTACAAGCCCGCTGCCACCATTCCAACCAGCAGCAGTACCGTAGGAATCAGATACTTCCAGATAGGAGAGCGAGGTTGCTGGGTCAGGACAGATTGTTTTGCGGTAGTCGCTTTAGACTTCCTGCTAGCTGACCTTGGTCTGGTTACGCCAGCTTCCGATTCGAGTTCTTCGGAAACGGTCATCACCGGCACACGCCCCGTATCGCTGTCTCGCTTGAGCCGCATTAATTCGGCACGCATCTCAGAGGCGTGTTGATAGCGAAGATTCAAGTCCTTTTCTAAAGCGCGGCTAATGATGTCTTCCAGTTTGGCAGGCAAGTCGGGATTTAGTCGGACTGGTGGAACCGGTGCTCTTTCGAGGATTGCATTGAAAATCAAGCCAGAAGTATCCCCACGAAACGGCAGATGCCCAGTTGCCATTTCGTATAGCACGACGCCAAATGAAAAAAGGTCTGTGCGCGCATCCAAATCTTTGCCGCGTACCTGTTCAGGCGACATGTACGCAACTGTGCCCAGTGTGCTGCCCGGGCTTGTCAGTTGGTCTGTATCTACTCCCAGCGTGGCAAGAGTGTCCGCAGGTTCAGTCGCACGTTTTGGTGTACTAACCTTCGCAAGGCCAAAGTCAAGAATCTTGGCGTGACCACGTTGTGTCACAAAAATGTTCGCTGGTTTGATGTCTCTGTGGACGATGCCTTTGGTTTGAGCGACATCGAGCCCGTCGGCTATCTGAATGGCCAAATCGAGGATGGTCTCTGTTTCCATTGGGCGGCCACCGATGCGGTGCTTCAGCGTCATGCCATCCATAAATTCCATGGCAATGAACGCCCGGCCGTTTTCGTCTCCGACTTCGTAAATCGTACAGATGTTCGGATGATTTAATGCCGAGGCTGCCTGCGCTTCGCGTCGGAACCGCTGCAGTGCCTGATGGTCTTGTGCGAAATCCTCCGGCAGGAACTTGAGTGCCACGAACCGGTGCAGGCTGATATCTTCGGCCTTGTACACCACACCCATCCCGCCGCCACCGAGCTTCTCAACGACGCGGTAGTGCGAAATTGTGCGGCCAATTAAAGACGGAGCGTCCGGCATTGCCGCCGATATTAGGTTGAGCGCAACGCTCAGTCAATGAATCGGAAGAGTTCCGAGGGATAACGGCTGATTAGCGGCGTAATCGGACAAGTTCCTTGAATGGAGAGGGCTCGCCACCAGCATGACCCGGAAACCAAAGAACAAGTGTCGGATTTCACTCAATGTAAAACCGAGTTCCCGCGCTCTATGAATGATTGCTCTTGCCTTAAAGTCGACTTTAAGTTGTAGCGTCGTTACCAGGCAGCGAAACATTCAATCTTTCGCCCCTCAAGGAGAGGACGCCCATGAAACAAAAGAGGTGGATCCTGGCATGTCTACTATGGTCGGCTTACGGCAGCACCCAGGCGCAGACCAACCGCGTAAGCGAAACAGCTGCGTTGGCACAATCGAGGGTGACAGCACCTCAGCAGCAGTCCGGGGATAAGGATGCTGCTACTCTTGACGCAAACCGGGAAAAACACGCGGCGCAGGTCTTTTGCACTCTCGTCGAAAAAGTCATCGTAGGTGCCGCCGATGCGATGCCCGCCGATAAATATGGGTTTGCACCTACGGATGGTGAATTCAAGGGCGTGCGTACTTTCGGTCAGATGGTCAAACACCTCTCAGCGACCAACCTTATTCTGGCGGCAGCTGCCCTCGCAGAGGAGCCACCAGCCGACGCCGGAGACGAAATTGGACCTGAGACTGTGCGGACTAAAGCCGAAGTTCTTGATTACTTGAAACAATCTTTCGCGCATCTGAACAAAGCTATCGATGCGATTGGAGAAAAGAATGTGACGGTCAAATCTTCCCCGATCTCACCTCTGAAAGGTGCGGAGGTGACTCGCCTGGCCCTGGTAATGGAATCGTTGATCCACGCTTTTGATCACTACGGGCAGATGGTCGAATATCTGCGAATGAACGGTGTCGTACCACCCATGAAGCAAGCGTCTGGTGCGGGCTTCATCGCAGCGAGTGCGGCGGTCATACTTCTACTCGGCCTAATGCACTTGCTGTACACCTTTCGCGGAGCGAAGCTACACCCCCGTGACCCAGACCTCATCGCCAAGATGATGGCTGTTTCACTCGTCATCAGCCGAGAAACCACGATGTGGCGGGCATGGGTCGGTTTCAACGCGACCCATAGTTTCGGCCTCATTCTCTTTGGCGCGCTGTACGCATACTTCGCGATGCGCCACAGCGCATTCCTCTTTCACTCCTGGTTCTTGCTTGCACTTGGCCTTGCACTGCTGCTTGGCTATGCAACCCTCGCCAAGCTCTATTTTTTCCGTACGCCGTTTCGCGGAATCGTGTTGGCGACGGTTCTCTACCTTCTTGGAATCGTCGTCAACTTGGCATAGTCAGCTAAACTGAACAGAGCGGAGGTCGCATGCCGCAGATATCGGAGCGAGAATTCGAGGTGCTGCCGTTGCGCGTGCACGCATTTCTTGCGGACGTTCCGCTGCACGATGTCTGGGCCGTCGATCTGCCGCGGCCGCGCGCCGGCATCACCCTCGACGAGTTTCGCCGCCGCGTCGCCAGCGCGTGCTTGTGCACGCCGTCTCCGGTC
>Ga0306921_10007501_pt1 | contig 11466 bp, 10 predicted proteins | sample sta12Cox44000080_FD_203760 | JGI IMG/M metagenome (GOLD analysis project Ga0306921, IMG submission 203760) | Lab enrichment of tropical soil microbial communities from Luquillo Experimental Forest, Puerto Rico - statoxic.12C.oxic.44.000.080 (v2)... | ecosystem: Environmental > Terrestrial >... | reverse complement strand
CGTTTCGGTCCCAGGCGGACGTTGTTCCTCTGCGGCGTGATCTGGGCCGGCGCCACGATCCTCACTGGTCTGGCCGGCGGCCTCGTCACCTTGTTTGTCTGTCGCGTGCTCGTCGGGATTGGAGAAGGCGCGACGTTTCCGGTGGCAACGCGCGCGATGCAGGGATGGACGCCGGTTGGCCGCCGCGGCTTCGCGCAGGGACTGACGCACGCCTTTGCCCGGCTGGGCAACGCGGTGACGCCGCCCATCGTCGCATGGCTGATCGTGCTGGTCGCATGGCGCGGCTCGTTCATCGCGCTGGGGTGCAGCAGCCTCGTGTGGGTCGCCATCTGGGTGTGGTACTTCCGCGACGTACCTGCAGAGCACCCTGCCATCTCACAGGCCGATCTCGACGCGCTGCCGAACAAAGGAGCGCGCACCACCGTCGTGCGTCCGCGCGTTCCCTGGGCGGCGCTGTTCAAACGCATGGCGCCGGTGACGATCGTCTACTTCTGCTACGGGTGGACGCTCTGGCTCTATCTCACGTGGCTGCCGTCGTACTTCCTGCACGAGTATAAGTACGACCTGAGGAAGTCAGCCCTCTTCACGTCCGCGGTATTCTTCGCCGGTGTCGTTGGCGACTATCTGGGTGGTGAGGTCAGCGATCGGATCCTGCATCGTACGGCTGACTTACAGAAGGCGCGTCGCAACGTCGTGATGTTCGGCTTCCTCGGATCGTTCGTCTGCATGGTGCCGGTGTTCCTGACGCACGATCTCGTCGCGATCATCCTGTCGCTCGGAGCAGCGTTTTTCTGCGCCGAGATCGTCATCGGACCGATGTGGTCGATCCCGATGGACATTGCCGGCAAGTTTTCGGGCACCGCGGCCGGCATGATGAACACCGGCTCGGCGCTCGCCGCGATCCTCTCGCCAATCGCCTTCGGCTACATCATCGACGCGTCGGGCAATTGGCAGCTGCCGTTCGCCGGATCGCTCGGCTTCCTGCTGCTCGGTGCGTTCCTCGCTCCGACAATGCATCCAGAGCGCGCGTTCGGTGATTCGCAGGGCTGAAGCTACGCCACTGGCGGAATCGGAGGCCCGGCGCCGCTGGCGAACTCGGTGGTGATCTCCGGTGTGGCGCACGGCTTCAGCCGTGCAAACAAGGATCCGTTCGTTTTCTTCGTGCGTCTTCGCGTTCTTCGTGCCTTCGTGTTCAATGCGCCATTTACGGCTGTTCCGTCGAGCCGCGACCCTTCTGCGCGGCCGGCAGCGCCTTGCGCGGGAACTTTTCGTCGCGCATCGCTGCGTTATACGCGAACACGGCGATGACGGTGGCCTGCTGCACCATGTCGTCCCGCTGCACACGATCGAGGGTGTCCATCGTCGAATGATGCGTGCGCGAGTTGTACTCGAGCCGGTCGACCATGAACTGGAACGCCGGGATCCCTGCGTTGTCGAACGAGACGTGATCGGTTGAGACGACCGATCGCGGTCCAATCGTCGTGACCCCCAGGTCGTGAAGCGGCGCCATCCATGCCTCGAAGATCGGACGCACCGCCATGTTGCCCTGCAGCCAGATGCCGCGAACCTTCCCACTGCCGTTGTCCGAGTTGAACACAGCCGAGAGCTTCGCGTGCTCGGGCTTGAGCGTCATCGTGTCGACATCGGCGAGGTGCTCACGCACGTATGCCCTCGATCCGAGCAGGCCCTGCTCTTCTCCGCCCCATAGGCCGATCCGGATGGTTCGGCGGGGTTTCGCGCCGACGGCCTTCAGGATCCGCATCGCTTCCATCATGGCTCCGCTGCCAGTGGCGTTGTCGGTTGCGCCGGTCGCGTAGGGATGCGAGTCGAAATGCGCGCCGAGGAGCACGACCTCGGATGCGAGATCGGTGCCCGGGAGATCCGCGATCGTATTGAAGCCGTTCGGCGTGCTCTCGTCGTAGAACTTCGTTTCGACGTTGAGCTCGACTTTCACGGCCACGCCTTTATCGAGCACGCGAATCATCCGGTTGTAGTGCTCCACGGCCAGCGCGATCACGGGCACGCCTTTCCCGGCCTTGTCGTCGCGCGGGCCGGCGCCGTTCGGGAAGATCGTCCCGCCGTCAGGATGCTGCTGCTGCCACGAGAGGTCACTGCCGCCTGCCGCCATGTCGCTGTCGCTGCCGCGATCGAACACGGCAACGACGCCTTCCTGCACGTAGAAGTCGCTGACCTTCTGGCGGAACACCGCAGCCTGGCCGCCGCGGCCCCCGCCGCCACCCGAGACCGCCCGCACCGGTGTCGTCTCGGATTCCGCGATGTCCTTGTCGGTCATGCGAAGGATGATGGGGCCCTCGAGCATGCGTACGCGCCGCGCGGGCTGCGGCAGTACGATCTTCCCGGCGAGCTTTCCGCGATACCTGTTCAGGTCATCGTCATTCGCAATCTGCACGCGGACGACGTCGGCGGTCACCGATCCTTTCGTGCCCGAGGACCACTCTTGCGGGAAACCGACGATCGGCTGAATCTGCGGCTCGATCATGTGCGCCGTGAACCGGACGAGCGACCAGCCCTTGCCGAAAGCCCAGCGCTCTTGATGCGCGTTGGACAGTCCCCATTCGCGGAACTTCTTCATCGCCCACTCGCTCGCCTGCTGAATCCCGGGCGATCCGGTGAGGCGCGGCCCGTAGACGTCGCTCAGCCAGGACACGTGATCCATCACCTGAGACCGGTTCAGTCCCTCGTCGCGGATGCTGCCGAGCATCTGGTAGTCGAGTTTCTCGCTCTGCGCGACGACAATCGCCGCGGCGGACGCGGCCAGCAGCGTCGCGAGGTATGCGGGTCTCATGAAGAGCCTCCGGTTTGATGGAGGAAGTAGTTTATCCAATAATCGAGCAGTGTCTGGTCTAAACCGCGGCCGCGCGTGTGCATTCGCAGTTGCGTTCCTGATAGCAGCGGCCCTTCCTGTCGCGACACCGGCCTCAACCGGGCTTCCGCCGATCCTCATTTCCCGCCAGCTCGCCGAGCGCGAGCATCTGAACGCGGGCGACATCGTGACGCTGGCGCTGGATGCTGAAGGAACCGGCTCGAGACGTTTCCGCGTCGACGGAACGTACGAGCCGACGCCCGATCCGTTGCGCTTCACCGCCAAACGCCTGGAAGTGCGCGTGCATCTCCCCGAGCTCGTGACGATGACGGAAGTTCGAGATGATCCGGCGTCGGCCGACGCGCTGACGGCCATCAACGTCAAGCTGAAGAATCCGCAGACTGCCGATGCGTTTTCCGCCGCCGTTGCATCCCGGGCCCCAGGGACGTTCGTCCGGCCGACCGCTCGTGCCAGAGACGGTTCCGACCCGTTTGCCGTGCTCGAACGGTTTCACGTCGCCGTCGCCGCGGTGACGGTCCTCGGCAGCACAGCGTTCCTGCTCGCGCTGATGGTGATGCGCGCCGAGGAGCGACGCGAGACCATCGGCATCATCCGGCTGATCGGCATCTCGGAGCGATCCATCCTGCTCGAGGTGCTTGCCGAAGGACTGCTGATCGCGACCGCGGGAGCCGTCTTCGGCATCGTGCTGGCCGTCGCCACGCAAGGCACCGTGAATCAGTTCTTCCAGTGGCGCTACGACACGGCGCTCGTGTTCGTCCGGGTGACGCGATCCATCGCGCTCCAGTCGATCGCTGTCTCTGTCCCGCTGGGGATCCTGGCGGGCCTCGTCGGATCCTGGACCCTCCTTCGCCGCGACGTGCTCGCGCTCCTCGGCCGATGACGGCTTGGGGCCTCGCCTGGCGGACCATCGCACGCAGCCCGGCGCGATCCGTGCTCGCGGTCGCCGGTGTGACCGTGATCGGCGCGCTGCTGTTCGACATGCTGTTGTTGTCGCGTGGACTTCTCGTCTCGTTTCGTGAGCTGCTCGACGCGGCCGGCTTCGACATCCGCGTCGTAGCCGCGGAAGGCTCGATGGTGCACCGGCCGCCGATGGCCGATGCGGCATCATTGGCTGAAGCGATCGCGCGCCTGCCGGATGTCCGTCGCATCACGCTGGTCCGATCAGACACGGCGATCGCGATCACCGCGGCCCGATCAGGTGGCGGCACCCGTGTCTCGCTTCTCGGTACCAGCGATCTGACGTCCGGCAGCGTGTGGACGCTGGTCAGCGGATCGCTGTTGCCATCCGCAACTGCGCCCGGCGAGGTCCCTGTCCTTGTCAGCCTGAGGCTCGCAGCGGCGTTGCAGCTTCAGCCCGGTTCGTCGCTGCCGCTGCGCCTCTTCCTGCCGGGCTCGGCCTCTGCGTTGCCGCTCGTGTCGGCGCACGTCGCCGGCATCGCGCAATTCTCATTCGAGGCCGCAGACGAATACACGGTAGCAACAACCATGGAGGGCTTCGCCGCCGCGCACGGCAAGCCGGCGGACGGCGTGGCGGAGATGGTACTCGTCTCGACAGACTCGACGCAGCCCGGGAGCGAAGCGTCGGCCGCGGCGGCCATCGCGCGCCTTCGACCCGACCTGCGCGTCCTGTCCAACGATCAGGTGATGGAACAGTTCAATCAGAACGCGTTCAGCTACTTCCGCCAGATTTCGACTGTCCTCTCGTCGATGACGCTCGCGTTCGCGTTTCTCCTCATCGCGACGCTGCTGACCATGTCCGTGAACCAGCGGCTCGGAGAAGTGGCTGCGCTGCGGGCGCTCGGGTTTCCGCGCCGTCGCATCGCCGCGAATCTGTTGTGGGAGTCGGTCCTGCTCGTCGGGGTCGGCGGCCTGGCCGCACTTCCCGTCGGCGCGCTCCTCGCCGTGATCCTGGATCGCATCCTCCGAGAGATGCCCGGTGTTCCCGGACGTCTGCACTTCTTCGTGTTCGAGCCGCGAGCCATCCTGCTGCACGTCGCGCTCTTGTCGGTGACGGGCGTCCTGGCCTCGCTGTATCCGATCTGGCTGGCGACGCGGCTCCCTATCGCGGCGACGCTGCGGCGCGAGATTCTATCGTGACGCGATCGGACACCCCTATCATCGAAGGAATCGATCTGACGCGCTCGTTCGCGATGCCGGCGGGCGCCGTCGTGGCCCTCGGTGACGTGTCGATTCGCGTAGACCCGATGGATTACGTGGCGATTACCGGGCCCTCAGGCTGCGGCAAGTCGACGCTCCTCCACATTCTCGGGTGCGTGGATCAGCCGACAACCGGTTCTCTTGTCTTCGAAGGACGAGACGTCCGCACGCTCAACGAATCGGAGCGGAGCCGGATCCGGCTGACGAGGATCGGCTTCGTGTTCCAGCGGTTCTTCCTCCTGCCGATGCTCACTGCCTGGGAAAACATCGAGCTCCCCCAGGCGGAAGCCGGGGTCACGAAAGCGGATCGCCGCGGGCGTACACGTGAGCTGCTCGAGTACGTGGGGCTAGCCGCGAGGAGCGACCATCGCCCTTCCCAACTCTCGGGCGGCGAGATGCAACGGGTGGCCATCGCGCGGGCGCTCGCCAACCGGCCGGCACTGCTGCTGGCCGACGAGCCGACCGGCGAGCTCGACGAGGACACCGGCACACAAATCGCGGCACTGTTCGATCGGGTGCACGCCGACGGCACCGCGATCGTCGTCGTCACCCACAATCCCGCAGTGGCGGCGAGGGCCGGGCGTCATCTGACGATGAAGAGCGGCCGCGTGGTGACGGCGTGATTCTGCGGCTCGCCTTGCGGTCGCTGGCCACCCGCCCCGTGCGCACGGCGGTCCTGGCATGCGGTTTCGGATTTGGCATCGCGGTCATGGCGGCGCTGCTGGGCGTCGGCGACGTCATCCTCGAGCAGGCGCACTCGCCCGCGCTCGACGGGGGCGGCGACGTGGTGATCAGCGGCCGCTTTGGCGCACTCGAGAATGCCCGTTTCCTGATCGCGAGCGTACTCGGCTCACCAGACATAGCCGCGCAAACCACCGGCGTGGCGCCGTGGAAGAAGGCGACGCTGTACATGTTGAAGGATGGCCGTGCGACGGCCGTGGCGGTCACCGGGAGTCTTCCCGGGGGTGACCGGGCGGTGGGCAATCGCGAGATCGAAAACGGGTCGGAGTGGAACGACGCCGACGTTGATCGCGCCTGGCAGGCTCCCGACCACCTCGACATCCTGAAGAGGATGGATCGATTTCATCCTGTACCGAACCGGCCGGAATTCGCATCGTCATGGGCCGAGTGGCTGTACTTCAACGGCCGCAGCGCCGACGGCCGGCTGCGTTTCTACCTGACGTTCATGGTCGGCCCGTCGGCGGGATCCGGGCGCAGGGCGGCCGGCGTCCGCCTGCAACTCGATCGCGAAGGCCGCAGCAGCAGCTACGCCGCCGGCGGCAGTGTCGACGAGGCGACCGTGCTGGCGTCCGCGCCGGACATCGAGATTGCGGGCAATCGCGTACAGCTCACAGGCTCGCGATACACGATCGTGCTCTCGCTGCCCGGAGCAGCGGGAACGTTGACGCTGGACGCGGCCGTTGGACAGTCGTTGCCGCCGGCGACAATTTCCGGCGCTCGAGGCTGGGTCACAGGCTATACGGCGCCCGTGCTGTCGGGACGCATCAACGGCACGCTGACGCTTGGGAACCAGAAAGCCGTCTTTGCCGACGCCGCCGGTTATCACGATCACAACTGGGGATTCTGGAAGGGCGTGCGATGGCAGTGGGGACAGGTTGCCAGCGGCGACCTGTCGTTCGTGTACGGCCGGATCTTCCCGCCGCCTGACGTGGCCGATCCGGATCGCGTTCCGGGATTTCTTGGCGTGCTGGGCGCAAAGGGCGCGCTCGGTTTCTCGACCAGCGTGTCGCTCGAAGAGAGCAGTGACGAGCATGGCATCCCGCAGCAGGTGACGGTTCACGCCACCGGACAAGCGCTCGATCTCGAGCTCGTGTTCACGATCGATCGAACGGTCCGGAGCGCGATGTCGATGACCGCCGCGCCAGGCTCGCCGATGAGTTTTCTTCAGCTCGGGGGAGAGTACCGGGTGACAGGCAAGATCGGCGAGCGCGCGGTGGAGTTCACCGCGCGCGGCGCCGCTGAAACGTTCAGGTGAGTGACGCCGGACGCCGCCATTACGAGAGCGCCATCTTGTAGAGCGCGACCAGCTTCGACCACGCCTTCTCGGCGTCCGGCTTGTTGTAGATCGGGTTGTTCGCTTCCGCCGGCATGTCGGGCACGCACCAGCCGTGCAGACTCTTGTAGACCTCGATTTCGGCGGGTACGCCGGCTTTCTCGAACGCCTCCTTCAGCTTGTCCTTCGCGTCCGGCTGACGCTGATCGTCGTTCGACGCGATGCCGACGTAGAGGCGCGCCTTCATCTTGACGGCGAGCAGATGCGGGCTGGTCGGCTGATCGGTGACGAGACCGCCGCCGTGGAACGACGCGCCCGCGCCGACGCGATTGGACACGGCCGCCGCGGTTTTCATGACGAGCGGGCCGCCCATGCAGTAGCCCTGCGTACCGATCTTCTTCGTCGTGTCGACCTGCTTCAACCCATCGAGAAACGCGACGAACGCCACCGCGTCCTTCTCCGCCGCGCCGGGCGCGTTGATGCTGCCCATCAGCGGCCGCAGCTTGGCCATGTCGGCCTGGTTCTGAAAGCTGAACCCGTTCATATCGACGCCCGGTGCTTTCGTCAGGCGGTAGTACGGGTTGGGCACGAGGACTGAGTAGCCTTCTCCGGCGATCCGTTTGCCGATGTCGACCATCGCCGGTCGCAGGCCGAACGCGTCGGGCCAGATCAATACGCCGGGGTGCGCGCCGCTCGTGGGATGGATGAATGCGGCATCGCACATGCCGTCCGGCGTCTTCACCGAGACATCGGATACCTCGACGGGCAGCGCTGCTCCAGAGACGATGGTGTCGCCGGCCGCCGCCGCAAGTCCTGCGGCCAGCGACATCGCGACGAAGTCCCGACGCGACAAATCGTTCTTCTCATCAGACATGCAGGGCTCCTTCAAGTGAAAGCTGAGATTTCAGATTTCAGATTCTCGCTTCTAAGTTCTAACTTCTAAGTTCTAACTTCCAGTGTCTACTGACCTGTCCAGACCGGCTTGCGTTTGGCGAGAAATGCCGTCACGCCTTCACGGAAGTCAGCGCTCGTGTAACACATCTCAACCACATCCGCATCGTCGCCCACCGGCAAGCGGCGCTTGGCGAGAATACGACGGATCATTTCTTTTGTGGCGCGCAGCGTCAACGGGGCGTTCGCCGCGACCCCGGCGGCAAGCGCGCGCACGGTCGTCTCGATCTCCTCGGCGGGGACCAGCCGATTGACGATGCCGAGGGCGTGCGCTTCGGCGCCGCCGATCAGGCGGCCGGTGAACAGCATGTCCTTGACGGCGCCCGGACCCATCACGTCGACCAGCCGGCTGTAGCTGGCGCCCGACAGGCAATTGCCCAGCGTGCGCGCGATCGGGATCCCGAACGACGCTTCCGGCGTGGCTACTCGCAAATCGCAGGTGAGCGCGATGGCGCATCCTCCGCCGGCAGCCACGCCTTCGACTTGCGCAATCGTGGGCTTCGTGACCCGTTCGAGACGGTCGAGCACCGCATCGAGCCGCTCCTCGTATTTCAGCCCGTCATCGCGGTTGTTGAAGTTCTGGAACTGGGCGATGTCCGTGCCCGCAACGAACGCCTTGCCGCCGGCGCCGCGAAACACGAGCACCCGGATCGCCGGGTCCTGATCGACGCGATCGCAGGTTGCAACCAGGGCTTCGTACATCTCCCAGGTCATCGCGTTGCGCGCCTCGGGCCGGTTGAACGTCAGCGTCGCAATCGGCCCGTCGGTGGCGAACTCAGTGTGAGCCATAATTCATCGATCATTGACCAGATTACCAATTACCCAATTACCAGATGTCTGAATCTGCCCTGCAAGGCATCCGTGTCCTCGACGTCACGCAGGTGATGGCCGGGCCGTACTGCGCGATGATGCTCGCCGACCTCGGCGCCACCGTGATCAAGGTCGAGCCGCCCGGCGGTGATTCCACGCGACAGATGCCCGGCGCCTCCGGCAGCGACAGTCCCAGCTTCAATGCCGTCAACCGCGGCAAACGAAGCATCGTGTTGAACCTGAAAACGGCCGAGGCGCGCGACGTGTTCGCGCGGCTCGCGCAATCGTCAGACATCGTAATCGAGAATTACCGTCCGGGCGTCATGGCCTCGCTGGGTCTCGACTACCGCTCGCTGTCATCGGCGAACCCACGGCTGATCTACGCGTCGATTTCAGGTTACGGCCAAACCGGTCCGCATCGTGGCAAAGGCGGATTCGATCTGATCGCGCAGGGCGTGGCTGGCATCATGTCGGTCACGGGAGAAGCCGGCGGATCGCCCGTCAAGGCCGGCATTCCCGTCACCGATCTGGGCGCCAGCCTGTTCGCGCTCATCGGCATTCTGGCGGCGCTCCAGCATCGGCATCGCACCGGCGTCGGCCAGCAGGTCGACACGTCGCTGGTGGATGCGGGCGTTGCGTTGTCAGTGTGGGAAGCCACTGAGTATTTCGCCGGCATAGGCGTCCCTGCTGCGTTGGGATCGGCGCACAGGATGAATGCCCCGTACCAGGCGTTTCGCTGCTCCGACGGTTACATCACGATCGGCGCAGCCAACGAGCGGTTGTTCCGCCGATTGGCTGCGGTTCTCGGGCACAGCGAGTGGGCCGACGAGGATGCGTTCTCCGACAACGCGCGACGGGTGAGAAACCGGCAGGCGCTCGCGGATCGGATCGAGGCGATGACCATCACGAGGCCGCGCGCGCACTGGCTGACGCTGTTCGAGGCGAACGATATCCCCTGCGGGCCGATCAACGACTACGCCCAGGTGTTCGCGGACCCGCAGGTCCTCGCGCGCGAGATGGTCGTGGAGACGGACCATCCCGCGCTCGGACACATGCGCACGCTCGGCTCGCCTATCAAGATGAGCGTTTCGCAGCCCGACGTCTCTCGCCGCGCGCCACAGCTCGGAGAACACACCGACGAAGTGCTCGCCGAGGTTGGATTCAGCGACGCGGAGATCGCAGCGCTGCGTGCGGCTGGAGCGATCGGCTGAGTGCGCGCTGAGTCAATCCACAGATGACGCGGATGTACGCGGATTCATTGATTTAGCGGCGCGTCGCCGGAGCCATGCAACCATCAGCGCGCACGAGAGGGCTTCGCAGCGTGACTCAATCTGTGTCATCCGCGTCATCCGCGGATGATTTCAGTCTTGATTGACATCAGTCTTACATTGTGTAAGATCATGCTCATGTCAGCGCAATCGTCGGTCCCTACGCTGCCCCCGAAACAGGCGCTCATCCTCGAACTCCTCGTCGAAGAATCCGAGCTGTACGGCCTTCAGCTCGTCGAAGCGTCGAAGGGCAAGCTGAAACGCGGCACGGTCTACGTCACGCTCGGGCGCATGGAGGAAAAGGGCTTCATCACGTCGCGTCTGGAAAAGGCGCCTGCTGACGAAGGCGGCCTGCCTCGGCGGCTCTACAAAGCCAGCGCGTACGGCCGTCGAGCGCTGGATGCCTACGCGCACGTAGTACGCCACCTGACGCCAAGGCTCGCTCGATGACGTGCCAAGGAGGAATGACAGTGACGCATCCAGGAACACGTCTGCGCGCCATTGCCGCACGGTTGTTCGATCAGCCCACGATCGATCGTCTGATCGATCCGATGATCGCGGATCTGCAATTCGAGCACGCGGAGGCGCTCCGGGACGGACGGTTATGGCGCAGCCGCTGGATTGCTGTCACGGGTTGCATCGCGTTCTGGAAGGTCGCGGCTCATGCCTGGGTCGTCGAGCAATGGCACGGGACTCTGGCTATCGCCGTTGCGTTGTCCGCCGCGACTGTGATCACGGCGCTGGCGATTCTGGTCGTGCTCGCCAACACTCCGGCGACAGTCGGCACTCAGGGGAAGATGGCGTGGCTGATCCTGTATCTCCTGCCGCAAGGGTTCGCGATCAGCCTGCCGATCTGCCTGGCGCTGGGCCTGTTCATCTGGCTCCGCAATGAGCGCGCGGATGCATGGCGACAGCGAACCGCCTTATGGCTGATGCGCCTCGCCCTGCTGCTGGCCATCGTCAATACCGGCTGGATCGTGCCCGCCGGAAACAATGCGTTTCGAAATCTCGTCGTGGGCGCCGCGACGCCTCGCGGCGTCAACGAACTGACGGTCATCGAGCTCGGCACGCGTCTCTATCAAGGAAGCCCCGGAGCTGCAGTCGACGGTGCTCTGCCGACGGTGTTCTGGATTAATGCGCGGCTGGCGCTAACGATCGCACCGATGCTGCTCGCCGTGCTGGCGCTCGCTGGGGCCAGGACCCCGCGCCGACGATCGGCGGCCATCGTGGTCTTGACGACGCTGACGGTATTCGCTGCCTGCTATCTGCTGTACTCGCCCGACGACGTCGCGGTCCTCATGCGCTGGATGCCTGCCGCCGCGATCGCGTGGATCCCCGACGCCGTCGCCGCGCTCGCGACGATCTCGCTCGCGCGGCAGGCTTAACGGCCCGCACTACGAGAGATGTCGGCGTTGTTTTCG
>Ga0306921_10007500_pt1 | contig 11467 bp, 11 predicted proteins | sample sta12Cox44000080_FD_203760 | JGI IMG/M metagenome (GOLD analysis project Ga0306921, IMG submission 203760) | Lab enrichment of tropical soil microbial communities from Luquillo Experimental Forest, Puerto Rico - statoxic.12C.oxic.44.000.080 (v2)... | ecosystem: Environmental > Terrestrial >... | reverse complement strand
CCCGCCGATCGCGCGCGCAACCTCGCCCACGCGGCTGCGCTCGCGGTATCGCAGCGCCACGAGCTCGATGCAGGCCTGAGCCAGATCGGGTGGTATTATCGAATAGCCCGCAGTGTAGTGCAGGGTTACGCAACCCGCCTTGCGCGGCACCGCGTAGCCTCGGATGACGAGCTGCGTCGGGGTGAAGATGTACCCCGCTTGGGTCGCAAAAGTGCTGACGACAGCGATCCCGGGTTGCGCCGGTGGATAAACAGGGATCGGCGGAATCGTCACGCCATCGACGGCAACGAGACCGACGGCAGTGACCGGGAATGCCGCGAACTGATATCGCACATCACAAGGGCCCAGCGCGTTTCCCACTCCGTCACGGGTCTCGATCCAATCCTGGGAGGCGATCTGCCGATTGAGCCAAGTTTGGATAAATTGACTTGCGGCCGTGATCAGACGTACCAACAAGGCATCGTCGGTCGCCGGAAAGGCGCCCTGGCCGGTCTGCAGCCATGCTTTGACATCGGCGAGCGTTGTCAGGTCGCCAAAGCCTGCTCCAGGAGACGCAAAGTTCGTCCCGGCCATATTCCGCCAAGGCAACAAAACCGCTCCACTGACGAGCGACTGGGGCCGCGTTTGCGGCGATTTCGCCGAGTATTTTCATCGCCCCCTTTTCACCATAGGCTGCTGCGAGGTTGATGATCAAAACATTGGCCAGCCCTTCTAGCGCCGCTGGTACGCCAAAGGATCGTGCCGTGGTAAAGAAGGTGTAATGGATGTCTTGCATTACCATCGCCACCGGATCGTCGGCGGTCATGGTCCTCGTCGTTTTTTTCTCGGTGGTCATTGTCTTGCGTCCTGGACTCTGCCAGCGTCCAGCGGCGGCGAAACACCGCTCTCGTGGACGACATAGCCGCCATTGTGGAGCAGGTGTACGGCGACCTCGCGCGGCACCCGCACGACCCCATCAAGGTCGTGCAGGTATCGCTCCATCCCGTGCCCAACGGCATCCCACACCGGGAAGACGGCCCGTAATGCGACTAGATCAGACACGGAATACCCCCTTGCTAGCGCGGATTAGCGATTAGCCGTTGGCAATGTTGCAAATGACACCCACTGCAAACGGCGCGTAGACGGCCAGAACTTCCTCGGCATAGACGCCGACCTGGCGTTGGCGCGTCACGATCGGCCAGTCGATTTGATAGTAATCTTGCCGGGTCTTGATCTCGGCGACGTTGGGCACCTCGTTCGACTGGTACTGAATCGGCAGGTTTTCGGCCCAGCCGATGATCGTGCCCGGTGGCACGCGCGGGTGGATCTTGATCGGGATCCGAAGCCCGCCGTCGATCGCGAAGGGGTTATAGTAGAACTGGACAACACCGGATGCTGTCACATGATACTCGCCTTGGCTGCCATCTGCCGGAGAGTCGTAGCGCAGCAACGGCCCCGAAGCGTTCGACAGCACCTTGCTGGTGATGTTTTTCAGCTCCTGCGAGTTGACGTAGAGGACGGTCGGCGACAGCTCGAAATTGTCCCACATTTTCTGGAACATCGTATCGATTTCGACGACCGAACCGCGGCCCGATGCCGTCAGCGGCGTACCTGAGCCCGCTGTGCCGGTTGCCATGATGTTGACATAGGCGTTTGACCCGGACTTGAGCGCGGTGGTCAACAACCCGTCATAGGCGTAGCTGGAGTTGGCGGAATTGTCTGCGGTGATTGCGGACTGTGACTGATTGCCGGTGCTGAGCGGGGCGCTGATGGCGAGGCTGTTGATCGTCGTGATGGCCTGCAGCGTCTCGTTCCCGGTCGTCGTCGAGACATACCAGGCATAGGCAATTGCGCCGGGCATCGCATTCACGCTGCAGAACAAGGTCTGGCCGAGAGTCACGGCCTGGCTCGCCTCCGCGCTGATGTTCGACGAGCCGCCGGAGAGCATATAGCTCTTCCCGTCCGCTCCGGTGACGCTCTTCGAGGTGGCGACCCCGTTGAGGACGGTCGAATTCTGATATCCTTCGAGGGTCAGCCCGACGACCTTGACGAAGTAGGTTGCAGACGGGAGCGTCGCGCCGCTACCCGATGCCGACAATGTCGGGGTTGCCGGCGTGCCGAGCTGCAGCGAGGCGTTGCCGGCGAGGATTGCCATCTCCTCCTTGAGCATCATCTTTTGCAGGAGGCGGAAGGTCATGCGTGCTTGAATGTCTTCGAATTGGCGGCCCGCCGAAATTGCTTCGAAGGTCGCCGCATCCTCCTCGCCAATCGTCACGTAAGTAGCGGATTTGTTCGAGGTCGAATAGGACATTTGACCTGAGCGCTGGCCTTCCGGCACCCATCCCATCGAGTCGAAGCCCGAGCCGATTATTGTGTTGACTTGGCGCCAGTTCGTTGCCGAGCCAGTGCCGCCGCCGACCCGTGGCATAACGTTCCGGATCGGCGTCACGAAGGGGTAGAGATTCTTGGCGGGCGCTTGCAGGTCATAGGCGAGCAGACCGGTAGCGGTCGAGATCGACTTGGCGAGCGCGTCGTCCGGCTTGGCCAGAGCTCCCTTCAAGAGCTCGAGCGATTCCTGAGTGATCGGATTCATCGAAAAGTCCTCCCGAAAGGGGGGCAACAAAAAGCGCGGTCAAAGACCGGGCTTGGTGACGGCTTCGCGGCGACTGCGCAAGAGAGTGTTTGCGCAGACGCTTTCAGGCGAAACAGTGTTTCCTGCGAGGCCGGATGGAGCGTCAGTTTGGTATCTATCAGCGTTCGCCGGTCGCGACACCGAGGACACGGATTGGGTTGGCATAGCTCGCCTTGATCAGTGTGAGCGTCTGCTCCTCCTTGCTCATCCTGGCAAGGGCGGAAGCTATAGCCTCGGGCGAGAGGGTGCTGTCACTTGCGCTGCCACTGCTACCGCCATCTTGCTGCTTCGATACCGAGACGCTGCCTCTGGCGATCGTCAATGGCGGAAGTGGGGTGCGAGCGATGTCGTCGACCCGCTGCGACAGCCGATCGAGCAGCGGCACCATTTCGCCGAGCGCGTTGACCAGCGCCGCCTTTTCGGCCCGTTCGTCGGCCAACACCTTGGCGATGTCTTCGGTCCGTATAGCTTTGACCGACTCGCACTCGGTGCCCTGCTGCTCTGCCTCGCCGATCCCCGTAGCGTCACATTTGGCGCCGGCAGCGACCAGATGGCCGTGCGCCGAGTGCAGGTGCCCCATCGTTTCGGCGGAATGGCGGGCACCAGCCTTCGCGACATCTTCACTGTTGGCGGTATCAGCAGGCACCGATCCCAAATCAGAACCTGACGATGGCTGAAAACATGCCATACCGCCGGTCAGTTTGCTGATGCATTCATGGGCAATATCCATCAGGTTCTGGTGCGCGCGGTTGTGCTTGCTACCCCCCGCCGCTGCAATCGCGGCCGAACCTTTTGAACTATCGACCGTGGCATTGTCACCGGGGCGGAAATCCGATGGCAGCGGCTCTATCTGCGGCGTCATATTTTCGATATTTCCCGCTGGGTCGACGCGCGAAGCCTCCGACGGAACTGCGCCGGCCTCGCGGAGATGGTCGCACGCCCCGGCCATGTGGGCCTTCTCCCCGACTGACAGGCCGTCGATCTTGAGGCATTTGTCGCAAGCGCAAAGAGCCATGTCGAGGAGCGCTTGGTCGCCTTGGGAATGCTTGGCCTTTGCAACAAGAACGGCGGCGAGCTTTTGCATCTGCGAGTTCCCTGTCTTGAGGAGAGCGGCAATACGGGTGGCGCCGCAGCCGGCGGCCATCGCAAGCAATTTGGAAGCGCGCTGCGAGAGATTTTCTCCAGCCGTTTGGACGTCGTCTGAAAGCTCGCCCATCTCGTCGTTGACCAGCCCATTCAATAAGCCGCAGAGTTCGCCGATGATCGCCTGCGGCCGTGACGGCTGTGGTAAGTCGTCACCTTTGATCGCCGCCGCCACGTCGAGCGCATCTCGAAGCCAGTCGAGGTCGTGCGCGATTTGTGCCATACGGCCAACATCGCAGAGCGCTTTGGTCAGCGCTGCGAAAGATGCTTTTTTGTCATCATTGGCCGAGGGCGGCCCATCGCTGTTGACCTTGTCCTTCCAAGCGGCGACTATGGCTGCTCTGATCCGGGCGACCTGACCGGCAGTGTATCGCTTAGTGTTGCTGGGTCTGTTGATGTAACTCCATGCGGCGCGAATGTGCCGCTCTGTGTTGATCGGATAGCGAGGTTTGCCGTCGGGCTGGTATCCGGGATCAGCGTAATCGAGTTCTTTGTGGCTCTCGAGCGCGGTGCCTGATGCGCTGCTATCCTCACGGCCATCAGCCCTCTGTTCCCCCATGGGCGTAAGCTTGGCCAGCGCCCCTTCGGCTGTCTCGATTGCCCTTTTTGCTGCGTCGATCGTGGCTTCGGTTTCACTCGTACCGTCGGCTTCCCGCTCGCTCTCCGGCGATGAGCCGAGACCCGCCTGCGGTGACTGTGGCAGGTGAACCTCTGTTGCACCGAGCGCGCGCCGTTCGAGACATTTGACCGCCTCGCCTTTGCCGCGGTGACGATGGTCCGCCATCCCGCAAGCCCAAATTTGAAGGGGAGGGTTGAACGGCTCTTGCACTGCTGCCGGCGGTACCGTTGTCTCCGAGTTGCCGGGATCTTGCTCGGCAACGCTTGCTTTCCAGCAGTCGAAAATCGCGTCCGGGTTCGCCGGACGATCGACAAGTGAAATTTCGTTGAGGACCAGGCCGGTGATAGCCTTGGGATTGCCGGGCTCACGCTGTGTGACGCGGCCGCCAATCGAGAAGCCGCGATAGACCTGATTTCTAACTTTGGCGATCGCGATCGGGTCGACGACGTGGGCGACGATCCGGGTGGCGCCGTCGTCGCCGACCTCGGCTTCGAGCGTCGTTCCAGCCGCCGAGAGCTGGTGCATCTCGCGCAGTGCCGGAAACCGCATGTAGTCCGGGATTGCCATTCGCATGGCGTCAGCCCGAACGATTTCACCCTGGTCGTCCACCACCTCCGACGACGCGATCCCGTGCACCCGCACGGTGCCATCGTCTTGAGGCTCGATTTTCTGGATTGCGCCATAGAGCCGCATGATCAACATCCCGCCAATAAGCTGCGCGAGCGCGTCCGGTATCTGGTCATTTTTCCGGCGGCTCCCGATAAGGCGACCCAACTTCAGATTTCCGATCGCCGGAGGCGACGGGCGCCTCATGTGAAGGCATCGGGAACGGCCGGCCCACCGCCTGCGCCAGCGCTTCGATAATGCTGAGCACCTGGCCGGCCGCCGCCGAATTGTCGGGAACCAGAATCTTGACCACCGCCGCGGCGATTCCCGCCCAGACCGGGTCTCCGGTTACCAGATAGCAGACGGAGCCGGCAAGGATGCCACAGCCGATAACCGTGCTGGGCTGGGGCGGCCACTGGAATATTGCTTTCTGAAACATGTCTCTGTTACTCGATCAATTCATCGCATTGATTTCAAACCAGGTGGCAACCAATGTCATTGGCTGCTCCGGGCGTGTAGGACGAGCCGGTCAGGGCGATCGCAACGGCGCCCAGGTTTTTTGGCTGCTACGGACCCGGGGGTTTGCACAGCACCGCGGCGTTGAGCTTGAGCACCCGGCCGTCGCTGAGAGCCGCCGAGGCTTCGAGGATATAGGTGGCGCCGGCCGCGGTGGCCGGCATGCCGCCGACCGTGGCGACCGAGAAGAACCCGGTGCGGGTTTGCAACGACCCGTCAGGGGTGCGCAGCTGGATCGCCGTCTGGGCCGAGACCGACAACACCCGGGACTGCGGCGCCGGGTCGGTGGCTGTCTGGAACGGGGCGAGCGCGCAGGTCCAACTCGTCGACACCATCGTCGCCGCACCCATATCCGCGGTAAAATCGAAGGCGAAGTTGTCGATCTCGCCGAGCTCGATCGGATCGAACGACGCTGCCAAGCGCATTGCCGAGTTCCTCGTTGGCTTCTGAGCCGGTGGCTGCCGGGACGAGCCGCAACGGCGCGGTGGCGGCCGGGCCTGTCCGTGATGTCAAGGCAGGAGCGGCACTGCCTTGTGCAACAACATCGACAGGATCAAGCCGCCGACTGCGTTGCACGGCGCATTCGGTCCTTGCGTCGCCGCCACCAACAGGCGATCCGTCTCGATCAGTGAGGCCAAGCCGGGTTTTGGCGCCGTCTCCACCGCACCGGCGACGGGACCCAAGGCCGCCCAGCATGCCGCTCCTTGCGGGTCGCCGCCGTGGGTCGCGACCGCAGCCGCGTTGGTCAGGTCGGCGCTCGCGAGCTTGTCGGCCTCGGCACATCCTGACAACGCCAGCAGCGGGATCAATGTGTACGAAACAAAGCGTCGCTTTGTCATTGCTCGAGCCTTTCACATATTGGATCAACCGGCACCGCGGCGGCACGACGCAATGGCGTGGCCAGGGGGCTCAGTCTCATTTCACACAGGTTTCAGAAGACGCCGCCGGCCAGTTGCGGCGAGCAAGCGCCGCTTCCCCGGTGAGGCAAGCAACCGCGCCTGTGCCACCTGCACCGGCTCCCGCGGCGCTGCCGACCACTCGACCCGAAGGTCCGTATAAGCGGCCAACTCGACTACGACCGCGCCCTGCCATTCCAGTGACGTCGGCGCATCGAAGGTGGCGGCGGTGATTGACTCAGCGGCTCCCGACGCCTCGCCGAGCAGCGATGCCAACCATGCGCACGCGACCCGCCGATCGGTAATAGTATTGGCCATCGACCCAACAGGCGCGCCGGCATCGCTCGCGACAGCCCCGCCAAATTCGCCCGGCAAGCCGATGTCGCAGCGCGACATTGCTACCGGGGCCAACGGCATTTCGCATTCGCCGAGCCTTCCGGCCAACGCCTCGATTGCGGCGGCCCGGTCGGAGCGCTGCGCCGCCGGGTATTCGAAGGGCCACGCGGCACTGGCCGTCACGGCCGTGCCCGCCGTCACGGGCGGCTGGAAAAGTTCGAGCCAACTGAGAATGATCATGCGCCATTGCTCAGGCGACGAGCCCGCACATCGACAGGCCCAGCTGGTTGCCTGGGGTCGTCGTCGTCGAAGCATCGCCCTTGGCCGATAGCCGCGTGCCGGATGGCACGTCTACCAGTATCGTGCCCCAGGTCGAGGGCCGGACCTCGTAGATGACGCCCGAGAAGGCGCCGCGCAGGATCGCCAGCGTCTTCTCTGAACCGGCCGCGCCGACCGCCAATGTCAATGTCCAGTCTTGCGCGGTCGGTGCGTTCGAGTTCTTATTGTTGTCTGGTGAGACCAAAAACCCAGCGTAATGGTCGGCGGTCGAGGCGACGATCTGGGCGAAGCTGCCCCAGGTTCCGCTGGGGCCGACGATTTGTGCCGAGGCAGTCGTGCCCAAATTATTGCCGATGCCGACCGCCTTGCTAAAGCGCTGCGGGAAGCCCCAGCTACCCTTGTATCCGACGAGCGAAAAGCCGGTGGTCTGCCCACCTCCTCCGCTCTGCATGCGGCAGTAGATTGTCGCACCGACTTGAACCGGGATCGGGAACGACACGGTGCCTCCGCCGTTGTTACCGTTGTTCCAAGACATCGGCAGATAGAAGTTGCTGACGATCAGATTGGTGGCACCGCTGTCCAGCGACAAATCGGTGATCGTATCGTATCCGCCGCCGTTGTAGTCCCAGGTCAACCAAAACCCGTCCCAATCATAGGACGGCGACCCGATGGCGACGCTCGCACCCTTGGTATGGGCGCTCGATCCCGCGGTTACTGGCGTACCCCGGCTCGCGGTAACTCCCTGCATGTCGTCGATGCGCATCGCTCCCGGCGGCCGCCAGTTCGACATCAGAGGGTCTCGATCGAGTAGTTGTAGGACCGATTGATCCCGGCAGTCTGCGTCAGGGTGAAGCCGACGGCACAGTTGACCGGCGACGGGATCGGTATCGAGATCTTGACCGGGTCGGCCTGGGCGTTCTGAAAGGCGGCTTCGTAGACGATCACCGCTGCACTGTCCGACGACAACACCTTGCGCTTGGCTTTCAGCAGGGTTGCGTCCCCCGCCGACATGTTGCTCGCGTCGACCACGACGATGTAGGTGCCGGCGGTGTTCTGCACCGCGCCGATCGTGTCTTCAGACCCGTTGGCCGTCAGGGTGCCGGATATGACAACTGTGCTCATCGACTACGCGACCCTCATGCTGTGCCCGTCAGGGCGGCGTATGGCTGTCCGAGACCGATTTCGGACCGCGTCATGTGGTAGTGCCCTGCGTCCGCAGATCGGCCGAACCCTTGTAGGCTGCGGCGCCCGCGGGCAGAGTCAGTCGCAGCCATACACCTTGTGCCCCGGCCGCATTGGGTGCTGCACCGGACGGCAAATTGCCTGGGCTCGGGACGCTCAGAAAGGCGGGCTGTGTGATAAACCCACCAACACCCGAGGCAGGGGCGGTCTGCCGGTTGGCCACCGTTCCGGTGTCATTGAGCGCTGTCGTCAATGCCAAGTCCAGCAGTACGCCCGAAGGCAGCGCCGGCGTCTCGCTCGCGACCTCGATTTGCGCGCCGGTCAGCGCCGTCGCGGTGTTGTTGTTCACAATGAAAACCTTTTCGTAATAGGTGCGCTGCGCTCCGGCAGGCATATCCGCTGCACTGGTCGAGAACATGCGGATCACCGCCGTCACCGGGTTTGGCAAGATTTCGAACAGCATCCCCTGGAGGATCTTATAGGTCGTCGTGTTGTCCGGCACTGTGCCCCAGTCGCGACTAACTGCCACCGTGTCGGTGCCGTAGCCCGCCGTGGCGATGATCTGCCGCAACTGGTTCGCACCGGTGCCGCTCTTGGTCCAAATGACCTGGCCGGCAGAAACCGCGGCGCCGTCGCCCGATTGCAGTTTGAACAGTGCCGGCGTCGTGCCGCTGTGATTGGCTGAACCAGCCTGCGCGGTGCGCACCGTGGCGTCGGTCGTCAGCGTCGCGGAAGGCAACACGCAGCTGTGGGCAGCAAGCGCCACGTCACCGACAGCGGGGGTGCCGCCCGGGTTGGCCAATGGTCCATTCCCGCTTGCCCCCGACGACGCGGCGTAGAGCAGGCGTTCGAGCGATAGCGACCCGGTCACCCAGCTCTGCCCGTTCAAGGTCAGGGTCTGGCTCTGAATGGCACCGGTCGAGTCGCGTCCGCAATAGACGATCTTGGTCGCGGTATCGGCGGATGAGCTGGAGATGACGTCGACGCTGCCGGCCGGGGTGACGTCATAGAACGCAACACGGCGAGTGAAGTCGACTGCACCGCCTATCGTGGCGCCGTCGGTTTCGGGCATGTTGGCCGAGCCATAGACGACGATGTCGGATGGCAGGACGCTCATCAAAAGCTCCTATTTCGTATATCGGTCGGGCAGCTTCGCGGGCCGGTGCAGAGCAAGGACGGCGATCGGAGGCCCGGACGTACTTGGCGGAGAGAAGGACCGCGGTTATTCCTCAGCGGTCGCGGCCCGGGTCCCCGTTCTTTGCTCGACAGGGTCGCGCAGCAGTACTGGCCCCTGAGCGGTTAAGAACATCGGAGCGTCGCCGCCCTCCACCGGGTCCAGTCCCAGGACGTCGCGCGCCTCGTTTAGGGTGAAGATGCCATCCTTCACATAGCTGGTGAGGATTACGGATTGATCCTTGGGATCCGTCGGCCGCGCATTCGACCAGGCGAATTCGAGGTCGTTTTGACCCATCCGCCTTTGAATGACGCTGTCGATGAGCCGCTTGACCCAACCCATCAGCGGGGCCAGGCCCTCGTTGAGCGCCGCTTCCTGTGCGGTCTGTGCGGTTGCCCGATTGACCTGCGGGGTGAAGGCGGTCGGCGGCAACGAGAACGCATAACAGACGATTCGTGCCAGCCACTCGTCGAAATCGTCCTTGTAGGGCGCCTCCTTAAAAGCCTGGTACTTGGTGCCGCCCGGCGCCAAGAACAGTCTTGTGCGGCTGCCGGTATTGCCGGCCAAGATGTTGTCGAACCACTCCTGGTACTGCTGGATCTGCTGGGTGCCCCACCCGTCCGGCGCCGACATCAGACCGGCGGGGACATTGCCTTCGGTGAAGTGCTGCAGTTGCATGACCTGGCGGCGCAACCCGATATTGACCGTCATGACGATCTGCTCGACCGGGCTGAACCCGTAGGCCTTGTGCGGGCGCCGGTTGCGGGGCAGGTAGATCAGCTCGGCATCGCTCAGCAGGCGCCACGGCCGGCCATGGATCACCTGCTCATATGCGGGCGCTGGCGGCTGAGGCCGACGTCCAGTGTCGTCGACCAGCACCTTGATCGTCGACCCGTCGACGACATCGAGTCCTATAATGTCTCCGCCGCGATTGCGGCGTATCTCGAAGGCCGGTGCATCGAGCACGAGGACGTCCTCGAGCGCCTCACGCAGCCAAGTCGCGAAAGGTTGCTCACCGTCTGGCATGCGCCAGAACTCGGTCAGCCGCGCGATGCGCGCTGGAGCGTCGGCCGCCGGGTGGCGGTCGTCGCGCGATTTGATCGTCCACTCGAGCTTCTCGATTTGGTCCTTGCGCGTCTCGATCGCGAGCCGCGTGATATCGTGGCTTTCGGCCAAGGCCCTCAGTTCATCAAAACCGATCGACTCGTAGGAGCGCGGCGTATAGGTCGTGTTGTAGCCGACCGGAAAATCCCACAGGCGTACCCGCTGGCGCTCGGGCGGGACCAGCGGATAGCTCGGAGAAAAAATCCCGTGGCCGGGCTGAAAGACTTCGCGAAATTGGGTGATGTTCCCCCGGGCTGCGGAACCGCCGCCGCCTCCCGGATTTGACCCGGACGTCCGTATCGCTGGCTCGCCCGGGGGTTGTGAACCCCAGCCGCCCCAGCTGTAGGATGCAATCGGAGCGAGGTGGGTCAGCGAAGTCCGCTTGCCGCCGGCGGGTGGCATGGCTTATTCCTCACCTGTTGCGCGGACGGCTGCGGCCATCATCAATAGCCTCCTGTGATCGCCACGCGCTTCCAGGTGTTCGGCGCGGTGCAGATGTAAAGAAAATTGCTGTCGTGGGTGATCTGGTTGGTCGTGCACGCCGACGACGAAGGCGGCGAGCCCGAGCCGATCAGACCACCTAGATCGTTGAGCGTCTGCGGCGTCGCCGTGACGACCCGGAAGTTCGAGCCGTCGAATTGCAGCGCCGCAAATTCGTAATTTTGACCGGTTGCCAGAGTGATCGAGCTGCTCGCGATGCCGCCGCCTTGGGGGACGAGGATTTTTTCGCCGTTCGCGCCATTGATCTGAACGGTCATTGTTTTGCTGTTGTCGCTGGCAAAGCCCATCATCCAGCCGACGCCGATCGACGGTGTCGGGGGCAGGGTCACGACCAGCGCGGATGTCGGCGTATTGTAGCTCGACACCGCATTGCCGTTGTCGCTTTGCGAGGCGGCGTAGGTGCCGACCGCCGGAAAGCTCCATCGGTTGATGCCGGGGGCGTTGCCGGAGATCCCGATCTGGGTCGCCGTCGCCGGTGTCACCTCGACAACCCGGAAGTT
>Ga0306921_10007499_pt1 | contig 11468 bp, 11 predicted proteins | sample sta12Cox44000080_FD_203760 | JGI IMG/M metagenome (GOLD analysis project Ga0306921, IMG submission 203760) | Lab enrichment of tropical soil microbial communities from Luquillo Experimental Forest, Puerto Rico - statoxic.12C.oxic.44.000.080 (v2)... | ecosystem: Environmental > Terrestrial >... | reverse complement strand
TCTTGACCACGGCAGCAATGAGGGGAGCTGCGATGTCGGGTGCGATCGCCTTGCTTCGCTCCGCCGCGCCCTCGGTCGAAAGGCGGTCCAGCCCCAGCTCACCCAGCCGGTAGTAAAGCCATTTGTGGTCCGCCAGCTTGGCGGCATCAACACAGACAAGTTGAGCCAGCCTCTCGGGGCCCGGTACGAAACGAATGATGTACTCCGGCGTATAGTGGGTGTTGATCACCAGCGTTCCGCCCGGTGGCATGCCCAACAAGTAATCCCAACCTTTGACCATGGTTTCCTCGACCAGCACCACGATGTTGGGGTGCTCGTTTTCATAGGTGAGGGCGTTCTCAATGACGCTGTCGCTGACGCGGCAGTACTTGCGGGTAGGGGCGTTGGTGCGATCGGGATTGTCGACATAGTTTTCCATCGCCTGCGCAAACTTGCCCTCGAGGCGGGCGGAGGCCGAGACCGAATTGACGATATCGCGCCCTTCCTTGTCCATAATGATGCCGCGTGTCCAAACCGTAAGTTCGGTGTAATTCATGGCTTAACCTCTTCATTCCGGAGTGCCCCATCGGGCCACAAGTGTGCGGCACGATCGCTCGGTGATTCTGCTTTTGGTGATTGCCTTGGACTAGCTCGATCGGAATCAATAACCGCCATGAAATCGCTCCGCCGGACGGTGAAAGGCGAGCGGGTACGGTCCTGAAATTCCACGATCGCCAGTAGCGCCACTTTCTTGCACAGGCTCTCAATATCAGCACCCGTAAAGCCTTCGGTTAGCTCCGCAAACTCTGCAAAATCCACATCGGGAGCGACGGGCACGGAACGGCAACAAAGGCCCATTATCGCCGCCCGGTCGGCAGCATCGGGTTTGGCGAAGCGCAGAATATAGTCGAAGCGCCCGCTTCGGAGCAGCGTGGGTTCGATCCGCTCGGGGCGATTGGTAGCTGCCAGAAGGATGACTCCCTTGACGTCGCGCAAGTTGTCGATCTCGCGGAGGAGCTGGCTGAGAATCCTTTGGTATACATCGGCGCCGAACTGATCGGCGCCAAACTTCGGAGCAACCGCGTCGATTGTGTCGAAGAACAGGATGCAAGGCGCAGCCCGCCGCGCCTTCTTGAAGACTTCGCGCAGCGCTCTCTCGCTTTCGCCCAGCCACTTCGAGTACAGTTGCGGACCATCAATGGCGATGAGCGGAACCTGCTTCTCGCCGGCCAAAGCGCGCGCCATGGCGGTTTTCCCGGTCCCCGAAGGTCCAACCAACAAAATGCCTCGCGGCGGCGCCAGTCCGACTTGCTCGTAGAGTTCATCGTGCAGCTGGGAATGCTCGATTACGACATCGAGCAACCGTTTCACCTGGTGGAGACCTCCGAGCGATGCAAATGTGGACGCGCTCTTCTCAACAAAAAACTCGCGCGTCGCGCTAGGCTCGACTTCCTTCAAACCCGCGAGAAAGTCGTCGCGCGTAACCTGTAGCGCACCCAGGGCGGCGGATGCGCCATCGTTGACATCGAGCGGGCGGGTGGAGAGAAACCTGCGCAAAGCGATCATGCCCACTTCCTGCCCAAGCGCCTCAAGGTCAGCACCCACGAAACCGTGGGAATGCTCGGCGATCTCCTGCAGGTCGACGTCAGCCGCAAGCGGCATCGCGCGGGTGTGGATCCTGAGGATTTCGAGCCGTGCCTGGTTGTTGGGAACTCCGATCTCGATTTCGCGATCGAAGCGCCCGGGACGCCGCAGTGCAGGGTCGAGCACCTCGGGGATGTTGGTCGCACCGATGACGATCACCTGGCCGCGCGCGACAAAGCCGTCCATCAAGCTGAGAAGCTGTGCCACGACGCGCTTTTCCACTTCCCCGACCACTTCCGTGCGTTTGGGGGCCACGGCATCGATCTCGTCGATGAAGAGGATGGCCGGCGCGTGGCGGGCTGCTTCCTCAAAGACTTCACGCAGCTTGGCTTCGCTCTCACCGTAAAACTTCCGCATAATCTCGGGGCCGTTGAGGTGAGTGAAGTGAACGCGGCTTTCGGCGGCTACGGCGCGGGCCAGCAGGGTCTTGCCCGTGCCGGGCGGACCATACAACAGCACCCCCTTTGGCGCGAGAATACCCAAGCGTTCGAAGATGCGCGAGTACCTCAGCGGCAGCTCGACGATTTCGCGTACTCGCGCCACCTCGCGCTCCAGGCCGCCGATGTCCTCGTAGGACACGGCTGGAGCACGGGCTGCGGTTTGCTCGCCTTCCACGATCCGGATGTCGGTGCGATTCCCGATCACGACCGGACCGGAGGGAATGGTGCGCACCACCTGGAAGTTCACTGCCTTGGCATAGGTGGGCACGCGCACCACGCAACCGGCAATGACCGGGACGCCGGCCAGGTCCTCGAGCATGCGATGGGGTGTAATGGTGGCGGGCGCCGTGCCCACCCATAACGGCGAGAGGCGAACGGCCACCGCCTGCTCGTGCTCGATGCGCGCCACCGTCACTTGCTCCTGCAGTCCCGCACCACAATTATTGCGGCAGGTGCCGTCGATCTGGATTGTGCCTTCGTGTTCTTCGCCGGAGAGCTCGGCGCGCACAACACCCATGGTGCTGCCGACGATCTTCAACACGTCGCCCGCCCGGGCGCGTATCCGACGCAGGTCGCCGGGCGCTAGTCGGGCAACGGCATGGCCGATATCCTCGACACGCGCCTCCGCAACCCGCATTAGGAGAGTTGCTGTGAGCGAGGCTGGGCCGCGAGCCAGGGCATGGTCCTGGCGGTTGAATCCGTCCACAACTTCGACTGTCCCCGGCTTCTCCATCGGATCCGGTTGGTCAGAGGTGCTGGTACCGCGAATTTTTTCCTTTTCCGGGTCAGTCACTCCGATGGCCTCCAAGCGTGGCGTTTTCGATCCCGCACCCTTCACCGTAGGGGACAACCCTTATCCTCAAAATGTGATGCGTCCAATCCCCGCGGAATCCGAATCGCGACGAACCGCAGCTGATGGCTGGGATCTCTCGCTGGTCAAGGCTTGTTGAGCACAATCTCTTCGATGTCTTCAATGTGCCGGCGCATGGCAGACATCGCGGCTTCTGCATCGCTACGTTTGATGGCGCTTAGAATCCTCCGGTGCCCCGCCAGCGACTTCTCCGGCCGGCCTGACACCTGCAAAGAGCGTTCACGGGTATCCCGCAGCAGGTCCATGAGTAGGTCGATCACTTTCAGCACGACGCTGTTGCCGGAAGCCAGAGCAATACTGTAGTGAAACTCCGCATCCTCGGCTATTGCCGCTTCTCCGAGAGACAACTTCTCTTCCTGCTTTCGCAAAATCCCTTCCATCTCCAAGACTTCTTCGGAAGAAGCGTGCGTGGCCGCCCGTGCTGCCAATGGCGGTTCGAGCATCTTGCGAAAATCCAGCAGCTCGCTCACCATTTCCCGCCGGCGCTTTAGAGCACTGGAAAAAGAATTGACCGGCAACTCCGCGGATCGCAGACGAACGATTGTTCCCGCGCCCTGACGAGGTTCCACCAAGCCCATCATTTCCAGGCCGCGGATGGCGTCCCGAATCGAGCTGCGGCTCACTTGAAGCATCTCCGCTAGTTCCCGTTCCGAGGGCAGTCGATCACCGGGTTTCAGTTTTTCCAGAATCAGACGCTCAAGTTGCCTGGCGACTTCTTCGTAGACCTTGGGTCTGCGGATTACATCGAAATCAGACTTAACTGGCGCTGGCATAGCAAATGGTCTGGTAAGCGGACCAACTGAGCAGCAGTATATTCCCGAGTGGTGGCGCCGACAACTATTTTTGTATGACTTGCCATACCGCACGAGAAATGTTCATGAATCCTCAATGAGGGGGCCGGCGTTCCCATCGAACCCAAGACCGCTCCCTCAATCACGAGAACAGAGACGACATTAAGAATCTCTAAAGTAAAGAGAACTAAAGAGAACATAGAGATAATGTCTCAAAAACACTCCGAAATCGGTGGCAGGAAAGAGCGCTCGGTTTGGCTGAGTGGCTGATAGGCAGTCACGCCGCAGGTGGCAGCTGTGTGGAACAGTCGTAAGGGGAGGAGCGCTGCGTCCAAACTGCGCCCTGTCACGAAACGTCAATGAACACTTTAACTTAGCCCAGTTAGCAGCGGGCTCTACAGGCAGTTAGGACAAGGAAGCTCCAATATCCGGAAACACGCTCCGGGTCACCCCGCAAGCAGATAAGAACAGCCTAATTAACATAATTAAGATAAATGGATACCCCTGTTAGACAGCAAGGGCCGAGAGCGACGCGACCATGTCCGCGTCGCCACCCGGGATGAGGTCGATTCCGAAGGCAGGCACTTCGTCGAACGGTGGGAAAAAGGGGAGATGCCTCAAGTCTCCACCGTCCTCGATACAGCGAGGGCATCCGCTTTCACCGCTCTCTTCGCACCTGCAGAACTTATCGGGCGATTCTGAGCAGCTTCGAAGCTCTCGGCAAAGAGATATATCGCACAAAATCGAAAGGGCGGACGTTCTCGACTTCGCCACCATCCATCGCATGAAGCAATCTCCAAGACAAGGCTTTTCCACAAACGGGAGTTGCTCGAGACATACTGAAATTCCGTTTTTGCCCTGGGCGATCGCGCCGACTACTTCGAACGCCTGAGTAAATCTCAACCTCGAGGTGCCGGAGGCCTCCATTTTGGTTACCTCGGTACACATGTCAAGCCGGTCAGAAAGATGCTGTATCCCTCGTCGGGCTCCAGGTGATCAGTGATAATGGTTCACTGTTGTGAGTACAGAAATGTATCAAGGTCCCTTTCTTTAGCCGAATCGTGTACCATTTGTCATTTCTAAAAACGAGGCCAGCATGCGTCGATGGTCGGTCGTTGGACGGCTTGGGCTCTGCACCATGTTGGCGTGTGTGTGCGCTCTCGCGCAAGAGCCGTACGAAGATCGCGCAGCCCGGCTCCAGCCGCAAGACATTCCCTCACTGATCACGAAAGCCCAGGCCGGTGATTTGCCGTCGCAAGTGCTGCTGTGGTTGGCGTACTCCGGCGGTTACAGTGTGCCCAAGGACGCCCACAAGGGGCTCCCGTATCTGCGCATGGCGGCCGAGCAAGGCAGTATCGAGAGCGAGTGGGTGTTGAGCACGATGTACGAATTCGGCCAGGCTGGACTCGCGGTCGATCACGCGGAATCTTTCAAGTGGGCGCTCAAAGCTGCACAGCGCGGACACATGATCGCGCAGCACAACGTCGCGACTGCCTACTTTCACGGTACGGGAGTAGAACAGAATCTGGAACAGGCCCTTTACTGGTATCGCCGTGCCGCGGAACAAGGCTTTGCCCACTCCGAATGGAAGCTGGGCGAGATTTATTTCAAGGGACTAGGCGTCGCTGCCAATCGCGACGAGGCGCTAAAGTGGCTGACCAGGTCTCTGGCTCAGGGACATGTGCCCACTATGCTCACGCTGGCCGAGATGTACACCAATGCGAACGGCATTCCGCTGCAGCCGCAACTGGTATTCGATTTGCAACGCGCCGCCGCGCAAGGTGGCAGTCACGATGCTGAGTTCGAGGTCGGACGCTTTTATCGTGAAGGCTACCTGAGTGCGCCGGACTACGCCCAGGCAATCGTGTGGTTCAACCGCGCTGCTGCTGCTGGTTATGGTCCGGCGGACCAATATCTCGGCGCGATGTACGAAACTGGGCAAGGTGTCCCCGTCGATCGGGCGCAGGCCCGCAGCCATTACCAACGCGCGGCTGAAGTCGGCGTTTCAGGTGGGATTCAGAAGATGGGCGAAATCTACCGCGATGGCAGCGGAGTGGACGCCGACCCGGTAGCTGCCTACATGTGGTTTGCGATTGGCGCCAGGATGGGCGCGCCCGAGAGCCTAGACTCGCTAGCAGCGATCAAGTCGCGCTGTACCGAGGCGCAGCGTGAAATGGCCGAGGCGCGAGCCAATACCTGGGTCATCGAGCATTCCGCCGCGATGGAGCAAAAGCCGGGGCACTTCGGCTATCAGGCTTGGACTCCGGTGGAGCGCGGCCCGCAGCCTTCGCGCCGTCCTTCGTCTCCGGAGGAGCGCATGTATGCAATTCTGCTCACGCGACATCTGGAGAAGGACCCGCTTTCACTAGACGCCTCCGCCGCACGCGCCTGGCTGAGCACCTGGTGGGATGAAATTCCTGACATCAGTGTGCGCCCGTGCAACCTGGTCGATGCTCCCAATCACGAACTCTACGAATATGAAAAGGAACTGTACGAGCAGATAACCTATTCGGAAGGTGCTTTCATTTTGGAGAATACCGGCAAAGCAACCGATTGGGATGCCGCGTTTCTTGCCGGCGTGAATGGCGCGCTGCGCGCCTACGAATCAATTCTCAAGCAGAAGCCCGCGGCGAAATATGCGTTCCTCGACGATCTCCGCCAGCAGCAGGACAGCGGCCAACTGCCGGGCACGGTAAGCAGGATGGTGAAGGAGCGGTGCAAATGAGGCCGGACATCTTTCGGAAGTGGCTTTTGTCCCTGCTTCATCGCCCCGAGGGCGGCAGGCTCGTAGCGGTCGCCTAAAGATCGCTGCGGCTGGCGCTGCCAGGAGCAGAGTGAAGCCTCGGAAGGCGAGGAGAATGCTCAACCCAACTATGTGTGCCGTCACGATTCACTTTTCGCAGAAAGGGGCGAATTGCGCCCGGCGCGTGCCATCGCAGGGCTGGCTAGGTCGCCACCCGCAGGTATGCGAACAGGGCAGACATCAGGATCACGATCACACCGGCACCAAGGACCACGCGTTCGGCAAATAGACGTCGCATCACGGCCTCCCCGTATACGAAACTATAACGCTCGGAATGGTACTTCGACAGCGGCACGTGCATTTCGCCGAGGGCCTTTTCGATGGCATCCATCATCGGATTCGGACCGCAGATGAAGTACTCGTGGTCTGGATAGGGCGGCGGCAAATGGCGCTTCATGATCTCGGCATTGATGAAGCCCTTCTCTCCCCTCCAGCCAGCCGGCGGATTCGACAGCAACGCCCGCGATCAGCACGTGCATGTCGGCGGGGTTCCCGATGGTGAAAGCCCCGTAGGGACCATCGATGTAGACGCGCCGGCCCACGGGCACTTCATGAATTCTGCTCGTCAGATCGCCCAGGTTCCTGATCGTCATCTCGACACGCCCGTCGGCGACCTCAGCACTGGATGAGAAGGAGAAGGGATGGCCGGTAATCTTGAACGGCCCCCCCAAATCGTCAGCCAGCCAAACTGCCCTGGAGTGAAACGGAAGCTCGGGTGACGCTGCGGCTGCATCACCAGCGTCCAGCTATCACCACGCTCCGGGCGGACCTCGGAAACAACGTATGGGCGGCGCAGTATGAACAGCGGCTTGATGATACGCACGTAAAGCAGCAGGCCGATCTAGAAGATGGACAACCCTATGCACAAAGCCCGCTTCCTCGGGTCGCCAAGGTAAAAGCCCCACCCGACCATATGGATGATCCCCGCGACGATGGCGATCACCGCCAGCACGATGTGCGTGAAATCCCATATCCGTGGGGAATCCTCGACTGGACCCGCCACATCGACATCACGACAAGTGCAATCAGCGCATAGGTCGACAAGGAGGCCCATCGAGCAACCGGCGGAGCCTCGAAGAAATTGAGCAGCCGCAGCGTGCCTGGGTGAAGTATAAAGATGATGATCGGGTGCGCGATGACCAGCGCCAGCGCGACCAGCGAAAGCTGACGGTGGAAGTAATAGATGACGTCCTCGCTCCACGGTTCGGTGACATAACGGAAGCGGGCAGTGAGGCCGAACTGCAGGCCCATCATCGCAAGGCCCGTATAGGCGATCGCCGCCGAGAACTCAGTCCAGAAGTCGCGGGCCGGAGGCGGGTCGCCCATCAACAGCGCCAACACTGGAGTCAGAACCAACAGCAAGTAAACGGTGAGCCAGACGGCTCTGCGCGCGACATATGGAAGCATGGATCGAATTCCCTAGGAGAACTCTTTGCTTCTAGCCCCGTATTTCGGCGCGTCCATTATGGACGATAAATGTCCCGGCGGCGTTCGGATGGCTCGTGGAAGCAAGGAGAGTGTCATGCAGAGATCGGCGTCTCGCTTACTCCTAGCCGCTTTCGCTATTGGTTCTTCTGCCACGCCGCACCAGGTCGCAACACTGGACATCGCCGCCACGGGGAGATGCCGTGCTGCACAAGCAGAATCGTCAACCCCGTCGTCACGCTGCTCGATTGCACAAGTGCGGTAAAGACCATGCCGAGCACGCCCATTAGAGGCGCCTCGGCTAGCAATCCACTCCTGAAATGCCGGATACCAGATTCAAAGCAAAGAGAACGACGCCAAAATAGAAAATTGCCCTTCCCGGAAACTTGTAGCGAATGGCAACAGCGACACCAGTGCACCAGCGATTGTCAAGTAAGGCCTACGTCGGGTATGTAGCGTTAACCCAAGCCTTGACGTGAAGAGAGGGGGCTAGCCGAGGCAATCGCCGCGATGCGCTCGCATTTCTTTCGCTGTCTTCACCATGTTGGTTAATGCTGCCCGGACCTCCGGCCAGCCTCTGGTTTTGAGTCCACAGTCGGGATTGACCCATAGTTGCCCGGAAGGAAGAACCTCCAACGCCTTCTGCAAGAGGTATTTAATTTCTTCATTCGCCGGAACACGAGGAGAGTGGATGTCATACACGCCCGGCCCGATTTCATTCGGACAGCGCACGCGATGAAAAGCGTCCAGCAGTTCCATGCGAGAGCGGGAGCACTCGATGGAGATCACATCGGCATCCATTTTGACGATGTCTTCGATGATGTCGTTGAACTCTGAGTAGCACATGTGGGTGTGAACTTGGGTGCTATCCTTTACGCCCGAGGAGGCCAATCGGAAGGCGTTCATACTCCAGTTCAGATATTCCGGCCAGTGTGAGCGGCGGAGAGGTAGCCCCTCGCGGATCGCGGGTTCGTCAATTTGGATCACCTTGATCCCGGCCGCCTCTAGATCTGCAACCTCGTCGCGGGTGGCCAGTGCAATTTGCTTGCAGGTCTCCGAGCGGGGCTGATCGTCGCGCAACAAACGACCATTGCAAGATAGTGACCGGCCCGGTCAACATTCCTTTCACCGCATGTTTCGTTACCGATTGCGCAAATTTGGACCAACGCACCGTCATTGCACGTGGGCGGAATACGTCGCCATAAATAATGGGAGGCTTCACACACCGCGACCCATAGCTTTGCACCCCATCCGTTTTCGCTGAACACGAAACCTTCGAGCTGCTCGCCGAAGTATTCCACCATGTCGTTGCGTTCGAACTCGCCGTGCACCAGAACATCGAGACCAACTTCTTCCTGGAAGAGAATGCACCGCCTGATTTCTTCTTCGACAAATCTGTCATACGCCTCCTGGTCGATCTTTCCAGACCGGAATGCCGCGCGCATTTTACGTACCTCAGGAGTCTGAGGCAAAGAACCGATTGTGGTGGTTGGTAGTGTGGCTAGCGACAACACCTCTGCTTGAATTTCGCGACGCTGCGGATAAGGGCTTTTGCGGCGGGTCATTGCGTCCGTTACCCGCCGCCATTCGATTTGCGAGTTCGGGTTTGTGGATACGCGACGAGTTCTTTCGCGACGAAACAAGAGCATCGCTGGCCGCAAGCTCTTTGCCGATACCTTCTCGCGCCTCAATCGCTTTCGCCAGAATGAAGACTTCCTGCAGTTTTTGTTTGGCAAAGGCCATCCCGTGACGAATTTCCGGATCGAGCGAGGTTTCGAGATCGAGGTCAACCGGTGAATGTAGAAGTGAACACGATGGCGCGACTTCTATTCGTTCTCACCCGCTGGCTTTGACCGCAGTTTCAATTTTGGCAACCGCGGCAGTCAGATCGGTACGCCATGCATTCCGGCCATTCACGAGGCCAAGAGACAATCTCGGAAGCGGAGATTTTTTCGCCAGCACCGTCTCCAATTGCTTGGGCGGCGCGCGAACAAGATCAAGGTGCAGGCCAGCAGTTCCCAGGCTCAGCGCCAAGTCCAGATTGTCTCCGATGGCGCCGAAGTAAGTGGTCAACATCAGTTTGGGCAACGATGGTTCGCCGCGTAGGGCCGCGAAAGCGTCGGTGTAGAATTTGCGGGCCCCGGCATCGAGATCAAGACCAAGACACGGCTCGTCAAGTTGCACCCAGCTTGCGCCTGCAGCATTGAGAAGCGTCAGCAACTCAACGTAGAGCGGAATAATCGTTCCAGCACATGCCCGCGAGAGACAGAGGCAGCGGTTGGCTTAGCGAGCAGAACAAATGAAACCGGCCCAAAGATCACCGGCCGAGTTTCTATTCCGAGACCCCGGGCCTCGAGAATTCATTGACGGCTTTAGTAGAACGCAGAGCGAAACTCATCCCCGGCTCGAATTCCGGAACTACGTAGTGATAATTGGTATCGAACCATTTCGTCATTTCGAGCGCCGGCGATTGCTGTGCGCCTCGCTCCATGGCAAAGTATGTGGCCAGGCTTATAGGCCCACCGGCGCTTCCAAATCGCTTTGGAATAGCTCCGAGGGTGACTGCCATATCCAGAACATGGTCGTAGAGCGAAAAATCGTTTGAGGGTGGAACGGCAATTCCAGCGTCGATCTGAAGTTTCCAGTGCTCCTTCCGAAGCTGTTGAGCAGTTGTCAGAAATTCGGGTTCGGCCGCCGGGTTGGCCCAGCATTTTTCCACCGCAAACTTCAGTTCGCGCCGTTTTCCCATGCGCGGGAAACCAAGATTCCTGGAGTTGTTTGTGATCATTGGGAGATACCCTCCTTGCCCGTATGGTTCTGGGCGGAAATAGGCGGGACAACAACCGGTCTGCCGGCTTCATCCAGCGCTACAAGCACAAACTGCCTCGTGCGCATAGCTTTCTTTCTCCCGAGAGGAGATTCTCGGCGAAGAGCTCAACCTGCAGCGTCATAGAACTCCGTCCCGTCGCAATAATGCCGGCCGTGAGTTCGATTAAATTCCCATGATGGACAGCATTTTTGAAATCAACGCGCTCCGAACATGCTGTCACCAGGGTGCGACGCGCGCAGCGAGATGCTGCCACAAACGCGGCTTTGTCCAGCAGAGCGCTCTGATGACAAGGCCCAGCGCAGCGGTGGTCTTGCCCTTGCCGTCGCCGGTGTACACCGGTAGCTAGCCGTGCTCCATCGCGTGTTCTCGACCTCGCGCCTAGACGGGATATCCGCTCTCGTAGTATTTCTTATCAAATGTATTCTCCACATGGCAAAGAAGGTGCATTCAACCGGTTGACTCTAACGAGGCATGACTGCAAGAAAAACCTATAATAACCAATGGTGATAGAGCCATGCAGATGCCAAAACGCTTCTGGATCGTAATGGTTCTTTTGGGTGCGTGCGCCCGGCTGGTTCCGCACCCATGGAATTTCACTCCGATGATGACTATTGGGCTGTTCGCTGGCAGCCATGCGCGAAAAGTGAGCACCGGTGTTCTGGCAACGATTTTCGCGCTTGCCTTG
>Ga0306921_10007498_pt1 | contig 11468 bp, 13 predicted proteins | sample sta12Cox44000080_FD_203760 | JGI IMG/M metagenome (GOLD analysis project Ga0306921, IMG submission 203760) | Lab enrichment of tropical soil microbial communities from Luquillo Experimental Forest, Puerto Rico - statoxic.12C.oxic.44.000.080 (v2)... | ecosystem: Environmental > Terrestrial >... | reverse complement strand
GTTGCCGAACTCTACGGTAGCTGCGGCATGTTTCCTACCATATTTCGAGCTGGAGTTTTCGGTAACGGTTAATCAGCTCAAAGCGTCTACGGCATTCGTCTATACACGTCAACTTGGGTGGACTGTCACGGGAAAGGCGGCTGCGGCGCAATGGAGTTGCTGTTGTTGTCGGTTGACGATTGACCGCCGATCACGACCGTTCCTTGCCCACCTGCGGTGTTGCCGGTGCCGCCGATGACGCTGGCCTCTGAGCCGGTGGCGGTGTTTTGCAGGCCGCCGCTGACGCTGCTGTCTGCTAAGCCGCCGGCGATGTTTAGCCGACCGCCGCTGACGCTGCTGGCCTCGTCGCCATTGGCGGTGTTTGATGAACCGCCGCTGACGCTTGCCTGAAAGCCGCTGGCTGTGTTGCCCAGGCCACCGCTGACGCTGGCCTGACCGCCGCTGGCGGTGTTTTGCAGGCCGCCGCTGACGCTGGCCTGACCGCCGCTGGCGATGTTGCGCAGTCCGCCACTGACGCCGGCCTCAAAGCCGCTGGCGGTGTTAAGAAGGCCGCCGCTGACGCTGGCGAAGGAGCCGCTGGCTGTATTGCCAAAACCGCCGGTGACGCTGGCCTCGCTATTACTGATCGTGTTAACCTCTCCAGCGACAAGGCCGCCGAAAGCGGCCCGGGTAAACCTGTTTGCTCTCCCGATCACCAGGTTGTGTGACCCACCCCGGTCGCCGGGACTGAGCGGGAGCGCGGGGATTACAGAGGGGTCTTCATCATAGCCAATGATTAAATTGCCAAGGCCGGTCGGGTTCCCGTGGTCGTTCGTCGCGCCGGAACCGCTGACGATATGAATATTCGCGCCGCTGAAGATAATATGCAGTCCTATTACGCCCACTTCCGGGTTGGGATCGACATTGACAAAAGGACCAAGCAGGAGCGAGTGATTGGATTGAATCGCGGCAACCTGGGCCTGTAGGGCGGAGACGGTTGCTTCCAGGGAGGCGACTCGCGCTTTCAGGTCTGCCAATTCGTGCGGGATACCTTGGGCATGGACTACCGGTAGCCTTAGGAGCGCGGCCGTCGCCAATACTGCTAAGGTAATCTTCGGCTTATTGTTGCTCATGATTGTGTGCTTTCTGGTGGATGGGATTTTGAATGGTTCGTTCTGTTGCTCCCTCCCTGGAAAGGTGATTGCGCGACATATGATTAGTGATGACAACTGGCCGCGACGCTACGGAGGCGAGATCCATCAAACGAATTTCCGATAAATCGGTGGAGGTTTTCACCTTGACTCTTAACCGCTATAATTAGCACTCGGATTTTAAGAGAGGTGGCTTAGAGCAAAAGGGAAAGCGGCTATATTATCCGTATTTTCTATAACAGCCCTCAAATAGGTTCGGGCGACCTTCTGGTGGACCCATATTCGCACGAAGGGCATTCCCGCTTGTGCTCTGCCGACGGAGGGGGTCGAACCCACACACTGTTGCCAGTACTGGATTTTGAGTCCAGCGCGTCTGCCAGTTCCGCCACGTCGGCTCTATCGAAGGAGAAAACAACTAGCGCGTCCCGAAAAAAACGCAAGCTACCTGTTTAATTCCCTTGAGATGCGCAGCGAGATTTCCTGCGCCGCCCAGGAAGCATGTTCGGCAATCAGTGAATCCTGGTCATCTGCTAACCGGCGCAAAACCGGCAAATCCTCCTCCGTCCCTACATTGCCGAGCGCGACACAGATGTTCCGAACAAAACGGGCGCGTTTTATTCGCTTGACTGGAGAGTCCTGAAACAACGTGCGGAATTCGACTTCGGTCAGTAATGCCAGCTCACGCAGCGCGAGTTTTCGGACCCGGTCTGGCAAGTGGAATCTGGTCTCGTTGCTTTCCACAGCAAACCGATTCCACGGACAAACTTCCAGGCAATCGTCGCAACCATAGATGCGATCGCCGATCGCTCTTCGGAACTCGGGTGGAATTGGCCCTTTGTTCTCGATCGTCAAATAAGAAATGCAGCGTCTGGCATCCAATTTATGGGGTTGGGTGATCGCTCGCGTCGGGCAGACGTCAATGCAACGGGTACACCTGCCGCATCGATTTTTTGCCGGACCATCCGGCTCAATTTCTAAAGTGGTCAAAATGACGCCAAGGAAAAACCAGGTCCCGAGACGTTCGTTGAGGCACATGGTGCTCTTACCCTGCCAGCCGAGGCCGCTTGCCACTGCAAAGTCACGTTCCAGGATCGGACCGGTATCCACATAGCACTTTTGTTTCCCTCCCAGATCGCGTAAGAAAGCATCGATTGGTCTCATTGCAGCCAGCATCAATTCATGGTAATCCGAACCCCACGCATATCGTGCGATCCTGCCGTGATACACGCGGGGAGAGGGTCCTTGATAGTAGTTCTTGGCCAGGAGGAGAAGAGTCTTCGCATCAGGGAGCACACGAGAGGGATCCGAACGCCTAACCGGGTCCCGTGCGAGCCAGGTCATATCGCCATGCGAGCCAGATTGCAACCAGGAATGGTATTCCGCGGAGTGCGGGGCGGGGCCCGCGCGCGCGAATTGGCACATGTCGAATCCGCACTGCTTGGCAAAACCTCTAATCCTGGTCTTCATGACGTTTGGCCGCCCAGGAATGAAGCGCCAGAAGAATTCGCGTTGCAACTTCCTGATGCGTAAGAATTGACGTTTCTACAATAATGTCGGCGGCTTCGCGATAAAGCGGATACCGAACTTTCATCAAGTCATGAATCGTCGAACGGGGATCTGCTGTCTGGAGCAGCGGCCGATTGCGGTTTCGTGATACTCGTTGCCAGATCACATCTTCGTCCGCCGTCAGCCATATGACCGGTCCGATAGAACGCAATATCGATCGGTTTCGAGCCTGCAGGACGATTCCTCCACCGGTGGCAATCACGAAGTGTCGAGCGTCACGGAGCCTGAGCAAAACCTGGTGCTCCGCGTCTCGGAACGCCGGCTCGCCATGAATCGCAAAAATCTCACCGATCGATTTTCCGTACCTTTGACGAATCACCGAATCGGTATCGAGAAAACGAAACTGGCAACGGCGAGCGATCTCCCTGCCGACGGATGATTTTCCGCTCCCCATGAATCCAATAAGGACCAGGTTACGGACAGACCCAGGGAGATGCATAGCCGTTACAGCTTCGTTGTTACAAGCTGGAACGGGCAATGATTAAATTTGGTACTTAAACCCTGACAACGTTTCGCGCCTTCGCTCCTTTTTCGTCCTGATACAATTCGTATTCAACTGTCTCGCCTTCGTTCAGGGTCTTAAATCCGTCCGCTTGAATGACGGAAAAGTGAACGAAGATGTCCGAAGAAACTTCTGGGTCAACAATGAACCCAAAGCCTTTTTTCTCGTTAAACCACTTGACTGTGCCTTTAGCCATACACTAACTGACCGAGCTGGCGCGCTAGAGTACGAAACCCATCTCCGACAGTTGAGCTTCGACCCAAAGCGAACGCCTTCCTCGAAAAGGTTAGTAGCATAACGAGGTCACACGAAAAACGTCAAGAAGATAGCAAGACATTTGTTTCCAATAGGATACGCTTGCGTTCACTATTATATGCGAGACGGTGCACTAGATAGAATGCGGATAGCAATTGTCATGGGAAGTAGTACCGACTGGGCAACGATGCGGCATGCCGCAGATCTGTTGCGGGAATTCAAAATCGAACATGAGTGCAGGATAGTTTCCGCGCATAGAACACCCGATTTGCTCGCCGATTTCGCAAAACAGGCAGAAGGACAGGGATTCCGCGTACTGATCGCCGGTGCCGGCGGCGCAGCGCATCTGCCGGGAATGCTCGCTGCCCACACGCACCTTCCGGTCCTGGGCGTTCCGGTGGAGAGTAAGATTTTGAGAGGAGTCGACTCCTTGCTTTCAATTGTTCAGATGCCTGCCGGGGTCCCCGTGGCGACGTTTGCAATTGGTGAGCCGGGAGCCAGGAATGCTGCTCTTTCGGCAGTCAGTATTCTGGCCCTTCAAGACGCCAACCTGCGGGAAAAACTCATCCGGTTTCGTAAGAATCAAACCGAACGGGTCCTGAAAATGAAATTGGAGTAAGGTCCAGAAAATGGAATGCAAACGGCAATTCTTGACGCTCGCACAGATTTGTCCGGATCGGTTAGCGCCGCGGTTGAAATCCTGCGGTTGAATGGGCTCGTCGCCTTACCAAGCGAAACTGTCTATGGGCTAGCGGGCAATGCCTTGGAGTCGGAGGCGGCAGCCAAAATATTTCAGGCCAAAGAGAGGCCCTTTTTCGACCCACTTATTGTCCACGTAGCCGGCCCTGAATGGCTTACCAAGCTGGCTCGACCCGATTCGGCTGAGTCGCCGCTCGTCGCAGAGATGATCGAACGCTTTTGGCCCGGTCCTCTTACGATTTTGTTTCCCAAAACAGATCTGGTGCCGGACATTGTTACTGCAGGATCGCGGAGTGTAGCGATTCGGATGCCAAGTCATCCGGTATTTGTCGAGGTGTTGAGGAGGCTGGGAAAACCTTTGGCCGCGCCGAGCGCGAATCGGTTCGGAAGGGTAAGCCCAACTCGAGCCGAGCATGTGTTTAAAGAGCTCGGAGGTAGAATTCCACTCATACTCGACGCTGGTCCAACTACCGTTGGACTGGAATCAACCATTGTTCGCGCAACCGAACATCGAATCGAAATTCTGCGCCCAGGTCCGATCACTGAGGAAGCTTTGGGCGATGTAGCGCCGACCGACGAATTGCACGGCTCCGAACAGATCGCCGCTCCAGGTCAAGCAGCAAGTCATTACGCACCTGAGAAACGAGTCTGCCTCCTTGATATCGAGGACACGGCCGATCACTCGAAGGATTCGGCTCTTATTTGCTGGGGGCCGATTCATCATACGGAAAGATTTTTCGAAGTGCGATCCCTCAGCGAGAAGTACAATCTTCTGGAAGCTGCTCAGCGCCTGTTTCAGCTCTTTAGAGAGATTGAGCAGATGGAAGGCGTGAAACAGATCTTCGTTGAGCCTGTCCCTGAGAGGGGCTTGGGAAGGGCGATTATGAACCGGATTGGGCGAGCGGCGGGTTAATTAACCCAAAGACCGAGAGGGGAGGCGGGAGGCGCGAATTTTCGGGAAGCGGGATGGACCTCGGAAAGAGGACGATATCAGTCTCCGTAAATCAGGTAATATATTGCACAAATAATTGATGATAAGAATGTTACATGTATGATCCCTTTATGATAAGCGTGATTTCCCCTTTGGGCGGATGAGCTCTGTAATGTGCCAAGACGGTCGCGGCTTCCCCTCGTTGATATTCTTCAAATTGCTTGGTCAGCTCCCGGGCGACACAGACTGAACGAGCCGGTTCAATGCTGCTGATCACCTCCAGCGAACGAATAATCCGATGCGGTGATTCAAAATAAATCGATGTGAACTCACGAGCCAAAGCTGCGTGCAACTCTCTTTGTCGCTGTCCACCTTTGATCGGAAGAAATCCCCCGAAGTAAAAGCGATCTGTCGGCAAGCCAGAGCCGGCAAGCGCTGTCAATACGGCAGATGGGCCCGGAATGACTTCGATTCGAATGCCATTTTCAACCGAAGCTCGCACAAGACGATAACCCGGATCGGAAATGGATGGCATCCCCGCGTCTGTGAGAAGCGCGACGCTGTCTCCGGCACGCAGTTTCTCGATCAATTCGCTAGTGCGTCTTGCTTCATTGTGTTCATGAAAACTGATCAGCGGCTTGCCGATTTCGTAATGTTTCAGGAGTATTGAAGAGCGTCTGGTGTCTTCCGCAGCAACGATCGTGACACTCTTGAGCACCTCAAGGGCGCGGAACGTGATGTCTCCCAGATTGCCAATCGGAGATCCTACTAGAAAGAGTGTACGGTCTCGCATATGAAAGACAGCCAACTGACCCCGCCACCGCGGGAGCGAAACGAAAAGAGAATTCAGGACACGGTGCACTACCTCCGGTCGACTTCACCACCCCTCAGAAAGATAGCTTGTGAATTGGATAGCGGCGTCTTCTACTGCCAGAGGAACCGCCCGGCGTTCCTGTGAAGCCGTATCGTTTCCGACAAAAAAGCTGCTGACACCTTCAAAACTTTTTTGCCCAATGACCTCACTGGTGCCGACCTTTTCAACGCGAAAATTGATTGTGACACGGAGATTGAACTCTGAAGAGGCGAGCACATTGCCCTGGAGCGTCCGCGACCGCGTGCGGTGGACCGCCGCGATGGTTCCGAGGACCACGGCCTCAGCCTGATCAACGCCTGTGACCTGATAAGTCCCGTCCTGCTGGATTTGCTTGATGACGGCAGTTGTTGCCAACGCTTCGACATCTGGAGAGATCGTATCATTCTTGAAAATCGGCACCGCGACGCGGCGCATTCCCTTCATGTAAGTCGGCGGGGTTGGCCCTAACGTGTATCCCAAACACCCGGCGAAGAATCCAGTGAAAATCAGAAGCAGTAGTCTGCCCATCAAACCGCCGGTTACTGAGAAGGAAGGGTAGGTTCGACCGGAGTTACGTCACCCGGTGCGGTGCGCATCGGCTTTTGCTCGGGCGGCGACTGATCTGGTGCAGGCGCGGAAGCGGGAACGGTGGGTTCAGCTTTCGGCTGGGGAGCTGGTGTGGGGGTCGGAGCCGGCGGAGGCGGCGGTCCGACGAAATCCGGGCGAGCGGCCGTATCCGTCTGTGCTTGAAGCTTAGGCCCAGTTCCGGCGACCTGTTGGTTTGTTCCGCCTATCTTCAGAGCGTTTTCGCCGACCTTCGAACGGATCTCATCCATGCGTTGCTTGGCGCGCTGGGCCTCGGGAGAATCGGGTTGCTGCTGGACTACCTCGTTGTAGTAGACGTAAGCCGCTTTGTAGTTCCTCTGTTTGTCGTAAAATTTCGCGATGTTATACGAATTTTCAGTCTTGCGTCCTTGAAGTGTCTTCAGGTTGTCCTGGGCCTGCGGAACTTTTTCGCTGTTGGGATAGCGCAAAAGAAAGTCTTCGAAAGCTTCCTGAGCGCGAATAGCGGCTGTTTGATCGTAACCGGTTGTTCGACTCGCCTGGAAGTAGACGTAGCCAATTTGGTACATCGCGTTGGGAGCGATATCGCTGCTTGGGTAGCGATCGACTACCTGTTGATAGGCCGTAACCGTTGCGGCAATAGCCCCGGTTTTTTCGAGCGCCTGACCGATGCCGTACTGTGCCAAAGGCGCAATTTTGCCGTAGGGGGCATTGGTTACGATTTTGTGAAACATTTCCTGTGCCTTCCCCATCGAGGGCACGGTGGGCACGCCATAAACATCGACTCGCTTACCGTCCAGATAAGCTTTGCCTATGTTGTATTCGGCTTGAAGCGCCGCCTCGAAATCGGGACTTCTTGGATATTTCTCAACCAATCCCTGATATTCATAAAAGGCGCGTTGAAGCTTCCCTTCTTTTTCCAGCATCTGCCCGGACCTGAATTGCGCGGTAGGTGCGATGTCTGATCGCGGAAATCGGCGCACCACAAGCCGATAGGATGCGCCGGCGCGCTTGTAATCGCCCTGCGCCTCGTAGTGCTCCCCCAATTTGTATTGCTCTTCGGCGTTTCGCTTTATTTCGATATCGGTTAGATCACCGGAGCTGAATCCTTCTCCCTCCCTATAGATAATTGGAGCGGGAGCCCTTTGCGGCAGGACAATCAGCGTCAGTATCGTCAGCGGGAGGACAAACCGCAGCGTTCTCTTCATAAGCCGCCGAGGATAATTCCGGGGGATAGCCACGTCAAGGAGCAGACTAAATAGTTACTATCCCAAAGATGGGCGGGTGTCGATGAAAACTCCGAAAAGAACAAAATCGGAATTTCCGCGCCGGGACGGCCGGCGGCCGATTTTGATCGCAACGAAAGATATGCTTATTTCGGGGACAGGACACTGGGGTCAAGGGCTGGGATCACGTGGCGTCACCAGGAAGAGTAACAAGCCTTGACTGACTTTTCGTTCGACGATATGGCCGGTGCGCGTCAAGGCGAGTGAGATTTCTATATTGGTCGATTTCGCGTAGTAAGCCTTCACTCGATAGACCGCGCGGCCGTAGAGCGCGTCGAGCCTGATGCTCTTGATAAGACCGCCCTTGGTTTCAGAGCGTATTTTTTGCCTTACCGCATGGGGAAGATCGTCGTTTACAAGGGCCTCATCAATATCCAGGAGTTGGCCACGCGCACCTAATTTGATGCTGCCCAAATGAACATTGCGGAAGTAAGTGCAGGCGTAGATTCGCTTATAATGCGTGTCGGGCGAGACCCGCGCTTCGATGAGTTGGGCGCCCGGGGCATAGTTCTGTACTGCCGCCCTGACTTGCATCGGGACGGCGGAGATCGGAATTTTATCGCCAGCCTGAGCAGAAGCCCACGCGAAGACAGGCAGTACAGCCAGAACAATCTTTTTGGCCATCACACTCATCTATGGGGTCGAGTCAAAAAGTCGAGCAACGTTTCAAGACGGTTGATCTTTCACTTTATGGCATACTAAAGCAAGTTGGATTGCGGCTGCCGGGCAATAGTAAAAAACAATTCTCATGCGGCAAAACATCCGTGTGAGCCGAATTGCCTCCTTGCCGGCTGCGGCTAAGGTATTCGACCGTCGGTATGAATGTTTCTGACCGCTTCCTCATGTGTCCTCCGGAGTTTTATCAGGTCGACTATGTCATCAATCCGTGGATGGAAGGCAACGTAGCCCGCGCCAGCGCTGCGCTTGCGGCTGAACAGTGGCGCAGGCTTCATGAGATCCTTTCTCACGAGGCGATGATTGAGCTGGTAAGGCCTCATCCCGGATCACCTGACATGGTCTTCACAGCGAATGCCGGCCTCGTCCTGGGTCAGGATGTTGTTTTGAGCCGCTTTTTCCATCGGGAGCGCCGACCCGAGGAACCATACTTTCGGAGTTGGTTTCAACAGCATGGATTCCGGGTTCATGAACTGCCTAAGGATCTTCCATTCGAAGGGGCCGGCGACGCTCTTTTTGACCGCGATCGGCCCGTTCTCTGGGCGGGCTATGGTGTTCGCACGGAGCTTGATGCGCATGTGATACTGGCTTCCCTCTTGGACGTGGAGGTCGTAAGCCTGCAACTGATCGATAAGCGCTTTTATCATCTCGACACTTGTTTATGCCCCTTGGAGACAGGTTATGTCCTCTACTATCCTTCCGCGTTCGATGCGCGTTCGAACAACCAGATTGAGCGCCGCATACCTGCGGAGAAACGACTGATTCTCGAAGAAGCCGACGCCATAAGTTTTGCCGCAAATGGCGTCAACATCGGCAATATTCTAGTTTTGCATCGAGCTGGGGAAGCTCTGAAGGCACGCCTGGCCGCCGCCGGCTTTCGCGTCATTGAATCACCACTGACCGAATTTCTCAAATCCGGCGGATCCGCAAGGTGTTTGACGCTTCGCCTTAGCGAGTCGCCCTCTGTCGGAAGCCGGACTCAAACCGAGATCGTCAGCCGTGTTCTGAGCCTGGAGGGGCATCTCCTTGACTCGGGTCTCCTCGACCGGGCTCTTGAGTTGACGATCCAGGGCGGAGGAAGCTTTCAAATATTGAACTTTCAACTTGGCAAGCAGCGACAGAGCACGTCAAGCGCGGAGTTTCGCATCTCCGCTCCAGATGTCAATGTGCTTGAGGCCTTGCTCGGGCAACTTATCGAACTCGGCGCGGCCCCTGCGGGTCCCCAGCAAATCGAGGCCGCGCGTCTGGAGCGCGTTAGTACGGAAGGAGTGGCGCCGGAGGATTTCTATGTAACAACGATCTATCCAACGGAGGTACGAGTAGGGGGGCAATGGCTGCGGGTGACGGGGCAGCGCATGGATGGTTGCATCGTGATCGATAACCGGGAAGGTACTCATCCGATCGCTGGAGTACGTCTTTTACGCGACCTTAAGGTCGGCGAGCAAGTTGTCGTCGGCGTTGAGGGAATCCAGACTGTGCGCAAGAGCGAGTCGCGCGATGACCGCGGAATTGGCGGCGCGCCAACGGCCGAGTTTGCTTTTATGGGGGCGGGCGTCAGCAGCGAGCGCAAAATCGAGTTGGTTGTTAATCAGATTGCCTGGGAATTGGAACGCATACGACAAAGGCGAGGGAAGGTAGCGGTGGTTGCCGGACCTGTGGTGGTGCATACGGGAGCTGGTGAACATCTGGCAGCGCTGATTCGTGCCGGATATGTTCAGGTCTTATTAGGGGGCAACGGCGTTGCGGTTCACGACATCGAGCAATCTCTTTTGGGCACGTCGCTCGGCGTAGATATGAGCCGAGGGTCACCCGTTCAGGGAGGCCACCGCCATCACCTGCGCGCAATTAACACCATACGACGCTGCGGAAGCATAGCCGCCGCGGTGCAACAAGGCGTTCTCAAAAGTGGTGTGTTTTACGAGTGCGTGCGGGCAGGTGTTCCTTTCGCGTTGGCTGCGTCTATTCGCGATGACGGACCGTTACCAGATACGCTGACTGACATGCTTGAAGCGCAGCGGGCTTATGCGCGCCTCCTGGAAGGCGCTGAAATGATTTTGATGCTGAGCTCAATGCTTCATAGTATCGGCGTGGGAAACATGACCCCTGCCGGCGTCAAACTGGTTTGTGTGGACATCAACCCGGCAGTTGTTACGAAACTCGCTGACCGTGGCTCAATCGAAAGCGTGGGAATTGTCACAGACGTGGGCCTGTTTCTCAGCCTCCTGGTCCAACAGGTGCGTGCGCAGGCTGCATCTAAGACGGCGGCGTGATCCGCTGGAGGTGATGCGAATCACCTGGCCCCTTTGAGCAAAGGGATCGTTGTTCCCACCGACGCTTTTACAGGTAGTTCCGCCAGAACCCATCCGGTATGCTCCGTTTCGTCTTCGGAATCCAGAATCCTGCCTAACTTATCGAGATTAAAATCGGATATCTGGTGATTGCCTTCCCAACGCAGGTTGATTCTTGTCGTGCGTTCGTCCGGGTTATCACGAATACTGACAACCCCTGCTTCATTTTCGGTTTTCACGCTCACTCCTTTCTTAATGTTTCAGATCCGATAATTCCTATTCGCGGTTCACGTGCGAGATGGAGTTGCACCAATTCAAACAAATGGAGCAAAAGGGCGACGACTGCAAACCCTTAAGCGATGATTGACATTCTTTGGGAGAGCCGATTCTCCGGCCTAAGACCGGTAGTGATCTGGTCTGGCTTTCGGCAGTCAGCCGCTACCTGTTGGACGCAGGTTTGGCGAAACAGACATTCATCGATCAGTGGGTGCATTCCATGGGATCTGATACATCTACGGCCATTTCAAATCTCCTGTTATTAACCGGTAACTACATGCGTCCCGGGGCTGGTTCTTATCCTTTGCGTGGACATAACAATGTGCAAGGCGTCTCAGACATGGGCGCTGTACCCGACCGCGTTTCCGGCTATCAATCAATTGCCGATCCCGAGGTTCATACTCGCAACCACGAAATGGTCGATGCAATCCTGGATGGCAAAC
>Ga0306921_10007492_pt1 | contig 11473 bp, 7 predicted proteins | sample sta12Cox44000080_FD_203760 | JGI IMG/M metagenome (GOLD analysis project Ga0306921, IMG submission 203760) | Lab enrichment of tropical soil microbial communities from Luquillo Experimental Forest, Puerto Rico - statoxic.12C.oxic.44.000.080 (v2)... | ecosystem: Environmental > Terrestrial > Soil... | reverse complement strand
GCGACGGGAGTGGTGGTCGCGGTCAACGGACACATCACATGGGCCGACGTCTTCGCCAGCACCGACTTGCTCGAACGCTACTGGCAGAAGCTGATCCGCTCCTACGCAGCCGAGTCGCTGACCAGCGTGCGCACCAGCCGCGACGCCGATCAAAAATCGGCGCAAATGTTCATTGACCGTTTGCAGGGAACCCGTGAAGTCAGCGAAACCGAGCCTGGAATCTTCCGCCGCACCGAGATCACAGGAGATGGCTATAAGGTATTTACCCTCAGCTCACTCCTGCCGAAACAGGAGTACACCGTCCACCTGGCCAAGATGACCGACAAGGACAACCTGCCGATCACGGTCCACCCGCTGGAGCGGATGCCGTAACTCGACGTGGCATTCGGAACAAGATTGGAGAAGCGGCTACGACTCTTGCTTCGAACGCAGCAGTTTCGCGGTTTTTTTCAAGTCCTTGACGAACGCCGCCATTTGAGCCTGCCGCGCAGCGTCATCCTGTGCCCGAAGAATCGACGACGGATGTACAGTAGCGGTCGCGTAGGGTGCGAGTTCGGAACTGACGAATTGTCCTCGTTGGGTACTTACGCGAAGCCTCTTGCCAAGAAGTGCTTGTGCCGCTGTTGCTCCGAGGCACACCAGCACTTGCGGCCGCACGATCCGAATTTCGGCTTCAATCCACGGCCGGCACGCTTGAATTTCGAGCCCTCTCGGCTTCTTGTGAATGCGCCGCTTACCGCCTTCTGCCGCTGCCCACTTGAAGTGCTTCACGACGTTGGTGACATAGACTTTGCTGCGACCAATACCTGCTTCCTCTAACGCACGGTCCAGAAGTCTTCCTGCCGGCCCTACAAACGGACGCCCGGCGCCCTCCTCCTGATCACCTGGCTGCTCTCCAACGAACATGATCTTGGCCGGAGACGGCCCTTCGCCGAACACAGTTTGCGTGGCGTTCTTCCAGAGGTCGCAGGCACGACAGCCTGCAGCATTTTGTAAGACGTTGATTTTAAAAGACTGCAAAGATAGAAATTTGCGTGACGCAACCAGGGTCTTGCATAGTAGATGCAAGGTGTTGCGCATCAAATCGCACGTTCCACCGAGCCCGATCACGCGTCCCAAGAACTAATGAAGGACACACTCACACCCGAAGTTATGGCCCGCTCTTCCGAGCCGCAACGGTTCCGCAGTATCAGCCTTAAAGTGCATGATGTCAGCCAGCTGTTCAACTCGATGGACCCGTCTCCTTTCCTCGAGAAGGACCTCGACGACGATGCGGAGGACTTCATCGTTAGCTGGGCGCGCGAGTTTCCTCTCGACGAACCCCTGAAGCTGCGTATCCATCTGGAGCACTGGCCGAGTGAAAATCCCGAAAGCATGATCGAGCAGGCCGTCCATAACCATTTCGCTCATCGTGCGGAGTTAACCAACCTGGAGTTCAGAGCGCTGATGAAGCAAGGTCGTTTCAGCCTGCTAATCGGTCTTTCATCGCTCGCCTTTTGTCTTGCTCTCAGCAAGGCGTTACTGGGAGCGGAGAGTGGAACATGGCCGAGCATCTTGCGTGAGGGACTCACCATCGCGGGCTGGGTGGCGATGTGGCGGCCCATGGAGATCTATCTCTACGATTGGTGGCCGGTGCGTCGCCGCAGCCGCATCTACACCAAATTGAGTCAGGTGCCGATTGAGCTTCTGCACAACAACGGTTAAGGCCAGGAAGTTGGCTGTATTTGCGACGAACATCACTACAAGAGAGCAACCTGACGGGCTCGATATCACTCCAACTTTCGAAGGAGTAAAGCATGCCTAATAAGAAGAGTTCCGGCCGCAAGTACGGAAGGGCAGCGGGCAAATCGGTCGAGAGCGCGATGCGGCGATTCGACAAGGGAACATTGAAATCCGGCAAAGGCGGCAAGGGCGGGACGGTCAAGAGCCGCAAACAAGCGATCGCCATAGGGCTCTCGGAGGCGCTCAAGGAAGGTGCTAAGGTGCCCAAGAAGAAAAGCAGCACCTAAAAGGGCAACCTACTGGAACCGGTATCCCGGTTGAAGTTCGCAACGGTATCCGGTCACCTGATCGTTGATTTTTGCTTGTGAGCACTGGGCCCACCCGAGCGAGAGATTTGGACCCATCGGGAAAACGATGGCTTGTCCATTGAGGTCGGCTTCAATACTCAACCCCTCGGCGGAGTTCGGCAGAGTGAAGCTCAACGACGGTCCAAAGATCGCAGGATACGACTCGCGGACGACATCATTCTCGGAGGGATGAACAACTTCCGCCTCCACCAGAAACGTGGTGGTGTCGGACCAATTGATCGTAGAAACGCTGAGGTGCCTTCCGTCAGCCGACAATGTCTGGTGATCAACCCGGGTAAAAGGGCACGGTCCCGCGATACAGGAGACACGAACATTGCGGAATTGGTTGCCTTCTCCGGCATCCAGCGCGACAGTCGCAGATGCGGCTTTCCATTTCTTGTCGGGTGAACACAGGCTGTTTGGTTCGCAGGGTGCATTTCCCGTATTTGCTACCTCGAAGGTCTGCACTTCGCTGCCGACGTTCGCAGTATTGGAAGACCTGAATATATAGCGCACACGAACGTTGGAGATGACCTGTTGTGGAGTCCGCGGCGCGGGAAGATCCGCAGGCGTACCCTTAGGGATCATGCGTGCGACGTAGAGTTTGTAGCCCGTGCTGTCGCTGAGTTGCAGTGGCTGGTAACCCGGGTGCTCAAACCGAAATACAACCGGTTGTCGGCCTCCGAATCGGCTGGGAAAGGTGAATTCGAACAGCCCGGCTTGGTCCGATTTCGTTCGCTCGGTCAGCCCCGTCGTAACTGCCGTGATTTCCACGTCGGCAAGGGGTACCTGCTTGCTCGGATCGGTATCTTGCCGGATGACAGCGCCTCGAAAGACAACCTGCCGGCTTCTCCGAATGCTAGACACTACCAACCCTCCGGCAATTACCAAAGCGGAAACGACGGCCACCCAGATCGCGAGTTTGCTGTCCCGTGTCATCGGAGAACATTCATGTCGCTCAAAGCAGCGCACTTCCTCCTGTGAATTCGATGCAGGCTGCGAGCATAACGTCCCATATGGGCCGCAACTTACTTTCAGAAAAGTACATCTAACGGAAGGCTGTGAGGGAGATAGAGGCACGATCGAATTGCCTGTCGCGCAGGCGTTTTTTGCGGCTGATGGCCGGTGCAAGTGCAGCGATTCCGGCGATGGGCGGCATTACTGCCGGATCATACGCGGCGGGTCAGGTTGCCTCGGGAAACGTTCCTGCCGCTTCCGCTACGACATTGGCGAGTGAAGACGACCAACTGCTCCAGGAAGTTGAGAAAGCCCACTTTCAGTTCTTCTGGGAGCAGGCGAATCCGCAAACCGGATTGGTGAAGGACCGCGCCAATGTTCGCTCGGGCGACAACGGTATCGTTGCCAGCATTGCAGCAACCGGCTTTGGCCTGACGGCTTTGTGCATTGGGGAAAAGAATGGCTACGTTTCGTCCGCTGATGCCCGCAACCGCGTGGCCGCCGCACTGCGCTTTTTGGGAAAGAAATTGCCGACACATCGTGGCTTTTTCTACCACTTCGCGAATGTAAACACCGGCGAAAGAATCTGGGATTCCGAGGTTTCATCGGTTGATACCGCCATTCTGATTGGCGGCGTTCTTTCCTGCCGCAAGCACTTCGAATCACATTCCGAAATCAGCAATCTGGCGTACGAAATCTTCAGTCGCGTGGATTGGACATGGCTGGCGGAAGACACTGCGCTGTTATCGCATGGCTGGACCCCAGAGAACGGCTTCATCGCTTATCGCTGGGACTACTACAGCGAACTGATGATGATGTATCTGCTTGGATTGGGTTCGTCGACCAATCCTCTCCGGCCAGAGGTGTGGGACGCATGGAAGCGGACCATATTCGAATACGAAGGTCTCCGCTACATTGGGTCGTTCGCCCCATTGTTCGTGCACCAGTTCTCCGAGGCGTGGTTCGATTTTCGCCACAAGCGAGACAAGTATGCCGATTACTTCGAGAATTCGCGGATTGCGACTGAAGCGCATCGCCTGTTTTGCCTGGGGTTGGCGAAACAGTTTCCCGATTACAGCGATGACCTCTGGGGCATTACAGCCTCGGACTCGCAACACGGGTATGTGGTTTGGGGCGGTCCACCTGCCCTGGGGCCGATCGATGGAACGGTGGTACCGTGCGCAACCGGCGGGTCGTTGCCGTTTCTTCCCGAAGCTACCTTGCGGGTCCTCAGAAACATCCGCGCTCATTACCCATCGGCTTGGAGTAAATATGGGTTTGTGGATGCTTTTAACCCGCTGAAAAACTGGTACAACCACGATGTCATTGGTATCGACGTGGGGATCACCCTGCTAATGGCCGAGAATCTCCGTACAGGGTTTGTCTGGGATATCTTCATGAAAAACCCAGAAGCCGTACGCGGAATGCAGCGCGCCGGATTCCACCCGAACACACAAGCACTGAAGTAAGTTTGCGCCGGGGTGGTGCTTGCCGGATTTTTAATCTCCTGTGACTCAAGCAGCGCGAATCCGGCGTGGCCGCACGCTTGTACGGGCGAGCGGTCGCTCCTGGAGTAAGAGCTCGGCGGATTGCACTTGTTGATTCTTGTGGAAACAGTTGCGAACGACATCGCCACAAACACAATTGGCAGTTGCCAGCAAGATCATCCCTTGGTGATGTGCCATCCAGAGAGGCACAATTTCCGCTCGAGAGCGCCGTGCGCCATTGCGCTTCGTAAAGTCGATAGACTCGAAGGGCCCGTGAGAGCCAAACCAACCGGAACGTTCCATCTTGCGCAGGTTTGTCAGGGCTTCATGCGTATCCACGTGGAGGGCGAGCACGGAAGAATATGGAGAAATTACCAGCTCATCGGGATGAGACTGGCGCAATGCGAGTTCCGGTATGCCATAGGCAAAGTATGCGTAACTCCCATCGTCCTGCTGTTCAGATGACGCCGATTCGGAGATACCCCATGGAACGCGCCTGCTATCGGCGTAGGCACGTTGAGCAAAAACGGCTTCATTTGCAGCCCGCTCCAGCAGGGTATCTGGAAAGGTGTGCATCCAGAGACACGGCATCAGGTACTCAAACATCGTCCCGGCCCAGGAGAGTAGGACGACACGTCCGCCATAGGTTTTGGGGGGGCGCTCCATCGCGAACCAACTCTCCTGTGGAATCTCATTCTTGGCGATGGCCACGAATGCTGCCACACGGGCTTCAGAGGCGAGCTGGTCATAGCAAGCTGCCGTCGGTCTCTGGTTATCGGCATCAATGGCGATAGCAAGCAACTTTCGTTCGGAATTGAACAGGATACTGAAGTCTGTATCCGCTGCGAGGCTGGCAGCATTGGCGGCAACGGATCTCAGGTTTCGGATGAGACCCGAGACGTTAGCACGCGCTTCGGGCAACAATCTTTGAAGTTCCTGGCGCAATCGGTTGTTTTCCGAAGCATCCGGTGTCGAATCCGAAAGAAAAGGGAACGAGGCCAATTGAATCTGTAGTGCATCGATAAAGCCCGGGAGATTTTCTAACTCGAGGTTCGGCCACGGTTCAACGCTCAGGTCGGCAAAAGTCTGTGCTAATACGGAGTATTCGGGCAGAAGCCAGGGGAGGTACGACTTCAGCATAGCGTTGATGCTTTCAATCCTTAATGCCAACTGCTCTCGAGCCCAGTGAGACTGCCGCTCCTGGTCAGGCAATTTCGAGCTGCATCGCAATGCTACGCGGATGTTTTCGATTGCCTCGAACCAACTCGACTGGCGTTCTCGGGTAAACTGCTTGAGCTGGCTGCGTTTGAACACCCCCTCCCGGACCAGTTCGTGAACGTAGTCGAACAAGCCGTCCATCAATCGTGAATCCATCAGCGGATGGTGAAGCTGCTCGAGGCAGCCTTGTTCGAGAGTCCATAGGGAAGCGACAAGATTTCCGCTGTCTACTGAAGACACGATCAGCGGGTGGAGCGGCTCGAGTGTTCGACAGTCGTACCAGTTGAAGAAGTGGCCATGGTACCGGGGCAGGCCTGTCACGGTAGTGAGAGTCTTTTGGGTCAAAGCCAAAAACTCCGGCAGCGTCACGTAACCGAGTTGATGCGCAACGAGACGCGAGTTGAGGAGAAAGCCGAGATTGGTTGGCGAGAGCCTCTGGTCAAGGGCGCCAGTGCGGCCGTTTGCGTTGTCCGGAATCAGCCAATTATTTCGAGCATCGCTGAACTCACTGAAAAACCGCCAAGTGCGCAACGCAATACTTCGAAGAAAAACACGATCCTGATCCGAAATCTTGTAAGGAGCGTGCGGGGAACGATCGAGCCAAACCGAAAAGGGTTTACTGCTTGCCCAGAGCAAGAGAATGGGAAGCGCCGCGAAAACAGCCGTTCCACGGAGGAACCAGACTGCAACGCCAATCCCGATTGCGAGTGCCGGCGTCCAATCCAGGTACGCATCCAGAGACGTGCGCCTGGCTCCCTCGAATTCCTCCTGACCGGAAGTGACCCACTCCAGCATGCGGCGGCGTGTTACCAGCCTGCGTACCAGGGCACGAACCATAGCGTCAATTGACAGCAGGGTCTGGTGGGCAAGAAAGATGAGCGTAAGGACAGTTCCCACGTTGGCGGCGAACAAACTGTCGGGCAGGGTACCGACGAAGTCGGGGTCTCGATGCAACACCGCCCTCCCCACATGAAAGACAAACCTGAGTAGATTCGGCAAGAACAGCAGACCGACCGTTGCAAGCGTCCAATATGCGGCAGAACCGGGAAGCACAAGCCAACCCATCACAAACAGCAGAAAGGTTGCCGGCTCGACCAGTCCGCGCCGGAGGTTATCAAATATCTTCCACTTCGATACCAGGGAGATTGGGTTCTCCGTCTCTTTGCCGCGCGGTCCCGGCACCTTAGAAAACAACCACTCGGCGATCTGCCAGTCGCCTCTCAGCCACCGATGCTTGCGCCGATTGTAGGCGCTATAGAAAGTTGGATATCCTTCGATGATTTCGATATCACTCACTAGTCCCGAGCGTGCATAGGCACCCTCAATCAGATCGTGGCTCAGCAAAAGGTTGTCGGGGAAACGGCCATCGAGAACGCGATGCAAGGTGTCAACCTCATAAATTCCCTTGCCTACGTAAGTGCCTTCACCGTAGAGGTCTTGATATACGTCGGACACAGCGCAACTGTAGACGTCCATACCCGTTTGCCCCGACCAGATCTTTGCCAGGCGAGAGCGTCCAGAGCTGCGGATACTGATTCCGGTTCGAGGCTGGAGAATTCCGTACCCTGCTGCCACGATGTTATTGCCGGGGTCGATGATCGCCTGATTCAAGGGATGAGCGAGAGCGCCGATCATACGCCGCGCCGTGTCGCGTGGTAGAAGAGTGTCAGCATCGAGCGCGATGACGTAGCGAATCGAGGACAGGACCGACATGTTGCCCACGGTTGCGGAGTAATCTCCCGCCGATCCACGGAGAAACCTATTCAGCTCCAACAGTTTTCCGCGTTTTCGTTCCCACCCCATCCAAATCCGGTCTCTGGGGTTGTACTTGCGCTCGCGATGAAACAGGAAAAATGATCCGCCACCATGTCGGGCATATTTTTCGTTCAGCCTTTCCAGGAGGCTAGTACAAAGGGTTGCAAGAGGATCGACCTTGGTCGGAGGAGTGCGAGAATCCGGAAGATCAGTGAGCAAAGCAAAATGCAAATTGGGATCCTGGTTTCCAAGAAACCGGACTTCCAAATCCTCAACCACCTTCCGAACATGGGACTCGTCCAGCAATAGCGTGGGGACGGTCACCAGAGTAGTGCAGTTGTCAGGAATGCCGTCTTCGAAATCGAGCTTCGGAAGCGGCTGTGGACTGAGCAAAGAGACGACAAGATAGTTCACGATCTGCACAGCGTCTTCCGAGCAGGGAAGAAGCAAGAGGAGCAGCAGTAAGACATAGGGCGGAAAGGACCAATAGTCAAAACTCGAAAGACTGATCACCGTCACTGCGATGGTTATGGTTAGAAAAGCAATCGATGAAAGATAGAGGTCATCGGGATGCGCCTTGATGAATGTGGTCAGCCGGTGCCCCAAACTCGGGTGGAACCCAACTTTTCGTTTGAGAGGAGCCGCACCCTCCGCCACGAGATAGTAACCAATGTGGGAGACCCGTTCCGCCAAGCGAGGATCCTGGTACGTGGCTCGATTTGCTCTCTGTGCTAATTCGAGAGCTGCGCTGGCAACCTCCAACTCGGAGGCGTCAGAGCGATCAGCAATGTTCGAAACCTCGTTGCGATATAGATCGCGACTTTCGGTGTCCATGCGGCCATAGGCACAAGTGGGATCCTGTTCAAGGTACGAGTCGAAAACAACCAAGGGCTCGATCAGCTGGCGCCACGGAATTCGGTTGATCCTGCGAAGGCTCTCCAGACAGTCGGATGTGAGCCCTTCGACTTCTGAAGATCCACTGCGCGTGTCAGCGTTGTTCACCAGGCATTCCAACAGGACGAGTTTCAACGCCGCAGGCAAGACCCGTAACTCCAGGAGATCAAGGACGGTAACCTCCTGGAATGCGTCCACGAACCGAAAAAACGTCTCTTCTTCAATGCGATAGCCGGTGCTTATCAGGATTTCTTCAGCAATCACCAGAACTCGCGGGATGACTTCGCCTGCCGGGCTGCACACATGAGGGATTTTGCGCAGCCGGTAAAGCGAGTCATATACAGTGCCAAAACTGGTATCCAGCAGAGCAGTGCTTTCCTGCAAAACGTTCTGACTGGATGATGGGGTGGGCCTCTTTCGCAGGGGCCGCATCATGGTTCCGAGCTCCTGAGAAAGCGACCGACAACGATTTGCGAAGGTCCTGGAAGAGATAACGCTGGGAATCCAGGCGAGATTCGTTGCTAACCCGCGCGCCCGTGTACGCAGAGCCTCGACACTCGGTTCCGTTCCAGTTATGCCGGACGGCACGTCGCCATCGTTGATTGCAAATTCCGCGCAAATACGTTGTGTCATCATTTCCCAGGTCCTAGCGATAACTGGCGGCCTGCAATGCAAACATCTCCGCATAGCGGCCGCCGAAGTGAACTAATTGTTGATGGCTGCCTTCTTCGACGACCGCACCGTCTTCCAGTACGACGATTCGGTCCGCCATTCTTACGGTTGAAAATCGATGTGAAATAAACAGGGCAGTCTTTCCAGCCGTGAGTTCTGCGAAACGGCGGAAGACCTCAAATTCGCTGCGCGCGTCCAGGGCGGCGGTTGGCTCATCCAGAATCAGCAATTGGGCGTCGCGTAAATAGGCACGCGCCAGCGCGAGCTTTTGCCACTCGCCCCCAGAAAGGTCAACACCACCTTCGAAGCGGCGCCCCAGCATCTGCTCGTATCCCAAGGGCAGCTTGGCAATAACCTCATCAGCCTGACTTTTGTGTGCCGCATCCATCAAAAGATCGGTGTTGTTTAACTCGTCAATGAGGCCTGCGGCCAAGTTCTCCCGCGCCGTCAGTTCGTATCGCATGAAGTCCTGGAATATGACTCCAATCTCACGATAGAGGTCTTCCAGGCGATAGTCGCGGAGATCGATTCCGTCCAGCAGAATTTCCCCTTCCGTGGGGTCATACAGACGAGTGATCAACTTCACGATGGTTGTCTTGCCTTCTCCGTTCTCGCCGATCAGTGCCAGCCGCTCACCTACCTCGAGAGTGAGGTCGAGGTTTCGCAACACGAGTCGCTCGGTTCCCGGGTAACGGAAGGAAACGCCCCGAAATTCAATCCCTTGGCGAATCGGTTTCGGCACAGGAAGGGCATTTGGCTTGGACCGGATGGTTGGCTGCATCTCGAAAAATGCCAGCAGATCAGTGAGAAATAGCGCTTGATCGGCAATTCCGGAGAGAGTCGAAAAGACCTGCTGAATGTTGAGACTGGCCTGTTGAATGGCGCCGGCAAGGAAGGTGAGCGAGCCAATGGTAATGACGCCTTGCACCGTCTTCCAGATAACGACGGCGTACGCAGAGTAGTAGCCCGTGGAGCCCAGGATGGACAGCCAAGATCCCAAAACAAATCTGCGTCGGGACAGGGCGACATCTTCGCCATAGATCTCCTGCGATAAGTTGGCGAAGCGGGTTTCCAGAAAGCCGCTTAGCCCAAACAACTTGAGTTCCTTGGCAGCTTCCTTGCTTCCGGCCAATTGGCGCAAGTAATCGAGTTGTCGGCGAATGGGCGTCTGACGAAAGTTCTTTGCATATCCCAGAAAGGCAAAGTGGCTCTCTCCCAGAAATGCAGGCAGAACGCCGGCACAGAGCAGAAGCAAGAGCCACGGGGAAAAAGCAGCGATCGAGACCGACATCAAAATCGCCGTGATGGTCTGTTGCACCAGCCGGCCAATCGCTTGAATCATCCCCAAACGATCGGTGGCCTGAACTCGTGCCCGTTCAAGGCGGTCGTAAAATACCGGATCTTCGTAAGCCTCAAGGTCCAAGGTTGCGGCATGCTTCATGACAAGAAGGCTGACGTAACGCATGTATTTTTCGGCGAGAAGTGAGTCCAGATAGTCAATGAATCTGCTGAGGACACCAATAGCAACCGCAATCGCGAACTCGAGAGCGATCAGTTCCCAAAGGCGATTTGAAAACCCATGCTGGGCAGTTGCCGGATGGACGATGCTATCAATGATGAGCTTGGTTACCCACAGAAGCGCCAGCGGCAAGCCCGACGCAGCCGCTCTAGCGACTAGGCCTAGTACTACTACCGATCGGCCTGACTGCCAGACGATTCGCAAGGCGGCCGGTACATTTCGAAGGGCGAGGGCCCTTTGGCGCCAAGCATCGAAGTGCTTTGATTGTGATTGATGCTCCGTCACAATAGGAACCCTGCACATTTAGTGCCAATCCAATTAGGTCGTGGTTGTCTGAAAGCCATACGGAAATGAAACTTCGCTCGCGGTTGCGAAAATTGCGCAAAGAGGAGTTGCAGGGCGCTGCGGAATGGGCAGTTCAAGGAGGGAACGGCGCCGTCATACACGGGTTCTCATGAAGCCTCCCGTAGGGAGTCGCCGGATTTGGACATGCGGACTAGGACAGAGATCGCAAGACCAAAGTGTAATAACTTCGCGAATCGTTACCTGATTTTCGCAGTCGACGAAGCGCCGGCGGTCAATATCTCAGCCATAAGTTTCTGGGTTCTGCGTGTATCCATGGAACCGTCGACCTCGTTTTGGTCGATGCGATGTTACTTGGTGGTTTGAGTCAGCCTCGTGGTGCGACGGCGTTCGTGCGGACTTTGGCCGCAATCCCGGGTGCTTACGCCGCTCGATCTTCCCGTCTGAGGACGTTTCCGCTTGGGCACAGCGAGCACAGCAGAAGAGTCTCCCGCCGACTTTGGTTCCGTGAGCTATGGCTTTCGAGCCGCAATGCTCCGAGACCGGAGCGATCGATCTCCCATCTGATCAATGATGCGAGCGGCTGATACCGTTGGATC
>Ga0306921_10007491_pt1 | contig 11473 bp, 10 predicted proteins | sample sta12Cox44000080_FD_203760 | JGI IMG/M metagenome (GOLD analysis project Ga0306921, IMG submission 203760) | Lab enrichment of tropical soil microbial communities from Luquillo Experimental Forest, Puerto Rico - statoxic.12C.oxic.44.000.080 (v2)... | ecosystem: Environmental > Terrestrial >... | reverse complement strand
TCGAGGGCGGCGAAGCTTGTGGAAAGTCGACGCAGGTGGCACGCTTGAAAAAGCGGCTCACGCAGGCCGACCGCCCAGTGCTCACACTTCATGAGCCGGGGTTTACCGAGATCGGCGTTGCGATTCGTCACCTTCTTCTCCATGCCAGAGAAAGCGCACAGATGCTTCCGGAAACAGAGTTGCTCCTGTTTGGGGCGAGCCGGGCGCAAGTGGTCGGCCAAGTCATTCGGCCGGCGCTGGCGAGTGAAAAAATTGTGATCTGCGATCGTTTCTCGGACTCGACAACGGTCTATCAGGGAATGGCGCGCGGACTCAGCGCTGAGTTTATAGATCGGCTGAACCGCTTTGCCACCGGCGGGCTGAAACCGGTCTTAACGATTCTACTCGACCTCGACCCGACGACCGCCCGCCGGCGCCGGTTGCGTCGAGTCCGGCCGGTAGGGTCGCCTGACCGGATGGAAGCCGAGACCCAGGAATTTTTCAAGAGGGTCCGCGCTGGTTACCTGGAGCTTGCTCGCCGCGAGCCGGCCCGAATAAAGGTGATTGACGCGGCGCGGACCGAAGAAGAAGTCGAGGCTGCAATCTGGAACGAGATCCATGGCCTTCTCGGTTGAAGAAGCCTTACGGTACCTCCTGAGCGCCCACCGGCACGAACGGATGGCCCATACGTTTCTGTTCTCCGGCCCGGAGGGAGCAGGAAAAAACAAACTAGCCGAAGAGCTCTTTAAAGCGCTCAATGACATCCCGAATGCTCTGGGACATCCGGACTTTCACCGGATAGAGCCAGAATCAAAATCCAGGCGGATCCTGGTGGAGCAGATCCGCGAACTTGAGGCGTCGCTTCGATTGCATGCGAGTCAGGCAGCCTGGAAGTTCGGCGTGATCAGCGATGCAGATCGCTTGATGGCACAGGCGGGGAACGCATTCCTCAAGACTCTGGAGGAACCGCCGGAACATTCGGTCCTGATCCTTGTAACTGCCCTGCCGGCGGCCCTGCTCGACACAATCCGTTCCAGGTGCATCCAGGTTCCATTGCGCGACAGCGGCACCCGCCACCTGGAACCCGAAGCTATACAACTGCTGGATGCAGTCTCGGAATTTTTCGAGGCGGGGGATTTCTCCGTTGCCGGGGCGCTCGGCCTGGCCCGGCAATTTCACGAATCCCTGACAGCCGTGCGTTCGCGGCTTGCCGAGGAACATGAAGCGCTCCTGAAACGGGAACAGGAGATCTACAGGCAGACAACGGACGGGAAGTGGCTCGAGGATCAGGCAGGACGCTTGTCCGCGCTGACCGAGAGCCGGTACGTGAAAATGCGTGCGGCGTTGATCATGCGGCTCATTGAGTGGTTTGGCGATATCATCCGCTTGCAACACAATGCTCTCCACCTTGACCTGCCGCAGTATCGAGCAAAGACGGAACAATCGGCCGGTCGGATTGCTTTGCCGGAGGTCCTCGATCGCGTTAGTGCTCTCGAGTCGCTCCAGGAGCAGTTTTCCACTAATGTCCAGGAAAGCCTGGCGATTGATGTGGCGTTCCTTAAGGCGTTTGGACCGGGTAGGTAAAAGCTCCAGCTTTTACGCATTGTAGGGCGCCTGGGTCAGGCGCCGGAGCATAGTTTGACGAGGCAAGCTGTCGCGGCGCCTGACCCAAGCTCACTACAGTCGCAGTCCGACAGGCGGCGGACTCAGCCGCCTACAAGAGAATGGCCAGAAGCCGGGAATTGCCATAATATACCATCCTTGTTTTGAGCCATGTTGTTTGCCGGTCCTCCTTGATCCTCCGGCGGCTGACGCCGGCTCAGATACGAAGCTCCCACAGCGCTATGAATCTCTTCCTTCTCCGTCACGCTGAAGCAATACCCGAGGCCGCCTCGGACGCAGAGCGTCCCCTGACCGAGCGAGGCACGAAACAGGCCAAGGCAGTTGGCCGCTTTTGTCGCGACCACGAAATCCTGCCGGAATTGGTCTTGAGCAGTCCGTTAGTTCGGGCGCTTGAGACAGCCCGGGCCGTCGCCGGCGCCCTCGACCTGGTTGACCGGCTCAAAACAGTCGATTTCCTGAAACCCGGGATGGGCGTCGAATCTGCGATTTCCTCACTTGAGAAATACTGGGACCGGGCGAGCGTCATGATGGTTGGCCACGAACCGGACCTGAGTGACCTGGCATCGGCGTTGCTCGGGTCGGGAAGGGATAGCCTTCACCTTCGTAAAGCGGCGCTGCTGAGGCTTTCTTTGCCGAAATTGAAACCGGGGAGTGGCACCTTGGAATTCCTTTTGCCAGTTAAGTTTTTATGAAACCCGAAGTGATTCGCACAAGTTCGTTTATCGAGAGTGTAACGCGATTCATTATCGACTGCGCCGAAGAGGCGTTTGAAGAACGTGGCCATTTCCGGCTGAGTCTGAGCGGAGGCAATACTCCGAAGCCGGTGTATCAGGCGCTTTCCCTGAGGGACTGCGAATGGTCAAAGTGGATTATCACGTTTGGCGACGAACGTTGTGTGCCGCCGGACGATGCGCAAAGCAATTATCGAATGGCCTCGGAATCGTTCTTAATGGTGACGACGCCAGGTGAAGTGTTGAGGATCAGAGGCGAGGATCCGCCGGACGCGGCCGCCAGAGAATATGACGAGTCGATGAGTTATCTGGCCAGGCGATTTGGCGAAAAACGCCTGGTGCACGATTTGATATTATTGGGTCTGGGCGAAGACGGCCATACTGCTTCGCTGTTCCCGGGAACTCCGGCGTTGACCGAAAGCGAACGAAACGTTGTCAGCAATTTTGTGCCGAAGTACAACCGTTACCGTGTGACCTTCACCTATCCGCTGATCAACGCGGCGCGCCGGGCGGCGTTCCTGGTGAACGATAAAAGCAAGGGCCCGATTGTCGAAGCAATTCTCAAGGGAGGCAGTGGCTACCCGGCTGAAGGCGTCAAGCCGGTCAACGGCGAGTTATTGTGGTTTGTGGGCAGTTAGGGGAGGAGATCACAAATGACAAATTTCAAATGACAAAAGCGGTCGCAATTCTCTAGCGATTATCATCCGTCATTTTGTCACCTGTCATTTGTTATTTGTCATTTGTAATCTCCCCGGCATACGATGCGCGGAACCAAGTTACCCACGACCTGTCCGATGAACGAGCTGGATCAAGTTGTCAACCGTTGTAATCCGAATCTGGATCTGATTCGCGCTCTGACTTGGGACCTCGAAGGCGATGCGCCCGCGAGTTGGTTTCGCTGGGTGGACGCGGTTTTCGAGCCGCTGCTTTTGCCCCATCTTGGCCAGGTTCTTGAATTTGCATCCCGCCAGTCGCTCCGCGAGATCATAGTGTGCGACTTAGACTTGGATCGGTACTTGCCGGCGGGCGCCAGGGAATCCAGCATCTCTGCCGGAAGGCTATTGCTTCAGGCCTTTCCGCCGCGCGGGGATAGACTCCTGGCGCGCCTCCAGGCAGCGATCGACCATGGTAGAGCGGCTGGCCATTTTGCAACTCTGTATGCCGTCCGTGCCGCGGCGTTTTCCATCCCAACTCGTACTGCCATTCTGTCCTATCTCTGGCAGGAGCTCATAGTGGCCTTGCCGGGGGGAGCGCATCAGGCAATGCTCTTGGAAAAAGCGTCGGAATCGCTGAATCAATTTTTGCGCGCGCCCTGCGATGGATCAACCGGGGGCTTGCGCTGGCATGGCTGAGACACTGGCAGAGTCGAAGACTGAGACCCGGTTGGATACGCCGTGGAATGTTGTTGTGCATAATGACCCGGTGAATCTGATGAGCTATGTGACAATGGTTTTCCAAAAGGTCTTTGGCTATTCTCGCGAAAAAGCGCAAACTCACATGCTTGAGGTCCATTACAGAGGCCGCTCAATCGTTTGGAGCGGGGTCCGTGAACGGGCTGAGTTTTATGTCCAGCAACTGCACGGCTATTTGCTCCTGGCTACCTTGGAGAAACCCGAGTAAATGCTCATCCGCCGTCTAAACGATGATTCCATCGAATTCGCTGATATCGAGCCGGTGGAAGCGGAACTGCTCCGGCAGGTGTCCGTTATCGGCGAGGCGCACGGCGATGCGGGAGCCGAGGCCAGACTATTCTCGGCCCCGGCTGCTCCCTCAGAGACGCAATTTCTGAAGGACTGGGAGGAGTATGTCCGGCCGGAGTTGCGCCATCTGTTCCTTGCTGCCCGCAAAGTCGTCGAAGAGGATGTCAGCACGCTGAGCGCAAAAGCGGGGCGTTTCAGCCGGATGGTTTTCCCGCTTTCGCATGGCGAGGCCTGGCTCAGCGCTCTGAACCAGGCTCGGCTTATCCTGGCCGCGAAATTCGATTTCGCCGATGCGGAGCTCGCGCTGCACGAGGTCCCAAAGACACTCACGAAGCGCGGTCTGGTCCTGCTGCAAATCAACTTCTACGCGGCTATCCAGGAACGCGTGATCGAAGCCTTGCAAGGCGAAGATGACGGCTACGACGCGGTCGATGTGGGTTAGGGTGCACGTTTCTCGTTTCTCGCGTCTGGTCTCTCGTTTCTCGTGTCTCGTGTCTCGTTAGCTGGGCGCCTTGCGATAGGACGACCCGGTTGGGCGAAGCTAACCCAAATCCGAATTTGCGAGTGTGACCAAAAACGGCGCTTGGCCCAGTCACCCTACAAGCGCCTCGAATTTCGAAGTTATCTCGCGGAAAGGCTACGCACCCTTTCCTGGGAAACGAGGCACGAGAAACGCGAAACGAGAAACGCCAAACGCCGAATGCCAAACGCCGAACGCCAAACGCCGACCTCATTCCGCAACCGGCCTGCCGTCCTCTTTCTGGAGCAAGACAACGCGCTGTTTGATGGGGATTTCAATTCCGAGACGATCGAATTCAGCCTTTATTCTCCGACGGATCACCCGGCCGGCATCCCATTGTTTGCTCGGCACGGTCTTGACTACCGATCGAATTTTAACGCTGTTATCCCCGAACGACTCGATCCCGAGCACCTGCGGTTCTGCCAGGACATTGTGCGGGAATTCCTTCGCGTAATCTTTGAGGACTTTTTCTATTGTCGTTATGACGCGCTCCAGGTCGGCCTCGGAGCTGACATCGATATCGAGAACGAATTGGGACCACCCCCTGGTCATCACACTCACTATTTCAATTTTGCCGTTGGGGATAATGTGAGCGGTTCCTTCCTGGTCCCGCAGAATCGTCGTCCGTAATCCAACATATTCGACGGCGCCTGACCTGTCCCCGATTCTGACCACATCACCGACGCCGAACTGTTGTTCAAGAACGATGAAAGCCCCGGTGATAACGTCTTTCACCAGGTTCTGAGCGCCGATGCCGACGGCCAGGCCCAGTATTCCGGCGCTGGCGAGGATCGGACCAATTTCGAAGCTGAGTTCCTTGAAAATCATTAGCACGGACACAGTGCAGACCGAGACGCGAAGAATAGTGGCAAACAAGCCGTCAAGCGTGGCGCGCCGTTTCGCTGTCTGGGCGTCAGCAATCGCATCCTTGTGGGTCTCGCGAAAGGCCAGCGCGACGCTCCGTTTGATAAAAATGCGCCCAAGGCGGATTACTGCCCAAGCCAGGATAACGATTAAGATGACCCGGATCCCCGGACCCAGGAGCCATTTGATTGTCGCATCGAACAGTTTGTTAAAGTCGATTCCATTGAGGCTGAAAATTGTGTCCATAGGAAAAGCTTACGCCCCGTCATTGACGATTCCAGAGTTCCGGGGCTACGCTTACTCTATGAGCAAACCTGTTGTCGAGGTCCAGGTCCGCGCCGTTATCCCGACCAGCGGCGGGTGCGCGGTTTTTCTCGGCAACGAGGAAAAGGTTTTTGTCATCTACGTTGATCAAAGCGTCGGCGCCGCGATCACGATGTTTATGCGCGGCACTCAGAAGGAGCGACCCCTGACGCATGATCTGCTCGCGCACATACTGCGCGCGCTCGGAGCCCGGGTTGATCGGGTAATCGTTAACGATCTCAAACGGGGTACTTATTTTGCCCGATTAATCCTGAGCGCGGAAAACGAGCTGCACCAACGGAAGATCGTGGAAATAGACGCGCGACCCAGCGATTGCATCGCGATGGCCACTCAGCAAAGTTCGCCGATCTATGTGAGTCGCGAAGTCTGGGAAGAAGTAGAGGACATGGCAGAGGTGCTTCGCAAGATGGAGGAGGAAAGCTCCGAGTCTGGCGAAGTCGACGAAGAGGATACTTAACTCGTGAATCCGCGTAATCGGCGTCATCTGCGGATCGTGTGATCTTCGGCATCCAGCTGTAAAAACGGGGCCTTTTATCCCACAAAATCTGAACCTCTTGATTGCAATTACAGCTCGAGCCTTTAGTTTTCGGTCAACATGACGGAGAGCTGGGATATCCCTTCCGCAATAGCCCTTTATAATATCGATCGATGGGGCTCGGGCTACTTCACGATTAACCGAGTTGGTAATATCCAGGTGATGCCAACTCAGTCCCAAAATCGGGCTATCGATTTGATGGAAGTCATTCGGGAGGCGCGGGAACGCAATTTGACATTTCCGCTGGTGGTCCGGTTTCAGGACCTGCTTCGGCACCGGGTGGAAACCATTAACCGCGCCTTTCAGTCCGCGATTTCGGAGGCGAACTATCAGAACGTCTACAAGGGCGTCTTTCCCATAAAGGTAAATCAGCTTCGAGAGGTAGTGGAAGAGATAATGGATGCCGGCCGTCCGTATGCCTTCGGGCTCGAGGCGGGAAGCAAACCGGAGCTCATCGCCGCCCTGGCTCTCCACCGAGATCCGGAGAGCCTGATCATCTGCAACGGCTACAAGGATCCGACCTTTATCCAGAACGCCTTGCTGGGAAGGAAGCTAGGCAAGCAGGTCATCATGGTGGTCGAGAAACTGGAGGAAGTGCGCCAAATCGTCCAGGTCTCCAGGGAGATGAATGTTTCCCCAATGATCGGCCTGCGGGTCCGATTGCAGGCTAGGGGATCGGGGAAATGGGCGACCAGTGGTGGCGAGAATGCGAAATTCGGGTTGTCTACCGCCGACCTCGTGGCGGCCAGCAACTTTTTGAAGGGCGAAAGGTTGGCCGACGCGTTGAGGCTCGTGCATTTCCACGTCGGCTCGCAAGTCCCCGACATTGGAGTCATCAAACGCGCCGTGCGGGAAGGGGCTCGCTTTTATGCGAAGTTGTCGAAGATGGGCCACCCGATGCAGTTCCTCGACGTTGGCGGCGGTCTTGGCGTCGACTATGACGGGTCGAGAACTGCGTTCGACAGCTCGATGAATTATACGCTGCAGGAGTATGCGCGGGACGTTGTCTATAATATCCTTGATGTCTGCGATTCCGAGAAGGTGCCCCACCCGACGATCGTCAGCGAAAGCGGCCGGGCAATCGTTGCGCACCATTCGGTCCTTGTGGTCGAAGCCTTTGGTTCAATCGAGAAAGGGCCGGCAGAACTCTCGCTGGAAATGAAGGAGAACGACCCGAAACTGCTGCAGGACATCGCTGAGACTCAGCGGGGTCTGGCGAAGCAGAACCGGCTGGAGAGCCTGCATGATGCCCAGCAGATTAAAGAGCAGGCCCAGTCCATGTTCGAACTCGGCCTCCTCGACCTCGAGATCAAGGCCAAAATTGAGACGATCTACTGGCAAATCGCGCAGTCGGTCGTCGAGCTTTGCCGGGGTATGCGCTATGTGCCGGAGGAAGTCAAGGAGTTGGAGACCGCGCTCGGAGATCAATATCTCTGCAATTTTTCCGTTTTTCAGTCGCTGCCTGACCACTGGGCGCTTGGACAGCTGTTTCCGATCATGCCGGTCCACAACCTGAATCAGCCGCCGGACCGAAACGGAACCTTGGCCGATATCACTTGCGATTCCGATGGCAAGGTCGGCAAGTTTATCGATCTGCAAGATGTGCGGGAAACCCTTCCGCTGCATCGGATCCGATCCGGGGAACCCTACTACCTGGGCTTCTTCCTGATGGGCGCTTACCAGGACATTATGGGCGATCTGCACAATCTTTTCGGGCGCGTGAACGAGGTCCACCTTTTTCTGGACGAGGACGAAGAGTCTGGCTGGTATGTCGAAGAGATTATCGAAGGCAGCACGGTCGGAAGCGTGTTGTCCATGACGCAGTGGGACGAGAACGAATTGATCCGCCTGGTTAAGGCTCAGACCGACGCAGCAATTAAATCCGATCGCCTGAAGCCGAGCGAAGCAATGCGCTTGCTGGCCGAATACGAGCGCGGGTTGAAGGGCTACACCTACCTGAATTTCGGGTAGTTGGTAAAGCTGGAGCTCTACATAGCGCCGGTGAAAGCTCCAGCTTTCACCTTCCTTTTTGCAAGAGCTGGGAGGTCCCTAACTAAAGGCTCTGCGAAAAGGCTGGTTGTCGCAAGGGGTTGACTAAGCGCCGCAAGGCGCGTGAGAACTTCGCCCAGGGTTCCGCTGCGCTCCACCCTGGGCCAAGTTCTCTTACGCCTCCAGCGTGTCAGGCAACAAGTCTGGGCGAGTATACGGTGACACTTAACTGAACCCGTTGCGGCGACAGAACCGGGAATAGCGTATTTCAAAAAACTCAAAACGCCCTCAGCCTCCAAAGAGATGCTGGAACGAGCGGAAAAGACGGTGGGCAAAATCCTCCAGGCGTGGCGGCTGCTCCTGTCGTTGTACTCTCATCTGCTGGCCTTGATGAACCGGGCAAGTCTGCTGCGGTGCGAGTGATTGAGGCAGCACGATGTCGTAGGCTGTCCAGGCCGCGTCGCAAGCGTCGGTGGCCAACTGGTTCGAGACCGAGCACAGCCGTACTCGCACAAGCGGCTCCGGCGCCGAGAATTCACCGTCGGGATATCGCTGGCGTGGAGCCTTCTCCATGATACGCACCCAGATCGGCAGTGCCAGGCTGGCGCCATAGCCCCGTTCCTCAATGGTCTGCGGCTGATCAAACCCGACCCAGACACCGCAGGTGAGCGTATTTGTGAATCCGACAAACCAGGCATCCTTATAATCATCAGTGGTTCCAGTCTTGCCGGCTGCGTAGCGATCGAGTCCGAGCGATTTGGCGGAACTGGCGGTTCCGCGCTCGATGACGGCTCTCAGGGTCTGAGCAATCAACCAGCTGATCGCTGGCGACAGAATCTGCTTCTGACCTGGATGCGCCTGATAGATAACCTGGTCCTGGGCGTTGTCGATGCGCTCGATGAGATAGGATTCTCGTCGCACACCTTTTCCGGGAAAGGCGCCGTAGGCGGCTGTAACATCCTTCAGGGTCGATTCGAACGCGCCGAGATAGGAGGCTGGAAAATTCGGAATGTCGCGGGAAAGACCGGCCTGGATCCCCAGCGCTCTTACCTGCTCGAGCGTGGCCAATTCGCCAACGCGAATCGTCATCGTGTTCCGCGAGAGAATCAGGCCGTCGCGAGCCGGGCGCAGTCCCCGGTTCCGACCGTCGGAATTGCCCGGATTCCAGGTGGGTGCGGATGCAATCTCGCCGCGCTGGATTGGCCCATCGCTGATCGCCGTTCCGGGCATCATGCCACGCGAAAAGGCGGCGGCGTAGACAAACGGCTTGAATGTGCTGCCCATCTGGCGAGTAGCCTGGTAGGCCCGGTTAAACTTGCTGTCCCGGTAGTCGCGACCGCCGATAAGGGCCCGGATTGCGCCGGTCCGGTTATCTATGACAACCGTTGCGCCCTGGACATAGTTCGTTGGCTCTCCGGCGGTTCGCGCCGTGTCGCTGTAATCGGCCTTGCGCGGATGCTTGTAGCCGGGTTTCTCTTCGATCTCTGTCAGATAGCCATTGACCGCGTTATCGGCGGCCTGCTGCAGAGGCGGATCCAGGGTCGTATAAACCCGCAGGCCGCCCCCGTCGATCTGGTCCTGACTTATTATTCCTTGCAGTTCCCGGTACAAGGCCTCCATTGCGTAGTTCTGTTGCGGAATTGAGGCCCGACGGTTAGCAGTGTGCAGCTCCGTCCGCTTGGCGTTTTCGGCCTCCCGAGGGGAGATCATTTTGAGTTCGAGCATCCGGTCGAGGACCTCGTCGCGCTGGGCGATTGCTCCCGTCGGATTGTTGAAAGGTGAGTAACGATTGGGGCTGCGAATGAGTCCGGCCAGAAGGGCCGCCTCCGGCAAAGTGAGAGCGGCCGCAGATTTCCCGAAGTAAGCCTGGCTGGCTGTCTCAAGCCCGTAGTAGCCCGAGCCGAAATAGATCCGGTTCATGTAGAAGTCCATGATCTGACCCTTCGTAAAGGCCGACTCGATGCGTCCCGCCAGGAATGCTTCCAGAATCTTGCGGCTCAGGTCACGTCCCCCGAGCGAGAAACTGTTGCGAGCCAGTTGCTGCGTGATCGTGCTGCCTCCTTCACGCGGCGCCAAATGTGTGAAATCATGCGCGAGGGCTCGCAAGATTCCTACGACGTCGATCCCGTGATGCTCATAAAAACGCGAGTCCTCCCGCGCCAGTAAAGCCTTTTTAAAAAATGGAGATACCTTGTCGGCAGGTGTCAGGATTCGATTTTCTCCGTAAAGGCGGCTGTAAAGCTTCCCATCCATGTCGTACACCGATGAACGCTCAGGGATGCGGCCAACGTCTTTGAGATCGAATGAAAGCGACCAGGTGTAGTAGAAAAGGCCGACGATCACACCGCAGACCCCGATACCCATGACCAGGCCGAGGGCCAATCGCCCCAGGAATCGACGGAGGCTTAAACTGGTCTTTTTCATCGAAATCTTAACCTGGATTGCTCACGAATCTTTTGAGATTTGTGAGCCATCCAGGAATAACAGATGACAAATGACGGATGACAAATAGATGACAAATGAGAAGTATAAGGCGACCCTCGATAAGTGCCTCTGGTGGACGCATGCCCTATTGTAGGGCGCGCGGGTTCACGCCCCGAGAACCAACCTCTTTCGGCAGAAGTTCGGCTATTTGTCATCTGTGATTTGTCATTTGTCATCCTGAATATCTCGCAACAGTCTTTAGCTAGGACGCACTGTCCAGCAGATCCGGCCGCCGATCCCGGGTCTTCAGCCGGGCCTGTTCGTTGCGCCATTCCTGAATCGCCCGGTGGTTTCCGGAGAGTAAGATCTCCGGGACTTTCCAGCCTCGAAAATCGCAGGGCCGGGTGTATTGGGGATACTCGAGAAGGCCGGCGGCGAACGACTCTTCCTGGGCCGAACCGCTATGGCCCAGAACCCCGGGAATCAGGCGGGACACCGCATCTACGACGATGGCCGCTGCGATCGCGCCATTCGTCAGAACGTAGTCACCGATACAGATCTCATCGTCTGCCAGGTGCTCGGCCACCCGGTGATCGATTCCTTCGTAGTGCCCGCAGACGAAAATCAGGTGTTCCTCCACGGCGAGCTCTTTTGCGACCTGTTGACTGAATCGGCGGCCCGTCGGCGCCATCAGGATGACTCGCGACTCTGCCGTCCGTAACGATTCAACCGCGCTGAAGATGGGTTCGGGTTTCATCACCATCCCCGGTCCGCCGCCGTACGG
>Ga0306921_10007490_pt1 | contig 11474 bp, 10 predicted proteins | sample sta12Cox44000080_FD_203760 | JGI IMG/M metagenome (GOLD analysis project Ga0306921, IMG submission 203760) | Lab enrichment of tropical soil microbial communities from Luquillo Experimental Forest, Puerto Rico - statoxic.12C.oxic.44.000.080 (v2)... | ecosystem: Environmental > Terrestrial >... | reverse complement strand
TTTCAAATCCTGCTTGTTTCCAGGCCAGGATACCGCCGGCAAGATGCGAGCCATAGGGGAAACCCCGCTCCTGCGCCGCGAGCGAGGCGGTAATCGACCGACGTCCGGAACGGCAGGCAAACACGACATCGCGGCCGGCCGGATCCGGAATGATGGCGGGATCGAAGCTGGACAGCGGAACGAGAATGGCGTCGGGAAAGCGCTCGACCGCGGTCTCATTCGGCTCGCGCACGTCAACGAGCACGACACGGCCGTCCTGCAGGCCCTGCGCGACCTCCAGTGGCGTCAAGTCCCGTACCTGCGGATTTTGATCCGCCATTTTACTCTCCACGCACCGCCAGCGGCCTAAACCTACGTGCTCTTGGCATCGGGGTGAAGGGCTGACTTCGCAACTTAGACCGTAACCTGCGTTCCCACTTCCACGACGCGATCAGTCGGAATCTGGAAGTAGTCGGTAGCGTCATTGGCCGATCGCGCCAGAGTGATGAAGAGACGATCCTGCCAGCGCGGCATTCCGGAATGCGTTGCCGGGCGGAGCGAACGACGCGACAAAAAGAAAGATGTCGACATGATATCGAATTGCCAGCCAAGTCTCCGTGCGATCGCGAGCGCACGCGGAATATTTGGCGTCTCCATGTAGCCGAAACGCAGGAGCACGCACGTAAAGGTCGAACCGACCGGCTCGATGCGCACACGCTTGTCGCTGTCCACGCGTGGTGTGTGGGTGGTCTCGACGCTGAGGATAACGTTCTTCTCGTGCAGCACCTTGTAATGCTTGAGACTGTGCAGCAGGGCAGTGGGCGCACTTTTTGGATCGCTGGTGAGAAATACGGCCGTGCCCGGCACGCGCTGTGGCGGTTTCTTTTCCAGAATGCGGACGAGATCGTCGAGCGGGGTTTCGAGCCGGCGGGTCTTGGCGAATAGAATCCGGGTGCCGCGGCGCCAAGTATACATCACCAGCATCACCAAGCCGCCAATTGCCAGCGGTACCCAGCCTCCTTCCACCACTTTGAGCATGTTCGCCATCAGGAAGGTCAAGTCGATGAACAGGAAGGGGACCATCAGTGCCGCGGCGGCAAATGGTGACCAGCGCCACATCCGCCAGATCACGATGAAGGCCATCATGCCGGTGACCACCATCGTGCCGGTGACGGCGATACCGTAGGCCGAGGCCATTGCGGTCGATGAGCGAAACAGCGCCACCAGCAGCAGAACGCCAATCAGCAAGAGGCCGTTGACCCGCGGCATGTAGATTTGGCCGGCAAGCTGTGCCGAGGTGTGCCGTACTTCGAGCCGCGGCAGCAAGCCAAGCTGGATCGCCTGGCTGGTCAAGGAATAGGCGCCGGTGATCACGGCTTGGCTCGCGATCACCGTCGCGATCGTCGCCACGACCACCATCGGGATCAGCGCCCAATGCGGGTAGAGCAGGAAGAATGGGTTTTCCAGCGCCTTTGGATTATCGAAGACGAGCGCGCCCTGCCCCAGATAATTCAGCGCCAGCGACGGCAGGACTACGCAAAGCCAAGCGATTTGTATCGGTCCGCGGCCGAAATGCCCGAGATCGGCATAGAGCGCCTCGGCACCGGTGACTGCGAGGAACACCGCGCCCAGCGTGTAGAGGCCGATCATGCCGTGATGGAGCAGGAAATCGATGCCATACAAAGGATTGAGCGCCCACAGTATACCGGGATCGGCTGCGACCCACAGCGCGCCAGGAATTGCGATGACCACGAACCATACCATCATGATCGGGCCGAACAGCGCCGCGACCTTGGCGGTCCCACGTGACTGGACAGCAAATAGTAGGAGCAAGATGACGACGGTGAGCGGCACGACATATTCGTGGAATGCCGGCGTTGCGACATCGATACCCTCGACCGCCGAGAGCACCGACAAGGCCGGCGTTATAACGGCGTCACCGTAGAATAGGCCGGCGCTGGCAATGCCAAGAAGAGCCACCAAGCCGACCACCCTGCCAACATGGCCGACCGCGCGCGACGCCAGCGCCATCAGCGTCAGTGTGCCGCCCTCGCCGTTGTTATCGGCGCGCAACAGGATCACCACATATTTCAACGTGACGATGATGAACAACGCCCAGAGGATCAATGACAGAACGCCGATGACAGTGGCGCGGGCAATATCAGCGTGGCTCCCCCCCGATGCCGCCTCAAGCGCCACCCGCACCGCGTAAAGGGGGCTCGTGCCGATATCGCCGTACACCACCCCGATGCTGCCGACGGTTAGGCCCCAGAGCCCGGTACGAGTCTGCGCATGCTGGGCGCCATTTGCCGGCATGTCGCGTCCGGGAGCGGAAGCGCTCAGGCTATCGATCATGGATTATGAACAGGACGTCCTCGTCCCTGCTCCAGATATGGCGTCTGCCGGGAGGCAGCCGCGGGCCTATACACCTATAGAGCCCCAATGTCATGACGCAGGAACGCCATTGTTCGTTAGCTTCTCTAAATCGGTTTTCCGCGTCGCAGATAGGTGCCAGAGGCGAAAACGGCCAGCCGCTAAAGGGCCGCGAGGTAAGAGGCTGGAACGGCACCGGGAAACGGCTAAAAAAACGCTCGCACCGGCTCGACAAACGCCCGAGCCTAACGAACTGGCCTCGTGACCAGTGGGTCAAAAAACAGCAAGATAAGGCATCGGCCGGCCGCGGCGGCGGTTTTGGCCCAAGGAGACACAGTGATGCGCGAGATCGGTCATTTCATCGGCGGCAAGGTTGTGCAAGGAACGTCAGGTCGGTTCGGCGACGTTTTCAACCCCAATACCGGTGAGGTACAAGCGAGAGTCGCGCTGGCGGCGAAGGCGGAGGTCGACAAAGCGATTGCCAATGCGCAGGCCGCTTTCCCGGCCTGGGCCGCGACCAATCCGCAGCGCCGCGCTCGCGTTATGTTCAAATTCCTGGAGCTCATCCAGATCGAATTCGACGATCTTGCCCGCTTGCTTTCGTCCGAGCATGGCAAGACGTTCGCCGACTCCAAAGGCGACATTCAACGCGGCCTCGAGGTCGTGGAATTCGCCTGCGGCATACCACATTTGATGAAGGGTGAATTCAGCGAGGGCGCTGGACCCGGCATCGATCTCTTTTCCATGCGCCAGCCGCTGGGCGTCGTCGCGGGGATCACTCCCTTCAACTTTCCCGCGATGATTCCGCTCTGGAAATGCGCTCCGGCAATTGCCTGCGGCAACACGTTCATCCTCAAGCCGTCGGAACGCGATCCCTCAGTGCCGGTGCAGATCGCCGAATTGTTCATTAAGGCTGGGCTGCCGGAAGGCGTGCTCAACGTTGTCAACGGCGACAAGGAAGCGGTCGACGCACTCCTCACCGATCCGCGCATAAAGGCGATTGGTTTTGTCGGCTCATCCGGGATCGCTGAATACATCTATGCGACCGGCACTGCGCACGGCAAACGCATCCAGTGCTTCGGCGGCGCCAAGAATCACTTGATCGTCATGCCGGATGCCGACATGGATCAGGCGGTCGATGCTCTAATCGGCGCTGGCTACGGCTCCGCCGGCGAGCGCTGCATGGCGGTCTCGGTCGCCGTCCCGGTCGGTAAGAAAACCGCGGACACACTGGTGCAAAAGCTCATTCCGCGGGTGGAGGGTTTGAAAATCGGACCGGCCACCGATCCTCAGGTCGATTACGGGCCGATGGTCACCCGCGAGCTGCTCAGCAAAGTGAAAGGCTATATCGAGGACGGTATCAACGAGGGCGCCAAGCTCGTGGTCGACGGCCGCAATTTCAAGCTGCAGGGCTATGAGAACGGCAATTTCATCGGTGGTTGTCTGTTCGACGAAGTCAAGCCGAACATGCGCATCTACAAAGAGGAAATTTTCGGCCCCGTGCTTTCGGTGGTGCGAGCGAAGGATTACGAAGAAGCGCTGCGGCTGCCGTCCGAGCACGATTACGGCAACGGCGTCGCCATCTTCACCCGTGACGGCGACACCGCGCGCGACTTCACAAGCCGCGTGCAGGTCGGCATGGTCGGAATAAATTTCGCGATTCCGGTGCCGCTGTCTTATTACACATTCGGCGGATGGAAGCGGTCTGGCTTTGGCGACCTCAACCAGCACGGGCCGGATTCGGTCCGGTTCTACACCAAGACCAAAACTGTGACGGCGCGCTGGCCGTCAGGCACCAAAGAGGGCGCCGAGTTCGTCATTCCGACCATGCGCTGAGGCACAGCGTCAGCGCCCTTACCGGTCAGCGTCGCTCTACTGTTCCGCTGCCGGAGGGTTTGCAGCTGGCCCATCTGCTGAGACGGGTTTCGGCTCATCGCTCGAAGCAGGTTTGGCTGCGTCTGGCGAGGCCGGTCTCGCGAATCTCTGGCCGAGATAGCGCGGCACTACAACGCGCTCGCCTTCGCTCAAGGCCGCGCTCTCGGACTTGCGATTGATCTGCGCCACCGCCCAGATCGGCACATGGTACGCCGCCGCTAGGCTTTGCAACGTATCCCCGGTGTGGGCTGAAATCGCCACGCCTGAATCCCACAATTCGATCGGGCCAGTGGCGGCAAAAACGATGCGCAGCGGCACGGCCTCACCTTCCCCACCCGCAGCCATCGACCTGACCTTGGCGGCCAAGAGCTCCTGGATGCGACTGAACTTGTCTAGATTGACGTGAATGATTTCAGTGCGATCCTTGAGATTGTAGCTGGCGTAGTGGCCGTGGAAGCCGGAGCCCGGCGCGATGTCGCCGCCACCGAGGACATTGGAGGACTGATAGAGGTTGATGTAGCGATGGACATTGCCCGGGACACTGCCGGCGCCGCGCGTCGGATCGTAGGTAATAAGCACGCTCACCGGCACACGCGCGGCCCCGAGCGCCGCAGCGAATTGAATGGCGGAATCACCGCCGATGGAATGACCGACGACAGCGATTGGCTTGGGGTCACGGCGATAATCGGCGATGGCCTGATCGGCCACGCTACGCCAGCTGGCATGGGAGTAGTTGCCTGCGGCGATGCCACTGCGATTGATGCGCTGCGCCAGTTCGTCCATGCCCCAATCGATCTGGGGGATGAGGCCGTAGAATAGGTAGGCGCGGCCGCGAACGGCTTGCTGGGCTTGCGCCCGCGTGTTGAAACACGCTGAAATGACGATCGCCGCCACGATGGCGAGCAAGACGGATGCAGTTTTCTTGCGTTGGACCATGAGTTTGCCGAGTTCGATGGATGAATCGATCGCGAAATGCTATCGATCAGGCGATAGATGGTAAGTAGCGCTGGCCCCCTAATCGCGCCTAAGTCCAAGACTTCGAGTGCGAAATTTGCCCTAGGACCGCGCCAAATGCCACCAATACTGGGAGAAATTGTGGCCCGATACAGTCGGCTGAAAGTTCCTCATCGTCAACGACATCGCTGGCCGCCATTGCTTGCTTTCCAAGTTGCTTTACCCCAACTTGCTTGACCCCATGACATTTCTCAAAAAAGTAATGACCGGCCAGGTCGCTCTTTGGCATGCTTTTTGGCTGATAGGGGCTCCGCTTACATTCCTTTGGTGTGTAAGCGGAACATGCACGGTCGTGGGGTGCGGGATTCAGGAACCGGCGATCGAAGGAGTTCTGCTCGCGCTATTTGCGCTATTGAGTGTCGTCATCCCATTCCTGTCGATTTCTATCTGGCGAAGCGCATCGAAATATCCGCGACAGACGTGGCCGCAGACGCTTCTCGCAACAGGTGCCAAGGTTTGTGTAACCGTATTTGGAATATTGGCACTTATCGGCTTGGGGGTGCTTCTCTACATCGCGTTCTACGTCTTCATAAATCCCTTGCTGGACTATACCTGATCTGAATCCTTTTGCCTGCTTGTGTGATGCCGTGAAGCCGTTGCGTGCAATGGTTTTCAGTTTGCAAGAAGGATTCGAACCTAATAATCAAATCAGCAACGATGGATTCGCAACAATGTCACGCTTTGGCACCATTTTGGCACTCATCGGCATCGGGCTGACATTCTCGGCTTGCGGTTACAACACGATCCCAACGCTGCAAGAACAAGCAAAAGCGCGCTGGTCAGATGTGCAAAACCAGTATCAACGTCGCGCCGACCTCATCCCCAATCTCGTGGCGACGGTGCAGGGATATGCCGCACAGGAGAAGAACGTTTTAACCGCCGTGGTCGAGGCGCGTGCCAAGGCAACGCAAATAACGGTGAATGCATCCGATCTCACCGATCCTGACAAGCTAAAGGCCTTTCAGGATGCCCAGGCACAATTGACGGGCGCCCTCGGCCGCTTGCTGGCGGTATCGGAAAACTATCCGGACCTTAAATCCAACGCCAACTTCTTGGCCTTGCAATCGCAGCTGGAAGGGACCGAGAATCGTATCGCGGTGGCGCGCCGCGATTATATCGACGCAGTGCGCGCTTATAATACGGCGCTGCGCACTTTCCCGACTGTGATTTGGGCCAAAACGGCCTTTTCCGGCGAGAAGCCGATGGCGGAATTCACGGCGAATGAAGGTTCAGAGAAGCCGCCGCAGGTTAAGTTCTAAAGTCCGCGCCAGTGCGACTCGCTAAACTATCGCTTGCGGCTTTAATTCTCAGCCTTGGCAGCCTTTTTTGCTTCGCGCTTGACTATCCCGCACTGACCGGCCGGGTGGTCGATCAGGCCAATGTGATGACCGCGCAAAGCCGCACCGAGCTTGATGCCAAGCTCAAGGACCTTGAGGACAAATCGAGTATTCAGCTCGTTGTCGCCACCGTAAAATCGTTACAAGGCAGCGACATCGAGACCTATGCCAATGGCTTGTTCCGGTTCTGGAAACTGGGCCAAGCACAAAAAAACAATGGAGTGCTGCTCCTCGTTGCCCCAGCGGAACACAAGGTCCGGGTTGAAGTGGGCTATGGCCTCGAAGGCACTCTGACCGATGCACTGTCCTCGGTCATCATCGCGAGTGCTGTCACACCGCGTTTCAAGGCAGGCGATTTCTCCGGCGGAATCGAACGCGGGGTCGACGGCATCATCAATGTGCTCAGCGGCGACAGCGCGGATTGGCAAGCAAAAGTCGACGTCCGGCGAGAGGACACATCGGCTGATTTTGACGCGCTGTTTCCACTACTGTTCTTCTTATTGGTTCTCTTCGTCTGCTGGTATCTCATTCATCATGCCCGCGGCGGGCCGCCGGGGAGCGCAACCGGCCGCCGGCGTGGGACGCCAATCTTTATCCCTTACTCTGGACCCGGATGGGGCTCGGGTTGGGATGGTGGCGGCGGATTCGGTGGCGGCTTCGGCGGTGGCTTCGCCGGCGGAGGCGGGTCCTCGGGCGGCGGCGGCGCGTCTGGGAGCTGGTGATGGAGTTCACCAAGGAAGACCATGACGCTGTAGCCGCCGCAATCCGCGAGGCGGAGAAACGAACGTCCGGACAAATCGCTTGCGTGCTTGCGCAAGTCTCATCCGCCTATGCGCATATGCCCATTCTGTGGTCGAGCGTGTTGGCATTGCTCACGCCATGGCCGCTGATCTATTTCACACAATGGAGCGTGCAACGAATATTTCTGTTGCAGGTCATCGTCTTTCTCGTCGCCGGGATCGCATTTTCCTGGATGCCATTGCGCCTTCTGCTCGTGCCGCGCGCGTTGCAGCGCGCTCGCGCCCATCGCGCCGCACTCGAGCAGTTCGTGTTGCGCAGGATCAGCCACACGCGCAATCGCAACGGTGTGTTGATCTTCGTCTCATTGGCAGAGCACTACGTGCGCATTATCGCCGACGAAGGGATTGCACAGAAAGTGCAGAGCTCCGAGTGGGAGGCGGCAATCGAGGCGCTGACCGAGCATCTGCGCAACGGCCAGATCGCTGCCGGCTTTATCGCCGCGATTGAGCGCTGCGGCACGGTGTTGGCAGAGTATGCTCCGCCGGACGGTTCAGCCAATGAATTGCCGGATCGTCTTTACGTGATTTAGTGACACGATTGCGTCCAAGCGAGCATCGTCGCCGCTCCGGCTCGTCAGCGTCGCAGCACCCCGCCAAGCGTTCCGCGCACGACCGCTTTGCTGATCGTCGCCGCCGATTTACTGCCGGTCGATTTTGCCAACTCGGCTGCGACTTGAGTTGCCACGCCTGCAGCAACCGCACGAGCGACATTGCGCGCCACGGCTTGCGATGTTGTGAGCGCGGCGCCGCGCGGGCGGCCAATACCGAAGATGGCGCGAAATTTCTCACCAATCCTATGCAAGACTCCCCGCCGTTCCGGCGCGGTTGGTGTGGACCCATCAGGCCCGGCCGGCTGCGGCGCGCCGCCATCCGCAACACGCCGCTGCAATATCTCGAACGCCGAAACCGGATCGACCCGCGTGTCGTATTTGCCCTTGAGCGGACTTTGCGACATCACAACCTTGCGTTCATCCGGCGTGATCGCACCGATTCTCGCCGACGGCGGCCGGATCATCGCGCGCTCGACCATTGTCGGCGTGCCCCCGTCTTCGAGGAAGGATACCAGCGCCTCGCCTTTGCCCAGTTCCATGATGACCTGAGCAGTATTGAGTTTGGGATTAGGGCGGAAGGTTTCGGCCGCGGCCCTTACCGCCTTTTGATCGCTCGGCGTAAAGGCGCGCAAGGCGTGCTGCACGCGATTTCCGAGCTGCGCCAATACTTTTTCCGGAACGTCGATCGGGTTCTGGGTGACGAAATAGACGCCGACTCCCTTCGATCGAATCAAACGCACGACCTGCTCGACTTTGTCGAGCAGTTCTTTCGGCGCTTCGTTGAAAAGAAGATGCGCTTCGTCGAAAAAGAAAACGAGTTTCGGCTGCGGCGGGTCGCCAATCTCCGGAAGTTTTTCGAACAACTCGGACAAAAGCCAAAGCAAGAAAGTCGCGTAGAGCCGCGGGCTCGACATTAGCTTGTCTGCAGCAAGCACACTGATTGTGCCGCGACCGTTCGGTGCAACCCGCATCAGATCCTCGATTGCCAGCGCCGGCTCGCCGAAGAAATTCGCGCCGCCTTGGTTCTCCAGCACCAGCAGCGCCCGCGCGACGGCGCCGACTGCGGTGGTCGCGACATTGCCGTAACGACCGCTGATCTCCTTCGCGTTCTTCGCCAGATAACTCAAGAGTTCCCGCAAATCCTTGAGATCAACGAGGCCTTCGCCATCGGTCGCTTTGATTTCGGGATCATCGTCTGCAAATCGGAACCCAATATTGATGATGCCTTCCTGCACGTCGTTCAGATTGAGCATGCGCGAGACCAGAAGCGGGCCCATCTCGAATACCGTGGCGCGGATCGGGTGACCCTGCTCGCCAAACAGGTCCCAGAACACCACCGGGAACGCCTCCGGCTCGTAGTCGAAGCCCATATCCTTGGCGCGCTTTACCAGTTCCGGGTTGGCTTCACCGCGCATCGCGATCCCGGAGAGATCGCCCTTGATGTCGGCGGCAAAGACTGGCACGCCGGCGCGCGAAAAGCCTTCGGCCAGCACCTGCAAAGACACGGTCTTACCGGTCCCGGTCGCACCGGTGGCGAGGCCATGACGATTGGCGAGCGCGAGCGAGAGAAACTGATCCCCGTCGCCCTTACCGACGAAGATTTTGCCGTCACGGTCAGGATTCGTCATGACTTTTTCCCTCCGTAAAATTGCGTTTCCATGACCATAGTATCGTTTGATAGAAACTCCGCGCCTGCGAAAATCCATGCCGCGTGGTTATTTGCGCCGACGGCACGGCGCCATCTCGTGCGTAGAGAATACCAAGACGTGACCCAAAGCATTTTGGCACAGTCTAAAGCAGGTCTGTTTGTGATTTTTGCATGAGAATGTCCATTGGCAACGGGGGAAAGAGGCGCAGCGCGATAGCTATGCTGCTTTTGGCGCTGGCAGCCGCAAGTGCATGCACCAGTACCCAGCAGTTCGCCGCCGCACCGAGCGAGCAAGTCGAAACCTCTTCGGCTCCGCCGCCGCCACCACCACCGCCGCCGGTTGATCTCGCCGGCCGATGGCGTCTCTCCATGACGGGCGGTGCCTGCCTCCTGACGCTCGCCGGCAATCCAGGCGCGGCGGAGGGATCAATCGCACCCGCAGGAGGATGTCCCGGCAACTTCTTTACCAGTCGCAGATGGACTTATGAGCGCAGCATGCTCATCATTCGCGACCACAAGGGCGAGGCTTTAGCCGAGTTTTCATTCGCAGACGGCCGTTTCCAGGGGCATGCAAACAGCGGTGGGCCTGTCACGCTGGCCAAACCCTAGCTTGCCTGCCGCGTTAGACCCAAAGGAGAACCCATGGCGGAATACCAGCTTTACTGCTTTGCCCAATCGGGCAATGCTTATCGTGCAGCACTCATGCTCAACTTGATCGGCGCCGATTGGCAGCCGGTCTATGTCGATTTCTTCAAGGGTGGCGAGACGCGCACGCCAAAATATCGCGCCGAGGTCAATGAAATGGGCGAAGTGCCGGTGTTGGCGCACGGCACAAGAAAGCTCAGCCAATCCGGGGTGATCCTCACCTACCTCGCCGAGCGCACGGACCGCTTTAAGCCGCAAGGCGAAGATGCTCAGCTCGAAGCGCTACGCTGGATCATTTTTGATAATCAGAAAGTGAATGGTTTTTTGGGGCCGTATCGCTTCTTGAAGAATTTCGCGCGGCCGGCAGGCGACCCGGCGGTCTTGGCGTTTCTCAAGGGCCGCATCGACGGCAATCTCGCCATCATCGACCAGCGACTTGCCAAAGCGCCATTCATGCTCGGCAATCAACCGACCATCGTTGATGTCTCGCTAGCCGGTTATCTCTTTTATCCGGCGGAAGAGTTCGGCTTTGACATCGCCGCGCAACACAAGAACATCTCCGCCTGGCGCGATCGGGTGCAGGCCTTGCCCGGTTGGGCACATCCTTATGACTTAATGCCTGGCCATCCGCTCAAGCTGTAAATGCGATCCACTGAAGTTCGATATCGCGCTCATCGTCGAGCTTGACCCTAAGGGCAAAACCTACAGCGGAATATCCAGTGTCTTGGGAACCGGCTTCGGCACTGGTGGCGCGGGTGGTGACGCCGGCCCGACGGCGACACCCGGTTGCGCGCCGAGCGCGGGCGGCGGAGTAGGTGTCGCGATTGGCGCCGCTGGTGCTGGCCCGGTCGGAGCGGCCATAGGTGCGGTGGTTGGCGCGCTCGTTGACACGGCCGTCGGCGAGCTCATCGGCGGCGTTGTCGCGGCCAGCGGTTTTGCCGCGGGCGCGACCGTCGCGCTCGGCGCAGCCGGCGGCAGGCTGGTGGGCGAGGGTGGCGCAGAGGCCGGCGCCGGTGTCGCGACCTTCGGGGCAGACTGCATCACCGCGGGCTGCGCGGGGACAGACGTCGGGGATGGCGGCTTCGCGGCAGAACGAGTGGGCGGCGGGGCCGAGGACGCGTTCGAGACCGGCGGATTGTTGAGTTTTGGCGTCACGCTTGGTTGAGCTTGCGGCTGCGTCGGTTGTGCAACCGCCTGCTGGGCCGGCGGCGAAGCAAGCTGCGGCTGCGGCTCTGGCTCTTTGGCATATTTC
>Ga0306921_10007486_pt1 | contig 11477 bp, 7 predicted proteins | sample sta12Cox44000080_FD_203760 | JGI IMG/M metagenome (GOLD analysis project Ga0306921, IMG submission 203760) | Lab enrichment of tropical soil microbial communities from Luquillo Experimental Forest, Puerto Rico - statoxic.12C.oxic.44.000.080 (v2)... | ecosystem: Environmental > Terrestrial > Soil... | reverse complement strand
CGGAGTCGAAGACCTGAGATACATGGCTGGGTTCTTTACCTGGATTCCGGTGGAACCCGTTACGTCATAAAATGTGCCGGTATCGCGGCTGATGTCGTAAGTGGCATGGGTTCCGACGAGGTGCTCGCTGTGAGTGCCGCCGTCGTAAACGACATGGCCGGTTGCCGTGACCACACCGGTTGAGGAGTCATAGGTCGCCTCGTCGCAGTGAATGGTGTTATTTCGAAACCGTATCTCAACATTGCCGCGAACTTTGTATATGTCCTGATTCTTTTCCTGGCGCTCGTTTGCGCGGATAAGAACTTCATCGCGGTTGAGCACGACATTCGCAGGAGGAGGCGGCGGACCGGCGGCTTGTTCCTGCATCTGCTGCTGAACGACTTCCTCCATCACTTTCATGCCCTCGTCCTGCTCTGAAGCGGGCTCGCTTTTCGGCGCGGCAGGTTCCTGAGCCGATTTGGAAGGAGGCGTGGTCTCGGAGGAAGTAATTGTCCCTTGGGTTTGCGGGTCAGCAGGACCGGAAGTCAGTGAAGACGGGGAAGATTCACGGTCGACGGCTGAGCTCCGCAACTGGCTGGTTAACAGGCCCGGCGCGAGAAGTAGGTGACAACCCAACAGGGCCGTGATAATCAATCGAATGCGGGAAATCATCGAAAGCCGCGTGTTGCCTCGCCGAAGAGTTGGGAACGAGCGGAACCTTGCAACTTAGCATGTTGCCCCGACTCAGGCAAAACGCCAAGCCCTGACGATTGGTTTCACGCTGCTCTGGTGTTCTTCTAAACCCGCTTGCAGTCGACTGGTTGCATCGCATTCGGCCAACACAGCGCACCCGCGCGCGAGCGTACGGCCTTCTTTCCTCTTCATTCACCTCGACGTCACCAATTGCGCGCCAGCACGCCGGCGAAAAAGAAATAGTCGCGCCACGACATGACAGAGCAACAGTTCTCACATTACGAAGCGGCATCGAGTTCAGCAGAGCCCGCCGAGGACATCTGGCGAAATGAAGTACACTCCCGACTGGCGCGCTACAAACGGCGCCGCGGACGTCGCATCGAGGGCGCGTATACGATGCGCTTTCCATTTCCGGCGGACGAGGTGACGGAGGCGGCCAAGCTGGTTGAAACAGCGACCGCTCTAGCGGAGCCAGCCGAGGTGGAGCCTGAAGAAACGGTCGAGGAACTCGAAGCCCCTCGAGTCAAAGCTCCCGTCGATAGCATCGCGATTGGGCCAAGCGAAGTCGATGGTGCCGCGCAAGACGAAGAGGTGACGCACGACGCCGTCAATCTCGTTCTTGAGGCAGGGGAAACCTTGAAACCTGAACCGGAGCCCTTCGTCGATACCGTTGTTCGTCCGCGACCTAAGCGAAAAGTCATCGCATTTCCCAAACACTTGTCGGTTGCGCCGGAGCAGGTCTATCGCCTCGCCGATCCTGTGACTACGGAAGTCCCCCGCATTTTGGATGTACCAGAGGAACTGCAGGCGATTCCGACAACTCCGTTTCTGGATGGTTTGCAATTTGAGTCACCAAACCCAGCAGCCGAGACACCTGACCGCGAGCACGTGGAATTGCCGTTCCGTGCGGCTCGGCCCTCGCAACGTGTGCTGGCGGGAATGGTGGACCTTGCCGTCGTTGGCGTGAGCGTCGCGGTGTTTGCGGCTGTCGGGTACGAGACCCTGGCGAATCCGCCGCTCAACAAGTTGCTGATTCTTGCCCTGGTTGCTGCCGCCGTCGTCTTGTGGGGCGCATACGAATATCTGTTTGTCGTCCATACGGGAAAGACCTTAGGCATGATGGCAGCTCGCTTGAGGATCCGGACTCTCAAGGGAAAACCAACAACGCTGCGGCAACGGCGCAACCGGGTGTTGGGTTTGTATCTGTCTGCGCTCTCCCTCGGCATGGGCCTGTTGTGGACCTTCGTCGACGTCGATACGCTGTGCTGGCACGACCGCCTTAGCCGCACCTATTTGTCAGAACGGCAATAACTTGCCTTGTTACGCGTGTGTAGCTGACAATCAGTAGTACAAACGTGTAAATTTCAATCCTGTACACCGTCGGGCGGATCAGTCGCCCGCGACGGCCAGGAGCCCCAGCGAGCTACGGTCTCCTCCAGGACGTGCCAGTCCGTATGTCTGTGCAGATCAACAACCTGCAAAAGCCGGTCGTAAAAGTTTTCGTCGCCACCACGGTGACGCTGACCTTTATCTCGTTCTGGCGCGCAGCTGCCATCGTGTTAGCCGACCTGGCTTCGTCGGCGTATTACGTGGGCGGTGATGCTGAGAAGGTGATCGGCAAGAGCGCGCCGTGGTTTGTGCTGGCGGTCATGATCTTCAGCTACGCCGTGCGGGCTCTCTATATCGAGTCCAGCGCAATGTTCGTGCGCGGCGGCGTGTACCGCGTGGTCAAGCAGGCCCTGGGTGGCACACTGGCGAAACTCTCGGTATCGGCTCTGCTTTTTGACTACGTATTGACGGGTCCCATCAGTTCGGTCGCCGCCGGACAATATTTTGTCGGTTTTCTGACCGACACGCTGCACCACATCGGTCACGATGTTCATATCCCCGAGAACGCATTCAGCGCGGTCTTCGCGGTATGCGTGACGATTTACTTCTGGTGGAAGAACATCCAGGGCATCCACGAATCGAGCGAACGCGCGCTGCAGATCATGAAGATCACCACGGTGATGGTGGTGTTGTTAATTGTCTGGTGCTTCATCACGATTGCAAAGAACGGAGCCCAGCTTCCGCCGCTGCCTGCGCCTGCTGACATGCACCGCGATCGCGAGTCACTGGGATGGCTGCTCGGCACCTGGGCAGAGCGAATTCCGCTCATCATGCTGCTAGTCGGATTCGGCCATTCGGTGCTGGCCATGAGTGGCGAGGAATCGCTCGCTCAGGTCAACCGCGAAATCGAGCATCCCAAACTCAAGAACCTGGAGAAGACCGGGCTGGTGATTTTCCTCTACAGCCTGTTCTTCACCTCGCTCGTGTCGTTCTTCGCGGTGATGATCATTCCCGACCACGAACGGCATAACTACTTTGCCAACCTGATCGGCGGCTTGGCCATGCACGTTGTAGGTCCTTACACGCTGAAGCTCGCCTTTCAGGGATTCGTAGTGCTCGTGGGAGCCTTGATCCTGTCGGGTGCCGTGAACACAGCGATCGTCGGTGCGAATGGAGTGCTCAGCCGAATGGTCGAAGACGGCGTACTGACGACGTGGTTCAAAAAGCCGCAGAAGAAATACGGTACCAGCTATCGCGTCATCAACATGATCGCTGGCCTGCAGGCGCTGACGATCATCGCCAGCCGCGGCAATGTGTACCTGCTGGCCTCCCTCTACGCTTTCGGGGTGATCTGGAGCTTCTCCTTCATGTCGCTGGCGGTGCTGGTGCTGCGCTACAAGATGCCGGAGAAGCGCGAGTGGAAGGTCCCGGGAAACATTCAGATCGGTGGGGTGGAAATTCCGATCGGGTTAGGCATCATCTCCATCATCCTGTTCTCGACCGCATTCACGAACCTGTTCACGAAGCAGATGGCAACGATCGCAGGTGTGAGCTTCAGCATCGTGTTCTTCATCGTGCTTACGGTTTCCGAGCGTTCGGTGGCACAGCAACATGCCACGGGCGAGTCAGGACTGGAACAGTTCAACATTGCCGCCAATACCGAGCTCGATGCCAGCGTAGTCGAAGTGCGCCCGGGGAACATTCTGGTGGCCGTACGCGATCCGCACAATCTGTCTTACCTTCGCAATGTACTTTCGAAAGTTGACACCAGCAAGACGGATGTAGTGGTTATGACGGCGCGTATTTTCCGTCGCGAGCATACCTTTAGTGGGACGCTGGAAATGGAAACGAGTGAGGTTTTCGACAAGTATGAGCAAGAGCTATTCACCGCTGTGGTCAGCGTGGCCGAAAAAGAAGGCAAGCACGTCTCGCTGGTGGTGGTGCCTACAAATGATGTGTTTGAAGCCATTGTTGCGACGGCACAACGACTGAATTCCAGTGTGGTGGTTTGCGGCCAATCAAACTAGCTGACTGCCGACGAACAGGGCAAGCTAGCGGGCGATGCGTGGGAACGCCTGCCCGAGCCGCGTCCGCGGTTGACACTGGTGGTCGTTGGGCAAAATGGGGAAAGGCATGAATATCAACTGGGGCCGCACCGGCCCCGCGTCCGCAAAGAAGATGTTGATCTGCTGCACAGCCTATGGCGGGAAGCGACCGTCGATCCGAAGTTTCGCGAGTTGCACCATTATCATGTGCTCAACGTTGCCTTGCAGGAGATGGAGCGCCGCATGCACAACGGCGCCGAGCGCGAAGAGGTGATGGACGACCTCGAGAAAGAAATGTGCCGGCCGTGCGGACCTACGTTGCCCGACGAGGGATCGCAGTCACAGAACTGATGTGCGGTCAGACGCGACTACCACTCTCAGCTCTTGCTAACATCAAAGGGTGACCAGGAATTCGAAGGTACGCGTTCGTTTCGCGCCGTCTCCTACGGGGCAGTTGCACGTCGGCAACGCCCGCACCGCGCTCTACAACTGGCTATTCGCCCGCAAAACCAAGGGTACGATGATCCTGCGTATTGAAGACACCGACCTCGAGCGCAGCGAGGCCCGATACGAAGACCAACTGCTCGAGGATCTGAAATGGTTCGGCATTGAGTGGGATGAGGGTCCCGATGTTGGTGGCCCGTTTGCGCCTTATCGGCAGAGTGATCGTCTAGCAATCTATCAGGAACACGCCGAGCGCCTGGTGAAAGAGTGGAAGGCGTACCTCTGCTTCTGCACGCAGGAGGAGTTGGAGCGCGGACGCGACGCTGCCATCGCCGAACACCGTTCTCCGAGCTACTCAGGAAAATGCCGTCTGCTCGATCCTGCTGAAGCACAGCGACGTCGGGCGAGTGGCGAAGCGGCAGCGATCAGGCTAGCTATTCCTGAACATCCCATTCGCTTTCATGACATCGTGCGGGGCATGGTCGAGTTCCCGAACGAAGCGGTGAGCGACCCCGTCATCCTGCGCTCGAGCGGCGTACCTGTCTACAATTACGTGGTGGTCGTGGACGATGCCCTGATGGAGATCACGCACGTCATTCGCGGCGACGATCATCTGTCGAATACGCCGAAGCAGGTGGCGCTTTACGAAGCGTTGGGATGGCCAGTTCCGGAGTTCGCCCACCTCTCGACGATTGTCGGCAGCGACGGGGCGAGGCTGTCAAAGCGTCACGGCGCAACTTCCATTGCCAACTTTCGGGACATGGGTGTCTTGCCCGAGGCCCTGGCGAACTATCTGGCGCTGCTCGGTTGGGCACCGACAGGCGGCAACCGTGAAGTCTTTACCCCGGAAGAGCTGACAAAGGAGTTTACGCTGGAGCGGGTCACTCCGTCGGCTGCCATGTTCGACATGGAGAAGCTCTACTGGCTGAATCGGCACTACATCAAGAAGAGTCCGGCGGAGCGCATTGAGAAGCTGGCCGAGCCGTACTTCATTAAGGCGGGCCTGCTGCCGCAGAATCCCGATGAGCCCACGCGGGCATGGTTTCGAAAGGTCGTCGCGTTGCTGACGCCGTCAGTGAACAAACTCGATGAGCTGCCGGAGCGGGCCGGGCTGATCTTTCATGTCGATGCAGCGACAGCCCTGGCTTTGCCGGACAACGCCCAAGTGTTGGGCGGGTCAAAGACGAATGAGGTGCTCACTGCATTTAGCGAACTTGCTGAGGCCGATAAGTCACCGATGACTCCGGAGCGCTTCAAAACCATCATGGATGAGGTCAAGGCGAAGACGGAGACAAAGGGCAAAGACCTGTTTCATCCCGTGCGCATCGTGTTCACAGGCTCGCACTCGGGGCCGGAGTTCGACAAGCTCATTCCCATTCTCGAGGAAGGCTCGCAATTGCCCTTGCCCACGCATGTGATGAATACCCAGGAGCGGATTGCGGCGTTCAGGGTGGCGCAACAGATGCGACAGTAATCCTTGACCAGGATAAGATGAACTCATTGAGGCACGAATGGGCGCGATTGAAGATGTAAGAAGAAGTTTTTCAGGGATACAGTCGCAGCAGACCCGAAAGTGCTGGCCGTGAGGGTCGAAGAACTGGAGAAGCCGAGTTGGGCAGAGCGTCCAGGACCAGGGCGAAGGATATGGAGAGCGTTTTGAGGGGCTTGAGCGGACGCTAAATCAACAGCAAGTCATCCCTGGCCTGGTGGGGCGAGTGCTTCCTCGAAAACCGCGTGCGAGCCATTGCCGCCACTCTCGAAGAATCCAATACCAGCCAGCCGGTCCGATCAACAATTCATTGGAAGCTGCTCCAGCGCCTTTTCTAATGCCGCCTGTGCCAGAATGCGGGTTGAATCGAGGGCAGGTAGAGGCGACGTCGTGTCGTCGATGATCAGCGGTATCTCGGTGCAGCCGAGGACGACGGCGTCGCAACCCGCACCCTTCATCCGGGCCATGACTCGTTGAAAGTACGCGCGCGCTTCAGGCCGGAAGATGCCGTTCACCAGCTCCTCGAAGATAATGCGATCGATCTCGGCTACTTCATCCGCCTTCGGTACTAGGTACTCGAATCCCGCAGCAGGGAGCTTTGTCTGATAGACCGTACCTTCCATGGTGTACTTTGTGCCGGTGACAGCCAGCTTGTGGAAGCCGCGCGCTTTCGCGACTGCAGCAACTTCATCAACGATATGCAGCCAGGGCAACGGCGACCGCGGCGCCACCAAATCGAACGCGTGATGGATCGTGTTGTCGGGACAGATCAGGAAGTTGGCACCGGCCTTCGCCAGCTTGCTGGCCGACGAAAGCATCAGATCAGCGACGCCCTGCCAGTCTCCCCGATAAACGCACTTCATGTACTCGCCCAGACAGTATGTGTGCATGCTGACCTCGGGATGCGTGTGGCGTCCCATGAGAGTTGGCGCCTCATCGCAGATGGTGCGATAGCAAAGCGCCGCGCCCTCGGCGCTGCAGGCGACGATTCCGATGTGCTTGGTCAAGCTGATTCCCTTCTCGACGTCGGATTAACACGAATCACACCGCTACTTACTCGATCTTCAATTGCCCTAATTCCGATCCGTGTCGTCCGCGTAAATTTTTGGTCGTTCTTCGTAAACTCTTGTGATGATCTCTCGTTTACGCGCCTCAGGCAAAAACGAAGCACGAAATGAGTTCAGCGCCAGGTCGCGCAGCGCTTGATTGCTGAACCCGAGCGCTGCTTGAGCTATCTCATACTCGCGCAACAGACTGGTGCGGAACATCTCCGGGTCGTCGGTATTCAGAGTGAGCAAAACTCCCTCATCAAAGAGCTTGCGAGCGGTATGTTCTCTGGCCGAGGGGCAACATCCGGTCAATACGTTGCTGGAAATACAGGCTTCCACAGGGATCTGCCTCGCGGCGAGATAGGCGATGAGAGCCGGATCTTCAGCCGCACGCAGCCCGTGGCCAATGCGATCTGCTCTCAGCTCCCGCACTGCCGACCAGATCGATTCGGGCCCCCCTGTCTCACCGGCGTGTACGGTTGTGCGTAATCCTTCGCTCGCGGCGCGCGCATAGACATCGCGAAACAGTTCGGGCGCAGCGCGCCGTTCGTCGCCGCCGAGGCCGATGCCAACAATGTTGTCGCTGATTTTACCCAGGGCGAGCGTTTCATCGAGCACCCGCTCGGCAGCTTCGGAGCCAAAATGGCGGACGGCGTCAAAAATCCAGTAGAGCGACACACCAAAGTCGGTTTCGCCACGCCTTCGGCCCTGCTCCAGACCTTCGAACAGCGGTGCGAAGGCTCCGCCACGCCAGTGAATCACTCCGACCGAGACATAGACCTCCGCGTGCAGCACGTTCTGTTCGTGCAGCTTCTGCATCATCCTATAGGTGACGAGCTCATAGTCCTCAGCGGTTCGGAGGCGCTCGGTTACCGCCTTGAAGGCCAGCAGGAACCCGGTGAAATTGTTGTACTGATACAGCTCACGGGCTTCTTCCTCTGTGAAGACGCGGCCGCTGTCCGCAATGTTCGTGTAGCGATTGTTCGTGGTGGAGAGCAGAGTGGGGTGCCGACGACTCAGCTCGGCCAGCGTCGGCGGATCGACCGTGCCCTCAAGGTGTAAATGCAGCTCGGCCTTGGGCAGCGAGCGAATGAAATCAAGGGAAGAATTGCCAGGCACAGCAACCTACCGCCGCCGGCCTTCGGGACAGAATTCGCTGCGGTAGCGGCTGTAAAGCGTGTACACCGTCAGACCGATTATGAGCCACACAAAGAAACGAATCCACGTCAGGATCGGCAGCCCCGCCATCAGCAGAATGCAGAACAGCACACTCAACAAAGGAGCCGACAGGCCCAGTGGCGCGCGGAATCCGCGATGCCTTTCGGGCTGCTTGTAGCGCAAGATGATCACGCCCAACGAAACCAGCACGAACGCGAAAAGGGTTCCAATGTTCGACAGGTCGGCCAAGGTGCCAATATCGAGCAGCCCGCCGGGGATTGCTACGAGAAATCCCGCGATCCACGTTGCCGTCGACGGCGTGCGAAAGCGCGGATGCACCCGCCCGAACAGCTTCGGCAGCAGACCGTCGCGCGACATGGCAAACCACACTCGCGCCTGGCCAAGCTGAAAGACCAGCAGCGACGAGATCATGCCCATCATTGCGCCGAACAGCACCACCAGCCTCACCCAATGCAACGTTGCCGAGCCGGTGCTCCGCCCAAGCTGCTTCAGACTGTTGACGACCGGTGCGGCGTCGTCGATCAGTCGCTGCCACGGAACGATTCCTGTCAGCACGACCGCCACCGAGATATACAGCAGTGTGCAGACGACCAGCGTTGCGATGATGCCGATTGGCAGATCGCGTTGCGGGTTGCGCGCCTCTTCCGCCGCTGTCGAAACGGAATCGAAGCCGATATAGGTGAAGAAAATGATCGACCCACCGGTGAGAATGCCCGACCATCCCTGCGGTGCAAACGGATGGTAGTTCGACGGATGGATGTAATCGATGCCCGCGAACACGAATGCCAGAATGGCCGCGATCTTCAGCAGCACCATTACGTTGTTCGTCTCTGCCGACTCACGAATACCCCGCACCAGCACCGCCGTCAGGATCATCACCACGAGAAACGCGGGAATGTTGAAGCCGAAGTGCCAACCGGGTTCGTACAGCATGTTGCCTTTCAGGTCAGCCATTCCCGAGGGAAGATATGCGGGTGAAATCCAGCGCAGCGGCGGATGCCAGCCAAACCAGTCGAACATGTCGACCAGATGCGCTGCGAAACCCACGCTCACCGCCATATTGCTGACAGCGTATTCGAGGATCAGGTCCCAACCGATGATCCAGGCGATCAACTCGCCCATCGTCGCGTAGGTGTAGGTGTATGCACTGCCGGCTATGGGAATCATCGACGCCAGTTCCGCATAGCAAAGGGCGGTGAACGCGCACACGATGGCGACCAGCACCAGCGAAAGCGCCAGCGCCGGTCCTGCGCCCGGTCGCCCTAGCGTCGCGGCATGGTGCACGATGTAGTCAGCCAGCGGAGCGTTGAGGATGGACGAGGTGTCGAACTTCTGTCCGGCGATTGCTGTGCCGATGACGGTAAAGATTCCCGAGCCGATAACGGCGCCGATTCCCAATGCCGTCAGCGACCACGGGCCGAGCGTCTTCTTGAGTCGATGTTCCGGCTCCTCTGACTCGGAGATCAGCTTATCGATGGATTTGCACGCAAAGATTTGAGTTGCCAGAACGGCGCTCCCAGGATTAGAGGAATCGATGCCTCAGGATTGAAACAGAAACCCTGAGGGGCGGGCAAGTATGCCCCTACCCCTGCTACTCGTTCTTGTACACCACTCCGCCCTTCATCACGAACTTCACCCGCTCCAGCAAGGTGACGTCCTCGAGCGGATCGCCTTCTACCGCGATGATGTCGGCGTAGTGATTCGGTTCGATCACGCCGATCTTGTCCGACCAGCCGAGCAGGTCGGCGTCGTTTACCGTCGCAGCCTGTATGGCCTGTAGCGGCGTCAGTCCCAGCTTTACCATCACGGCGAACTCGTGCGCATTGAGGCCGTGCGGATAGACGGCCGCATCCGTGCCGAAGCCGACCTTCACCCCGCTGGCGAAGGCGTGCGCGACGTTCTTACGCGCTGCCGGCATGACCTCTTTGCCTTTGGCGAGCATCGACGGCGGAACATTCATTTTCGGCGCGTTCTCCAGAAACCAGTCGCTCAGATACAACGTCGGCACCAGGTAGGTGCCGTGCTGCTTCATGACAGCGATGGCTGCATCGTCAATGTAGGAGCCGTGTTCGATGGAATCGACCCCGGCTTCCGCGGCCCAGCGGATACCTTCGGCGCCATGGGCGTGGGCAGCCACCTTGCGGCCCAGGCGGTGCGCATCCGCAATGATGGCGCGCAACTCTTCCTGCGTGTACTGCGAGTGTTGCGGATTGTCGCCCAGCGAGAGCACTCCGCCGGTAGCGCATATCTTGATCACATCGGCACCGTACTTGATGAGCTCGCGCACCTTGTGTTGTACATTCTCCACGCCGTCGGCGACACCGACCTCGGTTGCGTGCCACTCATAGGGCAGCAAGTTGTCGTCGCAGTGTCCACCGGTAATGCTCAGCGCAGGACCGCTGGCGTCGATACGCGGGCCGGGTACATCGCCGGCATTGATCGCGTCGCGCAGAGCGATGTCGGAAAACTCTGTAGCGCCCACGTTGCGAATTGTGGTGAAACCGGCCAACAGCGTAATCCGTGCGTTCTTGGCGCCGATCAGCGCCTCGCGCGGGAGAGAAATCGCCAGCCGGTCATAGCCGAACTTGGGATCGAAGGTGATGTGTGTGTGGGCGTCGATCAATCCCGGCAGCACCGTCTTGCCCGACAGGTCAATAACCTTCGCGCTGGCGTCGCTCGTTCCCGTGTCCGCTCCGACGCTCACGATCTTGCCGTCTTCAATCACGATTGCTTGGCTGGTGAGGGTCTTGCCGGTCCGAACGTCCAGCAGGTGCCCGGCGCGAATGATGGTGCGAGTCGGAGCAGAAGCGGAAGCAGGCTGCTCGGCGAGTGCCGCTCGAACCGTCAAGGAGGCAATCAGAAGAAAGAAGAGAGATTTAATCAGCTTTAAGTTCATGGTCATCCCTTATGCGCAGATTTCGCCCGACGGCTTACTTCGGGGTAGGCGCGAGGTTGGTTTCAAAGTGATCTTCGATTCGATGAAACAGATCCGACCGTGCGGCCTTTCCCGCGATACCGTGGGTCTTGCGAGGATATAGCATTAGCTCGAATCGCTTTCCTGAGTTGATAAAGGCGTTCACCATCTGAATGGTGTTTTGCACGTGCACGTTGTCGTCGCTCGTGCCGTGTGCTTCGAGCAAACTGCCGTGCAAATCTCCGGCAAAGTTCACCGGCGAACTCTTGCGGTAGCCGTCTTCGTTGTCGCTGGGGAGTCCCATGTAGCGCTCGGTGTAGATCGAGTCGTAGTTGTGCCAGTCGGTGACGGGGGCG
>Ga0306921_10007484_pt1 | contig 11480 bp, 11 predicted proteins | sample sta12Cox44000080_FD_203760 | JGI IMG/M metagenome (GOLD analysis project Ga0306921, IMG submission 203760) | Lab enrichment of tropical soil microbial communities from Luquillo Experimental Forest, Puerto Rico - statoxic.12C.oxic.44.000.080 (v2)... | ecosystem: Environmental > Terrestrial >... | reverse complement strand
TGCGGACACGCTGAACAGCGTTGCGTCCCTGTGCAGATCTTTGCCGGGTCTCGGGATTTGTGACAGAGTGAGGCGGTTCCAACCCGATCGACCGCGATGTCACAAAATCTCGGGCCGCGGCAAACCGATGGGGGGATCCTGCCGCAGGACCTGAAGACGAGGCGCTGCGAGAGCTGATGGTGCAGTATCAGGAGGGCTCGCTCGAGGCGTTTCGGGCACTCTACGCCCATTTGGCGCCCGACCTTCGGCGGTACGTGCGCTTTCTCATGCGAGGCAGCGACGCGGCTGACGATCTTCTTCAGGAAGCGTTCCTGCAACTGCATCGATCGCGGGCGGCCTACAATCCGGTCTACGCCGTGCGGCCGTGGATGTTCGGGCTGGCCCGAAACGTGTGTTTGATGCATCGACGAGCGATGCGTCGCTGGGCGACCATCCACGCGGTAGGCAGCGACCGGCTGCCCGATGTGCCGGTCCCGGCGGCCGTCGAGCGCCTGGCCGACGCCGATGCCATTCGTCAATGCCTCGCGGAGCTACCGACCGATCACGCTGAGGCGCTCACGTTGCACCATGTGTGGGGATTCAGCTTCGAGGAAATCGCGGGCATGTTGGGCGTGAGCGCCGTGGCGGCGCGAGCCCGTGCCAGCCGCGGCATGGCTCGACTGCGCGCGGAGTTGGAGCGGCTCTCGAGCTCAAGACGATGATCAACGACTCGACACCGCCTGAGGCGTTGCTCGCTGAAGTCAGTCGCGACTTGCGCGCGGTCCGCCCGTGGCCCACGCCGTGGCGAGACGCGCTACGACTGAGTCCGCTCGCTCTCGGGATCATCGTTGGTCTGCCGGTGCTCGTCGGACTGCGCCGAGATGCCGTGGCCGTCGGACCGTTCGTCGTGTGGGGGGTGTCGCTCATTCAGGTTGCGTTGGGCATCGTGCTGATTTGGATGGCCACGCGTGAGGGCAGGCCCGCGCGGCGCCTGCCGCGAGGCGGCGTGCGCGCCGCCCTGGCGGGGGCCGGATTCATGGTCGTGGCGGTTTCGTTCGTGACGTTCTCGAAGAGTCCCACACATGTGCCGCACGGTATTTCGCCGTGGCTCGTGGGGATGGTCTGCTATTTCGGGAGTACCGTGGCGGCCGCGCCACTCTTCGCGCTGGCGGCGTGGTTTCATTCACGGTTCGTGTCCCCGCGGCCGGCGCTTGCCGGAGGGCTCTACGGCGCAGGCGCGGCGTTGACCGCCAATGCAGGATGGCGCCTGATTTGTCCGATTTCGACCCCCTGGCATGTCTTGACCGCTCACGGCGGATCCGTGATCTCCATCACGCTGCTCAGCGCGCTCACGGCGCATCTCGTCGCCCTTCGAGCACGGCGATCGTGACCGCGTAACGTCCGAGAACCCGATCGACGCTCGGCAAGTCAGATCTGGACCCGCGTGAGCTAAATGCTCAGCTTGTCTAGCCGAAGCCAGCAGGCGTGCGAGCAACTTTTGCCTGAGCTTTTGGAGTGACGCAAGTTCGGGACGACTTTTGGCGAACCACAGGCGCGAACCCGTCTATGCTTATTTCATGCGCTGGTTCACGGCAATCGCCGTGCTGTCTCTGCTCGCGCCGCCGCTGCAGGCGCAGAAGCCTCTTCCTGACCAGCAGGCTTTCTTACAGGAGGTTCGCAAACGCCTCGACACTGACGAAGACCGGCAAACCGGCTACATGTACATGGAGACGCGCCGCATGCAGAAGCTCGACAAGTCGGGCAATGCGACAGGCGAGTCGGTAACGGTTCTCGAAAGCTATCCGGCCCTGCCGGGCGAAGACCGTTGGGAGCGCGTGCTGTCCGAAGATGGCCGGCCGATTCCGCCGCAGGAACTCGAGCGGCGCGATCGTGAGCGGCAGAAGCACGTCGAGGAGTACGCGCGCAAGCTTGCGAAGGATCCTCCACAGACCAAGGCGAAGGAGGACCGCGAGCGTAGGCGCCGTGAGCTGACGGAAAGCATCGATGATATCGGCCGCGTCTTCGACATCCGAATGGACGGCCGCGAGACCATCGAAGGGCACGACGCGATCGTCCTCACGCTGACGCCACGCCGCGACGCGAAGCCGCGCACCAGCGCCGGCCGCATCATGCGCAACTTCAACGTGCGCGCCTGGATCAGCGAGTCGGACTACGAGCTGATCCACCTCGACGCGGAGGCGATTAACACGGTATCGTTCGGCCTCGGAATGCTCGCTCGCGTGCACAAGGGATCGCGCGCGTCGTTCCAGCGGCGGAAGGTGAACGGCGAGTCGTGGCTGCCGGCATTCGCAACGTATACCGTCAGCGTCCGCGTCGGTCTCGTCGCCGTGCTCCGGCGCGGCGGCAGCGTCGAGTTCTCGAACTACAAGAAGTTCGGCGTCGACTCCTCGTATCGCATCGCCATGCCTGACGGACGATGATCGCGGCGCTGCCCGGCATGAAAATGGACCTTGTGGTCATGAGTCGCCCGTTCCACAACCTGTTGTGAATCGGTCGCATTTTCTGAGCAGACAGCTCGGTTGGTTCCTCGAGACGGTCACACCGCTTGCGGAAGGCTCGTCACCATCAGTAGATCCGTGCGCCGGAGTTTCTTCATGACCGCGCGCTCGCTCTCGTAGACGGCCTTGACGCCGTCCCCCATGGCGGCCTCGACGTCACGGATGTACTGGACCAGACGCTCGAGCCCGCGCGGCTCGACAGACGCGGCCTGATCGGTGCCCCACATCGCTCGATCGAGCGTGATGTGCCGCTCGATGAGGCTGGCGCCCAGGCATACAGCCGCGAGCGTTGTCGCAAGACCGACCTCGTGCCCCGAGTAGCCGACGGCGCAGTCGAAGCGGGACTGAATCGTGTGAATCATCCGCAGATTGAGCTCGGCTAAGGGACAGGGATACGTGCTCGTCGCGTGGGTGATCAGCAAATTCTTCGTGCCAAGCAACGCGACGGCAGCTTCGATCTGATTCATCGTCGACATACCTGTCGACAGGATCAGTGGCCGGCCTGTTTGCTTGAACCGCCGCAGAAGGGCGACGTCAGTGAGCGCGGCGGAAGGGATCTTGTAGCCGATCGGTTCGAACCATTCGATGAAGTCGACGGCCGTCTCGTCCCAACACGAAGTGAACCATTCTATCGAGCGACTGCGGCAGTGATCGATGAGCGCTTCGTACTCCTCGACGCTGAATTCCATGCGATGACGGTATTCCAGGTAACTCATCGCGCCCCACGGCGTGTCCCGCATCTGGTTTCGTTGCTGCAGCGGCACGCATAACTCCGGCGTCCTCTTCTGGAACTTCACCGCGTCGCAGTTCGCATTCGCTGCTACATCGATCAGGCGCTTGGCGATGCCGAGCGATCCGTTGTGATTGATGCCGATCTCCGCGACGATGTAGGTCGGTTGACTCTCGCCAATCACGCGTTGGCCGAATTGCAGGTGCCGCATGGCCGGTCCTCCTCACTTGATGTCTTCCGTCTCGACCCAAGCGTCTACGCGGCCGCCGAGCCGGACGTCAGGTCCGGCACAGCGTCGAACAAGGTGTCCGATCCGCAGTCGGCCTCCAGCGTTTCGTGGCCATCCGTGCGCATCAGCTCGAACAGCGCCGCGAAGGGCTTCGCTGCGATGGCTCGAGTGACGGCGACGGTGCTTTGCAGCCACAGTGGCTTGCGCTCCCATATCGACGCGACGGAGTGTTCGCAGTCATTGACCGTGATAAAGACGCGCTCCGGCCATGTGGTTTGTCCGCGGTGATGGTCATGGTGGCGACGAAGGATGTCTGCGACCAATTGGAGCGTGCGTGCTACATGCGGGTCGGCGTACTCCGGGAGGACTACGCAGCAGGCGGAGCGGTCGACGCGCAGCTCGCGTGCGAATGCAGCCAGATCTTCGGCTCGGGTCAGGTTGACGATCGCATTCGGGGCGAGGCCATGCCGGTCGCCACCGCCGACTACGGGGATCCCGAAGCCTTTCGCGAGCGGCAGCACGCGCCGGTTTTCAGCCCAGCTGCGATATCCGTTCAGCTCGATTGCATGAATCCAATCGCGATAACTGCGCAGAAAGGCGAGCATCGCCGAGTCGTGACGGAGTTGACCGACGTCGGCGAGATCCCAATACGGATGGTTGAGGACGACGAAGGTCTCAGGGCACTCGCTGAGCCAGTAGAGCAACTCCTTCAATCGAACGGGCATGCCAGTGGCAGGTCCCGCCGTGTACTCCGCAAGCGCGCGCATCGTCGCGTCGATCGACGAGGGCGGGATGCCGTGGACGCCAAGGTGGAAGATGGTTTTCTGGAAGGGCACCGACCACTCGAAGGCGATCGGAACATCGGCCCGGCCACTCGCTCTGAGCGCCAGCGGTCCTTCCACGGTGTCGTGGTCGGTGAGCGACACCAGACCAGGCAGGTTGAAACGCACCTGCAATTGGGCCTGTTCGGAGTCGATCACGCCTGCGGGCGTCACGGGGGGACGCCAATACCAGGCGCCGAAGTCGAGCGGCCGGCCGAATTCGTTCTGGTACTCGGCAAGGCTTCGCTCGAAGCAGCTGGCAACAAAGGGAATCTGCCTCGCGAAACGCGGGATGAATTCCAATGTTTCGCGCGAGCATTCCGAATGGCTGTGCAGCGATACCGCCGCACGCATGCCGGCCGGGCGGGAAAAACGCGATTCCCGCGAATAGAGATGAATCTCCTGGACAGAGAAGCTCATAGTCTCAATTCAGCCGTTCGTGGCCGGCCTGGGACGCTAGCCGCGCGGCGCATCACTCAGCGCCTGTTAGCCGTGAGACAGGAGTAAGCGATCGGCGCAATTGAGCGACCGATCAATCACTTGGGTCGTGCAGCCTTGCCTCAACAAGATAGAGCAGAGGTTTGAAGATTCAGTGATCGCCGTGCATCGAAGCGGCAACTCTTGTGCGGCAAAGACATCAACACGACATCAACAACAGTCGAGCAGAGGTGTGACGGCCGAGTATCACGGGCCGTCTCACCTCGTGCGGTACACTGAGCCGCCCACATGACTGGGGTGTGGTCGACGATTGCCACGACAACCGCCGTGATCGGCCACGCGAAGATCGGTTTCGTGGCAGCTGCGTTTGCCGTCGACACGCTGTCACTGGTGGTGATGGCGTTTCGCTGGCGGATGCTCCTCCGCAGGGTGGGGAGCGGCGCAACGCTCTGGGAATCCCTGCTGGCTTATTCCGCTGGCGTCTGCCTATGCAACGTCACTCCTGCACGTACTCTTGGAGGCGACGCGTGCCGCGCGGCGCTGATCAGTCGCCCCGGCGGCTCGCCGTCGCTCAAGGCGATCGTTGCCTCGGTGGTTTACGACCGGGCGGCAGACGTGCCGGGGGTTTTCCTTCTCGGCCTGCTCGCTCTGCCGACGCTGAAGCCTCAGTCGGCGCACTGGGGCTTTTTCGTGCTGCTCGCGCTGGCCGTGGCCGTGCTCGCACGCCCCATCTACCGGTTCGTCACTTCACGCTTCGCCCAATGGCACCCGCCGGCAATTGGACGCGCGAAGGGTGGCGTCGTGATCGCGGCCCTTGGATGTTCCCTTTTGATCTGGTCGCTCGACATCACGCGCATCACGCTCTTGGGGCGAGCATTCGACGTCCGGTTCGTTCCTTCTCAGGCGGCGACCATCTCTCTTCTTCGTCTCGGGAGCGGCCTGGTTCCCGTTCCCGGCGGTCTTGGCGTCGTTGACGGCGCGCTCGTCGCTGGCTTCGTCTGGCTGGGCGTGCCGACGGCAACCGCGGCTGCGCTGGCGATTATGGAACGAGCGATCGTGTACCTCTGGAGCACCGCACTGGGTGCTGCGGCGCTGCTGCTGCTCGGCGGCCTGCGCGCGCTGAGAAAAGCACGAACCAGCGCACCCGCCGGACCTTGAGTCCGATCCCCTGGCTGACTAGAAGTCACCGGCACCGGCGCGCTCGGACTCGAACGCGAGGTTCCTCGGGACGACCGTGCGAGATCCGTTGCGCCGACGAAAGGCGCGGAACGCGTAGAGCGTTTGGCCCACGTAGTGTTTCGGGAACCGGGTCGGTATCCCGTAGTTGCCGGCACGCTGCTCGACGGGAAGATAGGCTGTCCCGAACATCCAGTCCCAGACCGCGAGTTTCGTCGAGAAGTTCGCGCGCATCCCTCTTCCCATCGTGTGGTGCCAGCGGTGCATTTCCGGTCCGTTGATGAGCCGCTGCAACCGGCCGGTGTGCACGTTCAGGTTGGCGTGGATGTACATGCCCCACACCGCGCTGATCGCGCCCTTGAGCGGAACAACTTCCGGAGAGGCTCCAAGCAGCACGATCGGCGCGAACTCTACTGTCTGGTTGATCAGGATTTCCAGGCAATGTGACCGAGATCCCGACAGCCAATCGACCGAGGCTGGCGAATGGTGCGCTTCGTGGAGACGCCACAGGTAGCGATTCCGATGCTGCCAGCGATGCATCCAGTAAATGTAGAAGTCGTGGGTGGCGACGAACAACGTGACCTGGAGCCAGAGCGGCCAGCGGGCGAGCAACTGGAGACGCGAAAAACCGCCGACCGCGTCGAGCTGCGCGATGATGATCGAGAAGATCACGATGCCCAGGATGTAGCTTTGCGCGATTGTGTACAGTGCGAAGTCGTCGAAGAACCCTTCGCGGAGCAATCTCTGGCCTTTGCTGTAGGGGATGATCCGTTCGAGCACCGCAAGGAGGACAGCACTCGTCCCGATGGTTGCCAGTGACAGGCGCTCGACTCTGGACATGTGCGCGAAGAGATCGTGTAGGGCCACGAGAATTGCGTGAGGCATGTCGATGGCAAGAATCAAGGTCATCGCCTTATGTCACGCTGCGTGACCGCACCTCGGCTTGATGTTGAAGTTCGACGTGCGACGGAAGACGGGCTCGACCGGCGAGCCGAGCAGCGCCTGGCGGACGGAGCCGCTCTCGACGGCCTGCCTGAGCACGAGCAGGGCTTCGCGGTACGCCTTGAGCGCGCGAACCACATCGTCGTCCGTGTGCGAAAAGCTCATGTTGTGGAAGCCGCTCCACAAAATGCCTCGTGCGAACAGTTCCTGTTGCAGCAGCGACTTCATTTCGAGCGGATCGCCCGCTTTTGAGTCGAACGTGACGAGAGAACGGCAGCCCGCACCGATCGCGAGCGTGTAGGGCATATCGAGCTCCCGTGCGAGTTCGTTGTATCCATCGCGCAGCACTCGTCCCAGGCGCTCGAGATATTCGGGCACCTCGCGACCACGAAGCTCGCGGATCGTCGCTTTGGCGGCGGCCAGCGACAGCGCCTCACCGCCGAACGTCGTGAAGAAGAAGACGTCCTTTTCGCAGAGGCGCATGACCTCGGATCGACCGGCGAGGACGGCGAGCGGCATCCCGTTGGCGATCGCCTTCGAATAGCACATGAGGTCGGCTTGCATGCCGAAGCGCTCCTGTGCGCCGCCCAACGCGAAGCGAAAACCGGTCCACATCTCGTCGAAGATCAGCAGCGTGCCGTTCTTTCGGCAGGCGGCTTTCAGTTCCTGGAGAAATCCGTCCCGGGGCTCGTCGAAGACCATCGGTTCGAGGATGGCGCAGGCGGTATCGTGATCGAGTGCGTGCGTGACAGACGTCATGTCGTTGTAGTCGAAGGTCAGCGTCAAGTCCTGAACAGCCGACGGGACGCCGAGGGCGCGATCGGTCACTGAGATGTACCAATCGTGCCAGCCGTGGTACCCGCAGCAGATCACCTTTGACCGTCCGGTAAAGGCGCGCGCCAGCCGCACCGCGGCGGAGGTCACGTCCGCGCCGGTCTTGCTGAAGCGGACCATTTCAGCGTTCGGTACGACATCGCGGACGAGTTCAGCGACCTCGACTTCGAGCGGATGCATCATCGAAAAGGTGATTCCGTCCTCGAGCTGCTCTCGGATCGCGTGATCGACCGCCTCGTACGCGTAACCGAGCGACAGCGGACCGATCGCCATGCTGAAGTCGATGAACTCATTGCCGTCGACATCCCAGACATGCGAGCCTTTGCCGCGTTGCAAGTACTTGGGCGCGACTCCCGCGACGTACTGCCCGGGGCCCTTTGCGAGTGTTTGCGTATAGGCAGGGATGAGGCCGGTTGCGCGAGCGTACCACTCGTCAGAGCGGGCAATTGCAGGCAGTGAGCGTTCGGGGCGAGCGGTCTCAGGCATGGACGTGACCTCGTGAATCATGGCGCGCGAACGCGGCGGCGATGCGTCGCGCGAGGTGCTCCGGTGAAAAGCCTTCACACTCCAGGACGTCGGCGAACAGTGAGGGAGTGAACCACCGCCCAGGCAGCGCAATCGAATGCAGGCGAATCGCGACCTCGTTCGCGGCTGCAACCTCGGCCACGATGGTTGCGAGCCCGCCAATCGCGAAATGATCCTCGACCGTCACGACCAGCGTTGTCTCGCGGGCCGACTTGAGGATCGCCGCTTCGTCGATAGGCTTCAGCGTGCGCATGTTCACGAGCCGCACCCCAATCCCCGCATCTGCCAGACGCCCCGTCGCTTCGTAGCACTCACGCGTGAGGCATCCGTAAGTCAGCAACGCGACGTCGGCTCCCTCTGTCACGATTTCCGCGATGCCGGGCACAAATGGCGCGCGGTGCTCGAACGCCGACTGGCGAGCGTTGTAGCGCATGTACCAGGGCGCGCGATCGCTGGCCATGGTCGTCAGCGCGTCGAGCATCTCGGGCTCGTCAGCGGGACAGCACACGTTCATGCCCGGAATACCGCGCATCAGTGCGAGATCTTCCACTGCCTGATGCGTCGGTCCGTTGGCTTCCGACAGGAAACCTGCAATTGCCCCGACCAGCTTCACCGGAAGCTGCGCGATGCCCACATCAGTCCGAATGAACTCGAAGGCTCGCATCGTCAAAAACGTCGCCAGCGCGTGGACGATCGGGACTCTGCCGCGCAGCGCCAGGCCGGCGGCGGCACCGACGAGGGTTTGCTCGGCAATGCCAACATCGATGAAGCGAGATCCGAGCTTGCCGGGGAGGTTGCGGATCGCCGCGCGGTTCTCGGCCGTCATCACGACAACGTCAGCGTTCCGTTCGGCGATCTGGATGAGCCGCTCCTCGTATGTCACCGGACGATCCGCGTCTGAGACATGACGGTGGCTTCGGCGCCACCGTGGAGCTCATTGATCATGGCGGCCGCCTCGTCGTCTGTGAGCGCCACAAACCAGCGATCGGCACGACGCTCCAGGCTCGCGAGACCCTTGCCTCGCACCGTGTTCGCGATGATGACCGTCGGCTTGCCGCTTTCGAGCGGCAGGCGGGCGAAGCCTCGCGCCATGTCGTCGAAATCGTGACCGTCAATGCGGAGTGTGGCCCAGCCGAACGCGGCGAATTTGGCCTCGATCGGCTCGAGCGGCACCAGATCCTCGGTGCGCAGATTGGCCTGAAACTCGTTGCGATCGACGATGAGCACGAGGTTGTCGAGCTTGCGCGCTGCGGCCACAAGCGCCGCTTCCCAGACAGATCCTTCGTTCAACTCGCCATCACCGACGATCACGAAGACACGATTGGTGCCACCGGATATCTGGATGTCCAGTGCGACGCCCACCGCAACCGCCGGGAGGTGACCGAGCGAGCCCGAATGGAATTCGATGCCCGGGATCGCGCGGTTCGGATGCCAGTAGATTGAGTCGCGAGGGCTCAGATGGTGAGCCAGCCGCGCCTCGTCGAAGAAGCCGAAGTCAACCAGCGTGCTGTATAGCGCCGGCACGTCGTGCCCCTTCGAGAGGAAAAGATAATCCCGATCCGCGGCCAACTCCGTTCCGGGCGCGACGCGAAGAACCGACGCATAGAGGAACACGATGAGATCGGCGCAAGAGAGCGACGCGCCGATGAAACAGCCGCCCCCGACTGACATGCGAACGATGCGCTCTCGAACGCGAAGAGCGCGCGCTGACAGGTTGCCCCGAGTGGCGGGCGTCATGCGTGTTTGCGGTACCATGCCTTACCCGCGTGGCACGCGTTCAGCGCAGCGATGTCCGGACGCGCTTCGAGAAGCGACAGCACGTCCCTCAGAGAGAAGACCGGGCGCGTTTCATTCCAGAGCGCGCTATAGACAGCGGCGAGGAACTCGTAGTCCTCAGGGTAGTCAATCGTCCATCGATGGCTGGACGAGTAGTCGAGCCCGGACTCCCAGGCGACATGGTGCACGCGGAAACGATCTCGACGTTCCCAGATGAACGGCGTGGTGTGCTCGCGCTCGTGCTCCGCGGTAGCCTCGATCCACGCCGTTTCGAGAACGCCGAACGGGATGACTTCAACATCATTCCCGTCGGGATATGTGCCTGGATAGAGATTGCTCACAAAGTCGGCACGGTCGGCGTGGTCGACGTAGTAGCCGATCACACGGTCGATGACGGCGGGGTCGACGAGCGGGCAGTCGGACGGGATCTTGACGACCGCGTCGGCGCGCATGTCGATGGCCGCCGAATAGTGCCGCTCCAACAGGTCTGTGGGGTGCCCGCGAAAGCAGGCGACGCCGGCCTCTGTCGCGACCTCTTCGATCACATCGTCGGCGCGAGCAGAGGACGTGGCCACGACGACTGCCGACGGCGTCTTCGCGGCGAGCACACGTTCGAGCATCCGATGCAGCAGCGGCCGATTGGCCAGCGGCATCATCACCTTGCCCGGAAGGCGCGTCGAACCGGTGCGCGCCTGCACGACCACCACGATTCTCATTGAACGGCTTCCTGAGTGTTGTGGGGGTACTGGCGGTACGACGACGTCGCTGCGTCGTGCCGATCATGTGGCGCAGGCTCGTAACTGACCTGCTCCGCGCGATTCATCAGTCGCCGGCACACTGCCGCGATCGCCTCCGCAGCGGCACCGGTCTGTATCGGCACCTTCTGACGCAGATCCTCGACATCGAAATCCGAATAGACCTCCTTGCCGAGCGCCAGTCCGACGTACGCCGTTGACGAGAACCGCGTGATCAAAACAGAGCAGTTGGCGATCATTTCTTCGGCAGAGCCTGTCGCGTAGATGAGCGCGTCCGGAGCGTAGTGCCTGATTTCTCGTGTAGCGCGGGGGACCCGTTCGTTCGGGTGCAGCTTAAAAATCAGCTTGCGTCCATTCGCAATGCGCACGGCGTTTCGAATGAACGCCCTGCGATCCTCGCGCCCGAACGTTTCGCGAACATCCGACGTGCACACGAGGACATAATCTCGAAGCGGAAACGAGTTGTTGAGAAACCGGCGACAATTGTCGAAGTTCGGGATGCCCGTCACAACAATCTTGTCCGGGTTCGCGCCTCTGCTGACAAAGTGACGCTTGTATCCCTCGCTCGCTACGCAGAACAGCGTGTACTGATCGCTCAAGCCGGTGACCGCCGTGCCAGCGAGCCACCGAGGGAGCCAGCGGTATCTTCGCCACGCGTGATACCAGAAGCCTTCAGGGTCGGTCATCCCTTCCTGAACCAGCAAAACCGGATAAGGCCGGATGTTTCCTGGAACGATCAGATCCGAGCAGGTCACA
>Ga0306921_10007480_pt1 | contig 11485 bp, 8 predicted proteins | sample sta12Cox44000080_FD_203760 | JGI IMG/M metagenome (GOLD analysis project Ga0306921, IMG submission 203760) | Lab enrichment of tropical soil microbial communities from Luquillo Experimental Forest, Puerto Rico - statoxic.12C.oxic.44.000.080 (v2)... | ecosystem: Environmental > Terrestrial > Soil... | reverse complement strand
CAGGCGACGACACGAGCTCTCTATCGTTCGCTCAACTACGATCCCGTTGCTGATTTTTCTCCTGTTGCTTTCATCTGCGGCTACTCGTTTTTCATGTTCGTGCCGAACTCGCTTCCCGTGAAGTCCGTGCGCGAGTTCGTCGCCTATGCCAAGGCAAACCCGGGCAAGCTCACGCTCGCCTCACCAGGCACAGGGTCATCCCCGCATCTTTGCGGCGAGCTGTTCAAGCACATGGCCGGAATCGAGATGGTGCATGTGCCGTATCGTGGCGCTGCCCCGGCGATGAACGACCTTATTCCCGGTCGCGTGCATCTCCTCTTCTCCGGCGGCGCCACGCTCGACAATGCGAGATCGGGCCAAGTGCAGGCGCTCGGTTACACCGGCGCCAAGCGCGCCGCCATCGCCCCGGAAGTGCCGACGATCGCCGAGGACGGTGTCCCCGGCTTTAACGTGATCTCCTGGTACGGGTTTTTCGTGCCGGCCAAGACTCCCCGCGAAATCATCATGAAAATGAATGCCGACACGATTGCCGCCCTCGCCGATCCGAACGTGCAGGGGCGTCTGCGGCCGCTCGGCTACGAGAGCAGTCCCGATTCGCCCGAGAAGGTCGGGGGATTTCTCAAAAGCGAAGTCGAACTGTGGACCCGCGTCGTCAAGGAAGCCGGCCTCGCGCCGCTGGACTGACGCCCGGCAGGAGACTGTTGCGAAGCGGGCGGCGATCGCAACCCGCGGCGGCCTGACGCGTTCATAGGGTGGCAACGAAGCCAAGGATGGAAGCCATGGACGTGTCCACGCGATCCGCGGAGCCGCTTGCGTTGATGTTTCGCGACGACGGCTCCATACCCAACAACCCGCGCCTGCCGTTTCTGGTCTATCGCGGCGCCATCGAGCTTGCCGGGAAGGAAAGCCCCGAACGCACCATCGAGAGCACGTTCGGCGCAAACGGCTGGGGCGACATGTGGCGCAACGGCATTTTTCCCTACGTGCACTATCATTCCATGATCCACGAGGCGCTCGGCATCGCGCGCGGACGGGCCAAGGTGCGCTTCGGCGGCGAGGCGGGCGAGGTACTCGAGCTCGCGCCGGGCGATGTCGCGGTGCTGCCGGCCGGCACCGGCCATCAGCGCCTGTGGGCGACGCCCGATCTGTGCGTCATCGGCGCCTATCCGAAGCGCGGAAGCTACGATCTCTGCCGCGGCAGCAAGGCCGAGCATGCCAAGGCCCTGAAAACGATCCCGGAGGTGCCGCTGCCCGACAGCGATCCCGTGCACGGCAAGGCGGGTCCGCTGACCACGCTCTGGCGGGCGGAGCGCCTTGCCCTATAGTCCGCCGGGGCGCCATAGGCGCGCTGGGGACAAAGCGATGGGCGACTGGATCGCCTTCTGGGATTCCGAACACTCGATCTACGTCAATGCGCGCCACCGCGACGTGCATTACCGCACGATCGCTCAGGATATGCGCACGCACCTGCCCGCGGGGGCGACCGTGCTCGATTACGGCTGCGGCGAGGCGCTGCACGCCGAGCTCATCGCCGGTTCGGCGAAGGCACTGATCCTGTGCGAGGCCGCGCCGAAGGTGCGCGCGGCGCTCGCGCGCCGCTTCGCCGGCGACGCCAAGATCAAGGTGTGCGCGCCCGGCGAAATCGGCGCATTGCCCGCACGATCCATCGACGTCGTGGTGCTGCATTCGGTGGCGCAGTATCTGACACCGCAAGAGCTCGATACCCTGCTCGCCACCTTCCACCGCCTGCTGAGCGACAAGGGGCTTCTCATCATCGGCGACGTGATTCCGCCGCACGTCTCCGCCTTGGGCGACGCGATAGCGCTCCTTCGCTTTGCCGCGGCGAACGGCTTTCTCGGCGCCGCGCTCGTCGGGCTCCTTCGCACGCTCCTCTCCGACTATTGGCGGCTGCGCTCCCACCTCGGCCTCACGCGCTATGGCGAGACGGCCATGACCGCCAAGCTCGCCAATGGCGGCTTTTCCGCCCGCCGCGCGGCCAAGAATATCGGCCATAACCCGGCGCGCATGACCTTCATCGCGCAGCCGGTGTGAGGCGACTATTAGCGCTCGTCGGCGCAGGCCTATTCGCGCCGTCATGGCCGGACTTGTTCCGGCCATCCACGTCTTTGCAGTTAGGGAAACAAGACGTGGATGCCCGGCACAAGGCCGGGCATGACGAATGGAGCTGTTGAGCGCGGTGGCGCCGCCCTTCCCTCCCCCCCGATTCTAGTCTAAACAGCGGCCCGCGCGCGGGGACGCAGCCTCTGCGCCGCCGAAGGACGCGCAAACGGCGCGCCCTTTTTTTGTGCCCGCGCCGTCCCAACATATCGCCGAGCGACATGCCCAAGCGGACCGACATCTCCTCGATCCTGATCATCGGCGCGGGGCCGATCGTCATCGGGCAGGCCTGCGAGTTCGATTATTCCGGCACGCAGGCGGTCAAGGCGCTCAAGGTCGAAGGCTATCGGATCGTCCTGGTCAATTCCAATCCGGCGACGATCATGACCGATCCCGATCTTGCCGACGCCACCTATGTCGAGCCGATCACGCCCGAGATCGTCGCCAAGATCATCGAAAAGGAGCGCCACGCGATTCCCGGCGGATTCGCGCTCCTGCCCACCATGGGCGGGCAGACCGCGCTCAATACCGCGCTGTCGCTCAACCGAATGGGGGTGTTGTCGCGCTTCGACGTGACGATGATCGGCGCCACCGCGCAAGCCATCGACAAGGCGGAGGATCGCGAGCTCTTCCGCGAGGCGATGCACCGCATCGGGCTCGAGACGCCGCGTTCCAAGCAGGTCAAGACGCTGATCAACGCGCTCGCCGCGCTCGAAGAGATCGGCCTGCCCGCCATCATCCGCCCCTCGTTCACGCTCGGCGGCACCGGCGGCGGCATCGCCTATACCAAGGCGGAATTCATCGACATCGTCGAGCGCGGCATCGACGCCTCCCCCACCAACGAGGTGCTGATCGAGGAATCGGTGCTGGGGTGGAAAGAGTTCGAGATGGAGGTGGTGCGCGACAAGCGCGACAACTGCATCATCGTCTGCTCGATCGAGAACCTCGATCCGATGGGCGTGCACACCGGCGATTCGATCACGATCGCGCCCGCGCTCACGCTCACCGACAAGGAATACCAGATCATGCGCGATGCCTCGATTGCGGTGTTGCGCGAGATCGGAGTCGAGACCGGCGGCTCGAACGTGCAGTTCGCGGTCAATCCCGCGGATGGGCGGCTGGTGATCATCGAGATGAATCCGCGCGTGTCGCGCTCCTCCGCGCTCGCCTCGAAGGCCACCGGCTTTCCGATCGCCAAGGTCGCGGCCAAGCTCGCCATCGGCTACACGCTCGACGAAATCGCCAACGACATTACCGGCGGCGCGACCCCCGCCTCGTTCGAGCCGACCATCGACTACGTCGTCACCAAGGTCCCGCGTTTCGCCTTCGAGAAGTTTCCCGGCGCCGAGCCCACCCTCACCACCTCGATGAAATCGGTCGGGGAAGCGATGGCGATCGGGCGCACCTTTCAGGAAAGCCTGCAGAAGGCGCTGCGCTCGCTCGAAAACGGATTCACCGGGCTCGACGAAATCACCATCGAAGGACTCGGCCAGGGCGACGACAAGAACGCGGTGCGCGCCGCGCTCGGCACACCCACTCCCGAGCGCATCCTCAAAGTGGCGCAGGCGATGCGGCTCGGTTTCTCCGACCAGGACATCCACGCCTCATGCAAGATCGACCCGTGGTTTCTGGGCGAGATCCGCGGCCTGATCGAAGCCGAGGCGGATATCCGCGCCAAGGGCCTGCCGCAAAGCGCGGGCGCGTTCCGCCGCCTCAAGGCGATGGGATTCTCCGACGCGCGGCTCGCCAAGCTCACCGACGTCCCCGCAGCGACGGTCACGCAGAAACGCCGCGCGCTCGGCGTGCGGCCGGTGTTCAAACGCATCGACAGCTGCGCCGCGGAGTTCGCCTCGCCCACCGCCTACATGTACTCGACCTATGCCGCGCCGTTTGCCGGACCTCCCGTCTGCGAGGCGACACCCTCGGACAAGAACAAGATCGTCATCCTGGGGGGCGGGCCCAACCGTATCGGCCAGGGCATCGAGTTCGATTATTGCTGCTGCCACGCCGCCTTTGCCCTCAAAGAGGTCGGCTACGAGACCATCATGATCAATTGCAATCCGGAGACGGTCTCGACCGACTACGACACCTCCGACCGCCTCTACTTCGAGCCGCTGACCGCCGAGGACGTGCTCGAGATCATCGAGACGGAACGCTGCAACGGACAGCTGCGTGGCGTCATCGTGCAATTCGGCGGCCAGACCCCGCTCAAGCTCGCCGAACCGCTGGAAGCGGCGAAAATCCCCATTCTCGGGACCTCTCCCGATATGATCGATCTGGCCGAGGACCGCGATCGCTTCAAGAAGCTGCTCGACAAGCTCAAGCTGCGGCAGCCGACCAGCGGGGTGGCCACGAGCCCGAAGGAGGCGCGCGCGATCGCCGAGAAGGTCGGCTATCCGATCGTGATCCGCCCCTCCTACGTGCTCGGCGGGCGCGCCATGGAGATCGTTGCCGACGTGGCGCAGCTCGAACGCTACATTGCGCGGCTCGCCGGCGATCTCGACCGCCCCTCCGAGCTCGTGGTGTCGCCCAAGCGCCCGCTGCTGATCGACCGTTATCTCTCCGACGCCATCGAAGTCGACGTCGACTGCCTGGCCGACGGCAAGGACACGATGATCGTCGGCATCATGGAGCATATCGAGGAGGCCGGCATCCATTCCGGCGACAGCGCCTGCTCGTTGCCGCCCCACTCCCTCGCACCGGCTGCCATCGCCGAGCTCGAGCGGCAGACGCGCGCGCTCGCGCGCGCGCTCAAGGTCGGCGGCCTGATGAACGTGCAATACGCCATCAAGAACGGGGACATCTATGTGCTCGAGGTCAATCCGCGCGCCTCGCGCACGGTGCCTTTCGTCGCCAAGGTGATCGGCGTTCCGGTGGCGAAGATCGCGGCCCGCATCATGGCGGGGGAGACGCTCGCGAGCTTCGCGCTGAAGCCGGCGGCGTTCGAGCATATCGGGGTCAAGGAAGCGGTCTTTCCGTTCGCCCGTTTCCCCGGCGTCGATACGCTCCTCGGGCCGGAGATGAAATCAACCGGCGAGGTGATGGGCATCGACAGGAATTTCGCCATCGCTTTCGCCAAGAGCCAGATCGGCGGGGGCTCACGGCTGCCGCGCACCGGCACCGTTTTCGTCTCGGTCCGGGATGCCGACAAGCCCCGGGTGCTGGAGGCCGTTCGCCTTCTGGTCTCGGCCGGATTCCGGATCATCGCTACCTCCGGTACCCAGCGCTACCTGGCCGAACAGGGGCTGCCGGCGGGGCGAATCAACAAGGTGCTGGAAGGCCGTCCCCATATCGTCGACGCCATCGCAAACGGCGAGGTTCAGCTGGTTTTCAACACCACGGAGGGGGCGACCGCCCTGGCCGACAGCCGGTCGCTACGGCGCGCGGCCCTCTTGCATAAAGTGCCGTACTACACCACTCTTTCTGGGGCCGTCGCCGCAGCGCAGGGAATTAAAGCTTATCTCGGGGGCGACCTCGAGGTGCGCGCGTTGCAGAGCTATTTCGGCGGCAAGGCCGCATCCGGGAAACCGGGGCCGGCTGCCTGACGGTACGTGTTTGGGACAGGGTTCGGGTCGCGTGGCCGAACGACGCTTTCGGCCCGCGATCGGAATTATTGTCTCTCGGCTGTAGTCGGAGGTTCGAAGGAACAAATGGACAAGATCCCGATGACGGCGGAGGGCTACGCGGCGCTCGAGCATGAGCTCAAGCACCGCCAGCAAGTCGAGCGGCCGCGGATCATCCAGCAGATTACGGACGCGCGCACTCACGGCGATTTGTCGGAAAATGCCGAATACCACGCCGCCAAGGAGACGCAGTCGCACAACGAGACGCGCATTGCCGAGCTCGAGGACAAGCTCGCGCGCGCCGAGGTGATCGACGTGTCGAAACTCTCGGGCGATACCATCACCTTCGGTGCGACAGTGACGTTGGTCGACGAGGACACCGACAAGAAACAGGTCTGGCAGCTCGTCGGCGAGCCCGAGGCCGATGCCAAGAAGGGCAAGATCTCGATCACGTCGCCGCTCGCGCGCGCGCTGATCGGCAAGGGCAAGGGCACCAGCGTCGAGGTGATGACCCCGAGCGGGGCCAAAGCCTACGAGATCAAGAAGGTCGAGTGGCGCTAGAGCGCTGCTGGGCATCCTGCGTCGCGCGCATCCCGATTGGATTGCGCCATAGGCGCTAGATCAAGGCAATTCTTCCGCCGGTCATGCGCGGGCAGAAGCGCGTAGAAGACGCGCGTGAACGCGCTTATGACCCGCGCATCCATCTTCTTTGTAAGAAGCTTGCGCGAAGAGGGACGAACTCGGGCTTGCCCGAGTTGCGCAGTATAATGTGCCGCAAGTCGGGTAAACCCGACTTGCGGTGTCAAGCCCGGCAATGACGACTTAATTTGAGCCCGCGCTTGCTGAGGGACCGAGCGAATTGGGGGACAGTGCATGAAATTCGGCGTGTTCGACCACATGGACGATGCGGGCGGCCCGCTCGACAAGCTTTACGCCGACCGCCTCGACCTGATCGAAGCCTACGATCGCAGCGGCATCCACGGCTATCATCTTGCCGAGCACCATTCGACGCCGCTCGGCTGCGCCGCTTCGCCGGGGCTGATCCTCGCAGCGCTGACGCAGCGCACCAAGACATTGCGCTTCGGCCCGCTCGTCTACCTTTTGCCGTTCTATCATCCGCTGCGCTTGATTGAGGAAATTTGCATGCTCGATCAGATGAGCGGCGGCCGCCTCGAGCTTGGGATCGGGCGCGGCGTGTCGCCGTTCGAGACCCGCGCTTACGGACTCGACTTCGCGCAGACCGGCGAGATCTATCACGAAGCCTTCCAGCTCATTCTCAAGGGCCTCACCTGCGACGAGCTAACGTTCGAAGGCAAGCACTACCAGTTTCGCAACGTGCCGATGATCCTGCGCCCGCTGCAGCGCCCGCATCCGCCGCTTTGGTATGGAATCACGATCCCCGAGAATGCCGATTGGCCGGCGGCCAACGATGTGAACATCGTGACTATCGCGTTGCGCCCGATGGTGCGCCTCATCCTCGATCGCTACCGCGCCGAGCGCGCCCGGCTCGGCAAGGCGCAAACGCCGTTCATGGGAGCTGCGCGCCACGTGGTGGTGGCCGAGACCGACGAGGCGGCGCTTGCGATCGCGCGGCGCGCCTATCCGCGCTGGCGCAGCAGTTTCCGCTGGCTGTTCGCGCGCCATGGCGCCGAGCCGCGGATCGCGGCGCTTTACCCGCCCACCTTCGACGAGCTTGCCGCAATCGACAATGCCGTCGCCGGATCGCCCCGCACCGTCCGTGATTTCGTCGCCGCGGAGGTCGAGGCGACCGGCAGCAATTACTTCGTATCATGGCTGGCGTTCGGCGACATGACGCACGCGGAATCGCTGCGCTCGCTCGAGCTGTTTGCGCGCGAGGTGATGCCGGCCTTCGCGAGCGCGCGCGCCCAGGCTGCGCAATAAACTCGGGACCAGAGGCACGCGCGAGCGACGAACTCGTTCTTACCCTCCCCCTTGTGGAGAGGGGAGCACAGCAAGTGCGCCGCGTGGGTGTGCGCCCAATACCAAGAAGTCCTTCAGCGCGCCTTCATCTCCATGGGCACCATCGCGGCGTCCTTGGAATTGCGCAGCGTCAGCGACGTCTTGACGTTGCGCACGTGCGGCGCGGCGGTGAGTTCGGCGACGAAGGCTTGGAAGGTCTTGAGGTCGGGCGCCACGCATTTGAGGACGAAATCGATCTCGCCCGACAGCATCCAGCATTCGCGCACCAGCGGTTGGGCGCGCACGAAATCCTCGAACGCCTTGAGGTCGGCTTCCGCTTGGCTCGTCAGGTGCACCATGGCGAAGACCGTCACCTCGTAGCCGAGGAGCTTTTCGTCGAGCAGCGCGCGATAGCCCTTGATGTAACCCGCCCGTTCGAGCGCGCGCACCCGCCGCAGACAGGGGGGAGCCGAGATGCCGACCCGGCGCGCAAGCTCGACATTGGTGATGCGGCCATCCTCCTGCAGCTCCTTTAGAATCTGCTGATCGATGGCATCGAGACGCGCGGGCACGGAAGCTCCGGAGATTCGCTGCGGGTCGCCCCATTGTTAGCAACCGCGCCGGGCAACCGCGAAACATTATTGCTCAGCGGTATCTTGGCACCAGGCTTGTGCGGCCAAAGTTCACAAGCCTGTGGCTCTTGATCTGCGTATCTTGCATAGCTGCCGCGAAGCCATAGATTGTGCAGAGCGTCGATGCGCGTTTCGACCCCCGTTCCCGCCCGCCTGGGAACCGAGCGGATCGTTCCGGCCGCGCAAATCGGCGCGCGATTTGCTGCAGGCGCTTTGTTGTCAGCGCACCACGGGGGTCTGTCGTCGATGGGGAAGATGAATCACGCGAAGCTCGTCATCATCGGTTCGGGGGCGGCCGGCTATACCGCCGCGATCTATGCCGCCCGCGCCATGCTGGAGCCGGTGTTGATTCAGGGCATCCAGCCCGGCGGGCAGCTCACCATCACCACCGATGTCGAGAACTATCCCGGCTTCGCCGATGTCATCCAGGGCCCCTGGCTGATGGAGCAGATGCAAAAGCAGGCGGAGCATGTGGGCGCCAGACTCCTCCCCGATCACGTGAGCAAAGTCGATCTCGGCCGGCGGCCGTTCCGGATCGAATGCGATTCCGGCGATCGCTACCTGGCCGACAGCCTCATCGTCGCCACCGGCGCCCAGGCGCGCTGGCTCGAATTGCCGTCAGAGCAGAAATTCAAGGGCTATGGCGTTTCCGCCTGCGCCACCTGCGACGGCTTCTTCTACCGCGGCAAGGAGGTGCTGGTGATCGGCGGCGGCAATACCGCGGTCGAGGAGGCTTTGTTCCTCACCAATTTCGCTTCCACCGTCACGCTCGTGCACCGACGCGACAGCTTCCGCGCGGAGAAGATTCTGCAAGATCGTCTGCTCAAAAATCCGAAGATTTCGGTGATCTGGGACAGCGTGCTGGAAGAGGTCGTCGGCGACGAAAACCCGCTCAAGGTGAAGGGCGTCGTCCTGCGCAACGTCAAGACCGGCGCGCTCACCGAGCGCACCGCCGATGGCGTCTTCATCGCCATCGGTCACACGCCCGCCTCCGAACTGGTCGTCGGGCAGTTGGACATGAAACCTTCCGGCTACATCAAGACCGAGCCGTTCTCGACAGCAACCTCGGTGCCGGGCGTCTTCGCCGCCGGTGATGTCACCGACGACATCTATCGCCAGGCGGTGACCGCTGCCGGCCAAGGCTGCATGGCAGCGCTCGAGGCGGAACGCTTCCTCGCCCTCCAGGGCGAAGCGGAGCCGGCCGTTGCGGCGGAGTAAAGCCCTTGCCGAGTCCGCAGATGACCATGGATTGGGACAAGCTGAAGGTGTTTCACGCCGCCGCGGAAGCGGGCAGCTTCACGCATGCGGGCGAACAGCTGGGGCTGTCGCAATCGGCGGTGTCACGGCAGGTCTCGGCGCTCGAACAGGAACTCGGCGTGTCGCTGTTCCACCGCCATGCGCGCGGTCTCATTCTGACCGAGCAAGGCGAGCTGCTCCACCATACCGCGCATGACGTTTTCATGAAGCTGGAAGCCGCGCGCGCAAAGCTGACCGACAGCCGCGAGCGTCCGAACGGCGAGCTGCGGGTGCAGACGACGCCGGGCATCGGCGTGCATTGGCTCACCCCGCGGCTGGGGGAATTCATCGATCTTTATCCCGACGTCCATGTCACGCTGATCACCACGGACGAGGAACTCGACTTGGCGATGCGCGAGGCGGATGTGGCGATCCGTTTGCGCCTGCCGACGCAGCCCGACTTGATCCAGCGCAAACTGTTCTCGGTGCGCTTCCACGCCTACGCCTCACCCGAATACGTCAAGCGTTTCGGCACGCCGCGCGCGCTCGATGACTTGGACAACCACCGCATCCTGCTGTTGGGCGGCAGCACGGTGCCGATTTATCTCGAGAATCGGCGCTGGCTGACCGAGGTGGGGCGCGACAGCAAGGGCGCGCGCACGCCGACGCTCACCATCAACAACGTGCTCGGCCTACTGCGCGCGTGCCAGCGCGGCATCGGCGTCGCCTTGCTGCCGGACTATCTGGTCGAGGAGAACGGTGGGCTCGTGCAGCTGTTCGGCGAATCCGACACGATCGCGCTCGATGCCTATTTCGTCTATCCGGAAGAACTCAAAACGGTGGCGCGCGTGCAGGTATTCCGCGATTTCCTGGTCGCGAAAGCGCAGCGCTGGCACTTCTAGACGACAGCTGCGCGACAGGTGATCTCCGTCTGCCTGCCGGTTGTCGCATGGCTGGCATGCAACCCTTTGCGTTGTGTGGGAAAATCACGGCGGCATACTGCGCGCACTGGCGGCAGACGGTTGCCCATCCTCCCAGATTGTAATCGTAGCGTCGTCAGCTGTTCCCCTCTGGAAGGTGATTGTCGGCCCCCGCGCCGACGAACTGCACCGGACCCGCAAGGGTCCGGTTTTTCTGTGCGAGGGGCGAAAGTCCTGCTTCCTCCGCGCATGCGCCGCGGGTGCTTGCGTACCCCCCGCGCGCGCTCTACTTTGTTCCCGTTCGAAAACGCTAGGGAAGGCGACCAATGGCCTGGACAACCCCGACCCTCGTTGAGATCTGCGTCGGCCTGGAGATCAACGGGTATTTGCCGGCCGAGTTCTGATCCGGCCCATTTGCGTCGATCCTGAATGGGGCGATTGACCGCCCGCGTCCTAGGCTCGGCGGCGGGGGGAGGCTTTCCGCAGTGGAATTGTCATTGCCCGACATGCCGTCTGGCATGGGCTGGTGACGGGCGCGTGCGCCCGCGCACGCAGGCAAGCCTTGCCGTCACCGGCGACGGCGAAACTTGGACGTTGATCAACGCCTCCCCCGATCTTCCCCAGCAGATTCGCCAATCGCAGGCGCTGCATCCGCGCGATCGAACGCGCGCAAGCCCTATCAAAGCGGTGCTGCTCACGGGCGCCGAGATCGATCAGGTCGCGGGCTTGCTGAGCTTGCGCGAACGCGAGCCCTTCCTCCTCTGCGCCACCGCCGTCACGCTCGCCGCGCTCGCGGAGAACCCGATCTTCGGCGCGCTAGCGCCGGACGTCGTCACGCGCAAGGCGCTGGTTCCCGCCGCCCCGCTCGTGCTTCCCGGCGGATTGCAGGCGCAACTGTTCACGGTCCCGGGCAAGCTGCCGCTCTACCTCGAAGGGGAGAATCCGGATACCGCGAGCGAGACGGCGGCAAATGTCGGCGTCGAGATTGATGCCGGTCACGCGCGCATGCTCTACATCCCCGGCGCCGCCGCGGTGACCGAAGCGATGATGGCACGGATGAGCGGCGCCGACGTGGTCTTTTTCGACGGCACGCTGT
>Ga0306921_10007479_pt1 | contig 11486 bp, 10 predicted proteins | sample sta12Cox44000080_FD_203760 | JGI IMG/M metagenome (GOLD analysis project Ga0306921, IMG submission 203760) | Lab enrichment of tropical soil microbial communities from Luquillo Experimental Forest, Puerto Rico - statoxic.12C.oxic.44.000.080 (v2)... | ecosystem: Environmental > Terrestrial >... | reverse complement strand
CAGAACGTCAGCTTCCCAAGCTGATAGTGCGAGTTCGATTCTCGTCACCCGCTCCGATGTGAAGGCCCAGGTCAGCGTGCATGCCGGACATGACTCTCTCGCTTGTTGACGTCTTGTTGATCTCCATGGGCCATTAACGGGCCATTACCGGACTTGAGCTGCACTTACGGCGTGCCGTCGGCGGCCTGGTCCTGGCTGGCTTTGGATGAGAACTCTCCGCGTTCACATCCAAAGCAGCGCCACCTCATGTCTGAACACGTAGGACCCATCGGGGCGTCGGCATGACGCCAGGTACTCGCCCAGGACCGGTGCGGCCTCCATCTCCTCGAGGCTCACGGTGTCGTCAAAGGCGCAGCGCTGGAGGAAACCCTCGGCGACGTCTCGGTCGCTGGTTCCCGTCTCATAGGTGATCACCTGTTCACGGACGTCCATGCCTGCGGTGCGCAAGGAAGCCGCCACCAGCTCGGCCGTGGTGTAAGGAGTCGCGTCCCGCACCCCGGCCCGGTAGGCGTCATAGAACAACAGGTAGTGCGAGCGGCCCGTCGCCTGAGCGACGACCCCCAGACCTCCTGGGGCCAGAGCCGATGCAAAACGCGCCATTGCGGCGTCGAGTTCGTCGGGCGGGAGGGCGTAGAGGGCATGGGTCGCCCAGACAACGTCATAGGGGCCGCAGGAGCTGGGAAGTTCCTGCAACGGCATCACCAGGTCGTTACGTGGTATGAACGGAGGTGCGAGGGCAGCGCGAGCCGTGGCTATAGAGAAGGCTGACGGGTCCAGCAGGTCGTACGCGACGCCAGGAAGCGATGCGGCCGCAGTGAACCTCACGAGGGCCGTTGGGAACTGGCCGCTGCCGCAGGCGACATCGAGGAGCGACCATCCCTGGTGGGCGCGCTCACCGAGAAGCGCCGCCCAGTCAGCAGCGAGCGCGAGCTGGCGGTAGTCCTCCGTGGCGAGCTCGTAGAACTTCTCCATCTCGCGAAGGCCCCACTCGCTCCAGTGTTCGAGGCTGCGCTGCGCCGTATCTCCTGAATCCATGGTGCTCCCTCGAGGGGATGGGGCCGCTCAGCCAGCAGAACCTGCTCCAAAGGCGTGGGGACCAGTCAATGGCGATTCACGCTGACCACGGGGAGCAGAATAGCCGACCTCGGCGGCATTTCTGGTGAGTGATCGGCGGCCTGGTGCTGGCCGGGCCTGGCGGCCTCGATATGTGCGTCGATCGCGCTTGTGATGGCCAGGTCGGCGCCCTGGGCCTCGTGCTGGTAGATGATGGCCGCTCCCTCGCTGTCGTGTCCCATCCGGGCCATCAGGTCCTTTGAGGCTCACGCCGCTGGCTGCCGCGAAATGATTCCCGGTGTGCCGGAGATCGTGGAAATGCAAGCCTGCGGCGCCGATCGTCCGGACGACTTGAGGCCAGGCCGACATCCTGTTGAAGTTGCTGCGCCGCAGTGGCCCACCCTTGGCACCGGGGAAGATGAGCGCTTCGGGCTCTGGGCCGACGAACAGGGACAGGTGCTCTCGCAGAACGGGAGTGAGGGATTGCGGGATGCCGACGATGCGGCGGGCGGCCCGCGACTTCGGCGAGCCGAGGACCAGTTCTCCGGTTGACCGTTCGGCATAGGCCGAGCGCACGCGGACGATCCCCGCGGCTAGGTCCAGGTCGCAGCGGCGGAGCGCGGTGACCTCGCCCCAGCGCAAGCTTGCGAAGGTGGCCAGCAGCACGAGCACGCGATATCGCCTGTCCTGGTCACAGTCGGCGCTGCCGTTCTGGCCCAAGGCCCACAGGGCAGCTTCGGCCGCTGGTCGGCTGACGTAGACCTCGGGCGAGGTGCGCATGATCCCGTGCCGCCGGAACCGGAGCCGGTAGCCGCCAGCGGGCAGATGGCGGATATTGCCGACCGGGCGACGGCCGACCAGCTCGGCTAGCTCGAAGACCTGGGCGATGGTCAGGACGGGACGCTCGGGCGCTTTCTCGGTTCCAGCGCCCCGGACACGGCAAGGGGTTGCGGGCGAGGATCTTGTCCTCTTCGACGGCGGTCGTCAGGATCGCGCGGAGCAGACGGTAAGCCTTGGCTGCCATCGTGACCGAAACACCGTCGCCGAGCAGATTTGCCCGCCACTCGCGGATCATTGACGTGGACAGCCTGCCCAGGGGCACTCCGTCGAGGTACGGGTTGATGTGCTTGTTGCACAGCCAGGTGTAGAGATCGACGGTGCGGGGACGCAGGCCCGCGCGCTGGGCGATCCAGTACCTGGCATCGCCGGTCAGGACTGCAGGTAGCGGAGGACGGCGAGCACCCGGCGGTGGTCGGCGTCCGACGGTGCCAGGCCGAGCTTGCTGAAGATGTTCCCGACGTGCTTCTCGACGGCCCGCTCCGAGATCACGAGAGTCCCGGCGATCGCGCCGTTGGACCGGCCTTCGGCCATCAGAGCCAGCACATCGCGCTCTCTGGGCGTGAGGGAGGCGAGCCCGTCGGTGCGGCGGCTGGCGCTCAGGAGTTGCGTAACGACCTCTGGATCGAGGGCGGTCCCGCCGACCGCCACCCGGCTCAGCGCCTCGACGAATTCCCCGACGTCGGCGACCCGGTCCTTGAGCAGGTATCCGACGCCCGCCGCGCCGCCGCCCGCCGCCGCGCCGAGCAGGTCGGCCGCATAGCGGGTCTCGATGTACTGGGAGAACACCAGCACCCCGGTCTTGGGGTGGTCGCGGCGGATGGCGATCGCGGCCCGGAGGCCCTCGTCGGTGTAACCGGGCGGCATCCGCACGTCCACCACGGCGACCTCCGGCCGGTGCTCATCCACCGCGGCCCGCAGGCCCTCGGCGTCGCCGACGGCGGCGACCACCTCGTGGCCGCGGTCGGCCAGGATCTCGGCCAGGCCCGCCCGGACAACGGCCGAGTCCTCGGCGATTACGATCCGCATCGGGGCTCCGGTTCGGTCAGGCGTGCGACGGCAGCTCTACAGTGACCACGGTGGGACCTCCGGGCGGACTGGTGATCTGCAGCCCGCCGTCGACGGTCCTGATCCGGTCGGCGAGCCCGGCCAGGCCGCTGCGGGCCTCGATGCGGGCGCCGCCGGAGCCATCGTCGCTGACCCGGACACGCAGCAGCCCGGGCACGTGCACCGCCTCCAGCGTCGCATGTCGGGCGCTGCTGTGCTTGGCCACGTTGGCCAGCAGCTCGGCCGCGCAGAAGTAGGCGATGGTCTCGATCGCGGCCGACGGGCGCTCGGGCAGATCGATGACCAGCTCGACGGGCACGTGGCTGTCCGCGGCGAGGGTGGCCAGCGCGGTGCCCAGGCCGTGGTCGAGCACCGGCGGGTGGATGCCGCGGGCCAGGTCGCGTAGCTCGGTGATGGCCTGCTTGGCGCCGCGGTGGGCGGCGACGACCAGATCTTGGATCCGTTCCAGGTCGGCCTGCCCGGTCCTCTCGACCATGCCGCCGAGCTTCTCCCTGGCCAGGCCCAGCTTCATCGCGACCGCGACCATCTGCGCCTGTGCCCCGTCGTGCAGGTCCCGCTCGATCCGGCGCAGACTCGCGGCCGAGTCGTCCACCGCTCGGGCCCGGGACTGCTCCAGCTCACGAACCCGCTGCGGCAACGGGGCAACGAGCAGCCGGTAGGCGATCCAAAGCTCCAGCGCCGCCACTGCTATCAGCGCCGCGCCCCACCAGAAGCGGTAAGAAACCAGAATGACACCCAGGACAAACAGCCACAGACCAGCGGCCAAGCACGCGCGGCCCCAGGCCTTGGGGTGGCGATAGGCGGAGGGCCTGATCAGTATTCTCATGATCAAAGGTTCCGGGGGCGTGGCGTTGTCGCCCGGTGCTCGCATCGAGACGCCTCCCGTGACCTGCGATGCCTTGGCCACTGCGGTCACCTGCATCTCAATACTCGCCAGACCCGCGAAGCCTGGGAAGGACGGTTCTCAACCGTGAATATGTCCCGCGCTGGCACGGGAGGGCCGGGCCACTGGTCAGTCACCTCGATGGCGCTGTTGCCATTCATAGCGCTCCCCGCCTCGCCCTTCTGGGCTCTAGTATCCGCGCGAAACATGCCGCGCCGCGAGAATGCTCCCCACGCCCAACACGGCCACAGTTAGGCGACCAGGCCACCGGCGCAGAACCGGCGGCCCACATGAATCTTGGCGGCGGCAAGAAGGACGCAGCACACCAGCGACCGAAATCTCAGCCGGAGAACGGTAGCATCTCCCCAAGCGGGCCTGGGGTGATCGATCCCGCTGCGGGGAGATGCTGCCGGGCTAGCTCGCGACACTGGTCTGCAGGCGGTAGGCGGTCCAGAAGATCAGCGCTGCCCCCGCCAACGGCAGCACTCCCAACCAGGCCAGGGGCCCCAGCCAGCGGCCGGAAGTGAGCAGAAGGACGCCAAGTACGACGTTGAAGACGCCGCAGGCAAGGCGTACCCGTACCCACACCTGGGGGTGGCGGTATTCCCGTGACCTGACCAGAAATCTCATGAGGACGGATCGCGAGGGAGCGGTGTTGTCGTCCGGTCCATACATGGGGATGCCTCCTATGAGCTGCGGTGCTGGCCACTCCGGTCACCGACATCTCAAGGCTCGCCGAGCGCGAGCAGGAGATCCACCGTGCGGACACCCGAACCTGAGGTACGGCTAGCACGGTCCCCGCGCTCAGCCTGCGACAGCGCCAGTAGTTCGCCGCGAGAGGACAAACCGAGTCGAGAGGTAGGTGACCGGGCGTGGTACCAGTCACCGTGAGTCACCGGAGGGCCGTTCTGCGGAGGCCGCAGGGCGTTCGCTGGGGTGCGCGTGGAGAGCCAACAAGATCACCACGCCATTAGCGGAGGCCATTAGACGCGGTAATCAGGGGCTAGCCACGGTCACCAACAGGCAGTTAAATCGCCAGGTCAGCCCTCTGCTGTGACAGGCTTACGTCGCCGTAGTCGAGCACGAGGCGGCCCCGACCTTCACGCTGATGGGGGAACCCGCTGGGGTGTAGTAGAGGAGGATCGTCACTGACCCGGCTCCGTTGGTCTCATCGCTCCAGGTGTCGCCGGGAGAGGAGGCCGTCGCCTCGGTGTACGGCTGGTTCGAGTGGATGTAGACGTTCTCGTCTTCCGGGTACCCGTCATTAGCATTGGACGCACTGGCCGTGCACCATGCAGTCGGCTTCGGCTTCGGGGGGAGCCAGATGGCCGTCACCGGGTGCAGCTCGATGTCGTTCGGCGCCGCGCCGGTCACGCCGTGCTCCTCATCGAAGAAGCCGAGGCCGCGGATGCTGATCATCCGGTTGACGTAGTGCCAGGAGTCGAGGCTCACCGGGTACCGGCTGGTGACCGCGTTCCGGGCCGACCTGATCGCGGCCTTCCACGGCGACGCCGAGCTGACGCAGCGCGGCAGGGGGATCTCCGCGATCATCTTCTTGCCCGCACTGAGCAGCCGCAAGTGTATGTCGCCGTCGTCTTCCAGCCTGACCGCGACCAGGGTTACCCGGTTGAGCTGCCAGGTGCGGAACTCGGGCCACTTGATCCGGTGGTTCTGCGCGTAGGACCCGAAGGACGACGGCGGCTTCAGGCCGTCCAGGTGCCCGATCGTCGCGTAGGTGACCGCCTTGGACACCCGGTAGCGGGTGGCGTCGGAGCCGGTCTTCACCGGCCAGCGCCAGTGGCCGCAGGCTATCGTGCTGGCCGTCGCCGCTGCCGCTGTCCCGGAGGCCAGCGCGACGGGGAGGATGCCGGCCGCGGCGAGCGCCGTGGCGGCCATGATCCGTGCCGTTCGTCCCAGCATGATCCTGCCTTTTCCTGGTCGCTGTGCTGATTGTCCGACGCTGTGCGCGCCGGGCTGGTTTACCCTGCTCGGCGGTTACGTGGCCCCGACCTGGGCCAGCCGCTCGGCCAGTTCCGCCCCGGACAGCGACAGCAATCCTGCGCCTCTCCCCTCTCCCTTGTCTGGCTGGAATCAAGGCGGGTTGCGCATGCTGTCCGCGAGCGCTGAAGCGCACAGCCCCCGGCGTTCGCCTGTGCGCCCCATCGCCCGTGCATGTTTACCGCATGGCAGTGCACGCTTACTGCATTGCATAGTGACACCGAAGGAGCGAACGGGAGTGAACCGGAGCGCAAAAGCGGCCCGCCTGTTCCCCCGACCGTTGGCTTCGGGACGAAGATCTGCCGTGCCCGCTACGTGCCCGATGGATCAGTCAGGTACGGGGATTCAGGGTCACTGACGGAGCAATCGAGGTGTGTGCTGACCTGCGGAGAGACTGGTCAAGTTCGTCTGCTGCACTCATTCCCAAGCTGATAATGCTGGCCTGCTTCCCGGCACCGCTCCACGACGGAACCGAGGTTAGCCGGTACGCCACGGCTGACACCGGCCCGACAGATGCGTCGGCATTCCTGATGGATTTACACTGGCAACGCGCGGGACGGACTTCACTGGCGCCGTCCACGCGGTAGGAGCTTGCCATGGGCATGCGGCCAAACAGTGAAGACCCGGTAGTGGCGGGTGGGGGAGCCGTCCCCGGCAGGAAGCCATCGCAGGGTTCCGTGATCGCGCGCACCCTGCGGACTCGATGGTGGCCTCGGTTCCTGGTTGCTGGCGCGGTGCTCGTGGTCGTCGGCGTCGCTCTGCTCAGCGGGACAGCCCAGGGCATCGTTGTCCTTCTTGGAGCGCTGACTTTCGTCTTCGCCGCGACGCAAGGATTCATGGGTAAGTCCTGGGATCGGGATCGCAGGCGCGAGGGCCCGGTGCCGCCCGGCAGCCCGGGAGGAAGAGGCTACTAGCTGCGACGATCACCGAATGCCTGGCGGTGCCGTTAGTTCGGGACGACGAGGCCGCCAGGGCAGTGGCGTGCCACACTCGTGCCACAGCGGCGCGCGACTGAGGCACGCTCACGGTGACTCACGCATAGTCAAGCCAGTCGTTGACCTGGACATCCGCAGATCCCAGCAGGTAGAGATGCGTCCTCCTAAGCAATAGGTCACTCGGCCGATCCCCGGAGTCGCCCGCTAATGGCCGGCCCACCCAGCCGCCGCTGGCGCCCATCCGGTGGCTCGTGCCACATATGTGCCACACACTGGGAGCCTTCACGGTCAATTGCGGTAACTCACGGATGCAGCACGAGGCTCATCAGCGCATACACCGGTCCTGCTCATGCTCGTTTGGGGTGACCGACCTGTGACGAAACTTGGGGACCTCAGCCGGCACGCGGCAGCGCCGGCGGAGCCGGCTGTTTGGCCCGCCGGTGAACGCTGATGCTCAGGCGGCCTGGGCGGGCGGCGGGCCGCCGTCGCCGGGTGGGATGAGGGTGACCTGGTAGCCGAGCCGGGCGAGGGCCTGCTGGTGGTGCCGCACGACACGGTCGCGGTTTCGCTGATCGAGCCGCTCGTAGTAGTCCTCGCCGGCTTCGGCGTAATCCTGGTCGTTGTTCATGACCGTCCAGGCGATGCGGGCCAGGGTGTGCGCGACGGCGACGGCGGCCTTCTTCTCGTTGCCGCGGCCGAACCTGCGGGCCAGCCGGCGGAACCGGGCGCCAGGCCGGCTGCGGGTGCGGGCTGTGGACCAGGCGGACTCGACCAGCGCGGTGCGCAGGTGCCGGTTCCCTGGGCGAGCGGCGGCGCGTTTGCGCTTGCCGGCGGACTCGTTGTCGCCGGGCGCCAGCCCGGCCCAGGCAGCCAGCCGGGCGGGGGTGGCGAACCGCGCCATGTCGCCGCCGGTCTCGGCGACGATCACCTCGGCGGTCCGCTGCCCGATGCCGGGGATGGTGATCAGCCGGGCGATGAGGGCCTGGAACGGGGCGGCCGCCTCGGCGACCAGAACATCCAGTTCGGCGATCTTGGCGGTGAGATGGTCGTAGGCGTCTAGGTGCAGCCGGCACATCTGGCCGTGCGAGGCGGTGAACCGGCCGTCGCAGGCCATCTGCAGGCCCTCGATCTTGCGGCGCAGCACCCCCTTGGCCAGCTCTGCCAGCCGTCCCGGGTTACGCTCGCCGGCGATCAGCGCCTCCATCATCGCCCGGCCCGAGACGCCCAGCAGGTCGCTGGCCACCGAGTCGATCTTGATTCCGGCGTCCTCCAGCACCTTGGTCAGCCGCTGGCCCTCGCTGATGCGCTGCTCGATGAGCTTCTTGCGGTAGCGGGCGCGCTGCCGCAGCGCGGCGACTTCGCCAGCCGGGATGAAGCTGGCGCGTAGCAGCCCGTGCTCATGCAGCTCGGCGATCCACTGGCAGTCCCGCACGTCGGTCTTGCGGCCCGGCACGTTGCGCATGTGCGCCGCGTTGCACACGCACACCCCGATCCCCGCGGCGGCCAGCGCGTGATAGTGAAGTCGGCCCGAGGCGCGGTTCCGGCCTTTCGGCCGGCCCGTTTCCCCGGGCCGCTTCCCGCACCCGCCGTGCGGCTTTCACCGCAACGGGCGCTCCGCAAGCCCCGTATCGGGAACCGTGGTGGCGATGCCTCATCTCGTGAACGGCCAGGGAGTCGGGATCGCTGTTCCCCGGTACCGGTAGCGCGTAGTGCTGACCTTCGCCGGGTTGAGCAGTGCTCTTTCCTCCGTGCGCGGCCACCAGCCGCCGCCGCAGAAGCGGCGGCGCAGGTCCCTCACGGTGATCCGGCGGTGTTTGCGGCGCAGCCATCTGATGACCCAGGCCCACGCGTAGGCGCTGAGGTACTTAAACGTTGCGCTGGACACCCCGGGCCGGAAGTAGCCGCACCAGCCTCGCAGCATCCGGTTGAGCTGGATGAGCAGGGCATCGAGCGGCTGGCCGGTATCCATTCGGCGGCACACGGTCTTCACCTTGGCCATCACGGCCTTGACGGCCTTGCGCGAGGGATAGGTGTAGACGTAGTGCCGGTTTGTGCCCCGCTTGCGGTGGCGCTGGATGCGCCACCCCAGGAAGTCGAGGCCCTCGTCGATGTGGGTGATCAGAGTCTTCTCCGGCGACAGCCGCAGTCCCATCGCCGACAGGGCCTCAGCAGCCTGCTCGCGCAGCCTCTGCGCGTCGGCCCGGGTCCCCGAGACCATCAGGCACCAGTCGTCCGCATAGCGGATGAGCCTGTAGTTCGGCAGACCCAGGACCTTGCGCCGTTCCCGCTGGTACGACTTGGTAGCGGGACCGCCCGGCCCCAGCGCGATGTGCTCGTCCAGGACCGACAGGGCCACGTTACTGAGCAACGGCGAAAGGATCGACCCTTGCGGGGTGCCGGCGTTGTTTTCCCGCAGCACGCGATCCTCACCCAGGATGCCCGCCTTGAGAAACGCCTTGACCAGGCTCAGGACCCGTTTATCTCCGACACGGTCCCGCACCCGGTCCATGAGGGCCGGGTGCGAGATTTCGTCGAAACAGGCTTTGATGTCGCCCTCAACGATCCACTCATACGAGCGGGACGCCAAGAAGCGCACCTCCGCCACCGCGTCATGAGCCCGGCGATTCGGGCGGAACCCGTAGGAGCACGGGTGGAAATCCGCCTCGAAAATCGGCTCCAGCACCAGTTTCAGCGATGCCTGCACCACCCGGTCGGTGATCGTGGCGATTCCCAGCCGGCGCAACTTGCCGCCAGCCTTGGGGATCATCCGTTCCCGCACCGGGAGCGGGCAGAAACTGCGGTCCCGCAATGAGGTCCGCAGCCTGCCGAGGAAGTTCTCGGCTCCCGCCGACAGCGCGATCGACGACGCAGTAGCGCCGTCGACCCCGGCTGTCCTGGCACCCTTGTTCCCCTTCACCCGGTCCCACGCGACCAGCAAAAACGCGGGATCAGCGACGAGGTTGAACAGATCATCGAACCTGCGGTGAGGATCCTCACCAGCCCAACGGTGCAGCTTGGCCTGGATCTCCAGTACCCGGCGCTCCGCCTCATACAAGGCGTACTCCAGATCGTCGGCATTCACCGGCGAAACCTCCTGGCATTCCAGCTCTTCGGCTGCAAGCTCACTGGCCCCCTTCGCCATGTGCGCGCCTCTCGCGCGCTCGGACTACTACGGGGCCTCCGCCCCATCCCACGGCCATCAGCCGGCAACGGGCCTGCCCGCCGGAAGGCTGGATGCCCTCCGGGAGGGCGACCGCGGATGGTTCCCACGTTCACGCGGACTCGCTCGATGAGGGAGGCGCCCGCCTTTACCCCGACAGCATCGCCACGGCTACGCCGCAGGCATTCACCGTGACCTCCCCACCGGACCGGTGCAGCCGGCTTCGGAGTTGACCGGCCCGCCCAGGCGCGCCGGTCACGCACTGCACACCGGCCCGTATCCGTCAGGTTTGAGCCGGCACTGGACTTACGGGGCGTCAGACAGCGGTTCCTCACGTACGCCTTCCCATCACTGCTTGCCAGGCCCGGGCTGTCTGACAGTTCCAGCCCGTCCCGTACGTTGTCGGAGGCTGCTCCCGCCCTCACCGGCGTTCCCCGGCTCGAACTGCCTCCCAGCTTCACCAGCCAGCTGCGACTGGCCAGCGGCAGGGGCCTTTCACCCCCGCTCGACTCCACGCGCCTCGTGGCGCACCACCGGCCACCAGTACACTCCGGTGGACTCCATCGCCGCGTCGGTCACGCCCAGCTCCGCCAGCCAGGCCGCCATCTTCTGCAGCTGCCGCCAGAACGTCAGGAACCGGCGCACGGTCACAGTCCGCCCGCCGGGCCGATCGCCCGGCAGCCGCACCGCCACCCAGATCACCTTCTTATGCACGTCGATCCCGGCGACGCGCGGATGCACGATATCCATCGCCACCTCCTGCCTCAGCCCCTGATACTGGATACGGGCGCGCCGCCCGCGGAGCCCGCACAAGATCGAGATCCTGTGACACGCGCTCGCAGCAGCAATCCGGGGTACCTACCGGGCAGGCTCCAGCGTCAATCTTCCAAACAGGCACGCAGCGCCAAGGTCGGGCGACGTCAGCGAGCGGCGCAGCCCCAAGTTTCATCCATCCGCGGGCGCCACGACAGTGGCATGAAGTCTTCTAAGCTAGGACTCCGGGCGCTGCCTGCCCGGACCGGACGCGGCCATCCCCTGCACGGTGCGGGCGATCACTGCGCAACAAGATCACCGTGCAACTAAGGTAGGCGGATTCAGCCAGTTATGGCCCCGCGACGGGTTAGGTCCGCGCGTTGCGCACGGCCCAGTCGAGCGAGTAGTCCGCCACCTCTTCCCAGCCGTCCTGGGCAAAGGTGTAGTGGGTGCGGTCGGGGTACTCCTTGAGCTCGGTGAGCGCGCCCGTCTTCTTCTGGATCTTGCAGGCGGCGCGCGTCACCGCTGCGGGCACGGTGTGGTCCTTGCCGTTGGCGAGGAACAGCAGCGGCGCGCGGCTTGAGTGGTGCCGGTTTACCGTCGTCACCGCGTGTGGTGTGAAGTTCGCGAACGCCGCCTGGAAGAGTACGCGCCCCGGCCCAGGCACCGCGAGCCTGTCATAGATCGGCTTCGACTCCTGGAGTGTGAGCGTGTTGGTGAAGCCGTAGTGGAACTCCTCCGGCGTGAGCATCTGGGTCTTGTGGCGGTTGGCCGGGTTCTTCAGCGCCACCGACGCCAC
>Ga0306921_10007476_pt1 | contig 11487 bp, 8 predicted proteins | sample sta12Cox44000080_FD_203760 | JGI IMG/M metagenome (GOLD analysis project Ga0306921, IMG submission 203760) | Lab enrichment of tropical soil microbial communities from Luquillo Experimental Forest, Puerto Rico - statoxic.12C.oxic.44.000.080 (v2)... | ecosystem: Environmental > Terrestrial > Soil... | reverse complement strand
AGGCCTCGGACCTTGTACGTGCACCGCCGGCGCCTGTGCCGGCGACACCTACTTCCTCTCCACCGCCCGTCAGTCCCGCATCGTCAGCGCCTACTACAGGATCCACTTGACCCGGGCAACGACGAGGAACGGCAGCCTGCCGACGATCGGAAAGACTCCGTCGACCCCGTTCGGGGATCCGCTCTGCCGGCAGTTAAGCTCGACCGACCAGATCGGGTGCATCGTCAAGGCCAACGGCTGCGACATCGGCTACGCCGGCCGCGAGGCAGTGGACAATGTGCTCTCGCTCGGCCTCGCCAACGTCAAGAACTTCGCGTTCATGATCGAGGGGATCCGCGGATCGACCGGAAACATCCAGAACCTGGTCTTGCCGCCGGCCACGCCGGTGTACCCGATCTCCGGTACGCTGTGGCTGAGCTCAATTGTCGGGTTCGGCTCGCCGCTTCTGACCGCCGACGAGACCACCCTCTACAACTACGAGAGCACGCCAGCGAACAGCGATTTTCTGATCTCGGTGCACAACTTCGTCCTTGTGCCCAGCGGGGTCACGAACCGCCTAAAATCCTGCCCGGCCGTATTCCCGTAGACCCGATCGACTCTCAGCCGTCCTGAGAAATCGAGGGCGCCGCTTTAGTCCTGGAGGTGCTCCCTTCTCTTCACGGCTCGGCTCGGCTAATGTGTGGGACGCTTGGCTTAGCGGCGAGGGCCCGGTATGAATTCGTCACTGAAGTGTCGGTAAGTCGCGCGTCGCTACCAGCTACGGGTTGGCCCATGTCTTCTCCAGTACGACCTCATCGCTTCGCCGCGAGCGCCTGCGCCTTGGCGGTCCCATTGCTCGTCGCGGCCGCGGCTGCCGCGCAGGATGCCGGAACCGACGCCCCGATTCTTTCCAACGACGCCGGTGCCGACGCTTCGTCCGCTTCCGGTGACGGCGGCGGCGACGCTCCGACCGTTCCCGACTGCACGAGCCTGCCCAACCCGCTCTTCCTGGTCGGATCGAAGTCCTTCGAGCCGGTGGTCGGCGCCTTCGCCATCAAGCTCGCGGCGCTCGCCACCGGCCCGATGACGGTCGTGTTTCAGACCCCGGGCTCGTGTCTCGGCGTCACTCAGCTCACCAACAAGGACGACATCGCCGGGGCCGCGCACACCTACACCGCGGACGGGACTTCGGTCGTCATCAACGAGTGCAAGCTGGCTGCGGCGGGCCAGAAGGCAGACGTCGCGATCTCGGACGTCTTCTATGACTCGTGCCCCGGCATCTCTCCGCCGGCGTTGCCGACCACGATCAAGGATTTCCGGGGGCCCGTGCTCCCGGCGGTGCTCGTCGTGGTTGCCGGAGTGATGACGGCAGATGCGACGTACATCACGGCGCTCGAGGCGCAGGACCTGTTCGGTTGCGGTGCCGGCTACTCGGGGAACAACACCCCCTGGATGGATCCTCTCGTGAGTTTCTGCCTCGACCCGAGCGCGGGAACGCAGATCGTCGTCGGCAAGAGCATCGGCGTGCCGGCCGCGACGATGGTCGATCCGATCTGCGTCCCGACCTCGGGAAATGCGGGAATGCTGAACGCCTTCCACCTGAGCCCGAACTCGAGCTCCACCATCGGCTTTTTGTCGGAGGATGTCTACGACTCGCAGCGGAAGATGCCGCGGAACAACCTGCGAGCGCTGGCCTTTCAGGGATTCGACGAGAACCGCGCCTACTTTCCGGACAGGGAGGGAAGGACGTCGGCCGCTGGCTCGCTGGCTGGGACCTACGAGCGTGCGAACGTGCGCGACGGGCACTATTTGATCTGGGGGTACGAGCACATGTTCGCTCCCGTCGACGGAAGCGGGGTGCCGACGAACCCGAGGGCCGCCGATTTCATCGGCTACATCAACGGGACCAAGACGGTTCCGAGCATCGACCCGCTCGCCATCGAGGGGACGGCGGGTCTGGTTCCGCTCTGCGCGATGAAGGTCCGACGCGCGGTGGACGGCGGGCCGCTGTCGTACGAGAACGAGGTGACCGATCCTTGCGGCTGCGCGTACGAGGCCGCGGTCACAGGCTTCACGCCGTCGCAGTGTCCGGTTTGCCAAGGGACAGGAGCCAGCGCCTGCCCCGCTGGATACAGCTGTCACCACGGCCTCTGCGAGCCGCCCTAGACAGCTCTAGGAGCCGCGTCACAGAAAATAGTGAAGCTGGATGAACAGCGTCTTCGCCACCTCGCCCCCGGTCGGAAACTGAAGCCTCCCCACCACCTGGGCTTCGACGTGGGCGTAGGGGAACCAGTTGATGAGCGCGTCCGCGGCGGTCCAGGCGTCGTTGAACGCGACGTCGATCTGATTTCTCTCCCCGAGCAGCGTCAGCATGACGCCGGGGATCGGGAGGACCGTGAACCCGGCGAGGCCGATCACCTGCCCGCGCGAGCCGACGCTAGGATCGTTGAATAGCAGCTGGACGCCGTCGACCTCCGCGAACAGCAGCGAGCGCAGGCGCTCGACGTACAACTTGCCGTAGCCGCCGAAGATGAATCGGGTGACACCGGGGCCGACGGCCAGACGCGTCTGGGCCGCCAGCTCCACGTGGTCGTCCGCGAGGCGCCCCGCGAACAGCGCGGCCACTCCCTGTTCGTTGCTCCCGATGTGACGAACGAAGTCCGGCGCGAACAGCGAGACGTGGAGCTCCCAGGCGTCGTAAATGAAACCGCCCGACACGTTGTAGGTCTCCTCGAGCTGGTCGAGCCCGAGATCGCGCCGGATATAGAAGTTGTGCTCGGCGAACCGGAGGCCGAACGGTGTGAAGAACCTTCCCGCTCGAACATAGGGACCGAGCGCTGACGGCTCCCACATGGCGTAGTGCTCGCGGGAGATGAGCTCGGAGGTCGACACCGGTTGGTAGTCCTGCGCGGGGACGGCGAGGTCGGGGTTTCGCACCTGGCCGCGGAATCCGCCCGTCGCGTTCAACGAGAAGCCGGCAGGAAGCCCGACGCGCGCGTAAAGATCCGCCTGCATCGGGAACACGGCGACGGTCGGGCCATTCGGAGCCTGCACATCGTTGGCGACGAACGCGCCCCGGAAATCGCCCCCAAGGGCGAACCAGCTCGGGAGCGCGACCGCCCCGTGGAGAAATTCACCGTTGCCGCCGAAGGTCGAGAGCTGGTCTCCGGCGGCGTCACGCCCGTAGCTCGTCAGCAGCCCGCCGCCGGCGGGCGCGTAATGGCACTGGTTGCAGCGCACGGCGCCCGACGACAGCTGCCATTGCGGATAGGCTCGCGCCGGGGCCTCGCCGATGAGCACGAGCCCCAGGGCGCCAGCGAGGAGCGCCGACAGGACGCGCAAGAGGCGAGACATGGGGACGTTTGGGCCGCTCGTATATCCCGGTCCTGCCGCCCCGCACTGTGACAGCATTGCAACATGCTCGCGTCCGAGCACCGGCGCCCGCCGCAGGCCGTACCTGCCTCGCGACGGGCTTGCCTGGCCGCGATACACGATCCCTCCAGCGCCGTCGCGCCGGCGCCGGGGTGGACGATATGTCGTCGAGCTCGACGCCTCAGAGGCAGGTGACCTGCGGGAACGACACGTTGATCGAGCACGGCGTCGGCATGTGGTCGTCCGTGATCGTGACCGTCAAGGTCTGGTTTCCCGCGGCGCCGCACGTGTACTGCGTCGACGCCATCGTGGTGCTCACGAACGAACCGCCCGTCGCGCTCCAGACGTAGCTCACCGTCTCGCCCACGTCGGCATCGGTGGCGGTGGCCGACACGTCGATGATTCCGCCGTTGGCCGCCGTCATCTGCGGCGAGATCGACCACGAAACGAGCGCGGGGCAGTTGTCGCCCTCGACCAGCATGCCGCTGACGACGACGGACCCGAGCCCGGTGCCGGTCATGGTCGAGCTGCAGTTGACGGTGATGGGGACCCCCACGACCATTCCGGAGGTCACGTTGAACGGAGCGCTCGTCCCGGTGCAGGTGGCGCCCGCGCTGGTCATGGCGGACATCGTCACGGTGTCCCCCGTTCCCGGAGGGACGCCGACGCTGACCGAGGGTGTCGCGCTCGAGTTGCTCGTGTTGATGTTCCCCATCGCGAGCGTCGTGCCCGTAGACGAGAGGACCTTCCACGAAACCGCGCTGACCGTGACGCCACCGGGGAGCGTGAGCGCCAGCTGGAGCTGGCCGCCTTCTCCGCTGTTGTTCGTGCTCATACAGCTGGCCGCCAGAGCGGACCCGAGCGTCGCTGCGATCAGAATACCCTTCGCTGTTAGAGTTCTCACTTCGCCTCCCGAAATTGGCTCACGTGGATTGGCTTGCGTCCGAGATGCGGCTCGAGATTGCCGGACCGCGACAGCACCGACCACGAAGCAATCTACGGGCCACGCGGGGGTTCGTCTGGAGTCTAGAAGGGCTGGGCTCCGTGAGTCTCGGCCTACCGGTGACAGTGTCCGAAACCCGGAGGCCATCTCCGAATTTCGGAGGCCGATCACAGGCAGTCGATCGGAGGGAAGGATACGTCGACGGTGCAGGGGATCGGCTGGTGGTTGTCGGAAACAGAAAGCGACAGCGTCTGCGTGCCGGCAGACGCGCAACTATAGGTCGTGGTCGCGGATGCAGGGTCGGCGAAGGTACCGCTGGTTGCGGCCCAGGCGTAGGTCAGCGTGTCTCCGGTATCAGCGTCGGTGACCGACGCCGTCACATCGATCGTTCCGCCCACGGTGGCGGTCTGTCGGGGCGAGATCGCCCATGTTTTGATCACGGGACAGCTGTCACCGGTGACGATGATGCCGGTGATGATGATCGTTCCCGTCGTCGGACCCGGCGGGGGCGGGTCGCAGGTGATGGAAAGGCTGATCGTGACCAGCTGTCCGTCGGCGACATTGAACGCCGCGCTGGTCCCCGTGCAGGTGCCGCCATCGCTCGTGGTGGCGGTCAGGTCGACGTGCTCTCCGGAGCCGGGAGGAACGCTCACGCTCAGCGAGGGCGTCGCGCTCGGGTTGCTCGTATCGGTGAAGCCCGATGCGAGCACCGCGCCCGTCGAAGACAGCACCCGCCACGTGAGCGAGCCGATCGTGACCCCATTGGGGAGTGTGAGCCCGAGCCGAACCTGCCCGCCTTCGGTCCCATTATCGGCGTTCCCGCAACTGACGCCGAGAGCGCTCAACGACATGGCCAGGAGCATCGCAGCGAGGGCCGCACGGATGCGCGGGCCACGGGACCAGCAAAGAGATGCCGGCGCTGACATTCCCTGGCTGTCCGCACCGCCCTCGACGCACATCATCAAAAAAATCCTACAAGTGCTGTGTAGGCTATGCCACCAAAAATGCAAGTGGCCGAACCGGCGAATTTCGGGGCGGCGTCCAAACACAGTCGTGATCTTATGAGGAAACTGTCGCCAGTTGGTCCACGGGAAACAAACCCATTAACGGCGCGACGGTGCCACAATTTCCGTCGAGAATCGAGAGTCGTCGTTCATCGAGGGGGACCGGAGACCTCCTCGAGGAGGGGGTACGCGCGCTCGTTTGTCGTCGGCTCGGTCGTCGGCTCGAGGGAGCTGGGACACGGCGTCACCCCCGGCACGGTCTGTCACGCAATCGAAACGCGACTGTCGCAATCTGGCCTGTGGATTACGCCTAAGACTGCGCCTGCTAGGAGGCCCGCAGCTTCATGTTCGCCCCCAGTAGATTGGTTTGTTCGCTCGTCGCAAGCGCGACCTTGATCCTGGGGTCCGAGCACGCGGAAGCCCAGGTGGATCTCCCGCGCCCGAGCCCGCCCGCCACCGTATCCCAGCAGGTCGGCCTCACGAGCATCGTCGTCGAGTACAGCAGCCCCGCCGTCAAGGGACGGAAGATCTGGGGCGAAGCGGTCCCGTATGGGAGGCCGTGGTCCATGTCGCCGACCCAACCGACGACCATCAAATTCAGCAGAGACGTCCAGATCGGCACCCACAGGGTCTCGGCGGGCACTTACGTCCTTTCGGCGACTCCAAACAAGGGTGATTGGACGATTCAGCTCACGCGCACGGGGAGGGAGCCGGGGAAGGACTCGTTCATGAGGGAGGGGGGCGACGCGACGGCCGAGAGCGACGTGGTCATCTTCAAGGCTCGCGCCAAGGCCAACCCGTTCCGCGAGCGCCTGACGTTCGTGTTCTCCGACTTCAGCGAGGAGAGCGCGACGCTCGACCTCGAGTGGGAGAGGGTCAAGGTCTCGATGCCGATCGCCGTCAATACTGGCGCCCAGGTCATGGCCGGCATCGCCGAGCTCGACAACGCTTGGCGATCGTATGCGAACGCGGCGCGGTACATGCTCGAGGCCAAGAAGGACTACGACACTGGCCTCAAATACGCGGATCAATCGCTGGCTCTCAAAGAGGACTGGTACACCTACTGGATCAAGGCCTCGCTGCTTGCGGCCAAGCTCGACTGGCGCGGGGCGCGTGACGCCGGCCAGAGGGCCTATCAGCTGGGCCAGAAGCTCGGGGACGGGTTCGTGCTCGAGTACGAGCTGCGCCGGAACGTCGCCGACTGGACCAAGAGAGCCGACGCGGAGAACAAGCTCACCGCACGGTAGGCAGGGAGACCAAATGACGTACCGCTCGTTTTCCCCGTTGGCCACCGCCTTGGCGGTCGCCCCGTTCGCCTTGGGTCTGGTGACCGTCTCCCTCGCGGGGCCCGCCCGGGCAGAGGTGGTGTTCCCCCCGCGCAGTCCCGCGGCGAGCCTATCGCAAGAGGTCGGCCTGACGAGGATCACCATCGAGTACACGTGCCCGGCCGTCGGCGGGAGGCACGTCTGGCAGCAGGTCGCGACCCCCGGCGTGCTCTGGCGGACCGGCGAGCGCACGGTTCCCAAGCTGACGTTCAGCCGAGACGTTTTCGTCGGGGGCGAGCCGATCCCGGCGGGGACTTACGCGCTCCTCACCATCCCGTCCGAGGGCGACTGGACCGTGATCCTGAATCGTGACGCGAAGCTCGACGGCGTCCCCGGCTACAAACCCGAGCTGGACGTGGCGCGCATAAAGGCTCATACGCGGGTCGTCCCCCACCGCGAGCGGCTCGCCTTCATGTTCTCCGATTTCACCGACGAGCAGGTGTCGCTCGATCTCGAATGGGAGACGCGGCGGGTCGCGATCCCGATCCGCGTGCGCACTGCGGAACAGATGATGGCCTCGATCAAGAACCTCGACGAGGTCGGGCGCCGGTACGCCGACACGGCGGCGTACATGATGCAGTCGAGGAAGGACTACGACGCGGGGCTCAGCTACGTCAACCGATCCATCTCGCTCGGCGAGACCTGGTACAACCGCTGGATCAAGGCGTCACTGCTGGCCGCCAAGGGCGAATACGCCGATGCGACCGCGGAGGCGGGGCGGGCCTACGAGCTCGGGCGCAAGGCGGGCGACGGCTTCACGCTCGAGCTCACCGTGCGGCAAGCGATGGCCGACTGGAACCGCGTGCCGGATCACCACCGGGCGGCGACGCTCGAGAAGCAGGGCGCCTGGGCGGATCGGCCGCCGGGCGCGTCGGTGTCCGGTTCGCCCCCGCCCCCGCTCCCGCCGCTGCCCGGGGGCCAGGTCGATCGGATGCCGACGGAGGCGGGCCCCGATCTCGCCGCGCTCCACACCGAGATTCAACCGGCGCGGTCGACGGTCATCGTGTCGCGTGAGCGCGGGATCCGGGTCCGCGATGCCAGCTCGGGGGCGGGTTCCTCCCGCCCGCCGGGCGCCGCGGAGATCGGCCCCCTCATCAAGAAGGGGAAGTCAGAGATCCAGGCCTGCTACCAGCGCGCACTGCGCCAGGACCCGACCCTCACCCGCGCCCGCATCACCGTCCAGATCAGCGTCGGCATCTCCGGCCTCGTCAAGAACGTCGCGCTCGATCCGCCGCACCCTTCGGGCGCGCTCGAGGTCTGCATCAAGGAGGCGATCTCGCGCTGGGTCTTCCCGCTCTCCCCTGTCGAGTACGGGACCGAGTTCCCGCTCGTCCTCCGCGGCAAGGACTAGCGCGCGGCGAGGGCTAACGCGCGGGCCGCCGCTGCACCATCAAGACGGGCGTGGAGATCTGCACCGGCTCGCCCGCCTGGTTGGTGGTTGTGAGGCGGATCTTGACGATGCCGAGCTCGGGGCGCGACTGGGAGAGGCGCGTCTCCAGCACCTCGCCCTCGACGCGGAGCACGTCGCCGGGGCGGACCGGGCGGGGCCACTTGAGGTCGGAGCCGCCGGCGCCGATGGTGCCGCCCGCCGGGTGGAGATCGCTCTCGACGAGCAGGCGCATGGTGACGGCGGCGGTGTGCCAGCCGCTCGCGGCGAGGCCGCGAAACAGGCTCCGCTTGGCGGCCTCCTCGTCGAGGTGAAACGGCTGCGGATCGAACTGCGCGGCGAAGGCCTTGATCCCCTCGGCGGTGATGGTCGCCGTGCCGGAGGTGAACTTCTGACCGACGGCGAAGTCCTCGAAGAAGCGCTCGCTCATGAGCGCCAACTCTAGCGGGCGGACGGCGCTACGGCGAGAGCGTGAGCGTGCCGGGGTCGAGCGCGATCTCGTAGTAGCCGTGGTCGTCCCAGGGGAGCGTGCGGCCGCTTTGGGTCAACGTGCCGCCGTCGACCTTCACGCGCAGGTACTTGCCGGGCGGGAAGTGGGCGGGGAGCGTCCAGGTCCAGGTCGAGGCGCCGCCGCTCGCCGCGGGCGTCAGGCCGGCGAGCACCTTCTGCGCGCGCCAGTAGGCGGCGATCGCGACGACGGTGTCGGTCCAGACGTCGGCGAGCGACTTGTCGTAGCTCATGGCCGCAGTGACGTCGGTGATGGCAACCGGGTTGTACCAGGTCGCGCTGGTCGGCGTGATCGAGTGGACGAGGAAGATGAGCCACTTGCCCCCCGCGTGCGCGCTGTCCGACGCGGCGTTGAACATCGCCGCCGTCTCGCCCTGGGCGGCGAGGTGGATGGGGAGATTGAAGGGGTCCGTGCTGTCGGTCGTGCCGGCGCCGATCATGCCGCCGGGGACGCCGCGGTTGACGAGGAAGCGCGACTGGTCGAGACCGTCGTAGCCCGTGTCGCCGAACGGCGACGCGGACGTCCAGGCCGCCCCCTGCGCCGCGTAGTGCTGCGCGATGTAGCTCGACGCCTGATCGCGCTCGTCGCCGAGCGCGGCGAGCGGCGTGCCGAAGCTGCAACCCGTGAGGTCGGATTTGCAGTGGTGGACCGTGTGGTTGCCGATCTCGTGTCCGTCGATGATCGCCTGGGCCCAAGTCGCGTCGTAGCCCGACTCCGTGCTGTTTCCTGTGCTGATGTAGAACGTCATCGGCACCCCCACCGCCTGCAGCTCGGCGTAGTGGGCGATCTGCGACGGCTGCGAGTCGTCGAACGTCCAGGAGACGGCCGCCTTGAAGCCGGCCCAGTCCAGCACCTTGAGATTGCCAGCCGTCCCCGACGGCTGAGCCACGCCCGCGGTGGCCGGTTGCGGCAGGCCCGAGATGGGGCTGCGGTTTCCACCCCCGCCTGTCGTCCCCCCGGTGCCCGTCGTGCCCGCGCTGCCGGTCGTGCCCGCGGCGCCGGTGGTGCCCGCGGTACCCGTGCTGCCGGTGGTGCCCGCGCCGCCGCTGCTGCCCGCGCTGCCGGTGGTGCCCGCGCTGCCTGTCGTCCCCGCGGCGCCGGTGGTGCCGGCAGCTCCGCTCGTGCCTTCGGGCCCGGGCCGGGCTCCGCAACCGCCGGCTGCGACGATCATGGCCGCTGTCGCGGCGACCCCCCGCGCAAGAGACACAAAGCGCATGGGATCAGAATATACGCCCGCCGCGCACGCGTCGCTGTGTGTCTCCGTCACACCAGGGCTAGTAAAGCGACACGTTCGCGACGGTGAACGATGCGTTGCAGCCGTAGGCTTCGGCGCCCGCTGGGGAGCTCAACTGCCACTGCACGTCGACGAGCGTCGTCGGGTCGAGCTTGTCGTTCGGCATGCCGCCCGCGAGGGACGTGAACGGGACCTTGATCGTCGGGGCGTCGGTGGTGACGGCCAGCGCGTCGGGGGTGACGTCGGCCGACGGGCCGTAGCAGGTCGAGTTGGTCCCCGCGCAGCCGCCGCGGGTGGCGTCGGCCGCGGTGGCGAGGTTGCCGCTCCAGGACGCGCCGAGAGCGAGCTGGCAGCCGCCGAGGTCGCCCGAGAAGTCGAACTTCACCCCCTGGTACGCGGAAGCATCGAGGCAGCTCGAGCTGCTGAAGTAGAGGCCGAGGCCCATGTAGTTGGAGCTCGCGGTCACGCCGGGCAGGAAGCCGCCCGCGATCTCGATGCCGGTGCCGTCCGGGGTCACGGTGCCCGTGGGCGGCGTCTGGCCGCTCCCCGCGTAGACGTACGAGCCCCACTTCTCGCCGCTGGGGCCGAAGCTGAGGTTCGCGCCGCTCATGGCGCCCATGGTGGTGATCGCCGCGGCGACGGGGGTGACCTCGGCGCAGCGCGGGCCGCCGTCGGCCTGACAACCGTCGCCCACCGCGCGCCCGGCCGCGCCCGCTGCGCCGCCGGTGCCGCCACCGTCGGTGCCACCATCGTCGCCGTGGGGCGCGGGCGCGCCCTGCTGGGCGAGCGGCTGCGGCCCCTCGCCGGCCAGGCGCTGGAATTCGCCGTAGGTCCAGGCCGTCGCCCCGGGGAGGTCGGGGATCGCGATCGCCGTGATCGACGTGGCGGGGACGACGAACGTCGCCGCGGGCGGCGGCGCGGAGAGGCCCGTGACCTGGAATTCGAGCGCCGTCTCGGTGGTGTTCCAGTTGACGACGATCGCCTGCGTCGTGTCGTCCGCGGCGTTGCGGCTCGCGTAGACGCTCACGCGGGCCGGCGCGGACGTCCCCGTCAGCAATGTCGGGCCGAAGTGCTCGGCCCACAAGAGGTAGGCGTAGTACTCGGGGCGCGGCTGGTGCGAGGGGGGCGCGCCGATGAGGCCGAGCGACCAGGCCTCCGTGTCGGCGATGTCCCAGACCGCCGACGTCCACAGATCCAGCGTCGTCGCCGCGCCGAGGATGTCGGCGAGCCAGAGCGCCGAGCCGACCGTCCCCGGCGACGCGTCGAGGACGCACGCCGTCGCGTCGTACGCGATGTTCATCTCCGTGAGCGCGAGCGGCTTCTGCCCTTGCCCCGACGCCTGCAAGATCCCCTTGACCGAGCCGATCACCGACCGGAAGGCCATGGCGTCGGCGGACGCCGCCGACAGCGTCGCCTGCTTGGCCTCGAAGGGGTAGCGGTGGATCGACACCACGTCGAAGAGGGCCCCGCAGCCCTGGAGGATGGGCGTCAGCCAATCGTAGGAGCCGTTGCCGGCTTGGTACTTGTACGCGAGGTCGGGCCCCACGATCCGGAGCGTCGGATCGACGGACTTCATGGCGGTCACGTAGGAGGTCGCTGACGCGCAGAAGTCCGACGGTCCGAAGCCGGGGATCGCCGGCTTCGTCGAGTCCGACGGCAACCCCTGGGTGTCGTAGAGGTCCGGCTCGTTGCCGATCGAGACGTACTTGATGCCGTAGCCCTTGGTGACGTTCGC